>Ga0316228_1004647_pt1 | contig 10128 bp, 19 predicted proteins | sample TBH18021metaG_FD_206005 | JGI IMG/M metagenome (GOLD analysis project Ga0316228, IMG submission 206005) | Freshwater microbial communities from Trout Bog Lake, Wisconsin, USA - TBH18021 | ecosystem: Environmental > Aquatic > Freshwater > Lake > Hypolimnion/Profundal zone | place: USA: Wisconsin... | reverse complement strand
TTTCCTTAATCGTTAATTTCAAACTCAGCAACTTGCTTGGCTAGTGATTCTTGGTAATCAAAAGAAATGGCCATGATTTTTCTGCCAATTTGCTCATAATCACCGGTATCGATCGCGTCTTGAAGGGCTTGCGCGGTATCAACGTCTAATTCGCTCAGCGCTTCTGCAATTGCTATTGAAGTCTTTGGGTTGTATTCTTTTTTCATTAATTGCCAGGTGCGTTCCTCGATCTCGTCTGTGCGATCATCGTAGTCTTCAGGCTCGTAGTAAGCATCGTGTCGGCTCATTCCCATGATTAAAACCCCCAAGCGAACATCGCGCCTAAGATGATTCCAAGAATGATTACACCGATCCATTCAAAAATTGCTTTTTTCATCACTTTCTCCTTCATCACTTGTTTAAAAAATTTACTGCATGGGTGTTACTATACACTATATTTCCACTTTGCTACAACTATTTTCTAGGGAGTTTCCCTAATACAACAGTTTTATTCATTTTATGATACTATGTGGAAAAAGGAGGAATTATGCATCAATTAAATTTATTAAAAGCCGAATTTGGCTCAATCACGAAACTGGCTGAAAAGCTAGAAATAAGGCCATCTGCCGTTTACAACTGGGCAGATCGCGGTCGAGTGCCAATCAAGCATTTAAAGCGAATTCTTGATCTTTCTGAGGGTCGTTTAACTAAAGAACTTTTGCGTCCAGACCTATTCAAAAAGGACTGAAATGAACTTTTACCCATTTCATATTGGGGATTATCTGAGCCATACCAGCCATCTTACCGATGCGGAAGATTTGGCTTATAGGCGCATGATTGATCTTTATTATCAAACTGAAGAACCTTTTACAGATACGTCAAAACTGGCTCGTAAGGTGCGCTCTAGCTTTGAAATTGTTGGCTCAATTCTTTCTGAATTCTTTATTTATCAAGATAATGCCTGGCATTTAAAAAGAGCCGATGAGGAAATAGCTAAATACAAAGCTATGAAAGATGGGGGTCGCAAGGGTGCAGCATTAAGGTGGAATAAGGGTAGCGATAGCCCCCCTATTACCCCCCCTAATCACTCCCCAATGCCAACCAAGAACCAAGAACCAATAACCAAGAACCATATAAAAACTACTGCTCCTAAAGTCGCAACTCCTGACGGAGTTAGTGTTGATCTTTGGAATGATTTTTTGATTTATAGGAAAAGACTTAAAGCACCGGTGACAGATCGCGTGTTGGCAAGATTGATCAAAGAAGCTAATTTGGCAAAAATGTCCTTATCCGATGTTTTGGAAACCATCATTTTTAAAGGATGGCGCTCTTTTGAAGCATCCTGGATGCAGCAAGCTGCACAAATGGCTCAGAAAGCTAAAGAATTGCCTCTTGGAAGCGATAAACAGATTGAGGAGGCATATCGTATCGAATGCGGTGGAGATCCAGCCAAGGCTCGTTTTAATAGCTATTTTGAGATGAAGAAGTTTATTTTGGATCAACGCGATAAAAGGAGGCCTGCGTGATTTATTACATCTATGACGAGCTAGGCATGATTCGTCAGGTAAAAAGCAAAACCGAAGCGCGCTATTTGGTTTCACTTAGGCCTGAATGGAAAATTGTTGCAAAAAAGATCAATAAACCAGTATTTCAATTTGAGGAGGCGAGGTTTTGAATGAGTTGGCTCTTTTCGCAGGCGCTGGTGGAGGAATACTTGGGGGACATTTGCTTGGATGGCAAACAGTTTGTGCAGTCGAATGGGAAGCCTACCCAGCAAGCGTACTGTGCGCCCGACAAAATGACGGACTTCTGCCGAGTTTCCCGATTTGGGATGACGTTCAAACCTTTGATGGAAAACCTTGGAAAGGAATTGTTGATGTCGTATCTGGAGGATTTCCATGCCAAGACATATCAGCAGCGGGGGGGTGCTGGAATCACAGGAAAGCGTAGCTCAATGTGGAAACATATGGCGCGCATCATTTGCGAAGTACGACCAAAATTTGTCTTTGTGGAAAACTCACCAATGCTCACTTCTAGAGGACTTGGAGTCGTACTCGGAGATTTGGCCAAAATGGGGTTCGATGCGGAATGGGGAGTGCTTGGAGCAGCAAATGTGGGCGCACCTCATCTTAGAGAAAGAATTTGGATATGTGCCAAACAACGAGAATTTTTTTCATACTCCGAACACGACTGGATTGGATGGAGGGAGCAATTCAAGAAAAGCATTAAAGAAAAGAATGGAAATGTGGCCGACTCCAGTTTGCCAAGATTCACGTCACGCAATAAGTCGGCATCTAGATCCCGATTGCAAGCATTGGAAAAGCAATTTGGGGGAAGTAGTAATGAGCAAAGAAAAACCAAATACGAGTGGCCGGCTGAACCCAACGTGGGTAGAGTGGCTGATGGGGTGGCCTCTCGAGTGGACAGACTTAAAGCCATTGGAAACGGACAAGTATCAAGAGTGGCTGCAATCGCATGGAAATTATTAAAAGAAAGGCTAGAAAATGGACATCAATGAAACATTAGATCAGCGTCAAAAAACTCATGGCATATTTACTGACCATGCTCAAATCAGCCAAAAATTAAAAGCAATAATTAGCGTTCAATACAACTATGGCGGTCTTGAAGATGATCAAAAAGAAGCGCTTGAGATGATCATGCACAAAGTTGCGCGAATCCTTAATGGCAATCCTGATATTCACGATCATTGGCATGATATTGCTGGATATGCCACTTTGGTTGCTAATCGCTTGAAAGGGGATTAATGCAATGCGAATCGTCACAATGCCTTGGTTCATCGGGAATTTTCAATATGTCATGCCTTTTTTGTTGTGTGAGACTGGTGAAAAGCGCGAGGCCGAGCCGGAAACAACAGGAGATCATGTTTGCGTCAATAGCAAGGTTCAAGAATGCACCGAGTCGGGATCAAATACTAGCTTTTATGAAAAAGGATGGGAATGATGAATAATGAGCCAATGACATTGCGTGAGATTGCCGAAGCTGAAGGCATAAGCCATCAAGCGGTCGCTGACATTTTGAAGCGTGTTTATAGAAAAGTTCGCAAAATCCTTCGTGCCATGGGCATTTCTCAGGCTTCCGACATAGTATGAGCGATAAACAAACCTTTTTTTTGATTAATTCGCAAGTCAAACAAAATGCCATGCAAGCGATAAAAATGGCATCTGAGGACATGATTTGCGAGATTAAAAAGAAAACTCGATCTTTGGAGCAGAATGCAAAAATGTGGGCAATGCTTGCCGAGGTTAGCGATCAGGTCAATTGGTATGGAAACAAACTCACTTCGGATGAATGGAAGGATGTTTTTTCTGCATCGCTTAAAAGTCAAAAGGTAGTGCCTGGCATCGATGGCGGTTTTGTAGTTTGTGGGCAGCGCACTAGCAAAATGACAAAATCAGAAATGGCCGAGCTTATTGATCTTATGATGGCTTTTGGTGCTGAGCGTGGAATTAAATTTTCGGATATTGCATATGATTAAACTAAAGCTAAAAGAGCGAAACTGCAAATTTTGCAAAGAAAGATTTATGCAAGAGCGCTTTGGTCAATCAGTTTGCGGTGTCGAATGCTCCGTAGAGTTGGCAAAACAGGCCATAGCAAAGCAAAAAGCCAAAGAGCAACGAATTGATCGTGCTGAAACAAAAAAGCGCCTACAAGCCTACAAAACCCTGTCAGATTGGAAGCGCGAAGCCCAAGTCGCGTTCAATGCTTACATTCGCGAAAGAGATAAGGGAAAACCCTGTATTTGTTGCGGATTGGATTTAGGATTTTATGAAGTCGGAGGTGCGTTTGATTGTGGCCATTACCGATCGGTTGGATCTGCCCCTCATATTCGATTCCATGAAGATAATGCTCATGGCCAACGCAAGCAATGTAATCGATGGGGAGCTGGGCGCGCGGTTGACTATCGTATTGGATTGATCAAGCGAATTGGCATCGAGCGTGTTGAGGCTTTGGAATCGGATAATTCGGTCAAAAAATACACCATTGACGATCTGAAAGAGATTATTCGAATCTACAAAGAGAAGAAAAAAAATCTTTTGAAAAATGCCTTGATTTGATTTATAGTTGGGCTAATCACCCCTAATGGGTGGGATTTAGCTAAATTCATCTATTTATGGAGTTAAACATGAGCAAAGAAGAAATGCGCACTAAAGAGCGTGGCATGGGCGAAAAGGGCAAAATGTCCTATGAATCCAAAGCTGAAAAAGAAAAAACAGGCAAATCAGGAATTAAAGATCCTGGACACCTACAACGCGCTGCTGACTATGCTCAGCAATGCCGAGTTGGTAATGAGCCATACATCGTTCCACCTGAAGGCCCTGTTAAAGAGCCTAACTTGACGAACGGTGTCCCAATGATCAAAGAAACCAACGTCAAATAATGGCTACGCTCACCACTAAAGCTCGTAAAGCCCCAAGTAAAGCAGAAGTAATCATTGCTGCGCCTCGCATGGATGCCGAAGAAAAGAAGTGGCGAGCGCAAGATGACCTCCGCACCCTTCAACGGGCTAAAGAGATCGAAGCTAATAGATCAAGAATGGCTGCAGCACAGAGAGAAGCAAAAGCGCAAATCTCTGTCTTGGCCAAAGTTACTAAAAGGAAATAACCATGCCGAATTATTTTGCTGGTGTAGAAAATGACGAGCCAATCGTCAACTTTATTAAATTTGAAAGTGGAGCGCGATTCTATGCTCTGACTACTGCAATTACTGCGAACTCGACTTCAGTTCCAGCAGGCGCAGCAGCTGGATCATTAGGAATCACCACAAACGCTACTGGAATTGGCGCAGTATTCTATTCCGATGGCACTAAATGGCAAAGCATCGCCTAATAACTGACTAGGGGAAACCCTAGTCTTTTACCTTTTAAGGACAAAAAATGCCATTACGCAAAGGAACGTCAGAAAAGACTCGCTCTGCCAATATTGCCAAGGAAATCAAGGCAGGCAAAAAGCCAAAGCAGGCCGAAGCGATCGGATATGCAGTTCAACGTGAAGCAATTGCTAAAAAAGCTGGAAAAGCCAAAGCAAAGAAGAAATAAAATGCACGACTAATTTTCAACCATTAAACAGGAATAGATTTCAGGTGACTACACAAGAAAACGTCAAAAACGAAATTGATCCAAACGAATATGAGAAGCTATCTCAGTTTTACTCCGTATGGATCGCTATGGCTCAAATCGTGCCATCAAATCGCCAGCAGATTATGAAGGGCGAAGCAATGGCTCAGCACCTCCTTGAGATCGCTCAAGACATTGAGCATTATCGTAACCATTCTGCGTCAGTCCAATAATGACCAAAAAGAAAGATCCCAAAGACTTACTTGATAGAGGCAGACCATCGCTCTATAAGGAAGAATTTGCCGATCAACTCGTTGAATTCTTTAATATCTCCCCGACAAGAGAAGTAACTGTCAGAGATAAGAATGGCGATGAGAAGGTTCAAGAGCTGCCTAACAAGTTCCCAACGCTTGCTAGATTTGCCACGATTGTCGGTGTTACACGTGAAACATTACATGACTGGGCAACCTCTACAAACGAAGATGGCGAGCTAAAACACCCAGAATTTTCTTACGCTTATAAAAGAGCCAAGGATTTTCAAGAGGCAATTCTTGTCGAAGGCACAATGAATGGGGCATATATTCCAAGTTTTGCGATCTTTACTGCAAAAAATGTCCTTGGATGGCGCGATAAAACTGAGCAAGAAGTGACCGGCAAAGATGGTGCGCCATTCTCCGTAATGATTTCGACTCTTGACGAACAAGCGTGAAACTTCATACAAAACAGTTACAAGCCCAAGCAATACTCGCATCTTCAGCCATCTACATCATGCTTTTTGGTGGCTCAAGGTCAGGAAAAACCTTTCTTTTGGTGCGTCAGCTTGTAGTTAGGGCATTGAAAGCGCCTGGATCTCGCCATGCAATCCTTCGTTTTCGCTTTAACCATGTGGTCAATTCCATTGTTTATGACACTTTTCCAAAAGTGATGAAGCTCTGTTTCCCACAAATGGAATACAAGCTGGATAAAACTCATTGGTATGTGACCTTTCCAAATGGCTCGGAAGTATGGTTTGGTGGTCTTGATGACAAAGAAAGGACAGAAAAGATCCTTGGTATGGAATTTGTCACCATCTATTTGAACGAATCCTCACAAATCGTTTGGGGATCGGTCGGCATCGCCATGACTCGTTTGGCTCAAAAAGTCATGCAAAAGATACAGGGAAAACCCGATGAATTGCTTAAACCAAAAATGTTTTTTGACTGCAATCCACCTAATAAAAACCATTGGACATATCAAATATTCGTATTAAAGCGCGATCCTGAATCAAAGATTCCATTATCAAATCCTGATGATTACGCTAACTTTCAGATAAATCCTTCAGACAATGCGGAAAATCTGTCAGATAATTACCTTGATTCTTTAAAGAATCTGAGTTCAAGATTACAAAGACGCTTTCTTTTGGGTGAATTTGCTGACGCTAATCCGAATCAGCTATTCTCCGAGGAAAACATAGACAAATGGCGAGTCGATGAAGAAAACCTCCCCGAGCTTGTTAGGGTTATTGTTGGAGTTGATCCTAGCGGTGCTGGCGATTCCGATAATGCTGACAATGATGCTACTGGGATCGTGGTTGGTGCATTGGGTATTGACGGAAATGCCTATCTACTAGAGGACGCAACGATTAAAGCTGGTCCTGCTAATTGGGGGCGCATGGCTGCATCTGCGTATGATCGCCACAAGGCTGATTTGGTTGTTGCCGAGACTAACTTCGGGGGCGCGATGGTTGAGCAAGTTATCCAGTCGGCTCGATCAAGGACTCCATTTAAAGCGGTGAGTGCTTCGCGTGGCAAAGTGGTTCGCGCTGAACCATTTTCACTTCTTTATGAGCAAGGCAAAATCAGGCACGTTGGCCGATTCCTTGACCTTGAAGATGAGCTTGCCTCGTTTTCTACGAATGGCTACAATGGAAGCAAGTCACCTAACCGAGCAGATGCTTGGATTTGGGTGCTTACAGAATTATTCCCTGGAATGGTAAGGGATAGGAAAGAGAAGAAACTCTCCAATCCTAAGAAACCATTTAACACTATGCCTGGTAATCAAAGAGGCGGATATTGGATGTGATATGGCAGATAGAGAAAAAGACATCATAGAACGTGCATACGAGAACTTTCAGGCTTGCCTAAACTGGGAACAAGCCACTCGTCAACGCTATCGCGAAGATATGCGCTTCCTGTATGCTGACTCTGACAATCAAGACCAATGGGAGCCATCAGTCAAAGCAAGACGGCATTTAAATACCCAGCCGATGCTCACGATCAATAAGACGCATACGCATTGGCTTCACGTTGTCAACAATCTTAAAGCCAATAAGCCATCCGTTCAGGTTCACCCGACTAATGATGAGGCAACCTATGAGGCTGCTGAAATCTTCGAGGGGTTGGTTCGTCATATTGAATACAAATCCAATGCCAAAGTCGCTTATGACATTGCTGCCGAGCATATGGTTGGCGGTGGCATAGGTTATTGGAGACTAACTACTGCTTACGCTGACGATTCCACCTTTGATCAGGAAATCTTCATTAAAGAAGTTCCCGATGCGATGAGCGTGTATCTTGATCCGCATATCAAGCGCAAAGATGGCCTTGACGCAAAATTTGGCTTTATCTATGAGGATATGCCTCGCAGAGAGTTTGAGCGCAAGTTCCCTAACTTCAAATTGCCGGCCACAAGTCCATCAGGCAATCAAATGTGGATCACTAAAGACGTAGTTCGTTTGGCCGAATACTACGAGCTTGAAGTGCGCAAAGAGTGGCTTTATGCCCTTGAGAATCCCGATGGATCTATGCGCTATGCCAAAGAAAGCGATATTTCTGTTGATGAGCGCAAGCTATTTAATGAGGCAATCCGTCAGGGCGCGGAAGGCATCACAAGACGCAGAATCGATAAGCGCACCATCAAAAAGTATCTGATTGGTGGCGATGAAGTCTTAGAGAAAGGTACTTGGCCTGGCTCTTATGTGCCGATCATTCGTTGTCCAGGCGAGGAAGTCATTATCGAAGGACGCTTAGATCGTAAGGGCTTAATTCGTTACATGAAGGATGCTCAGCGCGCTTATAACTACAATGCGTCTGCTGCCATCGAGTTTGGCGCATTGCAATCTAAATCCCCATACATGGCTCCAGTCGAAGCCATCGAAGGCTTGGAAAACTATTGGGCTACTGCCAACACCGAGAACCATGCTTATCTGCCATACAATCATGCAGATGAAAATGGCAATGCGATTCCTTCACCAGTTCGTCAGCAACCTCCATCAAGCGCTCCTGTTTATATGGAAGGCATGGCAACTGCTGCTCAAGAATTGATGATGACCTCTGGTCAATACGATCAAACTTTTGGAGAGCAATCTCAAGAGCTTTCAGGTGTATCGATCGAGAAGCGCGTAAATCAAGGCGAGCGCGTTACTTATCATTTTCAAGACAATCAAAACATGGCCATTCAAACGACTGGTCGCATGATTATTGACTTGATCCCTAAGGTATATGACACCAAGCGAATCGTGCGAATTCTTGGCGATGACAACACCGAGAGTCAGATCATGGTTGATCCTGAGTTGGCTGAGCCAATGAAAAAGACCGAGGACGAAGAAAACGCTCGAGTTACTGCCATCTTTAATCCGAATGTGGGCAAATATGACGTGGTTGCTGAAGTTGGCCCAAGCTATGACACCCGCAGACAAGAGGCTTTTGATGCAATGACTAAGCTATTGGCTGCTCAGCCTGCGCTTTCTCAGGTTATTGGCGATCTCTATATGGGATCTGCAGACTTCCCGAATGCGGACAAACTTCAAGAACGTATGCGCAACTGGATTCCTTCAAATATCTTGGGTACTGGGCCATCCGAGCAAGAGCAACAACTGCAACAACAACTCCAGCAGGCTCAAGCCATCATCCAGCAATTGCAAGAGCAACTCCAAGAGAAGCAATCCTATTTGGCGCTTGATAAACAACGTCTTGATATGGATGCCCTTAATCACTTGGCTCTGCGCTTTGAGAATGAGCGTCAAGACTCTATCCAAGCATTCAAGGCTGAGACCGATCGCGTCAAGGCTTTGCTATCCGAACTCAGCAAGATTGATCTTTCCAAGATCGCTGATAAAACCGTTAGAGAAATCGAAGGGACACCTCAACCTGGCAAGGAGTATGATTTAAGCCACTTTGATCCGTCACAAGTGCTTTCTAACAATCTTTCACAAATAACCTAGGAGTCGTAATGGACAACGCAACTGGTGCAACTACACAAGAACTAGACGCACAAAATAACGCAGCGCAACAATTAGAAGGTCAAAATCAGGGCAACGATGGGCAAAACACCCCTCCTGCCGAGCCTGATGGCAAGACTGGCGAGAATTCATACAATGATCTGCCTGAATGGGCAAAACGCAGAATGGGCGAATTAGCTGCTGAGAAGAATGCTGCTCGCGAGCGCCTTGCTGCTTTGGAAGCTGCCCAATCTCAAGTCCAGCAACAACAAGTCCAACAATCCCAAGCTCCTGCTCAAAATCAAGGCAATGTCGAGGAATTGGCAATGGTTTACGCTCAACAAATTGCTGAACAACGCGTCCAGCAACAAACCTTCATTAATGCCATGAATGACATTGAACAAAAAGCAAAAGCTGAATTTGGTCAAGAATATGACCGTTCGATTTCCAATTTGAACTTGGCCGGTGTCGGTGGAAACGATTTCTTGCAGGCGATTGCGTCCGTTCCTAATCCTGAAGCGGTCATTACTTTTCTTGGCAAGTCTGAAAACGTAGGCGATGCCATCCGTATTGCCAACTTATCTCCATTGCAAATGGGCATCGAATTAACCAAACTATCAAGCAAAGCGGTCAAATCTTTTAGCAAACAAGTGTCGCGCACTCCCCCTCCAATGAGTGAAGTTGGCGGTGGCTCAAGTGGTACTGGTGGAACGGTTGAACCTGATCCATCTGATCATCAAGCCTGGATCGCGTGGCGCAACAAAAATAAACGCAGATAATTGACAATTATTCAAAAAAGCGTTTTAATGCATTTAGGTGTAATCAGACCGTAAACTGATGGATGGCCCGTTAAGTATCGACTCCATAGGGCAGGGGC
>Ga0316228_1004645_pt1 | contig 10131 bp, 7 predicted proteins | sample TBH18021metaG_FD_206005 | JGI IMG/M metagenome (GOLD analysis project Ga0316228, IMG submission 206005) | Freshwater microbial communities from Trout Bog Lake, Wisconsin, USA - TBH18021 | ecosystem: Environmental > Aquatic > Freshwater > Lake > Hypolimnion/Profundal zone | place: USA: Wisconsin... | reverse complement strand
TATGTGCCCGTGCTGCGAGGCATCGCTGCGGGTTGACCCAGTTACTCGTGCCGTGATCACGCATACACCCAAGCCCGTGGCCAGAACCTTTGCTGACATGGAAGCCGCTGCCCGCGCGATGCGCGAAGGGGATGTACGCAAGGAATCCATCTTCCGCCAGTCGGTTGAGGCCGAAAAGAACAAAGCCGAGCTCATGGACAAGAAGTTTGCCGAGGCAGTCAAAAAGGCCAAGGAAGCGCCTGATATGACGAAGCCCTTTCTGCGCGACTTTGATTTGGAATAGCCGGAATTTGGACTAAAGGGAATGTTGCTGCTTGGGCACCGTGGCTGTCGCGGCGAATTCATGGAGAACACCTTCGCTGCGTTCGACCATGCGCTCGCGAGCGGCTGCGATGGGTTTGAACTGGACGTGCGGCTCACGGCAGACGCGGTCCCTGTGGTTTGGCACGACGCACGTTTGCGCGGGCACTTCATCTCACGCCAAAACTTCGAACTCCTCCAAACAAAATGCCTGATAGCACGCCGGTTGCCGCGTCGTCCGGTTATCGCGCTCTGTCAATTGGAAGAGGTGTTGGCCCGCTATTCCCAAGTAGCATGGATGGACATTGAGCTCAAAGTTCGGGGTCTGGAAGCGCGGGTGGCCGCGTTATTGCAGCGCTATCGCCCTGTACGCGGATTTGTGGTTTCATCGTTCCGGCGCACTGTTCTGTTGGACCTCCATCGCATCGACCCTGGGTTGCCGCTCGCGTTCATTTTTGACCGGATGCCCCGCGGCAGGGTTTGGCGCTCGCTGCCAATCGAATATGTAAAGCCCAGCATCCGGCTGGTTACGGCGGCGCGGGTGAATCAATTCCATGCGGCAGGAAAAAAGGTGCTGACATGGACGGTCAACAAGCCCTCTGTAATGCACAGGCTTGTTGAAGCAGGAGTGGACGGGATGATTGGAGACGATCCGATGGCGTTGACAAAGCGGGAATTCACGACCGTGGAGCGCTTTGGGGCCAGGGCAGCAAGCGGGATTCATGAATAGGGGCGGGTTTTCCTGGAGCCGATTACTGGGAGTTTCTGCGGCGAAGGCTCGACTCTCGCGAAGGATCGGCATTCCGCTCACAAGAACAGGGCGGCAGCGAAAGGTGGGAGCTGCGTTTGGATGCCTGACGTTCTCTGTGCTTTTCGTGCTGGCGCTCGGCACCGCCACGGCAATTACCGTGTTGGCGATCCGTCGCTGAGGAGAGTCATCTTCATGTCAGCCAGAGGCGGGCTGCCGTGTTTTCCCTTAGCTTAGGCGGCGATGCCGGAGGGTTTTAGGTTCTTCGGCCTGTACAGGAAACGGCTTCGCTCTTCGTGGAAGCCGTCAATTTCTTCTCTCATGCGGTGCTCGTTCCAGTTGAGAGCATGCGCAATGCGGGAGGCTGCCTGTGCCGTGCTGTCTTCGTTCCAATCCCGATCCAGAGCCATGGGCACTCGACGCAGCAGGATGTCCCCCAATGTAAGAGCGTGCTCGTAGGCTACGGCTTCAACGGCCTGGGAAACAAGTTGAGGCTGACCATCGACAATAGGCAGTCGCATGCAGGGATCGTGCATCGCGGTCTGCACTACACACATCGCATGCCGTCCATGCCAGCGTGCAATGGCCTCGGTACTTTCCTGAGGAATTCCCGTGGAAGCGTGTACGGCGCTAGCCCATTGCTTCAATGTGTTTTCAATTCCGTTCGCAGAGCCGATAGCTATCTCTGTAGCAGGTTGCCTTGGCGCCTTCAGTCCCATCTTTTGCGCAGTTTTGCGGGCAATCGAGGTAGCGGTAGTGATGGTACCTCCGAAGACGGAGAACATGCCGAGCGCGCCCTCGTCGGCGTGATTGTGTACGACGTGGCGGCTGGCGAGCGCGCCGAATTCCGAATGCAGCAGGCGTTCGCTGCTGTGATGGGCCACCGGACGCACGCCGGCGTAACTGTACACAACGTCCGCAGATGTGAGTGCTGCCTGGGGAAAGAGCGCGCCAACGGAGGTCAACAGGAACTCGATTTCCTGCGAGGTAGGCGAAGCGGCGTTCGGAGCACCAACATGACTCACCTCCGCAGAGCCAACCTGCCACATACCATTCCAGGGGATAACCGAGACCGGGCGACCCAGCTTAGGACTTGCGTGCAATCCTGCTGCGGGTGCACCCGGGAATCGACGCAGCATGATATGAGAGCCTCGAATCCCCGTTGAAAGAGGCGAAACAGCCACGAGGCCGCTGAGATCTCGAACAACATCGACCCATGGGCCGGTGGCGTTAATGACCCATTCGCTCCTGATGTAGCTCTCCTGGGCAGTGATTTTGTCACGCACGAGCACGCCACGCACGCGACCTTCAGAGGTGCGAATGGCGAGCGCTTCGGTATGGTTGCGGGCAACGGCTCCGGCGGCACATGCCTCCGTGAGCCAGTCGGCTACAAGGCGCTCGGGAAACGTGCAAATTGCATCCTGATACGAATACACCCCCCAGGGCTGGGAAGCATCGAGAATGCGATCATAGGCTTCGATTTGTGCCTGCAGCTCGGAATCGGTGCAGACGGGAGGAACTCTGCCGAGCAAGCGATAAAGCGCGAGGGCGGCGCGGATTCCCATGCTTGAGTAGCGGGACCCCGGAACCGAGGCGAAGACGAACTCCAGAGGTTCGACAAGGTGGGGCCGCTCGCGAAGCAGAGCCTCCAGTCCCCGAAGTGACTCATGAAGCATGCTGAGTTCGCCCTGTTCGAGATAGTGCAGTCCTCCATGAGCGATGCGGGAGCAACGACTGGTGGCACCTGAAGCGAAGTCGTCGCGTTCGATCAAGAGCACGGATTTATTGGATTGGGCGCACGCCCTCGCGAGCGCTACTCCATTGACGCCACCCCCGAGGATAGTGATGTCAACACGCTCAGGCAGTGGGCCCCGTCCAAGAAAACTGCGCATATAACCAGATTAGATGCAGGTGGACTGCCAGAGGTCTGCGCCTTCTTCGGCTTCCTGGTATTCGGGAGGAGGCTTGCCAGCAGGCCCTTGCGACGTGGAAACTGGTAGGCATGAATACTGGCCAGCGCTTTGAACGTGCGGTAGCAATCATGCATCGATTGCGTGCTCCGGGCGGATGCCCCTGGGATCGCGAACAGACTTTTGACAGCATCAAGAAATACACGGTCGAGGAAACTTACGAGGTTCTGGAGGCCATCGAGAGTCGCGACTGGGAGGAACTGCCCGGAGAACTCGGCGATCTGCTGCTACAGGTGCTCTTCTATTCGGAGATGGCTGAAGAAGCTGGACACTTCTCGATTGACAACGTGTTGGAAGTGCTGAGCGATAAGCTGGTGCGGCGGCATCCGCATGTATTTGGCGAGGTTGAGGCCGAGACTTCCCAGGAGGTACTAAAGAACTGGGAGGCGATCAAGACGCTGGAACGAGCCCAGAAAGCCGCCAATTCCGAGACACCTGGGGTTACTTCCCACGAGGCGGAGCCGAAGGCGTTGCTGTCATCTGTTTCAGCGGCGATGCCCGCGCTGCTGGAGGGCCTGAAGCTCTCGAACAAAGCGGCCCATGTCGGCTTCGATTGGCCATCGATTCAGGGGCTCTTTGAAAAGCTGGAAGAGGAGGCTGCAGAACTACGGTATGAGGTGGAACGGATTCCCGCGCCGGGTCCGCAGCCTGTTGGAAGGGGCGTGGCGGGAGCCCGGGAAAGCGCAGTTCCCGCAGAGTTGCAGGAGCGGTTACAGGACGAGGTGGGAGATCTACTGTTTACGGTGGTGAACCTGGCGCGCTACCTGGAGGTCGATCCAGAGTCCGCCTTACGGCGAACCAACCGGAAATTCCGCCGTAGATTTGGCCACGTAGAATCGCGCCTTCGGCAGGACGGGAAAGACTTGGGCGAGGCTTCACTGGAAGAAATGGAGAAGCATTGGCAGGACGCAAAGGATGGAGAATAGAGAGTTGTCACAAATGTTGGGAGGCCTCCGCCCCGAGCTGAAGACAATTTACATGTCCGGCTACACGGATGACGCTGTATTGAGACGTGGCGTCCAGGAACTAGGCACGACATTTCTGCAGAAGCCCTTCAGTCTGAACAGTCTTGCGCGCAAAGTGCGCGAGACACTTGGGCCGACCGTATCAGCGGACTAATCGACAACTGCCGTCGAATTCTGAATACCGTCATTTGCCAACGTCTCTGTCTCCAATCCCGTTGGCGCGCATTGGCGATCCAAACTGCCCCCCTGCCTTATCACATGGCATGTATTGAATCATCTGGGTGATCGTATCCGGACAATGCAACTTTCTTTATTGTTCTCTGCCCTGCTCTGCTATTATCGGCGGCGTTAGCCTTGACATGCATAACTTGAATTCGGTCTACGGCTTCCTTCGTGTTTCCGGCGTTGAATCCTCTACCCGCCCGGGAAGAAGGAATGCAAATGCAATCATTCACGCGGCTCGGAGGAGCTTTTCAGCCATGTTGCTTCAGACCCACACAGAATCCCTGTTCTCTGCGTCCATGCTTCGCCACTACGGAAAGAATCAGCTCGCGCCCTACTTCGCAGCTCTTATTCTTCCCTGGCTGCTCATTCTAGCTGGTTGTGGATCAAGTGGTGGCAGCGGTTCCCATGAGGTACCGGGTCCGATTCCGGATTTCTCGCTGAATGTATCTCCCAATTCGTTGTCTTTGTATGCGGGGTCTCAAGGCACTTTCCAGATCAGCGTCCAAGCTCTGAATGGATTCTCCGGATCGGTACAGGCCCAGATAAGTGGCGTTCCCCAAAATGCAACCCTTACGCCATCCTCGCCGATTGAGGTGTCAACGACTGCCCGGACCATTTCAATTGCAATAAATTCGGGACTTGCCCCCGGCTCTTATCCTTTAACGATTACCGGGATAGCCGGAGCCATCACCCACTCTGTTACGGAAATGATCACCATCGCACCCGCCACCACCCAAACATGGGTTCGAAGCGTGGCGGGGATAGCCAATCCGCGAGACATGGTGTGGGACTCTTTGCATGGCCGACTCTACGTCTCCATTCCCTCGATCGACACAATATCTCCCAATACCATTATTCCAGTGGACCCGGTGGCAGGCATAGCTGGTACGCCAGTCGCAGCCGGAAAAGATCCGTACCACTTGGCTCTCTCTTCAGATTTCTCGCACCTCTGGGTGGGGATGGACGGGGATCACGCCGTGCAGCGGTTGTTGCTGCCCGGATTAACGAAGGATATCTCCTTCCAGCTACCCTTGGATGTGAATGCCAACCCCCAGCAGGCCGTCAGCCTGGAGGCCGCGCCGGTCAATTCGCATACCGTAGCCGTGGTTGCCGGAAGCAAGCTACTATCACCGCCTGGGGATGGAGTGTATATCTACGACGACGATAGGCAGCGTCCCGCTTCTGTGCCAGGCTGGGGTGCCGGAGGTGGACCGGAGATCGATTGGATTCAGTGGGGCAAAGACGACTCCGTAATCTACGGCACTTCTACGGCCGTCTCACCTGTAGTCGGGATATTGCCTCTTCAAGTGAGTTCTTCCGGGGTTTCGTGGAACGGTGCCGGTGGAGGGCTGCAAGCTCAGTTCATTCGCTATGACAGGCAAAAGGGCTTGGCATATGCAGACGGTTCTAGCTCTACCGGAGCCGTATTTGACCCGGTACTGAATACCCAAGTGGGACGCTTCGGCGTACCCGGAGGCGACGAGGCATGCACGGCAGATGCCTCCCTTGGCCGGTTTTACTGTATGGCTGCTTACAATACCTGGACTGACATCGTCTGGGTTGAGTTGTGGACCTTTGACTTGAACACCTACCAGCTCCTCAGCCGCGTGTATTTTGGAATTGCAACAACCAACTCGACGATCACGGGCTTTCCGGTGAAACTCGTCCGATGGGGCAATTCCGGACTTGCAGTGATCTGCAATACCGACATTAACGGAAGCGGCGGATTGTTTCTGATTGACGGGGCCGCCGTCAACCCGAATGCGGCTCCCGATGTTGCGTCGGGGTCATCGCCAAAAGCTTTTGCCTGGATGAGCTCATTGAGCCCGCAAGAAGTCCCGGTAGGAAGTGGCGACATAACCTTGACGATCAACGGAACGAACTTTGCCAGGGATAGCGTCGCTTATTCGAATATCAACAACCTTTACAACAGCCTGACCCTGCCAACAACGTTTGTCAGTTCGACACAACTGACGGCTACCGTTCCAGCGTCGGCGCTACAGACCGCCGGTCCGCGCACGATTAGCGTTGGGGACCAAACTACGGGCCTCTTTGCGACGAACTGTCTGTTTCTTACTGTTTCTCCGGCATCCGGCAGCACCCAGGTAACGGCTCTCAATCTAGCTGGACTCAGCATGGCACGGGATGCAAATAGCGGCCTGCTTTATGTCGGCACCTCTGACTTAGAGCGCGCTTATCCTAATTCGATTGTCGCGATAAGTGAAGATGGAAGCATTGCGAAGACGCAGATGGTAAGCCCAAATCCTTATCTCCTGAGCACCAGTGCGAACGGACAGTATCTCTACGTCGGCTATGCAAGCTCAACGAACATGACCCAACTCTCTCTTCCAGGACTGAATTCGCCGAATACCTGGGGGCTGATCAATTCTAAAGGTAGGCCTGTCTTTGCACTCGATCTTAAAGCCGCGCCGGTTAGTCCTCACACGACGGCCGTGAATTTGCAAAGCCAAGTCGCGATTTATGACGATGCGACGATGAGGCCGGTTGTGGCATGGGGTTACTCACCAAATTTGCCATTTCCCCCACCTAACTATGGTTTTCTTGCCTGGGGTGCATCGGATTCTATCTTGGCCGCCGCTGAGAGTGTCTATTACGGGTGGGACCCTCTTTACGCTCTCAGCGTCGATCGTTCAGGCGTTACCTATTCAGCTTCTTCTGGCTTCGACAACTATGGCTACGAAATCCACTCCGACTTCGGCACCGGTCTCATCTATAGCGACGACGGCACCGTTGCTAATCCGGAGACCATGGCGAACATGGGTAGCTTCGGCGCCTCCGGACTAGTCGCCCCAGATTCTTCGCTGAATCGCGTCTTCATCCTCGGCCAGACATCAGCTCAGGCTAACTCCAACAGTTTCACCATAGAATCATTTGACGAAAAGACTTATCTGCCCATTGCTTCAATCACTATCAATAATCTTGTCGGATCCCCTCTTGCGATTGCCCGTTTGGGTAATTCCAGTCTTGCGATATTGACTTCGGACATCGCGGGCCCGGGCGACGCGTCTGGTACTGGGGCGCCTGCAGGAATGCTCTATCTGATTAAAGATGCAACGTTTGTCAGTGGAGCTGCGCCGTCTGGTTCTGGACTAGTCAAAGCGCAAGAGCTAGTGCAGAGAAGATGGAAAAAGATCACAAAAAGCGACATCTTAAGGAATGTGCAACGGACAAAGTAGATTGATGTACGGCGGACGGCCCACTCAGGCCGTTGTTGGTTGTTGGCTTGAGGCGGCCCGGAGTTGGCGCAGTTCCAACTCTGGGGCTTGCACAGTGAGCCGGATCTGCGAGACAGGCCAAATGACAACCAAAATCCGGTAAATGGCGAACTGTCAATACCCGAACTGTCTCATCCAAGGGGGTCACTCCAGAAGGTGTCAAGCGAAAATTCTCGCCAATTCCACTCAACTTTCTGATTCCACACCACATAGACTTTTCCCCAAAGTGAGGGGATTACCCCCTCGAATTTGCTATTCTGAAGGTAGGGATGGCAAGTGTCCCGTATCTGTAATCTAACTCCTTTCTATTCAAATTTTTAGCCGGAAATATAGGGGGTAGGGCGGAGTCGCCAATTTAAGCCAGTTTTTGGCTTGAGCGGGGCAGTTCCGCTACACTAGTGGTTTCTGCGAGGGAACCATGCTGGTAGTAATGCAGTCGCGTGCAACACCTGATGAAATACGTGCCATCTGCGAAAGGATTGAAGCCCTGGGCTTCCGATCCCACTCGGTGGAAGGCTCGGAGCGATACGCCATCGCCGTTACCGGCGACCTGCACGGGATCGAGTCCTGCGGTCTTGAAGAAATGCCGGGCGTGCATGAAATCATCCGCATCAGCAAACCCTACAAGCTGGTCAGCCGCGAGTCAAAACCCGAAAACACTGTGGTGCGATTTCCTAATTCCGACGCCACAATCGGGGGCGAGGAATTTGCCATCATCGCTGGGCCTTGTTCGGTGGAGAGCCGCTCGCAAACGCTCGCGGTTGCCGAAAAGGTCGCAGCGGCAGGAGCAAGGTTTTTTCGCGGCGGGGCCTACAAACCGCGAACCTCGCCCTATGCATTCCAGGGCATGGCAGTAGAAGGACTAAAAATTCTGGCGGAGGTGCGCGAGCGTTTCGGCATGTTGATTGTGACCGAAGCCGTGGATACCGAAGCATTAGCCGCCATCGAAGACTACGCCGATATGATCCAGATCGGCGCGCGCAACATGCAGAACTTCTCGCTGCTCAAGAGCGCCGGACGCTCTCCGCTGCCCGTGTTGCTGAAGCGCGGTCTGAGCGCGACCCTGGAAGAGCTGCTGATGGCTGCCGAATACATCATGAGCGAAGGTAATCGCAACGTTGTACTCTGCGAGCGCGGCGTGCGCACCTTTGCGGATCATAGCCGCAACACGCTGGACCTGAGTGTGATTCCGGCAGCGCAAAAGCTGAGTCATCTTCCGATCATCTCTGACCCGAGCCACGGCACCGGCAAGCGTGATCGCGTAATGCCGCTGGCGCTGGCCTCGGCAGCAGTTGGGGCCGATGGGTTGATGATCGAAGTGCACCATGATCCAGACCGGGCACTCTCGGATGGACCGCAATCGCTGTTCCCTGACCAGTTTGCGACGTTAGTCGAGCAACTGCGTGGAATCCTTCCGGTTGTGCACCGAACCCTCGGGGCTCCACCAAAAGGACGCTCCGAGACAGAGGCGGCGCGCTCGTGAGCCTTCGACCGAACGCGTTCGCGGGTCGTCAGTTAGCGGGCCTTGCCCTCGCAGCCATTGTGCTGGTGACGAGCTGCAGCAAGCAAAACAGTGAACCGCCACAGACATTCGCTTATATAACCAACTCGGGTTCCAACACGGTCAGTGTCCTGGACATTTCGACCATGAAGATTGCTGCGACCCTTGCTACTGGAACGAATCCGAGCGGCGTAACCGCGAGCCCAACAAAAGACGAAGTGTACGTGGTCAACACCGGCTCAGGCACCGTTAGCGTCATCGACGCTGTTGCAAACCGGGTTGCAGGCAACATAACGGTTGGCCGGACGCCGTACACGATCTCCGTAACGCGCGACGGTAAACGTGGCTGGGTCGCAAATGCGGACTCAAATTCGGTGACCGAGTTGGATCTCGACGCACATCGCGTGATCGGGCAGGTTGGGGTGGGAAGACAGCCCGGCATCGCGCTTGTATCCGGGGACGGCAACTTTGTTGCAGTTGCGAATCGCGGCGACGATTCCTTGACCCTGATTGACGGAACGACCATGAAAGTTCGCGGCACGCTTCATGTGTGCAAGGCACCGGACTCGCTGGTCATCCTGCCTGATGCAACCAAGGTATTGGTGGGCTGCTCAGGTTCGCAGCAAGTGGCATCAGTGAATCTCAAGAATGCTCGCGTCGAGGCCCTGCTCAGGGTAGGTGGGACGCCAGTGAACCTCGGTATGAAGCCCGACGGCGGCGAGGTATTCGTCTCAAACTTCGAGGCGCAGACCATCTCAGCCGTGAGCCCCTACACCGTTGAAATCAGCGAGAGCTTTCTGGCTGGAGATCATCCCGTGCGGACCCTGGTGAGCGGCGACAACAGCACGTTGTATGTAAGTAACTTTGCATCCAACAGCGTTGCGGTTTTTGATGCGACCACGCGCAAACTGATCACCACTGTGCAAGTAGGTTCAAGGCCCGATGCCCTGGCTCTGACTCCGGCGGAGAACATGCTGCTGGTGGCGGACTCGGGTTCAGGAGACGTGGCTGTGCTGCGGTTGGACAAAAGGCGAGACAAAAAGGTCCAAGCGCCTCCCCCGCGACTATTCATGATGATTCCCACCGGGGAGCGGCCATCCCAGATAGCAGTGAAGACCGTGTCGAAGGCAAAGTAGCAATGACCATCTGCACCAGTTGTGGCCGCGAGTTTGAGGCAGCTTCAGAC
>Ga0316228_1004638_pt1 | contig 10141 bp, 10 predicted proteins | sample TBH18021metaG_FD_206005 | JGI IMG/M metagenome (GOLD analysis project Ga0316228, IMG submission 206005) | Freshwater microbial communities from Trout Bog Lake, Wisconsin, USA - TBH18021 | ecosystem: Environmental > Aquatic > Freshwater > Lake > Hypolimnion/Profundal zone | place: USA: Wisconsin... | reverse complement strand
GAGCTGAATATATTTCCCCGTTTGATTTAGTTAAAAAATTATCAACTCTATGTAAATCATCCGATGTGATTATTCCCTGTAGTAGTGGTAGTGCGTTTACCTCAATGATGCAAGTTTTCGAGCAAAAGTCTGGCCAATCCATTGTTACTAATAAAGGATTGGCTTCTATGGGGTACGGTTTATCAGGGGCAATAGGGGCTGCATTTTCAAATCCTAGTAAGAGAGTAATTTTGGTGGAAGGGGATGGTGGCTTTTCGCAGAATCTTCAAGAAATTGGTACTGTTGCGATTAATAACCTTAATCTAAAAATGTTTATTTTGGATGACTCTGGATATGCCTCTATTCGAATGACTCAAAAAAATTATTTTGGCGGTCGATATGTAGGTTGTGATCGCGAAACTGGTCTTGGATTACCAATTTGGGATAAATTATTTCAAGCATGGGAGGTTGAGGTAATGAGACTTCAGCCTGGCTATGAATCCAGCCCAGCGTTCTTAGCTGCATTCGAAAGCGATCGGCCTTTTGCATTTATTGTTTCTGTTGACCCTGACCAAACCTATTTTCCGAAAATATCAAGTCGGGTGACTGAAAGCGGGGCAATGGAATCCAATCCATTACATCTAATGACGCCTGAGCTTACAAGTGAAGAAGTAGGGCTGTATTTAAAATATCTGAATTGAACTTGAATACACATTAGCTTAATGTTTATTTTATAAAAATAGGAACTAAAAATGAATAATGAAATCTTTGAAGATCTTTTTGTGCTAGAAATGGCGAGCAATCATCAGGGTAGTCTGGATCGAGGCCTGGCAATTGTTGATCGCTTCTCAAAAGTGGTTCGGTTTAATAACATGCGGGCAGCTATTAAGTTGCAGTTTAGGGATATTGATAACTTTATTCATAAGGATTTTATTGATCGTGAAGATATTCGCTATGTAAAAAGACTTTCTGATACTAAGATGTCAAAAGAAGATTTTGCTAGGCTTGTAGATGCCATTCGCCAAAGCGGTTGTATTCCAATGTCGACACCATTTGATGAAAAGTCTGTTGATTGGTGTGTAGAGTTTGATATGCCCATTATTAAGGTGGCCAGTGCGGATAATAATGATTGGACTTTGCTAGAGAAAATTGCCCATACTCGTAGGCCCGTTATTATTTCTACTGGTGGTATGACGCAAAAAGACATGGATGATGTTGTTTTATTCTTTAAGCATCGAGATATACCTTTGGCGCTCAACCACTGTATTGCTGCTTACCCCCATGAGGATAGTGAGTGTGAATTAAATCAAATTGATTATTTGAAGCATCGATATCCTGGTGTAGTTATTGGATACTCATGCCATGAGTATCACGACTGGACTGCATCGATGTTTATTGCTTATGGAAAAGGCGTTAGAACATTTGAGCGTCACATTGATATTAATGACGATGGATTCAAGGTTGCCACATACTCTTCTTTACCAGAACAAATTGATGTTTGGTTTAAGGCTTGGCATAAGGCAATAGAGATGTGCGGCACATCTTCAAGTCAGAGGCGTAATTTTATTGATCGTGAAATTGCATACTTAGACTCATATGTCCGAGGAGTTTATGCTAAGCGGGATTTGGTTGCAGGACAAACTTTGAATGAAGATGATTACTATATGGCTATACCTTTGCAAAAAGGTCAGGTATCTAGTCGAGAGCTCATGTTGGGAAAGTTTGGACATAAGCTACTAAGTTCATGCGATAAAGACTCTCCAATTACGATTGATATTTTAGATACGCCGTACTCTGGAAATGAAGAATTGCTAAAAACCTTTAGGGATCGGGGTATTTAATTAAGATATAGCGTTTATGGCAAATTTATTGGTTATCGGCGGGTCTGGATTTTTTGGTAAATCCATTCTTGATTCCTACAGGCGTGGTTTATTGGGTGCATGGGGTATTGATTCGATTAGCATAGTTTCTCGTAACGCTATAAGTCTTAAACGCTATTTTCCAGAGCTTATTGATGAATCAATAAAGTTAGTTAATAGTGATATTTCAAACTGCTCAGAAATACCTAAAGCTGATTATGTGATTCATGCTGCAGCATCTACAGATGCCGCCAATTACCTTGCACGTCCCGATTTAGAAAAAAAAAATATTCAAGCCGGCACTTATAACTACTGTGCATTGGCAAAAAAATTTCATAGTAATAGTCGCATTGTTTACTGCAGCTCAGGAGCTATTTATGGGCAGCAACCTGAAAGCGTAGAGCAGTTATGTGAAGATTTTATTGGTGGTCCGGTAAGTCTAATGTCGCCCACCAAAAGAGATTATGCAGCTGCAAAGCGGGATGCTGAGCAGGCGATATATGTTTTAGGTTCCGAAGGATGCTCGGTTAGCATTGCGCGCTGTTTTGCATTTGTTGGTGAATACCTGCCAAGGGATCAGCATTTTGCTATTGGTAATTTTATTGAGGATGGATTAAAAAGCAGGTCAATTGAGGTGAAGGCGCGCCATATTGTGGTTCGAAGTTATATGCATGCTGACGATCTAGTGCAATGGCTTATGACAATTTGCAATATTTCAAATATGAGTTGCCCTATATACAATGTAGGATCGAACCAAGCCTTAACAATGATACAGATTGCTGAGCATGTTGCGGCTCAATTTAAGGTGGATGTAGTAAAGTCGGCGTTGGATATAAATACAATTGATCGATATGTTCCTTCTATTAATAAGGCTAAAGTAGAGCTCGGCCTTGATATATCGATGGATATCACAAAAGCAATTAAGGCAACTATTGACAGCATTAATGCAAAAAATTCACGAAATTAACCCTAAAAAAATTCGCTATCTTTTGGTTGGCGGTATTAATACGGTTATTGGGTATTCGATAGGAGTAGGAATATATAAACTCCTCTCAAATCAGGTGAATATCGTACTAATAGGATTTATTTCTAATATCTTAACCATCACAATTTCTTTTTTAACATACAAGATTTTTGTATTTAAAACAAAAGGAAGGTGGATTATTGAATACTTAAAAGCATATGTTGTTTACGGAAGTATGGCCATTTTCGGCACAATCTTGCTTTGGTTTTTTGTTGATCTAATTGGTTTTAATATTTGGATTACTCAAGCATTAATTATTATGATTACAGTCGCATTCTCATACATAGGGCATGTAAAATATACATTTAATCATTAAAAAAACAATAATTAAAAGGCTATATGAAAGAAAAAAAGCTAATAAGTATCATCTCCCCTTGCTTTAATGAGGAAGACAATGTCATGGAGCTTTATAGTAGGGTATGTAAAGTTATGGCGATTCATCCTGAGTATGACTTTGAATTTTTAGTGATTGATAATGCCTCTACAGATCGTACTGTAGAAATACTACGCGAGATTTCTAGAAAAGACCTCAGGGTAAAAGTAATTATAAACACACGTAACTTTGGACATATTCGTTCTCCTTACTGGGGAATTATTCAAACACAGGGGGCGGCAACAATTTATCTAGCCTCAGATCTACAAGACCCACCGGAGTTAATTTCTGAATTCATTACGCAATGGATCGAGGGTTACAAAATAGTTTTAGCAGTTAAGCCAGTAACTGCGACCAATCCGATGATGCATTTTTTAAGAAAGACTTATTACAAATTTCTGGATGCCATTTCTGAGGTGCCGATTGTTAAAGATGCAACTGGTTTTGGCTTATATGACAAAGTGGTTTTAGACAAAATACGTGATATTAATGATCCCTATCCATTCCTTCGAGGCCTTATTTGTGAATTAGGATATACCATTAAGATAATTCCCTTTAATCAACCAAGACGAATGAGGGGGATATCAAAAAATAATTTTTATAGTCTTTACGATATCGCGCTTCTTGGAATTGTTAGTCATTCTATGGTTCCTATCAGAGCGGCTTCGATATTAGGTTTTTTATTTGGAATCTTCAGTATTGTTATGGCATTTTTGTTGTTACTCGCCAAACTTTTTTTTTGGAGCTATATCCCCATAGGCTATGCCCCTTTAGGTATTGGAATGCTTTTAATTTTTGGGGTATTGCTATTTTTCATTGGGATTGTAGGGGAATATGTGGGTGTTATTCATACATATGTCCAGCGTCGTCCAATTGTTGTTGAAAAAGACAGAATTAATTTTTAATTTCATGAGAAATAGGCAAACTATTTTTCTTGGGCTTGTATTTTCTTTGGCAAGTATTAACTTTATATATTGCGTATATTTCTATGTGCAGAATAAATACTTACCAGAACCTTTCTTTTTTGATAAATCCGATACTTTTATGGATTTTTATAATAGCCTATATTGGTCGGTTAATGAAGGAGCGTACACGGTCTGGAAATCAGTTTATCCCCCATTAAATTTTTTATTTTTACAGATTTATCAAGCCCTATGTATAGAAGATGTAGACCATGCAAAAAATGGGCTTGATATCAGGGCATTATCTGGCTACTCTATAATTCCGTTGTTAGTGCTTTTTATTATAAGTATTTGGGCATCAATAAGAATCAGCTATAAATCTCTATTAGATATTAAGGTGGAATGTATTTTTTTCTTGTTAATATTGATGAGTCCCACTTTCCTATATGCGGTTGATCGTGGAAATTTAATAGTTTTTGTTATTCCTATATTGAGCGTTTATGTGGCCTCTAGAGATAATATTTATAAAGCTCTTTCTTTTGCTGTAATGGTTAATATAAAGCCTTATCTTGCTATTTTCTATATTTTTGAGATATTAAACTTTAAGTTAGACAAAGACACTAAAGATTTTTTAATTTTAGCACCCCTATTTACTTTGATAGTATTTCTGGGGGCTGGTATTATTGTGAATCAAGAGTTTTATTTCTTGCCTTTTAATCTGTTGGGATTTGGATTGAATGGAGGATTATTTAATCCAAGAGAAATACTAGGCTTTTCTTCTACAATTACCTCATTTGGATATTTAAAATCTGTTATCACAACATTTTGGATTCCCCATGGATTTGAATATTTATTTAAATTATTGGTATATTTTTATATAGTCAAGATTTTAATATTTATATATAAATATCCAATAAGATTTGATGATTTAGTGATATTTTCAATCATTTTTATTACAAACTATTCTACAAGTACCGGCGGATATGGGTTGTTGTATTACATTCCAGCCATTGGCCCGCTCCTTAAGCAAAAAAATTATATTTTAATTGGGATTATTATTGTTAGCTTTTATATAGGCATATGGGATCTCATTCCACTTTACAAATATAACGCTTCTGATATGAATATATATCTTTCAGGGGAAGTGGTCAAGGTTGGGTCCTATATAAGCTTTGGATCAATAATTAGACCTATCGCTAACTTTATAGTTTTAGTTTTATTTTCTAATAATTTAAAAAAGAGATATTTTCATGAATATATTTAATTTAAAACTTAAAGAGTTCATTTTCATATTAATAATATCAATTCCAATTGGGTCATTTTTATACTTTATTAATTACAATAAAATTAACTATGAAGTTCAGTTTCGAGGCGGTTATGCCGTTGCAAATAATTTTTGTGACAATATTTCTTTTCAAAAAAATAATCTTGCAAATGATTCTGATATTAGCTTGATTACCAAAAAATATCAAAGTAAAGGTATGCCTATTAATATTTCAGTAAATAATGAAAATATTTACAGCGTAAAAACTAAAGGAAATTTAGATCAATTAAATGAAATGTCCTTTAATTCCAAGGAAATCCTTACAGATATTATGAGGGCAGAAATGCTTAACTACAGTAATTTTTATGAATCAATAAAGTTGCACTGTAAGTCTGGCGCATTTACTCTTTATAAATTGGTTCCATTGGATGAAAATACCTATAGAACTTTTGAATCTAATCGTTATACTAAATTTCATTTGTACACCTTACTTTTATTGCCATTAATATTTTTTTACTTATTACTAATAACGTTCAAATATATTAAAAAAATAGGATTCAAAAAGTAGATGGAAATTTTTATGGTTATTAATAAGCATCGCAGGTGACTATAAGTTAATTGTAAAAGTACTTCTATTAACGATTCCTATAAATTTCACATTTTATTGTTTGACATACGGTATTAGCGGTTCCATCCTCTCATTTTGCAACCTAGAGTTTTAGCGTTAGAAGCCTGATTTAAAGGTAGTTTTGCTCTTTTTTGTTAATTTACCCCCCCCAATTTGTTATAATAATTCATATTATTTTTTGGGTTATTTATGTTGGGGTCATTTCGTCTTTATTCGTGGATATGCTAGATTGGATAATTTTGCTTATAGGTTTGCATAAGTGACTAATTTTATTGGGAAAAATAACAATGTCGCAATTTTGCTTGCAACCTACAATGGCGGCAGTTTTCTAGCGTCCCAACTCGAGTCATTAGAAGCTCAAGATCATCAGAATTGGTTTGTTATTGCCAGTGATGATGGTTCGTCTGACAATACCCTCAAAATTCTCAAAGAGTATCAAGAGCGCTGGCCGCAAGGGAGATTGACTATCCGTAGTGGTCCACAGGAAGGTTGTTGTAAGAATTTCCTATCGATGGCATGCGATGGCAACATTTTGGCTGATTTTTATGCTTTTTGTGATCAAGATGACATTTGGTTTCCTGAAAAACTGACTGTTGCGATTCAAAATATTAAAGAAAATCAAGAAGATGGCGCGCCTTATGTTTATTGTGGGCGCACGATCTATGTTGATGAGAGGCTAAGAAAAGTAGGGTGCTCACCCTTATTTTCTTTCCCCAGAACATTTCGAAATGCCCTAATTCAGAGTATTGCCGGTGGTAACACTATGGTTTTTAACCAAAAAACCAAGGATTTACTGGAAAAAATGGGTGTAGTTGAGCATCCTTCCCATGACTGGTGGATCTATCAGCTTGCAACAGGGGCTGGGGGTGATGTATTTTATGACCCAGAGCCACAAATTTTGTATCGTCAGCATAAGGAAGCCTTAGTTGGAGGGGGTATCTCTTTTGGGGCGAAAATTGAGCGTGTTTCGATGGTATTCAAGGGTAAATTTAGCCTTTGGAGCGATATGAATATTGCTTTGTTGTGTGCAGCCAAACCAATGTTGACCCATGGTAGCAAAGAAACCCTTGAATTATTTAAGAAAATGCGTCATGCCAAACTGAAGGATCGCCTGCGACTTATGGAAGTGACTGGGCTTTATCGGCAGACTTGGCGTGGGACATTAAGCCTTTTGATTGCGGCCGTTTTTAAGAAGATCTAACTTTATTAATTTAACCGAAGTTTAACTATTGAAATCTTATGAAATTACTAACTATTATCTTAGCGGTGCTTTTAACATCTTTGCAGGGCTGCTCCAAGCAAGTCCCCGTAGTAATAAATCAATGTAATTTGGATTCTCTCCAGGGCGCCACCCCTTTAACGGATATTAACTTTTCTAGCGCGCCAAAAAATAAACTTAAAGCTAGCGGATGGTTTGCAAATGTCGCTGCTGGAAAAACTCCGGAGGAAGTTACCATAATTTTTATTGATCAAACTGGTGCTGCCTCTAGCCAAGGGGCCGGTTCGGCTGGAGCACCTCGTCCAGATGTGGCCAAGGTATTAAATAAGGAGGCGCTTAAGAATTCTGGTTATGCTATCAATATAGAGCTGAATGGTAATTTACCTAGTGGAATGTATAGAATTCTTTTAAATGGCAATATTGACGGCCAGATTGGCGTTTGCGATACGGGAAGAAGCATCAATATTGAAGCAAACTAATAATGTAAATAATGTGAAAAGAATATTGCGTAATTGATATTTTATTAATGACGTACTAATTTTTTTTTGAGCTAAAGACGGCGATTTTTAAGTGAAAATATTTCCAATATCTCCTATTGAGATGGTAAAAAGCCTCATTCGTAATCGCGGCTTGATAAAAGCCTTGACTGAGCGTGAGGTTTTGGGTCGATATCGCGGCTCTTTTGTGGGGATTTTTTGGTCCTTACTCACACCCATGGTAATGCTTGCCGTGTACACTTTTGTGTTTAGTGTTATTTTTAAAGCTCGTTGGAATGCTCAAAGTAGCTCTCTCACTGAATATGGTATGGTGTTGTTTGCTGGCCTGATCGTTTTTAATATTTTTTCAGAGTGCGTGGGGCAGTCACCGTCGTTAGTTTTGTCAAATGTTAATTACGTAAAGAAGGTCGTATTCCCATTGGAAATTCTTCCTTGGGTATCTTTGGGGGCAGCCCTCTTTCATGCGGCCATAAGCACCTCAGTCTGGTTAGTTGCGTACTTGATTTTATTTGGCCTTCCCCCAATTACCGTACTTCTATTTCCTCTTGTAATTCTCCCATTAATATTATTAATCATGGGTCTTACGTGGGTATTGGCGTCATTAGGCGTCTATTTGCGAGATGTATCTCAATTTGTTGGCATCATTATTACGATCACAATGTTTCTTTCCCCTATTTTTTATTCAGCCAGTTCTTTACCGAAAGAATATAGAATTTTGCTTCAGATTAATCCATTAACTTCGGTCATTGAAGGGGCTCGCGATGTTCTTTTTTGGGGGGTTATGCCTGACCTAGTTTTTTTGGGGATATATTTGATTTTATCTATCTTAGTCGCGTGGCTTGGCTTTGTTTGGTTCCAAAAGACGCGTAAGGGATTTGCAGATGTACTCTGATATTGCGATAAAAGTAGAGGGCCTAAGTAAGCGATATGAGATTTATGGTAAGCCTCATGACCGTCTTAAGCAGTTTATTTTTCCGCGTATCCAACGTTTTTTTGGGTTGAAGTTAAAGCAGTACTTTCGCGAGTTTTGGGCTCTTAACGATATTTCTTTCGAGATCAAAAAAGGAGAGACTGTTGCCATTATTGGCCGTAATGGTTGTGGTAAATCAACATTACTTCAAATTATCTGTGGAACATTAAGTCAGACAGCCGGAATTATAAATACTAATGGGCGAATTGCAGCACTTCTAGAATTGGGCTCTGGGTTTAATCCGGAGTTTACAGGTCGTGAAAATGTTTATATGCAGGGTTCCATTTTTGGCCTAACCACCAAGCAAATAGCAGAGCGATTTGATCAAATTGCTAGCTTTGCAGATATTGGACAGTTTATCGAACAGCCTGTAAAGACATATTCCAGCGGAATGTTCGTCCGCCTTGCTTTTGCATCAAATATCTTTTTTGACCCAGAAATCATGATTGTCGATGAGGCTCTTTCCGTTGGGGATATGAATTTTCAGGCCAAGTGTATGACTGCATTGACCCAAATTCAGGAAAGAGGTTGCACAATTTTATTTGTAAGTCATGATATTGGATCGGTTAAAAGTCTTTGTACTCGCGCTATATATCTTGATGATGGAAAGACGGTCGCTATCGGCCCATCCTCTGAAATTGCCGAGTTATATATTCGATCAATGCGTGAGGAGATGAATGAGGAATATCGAAGATATGTAAGGTCTCCTGCAGTCTTTGGTGAGAAGCTGACAGAACTCCCACTTCAAGCTTTAGCTTTAGAGGGCGGAGAATCATTCAAGGACTGTTCAGAATTTGATAATCGGGTAGCTCATTTTAGATATGGCAGCGGAGAGGTAAAAGTATCTTTAGTCGAGATGTTTGACTTACAGGGAAATGCTATTACGTTGGCTGATTTTAATCAAAGCGTAAAAGTTAAGGTTTATTTGAGAGCTTATACCAAAAAGACTGTATCTGTGAATATCAGTTTCTTTGATGAGAAAAAAAATAATATTATTGGCTGTGGATTTCCGCATCTTGACCAACCTTATTTAGAGCTAAATAATGGGGACAGATATCTTGTCGAATACTTGCTAAACCTGCCCTTACAAGAGGGCGCTTATTCTCTTCGAGTAAATGTTTCAGCTCCCATTGTTGAGAATGAATCAGCGGAATTTATTGATGTAGTTTCAGATGCACTGGTTTTTAAGATGAACCGTTGGGAAAAATCTAGAGTGTGGTCAAAAGTGCATAGTTTTGCCAAGCTTAAATTGAAAAAATTCAATGTAGATGACAACGGATAATGTGGATACAAACTAGATTTCCTCAATGAAACTTCCTAATCTTTTAATTTTGGGTGTGCAGAAATCAGCAACGACTACGTTATTCGACATCCTAAAGAAGACAAAGGGATTTTCTTCCTCATCAGAAAAAGAAATACATTTTTT
>Ga0316228_1004633_pt1 | contig 10144 bp, 8 predicted proteins | sample TBH18021metaG_FD_206005 | JGI IMG/M metagenome (GOLD analysis project Ga0316228, IMG submission 206005) | Freshwater microbial communities from Trout Bog Lake, Wisconsin, USA - TBH18021 | ecosystem: Environmental > Aquatic > Freshwater > Lake > Hypolimnion/Profundal zone | place: USA: Wisconsin... | reverse complement strand
CCTCCCCGCCGACGCCATCGCCGCCCTCACGCCACCCGCCAGCGACGACTGGCGCGAATTCTAGGAGCTCCCCTGCTCGGGGTAAGGGAAAGGGCCGCGGCATCGCTGCCGCGGCCCTTTCTTGTGGTCGAGCGACAAGCGCGGCTCAGGCGGCGAGGCGCTTGCCCTTGGTCGCGGCATAATCGGCCATGACGACGAAGCGCGGATGCGTCTCAGTCAGCTCAGCCATTGCGCGCGAGGCGCGCTTGCCGATCTGGCGGATACGCTCCCTGCTGAGATCAGGCTCGGCCGCATCCTCCTGACCGTCGACGGCGCTGAAGACGCGGGTCAGCAGGATCTCACGATCGCGCGCGAACCTTTCCTCAATCTTTTCGATCTCAGCCGGGTTGAGGCCAAGCAGGTTGCCGCTCGTGCCGGGCGTGGCCGCCGCCCGCAGCTTGGCGAGCTGGCGCTTGGGCTGCTGCCGGCGGAGCTGATCGAGCGCGGCCGAGCGGCCCTTCTTGACGAATTCCTCGATCAGCAGCTCGGTCGCCGCCCGAGCGAGATAGTCGGCGGCACCGCGCTCCGTTAGCTCAAGCGACTCCTCGTCGACCAGGGTCGATTCCAACGTGGTCTCCTCGCCTTCGGGCCCGACGGCGACCTGATGGAGCGAGACGGTCGTCGCCTCGACCTTCTTCGCGCTCGGCCGCTGGTCCGTCATGAGGCGGAAGCGAAGCGACTGCAATTCGCCGCGGATCTGCCAGTTCACGAAGGTGGTGAACTGAGCCTTGGTCGGATCGTACGCCTCGATCGCGCGGTGCACCGCGATGGCGCAGCATTGCTCGGCATCGTCCCAGTGCTGGAGCAGACCGTATTGGCGGACGAAGTGGCGGATACGCGGCGCGATCAGCTGAAGGATGCGGGCGAAGGCGCGATCCGTATTGTGCCGCTGGCGGGCGGTCTGGCGCTCGCCCTCGGGCGCACGATTGGCGATGACGTCGGCAACGGCGCATTCGAGCGCGGCGGTGGTCTTGGACATTGGCAGGCTCCCCATGTCGGGCGCTGCGATCCGTGATCGGGGCAGCGCGACGGGAGGCACGTTCCGCCCCGGGCGGATAAGCGTTTCTGAGCCATTCCTCCGTTGCGGACCGGCACGCACGGACGGCGCTTGCGCGCTGGGAGAGGCACCCGGCAAAATCTGCCTCCTATTGCATCCGCAACGGAGGTGAGTTCGCGTCAGGCGGTAAACTTGGTGGGAGTCAGGTGGCGGTCGAGATAGGCCATCAGCCACTGACGGTGCGCGCTGGCGGCGTCTCCGGCGGCGGCGATGCGGCGGGTCGCGGCGCTTAAGCCCACTTGCGCGGCGAGCAGGGTCTCGGCCCGCGCGGAGGACAGGCCGCCGGCGAGGAAGCGCTGGGCGTCGCCAACGCCGAGATGATGCGCAAGCCAGGCGCTCCGCGCGATATCGCCGATCCCGGTTCCGGTAGAGGGTCCGCGCCGGGCGAGGCGGTCGAGATTGCCACGGGCATAATCGGCGACCGCGTCGATCGCGGTGACCGGGTCGCGCCGGAGCGCGAGCAAGGCCTCGCGGGCGGCGGGAAGAACCCGGCCGTCCGCGCCGAGCCAACCCCGCGCAATCGCCGTGCGATGAAGCGCGGTGCCCGCGTGCTCGGCTTCGCCCAGCCAAGTGCGCTGAAGGAACTGGCCGAGCCCGGTCGCGCTCGACCGCGGATTGCGAGCGTCAGTGCGCCAGGCGCCGTCACTACTCTTGGCGGCTTCGGCATCGATGACGGCGGCGAGCGCGGCGGCGGGTAGCCCGGTACGAGCGGCGGCGGCCTCGATCATTGGCGCGTAGGCCTGATTGGGGCCGAGGGCGAGCGCACCAGTGGTGGCGGTCTCGGCCAGCGCGACGTCGGGCGGAGCCGCTGGATGGAGCGCCTGCAACAACGACTGAAAGTCGAGCAGCGGGTTGGCGGTGGGTGCCGGTGCCGAGGCCGGCTCGCCCTCCTTGCGACCCAGCGCGGCGCGCCAAAGGGCGAGCTCATCGCCCTGGCGTGCGGCGCGGTAGAGCAGTTCGGCGCGCGCCGTGGGCGCGAGCCGCTGGAGGGGCGTTGGGAGGGTCATGCTGCCGTTGCCCCGTGGAGAGCGGCCGCCCGGTCGTCGGCGACCGCCTGCGCGCGTCGTTCGGCTTGCCGACGCTGCCTTGCGAGGAGGCGACGCTCGGCTTCCTCGAGAGCGGCAATTCGCGCCAGTTCTTCGCGCAGCTGGTCGCGCAAGACGGCAATCTGCTCATCGAGCGCGGCGATGTTGCATTGGAAGGCGCCGCGGGTGCGACGCTGCCAGGCGAACCATGGCTCGCCAGCGGGCGCATCCAGCGTGCGCAGCTTCGCCTCCTCGCGGGCTTGCGTCGCCAAGGCTGCCACGCGCGCGGCCAGGTCGGACTGCTCGGCCAAGCGTTCCGCGATCTCCCGGCGAAACTGATCAAGGCGCTGGCGATGGAGCCGCAGCGGAACCGTATAAGGGTTTCTCACGACGACGGCTCGAGCAAGTCGGCGAGCGCGGGGAAGCCGTCGGCGGCGGGGGCTCGCTCGGCGCGGTCGTGGCGCAGGAGCGCCTCAATTGCGGGCGCCAGCAAGACGGCGCGATCCACCTCGGGATTACTGCCCGCGCGATAGGCCCCAAGGCGAATGAGCTCGTCCATGTCGCTGTGGACGCCGAGCACGTCGCGGGCGGCGAGGCGGAGGCGGTTCTGCGCCCCCGTCAGGCAGGCGGGCAAGATGCGGCTGACCGAGCGGAGGATGTCGATAGCGGGAAAGCGGCCACGCTCGGCGATCGCTCGGCTCATGACGATGTGCCCGTCGAGGATTCCGCGGGCCGCGTCGGCGATCGGCTCATCATGGTCATCGCCGTCGACGAGCACGGTGAACAGGCCGGTGATGCTCCCCTGCTCGCGGCGCCCGGGCCCGGCGCGTTCGAGCAGGCGCGGCAACTCGGCGAAGACCGTGGGCGTGTACCCCTTGGTCGCGGGTGGTTCGCCGCTCGCCAGCCCGATCTCGCGCTGGGCCATGGCGAAGCGGGTGACCGAGTCCATGACGCACAGCACGTCGAGGCCAGCGTCGCGAAAATGTTCGGCGATGGCGAGTGTGGCCCACGCGGCCTGGCGGCGCATCAGCGCGGGTTCGTCGGAGGTGGCGACCACCACCACGCTGCGCGCACGACCTTCCTCGCCCAGTTCCTCCTCGATGAAGTCGCGCAGTTCGCGGCCGCGCTCGCCGATCAGGCCGATCACCGCGACGTCGCAGGGCGTCCAGCGCGCGAGCTGCGCCATCAGCACCGACTTGCCGACACCCGACCCGGCGAAGAGGCCGAGCCGCTGCCCCCGGCAGAGCGGAGCGAAGAGGTCGAGTGCTCGGACCCCAGTGGCAAGGCGGTGGCCAACCCGCTCGCGCTCGGCGGCAGGGGGCGGGAGTGCGCGTACCCGCTGTGCGATGACTCCCTGAGGCAGGGAGCCGAGCCCGTCGACCGGACGGCCGAGCCCGTTGACGACGCGGCCGAGCCAGGCGCGGCAGGGACGCAAGTCGAGTTGACGGGCCGCAAGCTCGACCGGCGCGCCGGCAGCGATCCCGCGCGGATCGGCGAAGCTCAGGCATTGCACGCGATCGGCGGCGAGGCCGGTGACCTCCAAGTCGAGAACGCGACCCTCGACCGTGGTCACCAGCCGTGCGCCCACGGGCGCGGCCTGGCCAAGGCCAGCGACCTCGATCAGCTGACCGCGAACCGTCACGACCTGGCCAAAGCGGCGTTCGCGCGGTTGCTGGCGAAGCGCCTCGGCGAGGGCGGCTAGCCCCGACATGACGTCGCAGTCAGGCGGCTGCGGTGAGCGGCACCGACGCGGCGAGCGCAGCGGCGTCGGCATCGTCGAGCGCAGCTCGTTCGAGCGCGATCAGCTGGCGGCAATCGGCGAGGGCGCGGTAATATTGCATGCCGGCGGCGTGACCGGCGAAGTTCATCGCAACGCGGTTGGCGTCCTCCGAGGCGAGCAGCCGCGCGACCTGACCGAGGCACTCGACGATCCCCTGCTGGTGACGCTCGACCTGGTCGGGATCGATATAGGCCATCATGGTGTGAAAGTAGAGCTGCTGGGCCGGCGTGCGCGCTTCCTCGGGGGTCATGATCTCACGCCCGCGAAGCAATGCCGCGCGGCTCTCCACCAGCAGTTCGGTGCGACCGACGCTGCGCAAGACCGCACCGTTCAGCACCACTTTCTCTCCATCTTTGAGCGCGATGCGCAGCGTCATGTCGAGCCTCCTGCCTGCTTTCTTTTGCATCATAGGCGGCGTGGCAGGCCCGGCGGAGTGAGACGGAAAATATTGCCGGCCGCGCCGCAACGCGCACCCGCCCTCTAGAATGAGGGAGCAATCGCCCGCGCCGTCGACAGGCCGGGTCTGGGGAGACGGTACCTTGAGCCTTTATTCGGCCCTTTATGCCGGCGTGTCCGGCCTTGGCGCGCAATCGAGCGCGATGGCGACGGTCGCCGACAACATCACCAACATCAACACGGTCGGCTACAAGGGCGTGGCGACCGAATTCAAGACGCTCGTCACCGACGGGCGGATGAAGAGCAGTTATTCGGCGGGCGGAGTTGCGGCCGCTCCCCAGGCACTCATTTCCAAGCAGGGGCTGCTGCAGGCGAGCGCGAACCAGACCGACCTGGCGATCGACGGCGCGGGCTTCTTCGTGGTGCGTACCAGCGAGGATCCCGCGGGCGACGTGGCCTTCACCCGCGCGGGTGCCTTCAAGCCCGACCTGCAGGGATTCCTGCGCAACACCAGCGGCTATTACCTCCAGGGGTGGCGGCTCGATGCCCAGGGCAATTACGTCGACACGGGCAATCTCGGCGCGCTCGAACCGGTTCGCCTGAGTGAGCTCACCGGCTCGGCCAAGCCGACCACCAAGATCCAGCTGCGCGCCAACCTCCAGTCGGATGCGGCGGTGTTCGGCGGGACTTATGCGACGGGCGACATGGCGAGCGGAGCCACCTCGCCGACCTTCAGCCGCAGCCTCGACATCTATGACGAGCAGGGCGGCGCCCACCGGGTGACCATGGGGTTCCTCAAGACCGGGGCGAACAGCTGGCAGACTGAAGTTTATGCGGTGCCAGCGAGTGACGTCACTGCAGCGAACGGCGTGCTGGCGAGCGGAACGCTGGCGTTCAATCCCGACGGCAGCCTCAATGTTGCGGGTTCCTCCCCCGCCCTGTTCGCCTCGCTGACCCCGAGCTGGACCAACGGCGCGGGCGCGCAGCCCGTGACCCTGGCGCTGGGCAGCGACGGCGGGCTCGACGGGCTGACGCAGTTCGGCGGCACCTCGGCGCTGATCAGCTCATCGGTCGACGGCGGTCTCCTCGGCAACATCGCGTCCATCGAAGTCAGCGACAAGGGCGTGGTCAGCGCCATTTTCGAGGACGGCACCGCACGCGCGGTGTTCCAGCTGCCCGTGGCGACGTTCCAGAACCCCGACGGGCTGACCCGGCTGAATGGCAATGCCTATGCAGTGTCGGGATTGAGCGGAAGTGCGGCGGTCAACAGGCCGGGCGCGCTCGGCTCGGGACGGATCCAGAGCTCGACCCTGGAAGCGTCGAACGTCGACCTTGCCCAGGAATTCACCAACATGATCCGCTTCCAGCGGGCCTACAGCGCGTCGTCGAAGATCATCACCACGGTCGACGACATGCTGCAGGAACTCAGCAACCTGAAGCGCTAGCCTTATGTCGCTGTCGGACATCCTCGGCAGTGCCCTGAGCGGGCTGAACGCCGCGCAGGCGGGGATGCGCTCGACCTCGAACAACATCGCCAACGTCTCGACCCCCGGCTATGCCCGCGAGCAGGTGTCGCTCGCAACCGGCGTCACTGCCGGACGCGTCAGCGGGGTGCGGGTTGGCGAGCCCGAGCGAGTCGCCGATCGCTTCCTCGAGGCCAACGTCTACCGCCGCTCGGGCGACTGGGGCCAGGCGGCGGTCACCGCCGACTATCTGGGGCGACTTCAGGCCATGCTCGGCGCGCCGGGAAGTTCGGCGAGCGTGCCGGCGCGGCTCGATGCGCTTCAGAGCGCGGCGGTCGCGATGACCGGCAGCGGAATGTCCGAACAGGCGGTGCGGACGTTCACCGCGCAGGTGCAGGATTCGCTGCAGGCGCTCCAGCAGGTCGAGAGCGACGCCACCAGCCTGCGGAGCGACACGGAAAGCGAGCTCGGCCATACGGTGGACAGCGTCAACGACCTGTTGCAGCGGATCGGCACGCTCAACGACACCATCTCGCGGCAACTGGCGCAGGGCAGCAATGCCGGCGGCGCCAAGGATTTGCGGATGACCGCGATCGAGGAGCTGTCGGGGATGGTCAAGGTGACCACCCGCGAGCAGCCCGACGGGCGCATCGCGATCGACACGGCGAGCGGAACGGTGCTGCTCGACCGCAAGCCGCGCATGCTGAGCTATGCCGCAGGCGCAGGCGACGGGATCGACCAGCCCTCCTATCCCCCGATCGAGGTGCGCTTCGTAGGACCTGACGGCAGTGTCGGGGCGGCGACCGGCGAGCGGATCGATTCGGCGAGAGCGGGCGGCAAGCTCGGCGGCCTGCTCGAGCTGCGCGACCGGACTCTGCCGGCATTCGCGGGGCAGATCGGAACACTGTTCAGCGGCCTTGCCGAGGCGCTCAACGCGGCGAGCAATGCGGGGACGACGGTGCCGCCGCCGGCGACCCTGAGCGGCGGTCAGACGGGGCTGGCGCCGAGCGACCGATTGGGTTTCACCGGCAGCGCGGTGTTCGCGGTCACCACCGCGAGCGGCACGGTCGTCGCCAGGACTAGCGTCGATTTCGGCGCGCTGGGCGCCGGGGCAACGGTCGCCGACGCGGTGGCGGCCATCAATGCGGGATTGGGCGGCGCGGCTACCGCCACTTTCTCCAACGGGCGCCTGTCGCTAAGCGCGAGCAGCGCCGGCAACGGAGTTGTGGTGGCGCAGGATGCAGCGGCTCCTTCCGCCCGAGCGGGCGTGGGCTTCGCACAATATTTCGGTCTTAACGATCTGGTGGTCGACCCCAACCGGACGCTGACCGCGAGCGGGCTGACAAGCGCCGACCCTCACGGGTTCACCACTGGGCAGACAGTGCAGATCGTGATCCGCGATCCGCGCGGCCGCACGCTTGCCGAGCAGACGCTCGCGCCGGCAACCGGCGGGACGTTCGGCGATCTGGTCAGTGCGCTCAACAGCGGACCCACGAGCGCGTTTGGCAGTTTCGCGCTCGACCCACGCGGGCGGCTCTCGTTCACCCCCGATCCGAGCATTCCCACCGCCACCGCAGATGTCATTGCGGACTCTACCGATCGGCTGGGAACGGGGCGGTCCTTCTCCTCGCTGGTGGGCCTCGACAACAGCCGTCCGGCCTTGCGGTCGTCGAGCGTGCGCGGCGACATCGCCGCGTCGGCTCAGCGTCTGCCGCTCGCGCAGCTCGACCTGTCGGCGGCGGTGGCGCAGCGCGCGATGGGTGCGGGCGACACGCGCGGCGCGACCGCAATGGTCGATGCGCTCGCCGCGGTGCGCGACCTCGGCGCCGCGGGAAACCTCTCCGTCAACCGCTTCAGCAATCTGGTCTTCGGCCGCGCGGCGCTCGATGCCTCACAGGCCAGCGACGCGGTCAAGGACAGCGAGGCGCGGCGCGACGACGCGGTCAACCGCCGCGATGAATATTCCGGCGTCAACATCGACGAGGAATTGTCGCAGCTGGTGGTGCTGCAGAACAGCTATTCGGCCGCGGCGCGGGTCATGACCAGCGCGACCCAGATGTATGACACGCTGATCGCAATGGTGAAATGAGGACGTGAGGACCATGGTTCGGATTGCCACCATCCCCCTTCAGCGGACGCTGTTCGCGGCGATCGGACAGTCGCAGTTGCGGTTGGCCGAGGCCCAGCAGCAGATGGCGAGCGGCAAGAAAGCGACCACGCTCTCGGCGTTGAGATCCGAGGCGGTGCGAACGCTGTCGGCGCGCAGCCTGCTCGCCCAGCAGCAGTCAGAAGGCGTGGTCGCGACACGGCTGCAGAGCACGCTCGCACTGGTCGACACGCACCTCACCAACACCGACAATGCGCTGACCGGGCTGCGGACCCAGTTGCTCAAGGGGATCGGCGAGGGCCGCACCGACGGGCTTCAAGGGATGATCGAGGAAGCCTTTCAGACTTTCCGCAGTGCGATGAACGCCGACGAGGGCGGGGCGCCGCTGTTCGGCGGAGCGCAGCTGTCGCCGCCTTTCACCCCGGCCCGGCTGGCGGATACGGTCGGGCTGCCGACCAGCGCGGCCTTCACCAACGATGCGGTCAAGGCGAACGCGCGAGTGGCCGACGGGCTCGACGTGCCGGTCGGGATCGTCGCGAGCGACATCGGCAGCGAGATCTTCGAGGCGTTTCGGACGCTGGCCGAGGCGGGCAACATCGGCACGGTGCCCACGGCGGCGCAGGCGAGCGCGCTGCAAGTCGCGGCGGACAAGCTCGACGGCGGGATCAAGCAACTGCGTGCGCAGTCGACCGAGAACGGCCGTCGCCAGGCGCAGGTCGAAACGCTGGCCGACCGGGCCAGCGAGCGCGCGACCATCCTGCAGGACCTCATCTCCAAGAATGAGGATGCCGACATGGGCGAGGTGGCGAGCGAGCTTACGCTGCGCCAGACGGCGTTGCAGGCGAGCTATTCGGTGTTCGCCAAATTGTCTGGGCTTAGCCTGGTCAATTACCTGCGCTAGCCGCGGCGCTTCGGCGGCGGGGCGAGTTCGATCAGGTCGGCGAGGTCCCCGGCCGGACTGGCCTTAGGTAAGGCGGCCAGCGCTTCGGACAGGGTGGCCGGATCGACGTCGCCCGCCGGACGGGTGAGCTGATCGAACGCGCCTGCGGTGGGCAGACCGAGGAACGCGGCGGCATAGCGCCGGCGCAGCGCGGCGAGCGCGGGTTCGCGGCCGAGCATCCCAAGGGTCACGGCTTGGCGCAGGACCACCGCCTGCTGCACTTCGGACAGCCGGCGGCCGCTGGGCAGATTAGGTCCGGTCAGCGCGGCGTAAGCGGCCCAGTCCCGTCCTTTCCAGAGAAACTCGGCGGCAAGCGGTCCCGAGCCGGGAACGGATTGCAGCACGGCCAAAGCTTCAGCGGTGCGGCCGAGCTGATGGAGCGCGACCGCCTCCATCTGCTGGCGCTCGTGGAGCATGGCCGGAGGGAAGAGCACGTCGGCCGAAATCTTCAGCGCCTCGAGCGCCTTGTCGGGGCGGCCGGCGAGGATCCACAGCCGTGCGACCCGCACCGACACCGGCCCTTGCGCGACATCGCGGGCACGGTCGGCGAGTTGATGGCCCAGAAGGTCGGCCGCGCGGGCATGGAGCTGCGCCTCCTGCAGGCGGTCGGCAAGCTGCCAGACGAGCGCGTCGCCGGCCGCGCCGCCGGGCGCAAGATCGCGATAGTCCCAGTACAGCCCCGCGGCCTGGGGCAAGGAGACGCGGCTCGCAGGACCGAGCAGGCCCGCAAGTGTCGTCTGAGCGGTGGCGAGCACGGGGGTGAGGCCTCCGCCCTGCGCGCGATAGCGGAGCAAGGTCGCGGCGGCGGCGAGCTGGGCGGCGGGATGGCGCATCCGTCCGGCAAGCTCGAAGCGGAGCAGCAAGGCGGTGCGCTCGGTGGCATCGCCGCGCCAGCGAAAGGTCAGCCGGGTGAGCCGGTCGGCGGCGGAAGAAGGCGCCAACCGGCGCTCCGCAAGCCCGACCTGAACTTGGCCCAGTTCGGCTGCGGCGGCGAGGCGGGGATCGGCTCCCCGAGCCAGAGCTGCGAACAGCGGGCCGGCGGCCGGCGCCCGGCCCGAGGCAAGCAGCGCCTGCGCGCGCAGCAGGCGTGCCTCGGGCGCATGTTCGGCGACAAAGCGGAGGAAGCCCAAGGTGAGATCGGGCCGACCCGAGGCCAGCGCCGCGCGCGCAGCCGAAAGCAGGAACGGCGCTCGGTCAGGGATGGGGCGGGCGCGCAGGGCCGGCTTGGCGCAGGGCCATTTGGCGAGCGCCAGCGACGCCGCCCCTGCCCCTTCCAGCGCCCGCAGTCGCCACGCGCAGGCTTCGGGATTGGGGGTGAGCGCGGGAGAGGTCAAGGT
>Ga0316228_1004627_pt1 | contig 10150 bp, 9 predicted proteins | sample TBH18021metaG_FD_206005 | JGI IMG/M metagenome (GOLD analysis project Ga0316228, IMG submission 206005) | Freshwater microbial communities from Trout Bog Lake, Wisconsin, USA - TBH18021 | ecosystem: Environmental > Aquatic > Freshwater > Lake > Hypolimnion/Profundal zone | place: USA: Wisconsin... | reverse complement strand
GTCGCCCGGCCGGACCGGTCGCTATGGTCGGCGAGGACGACCGGCAAGGCTCCTTCGGCGACCGCCTCCCGGGCGAGGCGCACGCCCTCGGCTATCGGATGGATCCGTGTCGCCTCGAGCAGCGCGCGCCGATGCCGCCACGCGAAATCCGCGACGTCCCTCGCGACCCGGTCGGCGAGGCCCGGGTCGTCGTTGGTGATGACTTGGACGGTCATCCCGCCATCCGGTGCGTCACCCCACGGGAAGCCGAAGAAGACGTTGACGAACACGTCCGGCTCGCGCGCCTCCCAGACGAGGGCCCGCTGCACGAGGTCGGACCAGGGCGGGGCGCCGGTCCATTGCACGACGGTGGGCGAGAGGATCGGCACTTTCAGGGTGCGATGCGCCGGTCGGAAGTCGCCGCGCACGGCGCGGACCATCATCCGGGCGGCGCGCTGACCCTGGAGGTGACCGTCGTAATGCGGGAAGTACTTCACCGCGAAGGCCATGTCGGCATGGTCGAGGAAGGCCGCATCCTCGTTGCCGTGCAGGTCGAAGGTCCCGACCAGGATCGCCCGCTCGCCCACCGCCGCGCGGACCTGGCGGGCGATGTCGGCCTCCGGCCGGGAGACGCCGCGCACCGCCATCGCGCCGTGAAGCGCGAGATAGACGCCGTCGAAGGGCCCCTGCGCCCGCAACTCCGCGACCATGAGCCCGAGGAAATGCGCGTAGGCGTCCGCGGTGATCCAGCCGGAGGCCGTGCCGGTCCGCGGCCAGAGCGGCGAGGTGATGCCCACCAGCTCGACACCGTCATATTCCCGCGCCACCTGCACGAAGCCGCCCATGTAGCCCTTGGGATCGGTGGCGAGCAGTGCCGCCCCGGCGGCCGGCGAGCCGGGATAGAGGAAGTCGTCCCGGGTCGTGTCGTTCGGCAGGAACGTCACGGTCTCATGCGTGAACTGGAGAACGGCAAGGCGCATCGTTGGTCGGCCCTCTGGAATCCGGGTGACGGTCAGGAGATCTCGCGCACCAGTTTGGCGATCAGCGAGCGGCCGAAGGCGGCGAAGCTCTCGGCGGTCATCACGAAGGCGCCCTCCCCGCCAATCACGACGCTCCGGTAATACGCCGCCAGACCGCCCGCCGGATTGGTGTGCTCCTTTAGGAAGGCCGGCATCCCCTCTGGTTCGGTGAGGATGACGATGCCGTTCACCGTGATGCCCGCCGCCACGGCGGCGTCGCGGGCCTCGGCGATGGGGCGTCCGGCGTTGCCGGTGCCGTCCCCCGAGATGTCGATCACCCGCCTTTCGGCGCGGAACGGCGCGCGGGCCAGCAGGTCGGTGGCGAATCCGATCGCCGATCCGATCGCGGTGCGGCCGTAGAACGGACGCGGCACGGCGAGCAGACGCGCGGCGAAATCCGCCGCATCCCGCGCCGAGCCGACCACCATCCAATCGACCGCGACCTGCTGCTCGCCGGGGCCGGCCCAGTCGAACAGGGCGACGCCGATGCGCCCGGTCGGGCCATCGCCGATGGCGCGCAGCACGCGCGGATCACTGAAAGCCTCGGCATAGCCCCTGCGCTCGAGGTCGAAGCGCGCCTCGCTGATGCTGAGCGACACGTCCGCCGCCAGGACGAGGAGAAGGTCGACGCTCGCATCGGCCGCCCGGGCACGGCGGCCGGCCAGCGACAGGGCGGCGAACATCCCGGACAGGAACGGGCGTCGCCGCATGGCCGACCCTCGATGACGGGCGCCCGCGCGGAACGGCGGACGGCCACCCTCATGCAACGAGCCTGCCGACCGACCGGTTCGAGCCGGCCCGCCGCCCTGCGCAGACGCCCGGCCCGTCGCCGAACGTTTCCGCTCCGCTGGTGCAGATCCGCGCCGCCTTCGGCCGCCGCGACGGGCGGCGGGCCGGCACGATCGACCCGACCGCGCCGAAACGGCGTCGCGGGAAGGCTGCGCGCTACAGTCCCGGCCCTTTCGCGGCCCCGAGGATGCGGCCCGGCTTGCCGTCGGCGGCGCCCTGCAGAAGGACGACCCAGCTATCCGCGTCGGCGACGCGGGCCTGGGTGTCGGGCACCTCGAACCGGGCCGGCTGGCCGGTCCAGGGACCGAGGCGCTGCATGCCCCGCACAACGTTGACGTAGGTCGCGGTCCGGCCGCCATTCTCCCCGGCCGCAATGGCGATGGCGCGGCTGCGCAGCACCGGCACGAGCCACACATCGCCGCGGATTTCGGTCTTGGCTTCCGGGGCAGCGCCGACCTCCACGAGGATCCGGTCGCCCTTCGTCTCCCCACGCACCGGTACCGGCAGCCCGCCGCGCTGGCAGGCTTCGCGGATCAGCCGGTCGAGGGCCGGGCGGTCGGACCCGACGGCGAAGCTGTTGCCATCGACCACGACCTGGGGCGTGAAGACCTGTCGGGCACCGCGCCCACGCGCGTAGGCGCGCTGGCGCTCGGTCAGCGGCCGCAGCGCCAGCGTGTCCTTCCAGCCGAGATAGTCCCAGTAGGTCACCGGCAATGTCAGCGCGATGACTCCGGGCTTGTGGGCGAGGTCGCGCAGAACCGGATCGGCGGACCGGCAGGCCCCGCATCCCTGGCTGGTGAACATTTCCACCACGGCGCGAACCGGCTCGGCCCGCGCCGGTATCGCGGCCGTCGTCGCGCAGGCAAGGAGCGCAGCGCGGAGCGCGCGGCGGTCGCGGGTCGGGGCGCGGTGCCGGGGCGTCATCGATCCATCAGACCGTCTGGGAGGCCGAAGGTGAAATCACGTTGGCTTGAGAGGCCTCTACCATCGGTTGAAGTGGCGCCGGCGCCACTTTCGGCTTGGGCAGCATGTCGGGCCGCCAGCGGCGATGCATCCAAAGCCACTGGCCGGGATTTTCCCGCACCCAGCCCTCGACGACGGATGTCATCGCCTGCATGGCGCCGGCGACGTCGACGGTCCCGTCGGCGGCCCTGGGCAGGTCGAGGGGCGGCGTCAGGTCGAGGCGGAAGCGGCCTTCCGGGAGGCGGACGACGCGCACGCCGTGCACCGGGCAGTCGTAGTGGCGAGCGAGCTTGGCGAGCAGCGGGTTGGCGAGGCACGGCCGGCCCAGGAAGGTCACCACGACGCCGCGGGTGAAGTGCTGGTCGATCAGCTGGCCCAGATGGCCGCCATTCTCGACCACGTCGCGCATGGCGAACACGGCGCCCGGCGTCGATGCGGCGAGCCCGCCCATCGTCCGCCGCCTGACCTCCTGGACGAGGCGCGCGGCTGCGGGATTGTTCGGCGGGCGGAACACCGCGGTCGCATCCAGGCCGAACCGGGCCGCGCAGATCCCCGGCAATTCCCAGTTCGCCAGATGCGCCGAGAAGATCAGACCCGGCCGGCCGTCGTCGCGCAGGGCGTAGAAGTGCTCGATCCCCGAGACCTCGGTCCGCATCGGCCCGGCGCCGGCAGGATCGTAATCGAACAGGGTGTCGAGATGGGCGTATTCGGCCCCCGTCCGCCCGAGATTCTCCCAGGCCTCCAGGGCGATCCGCCTCCGCTCCGCATCCGTCATGTCGGGAAAGGCCGCGCGCAGGTTCGCCATTGCGGTGCGGTGCGCCGGCAGCAGCGGCCCGAGCGTGCGCAGCAACGCGGCGCCGAGCGCCGTGGAGCGCACCGGTCCGAGGCCCCGCGCCAGCAGGACCAGGGCCCGGATCACCGGGATCATGGCGAAGCCCGCGAGGCGCGGGTAAGACCGTTTCAGCAGGAGGGCGAGACGCAGCACAATCACTTCCAGGACTACGGTACGGGCGGCCCCCCAGCGACCCGTACGGCGACGTTTACGCCAAGTCTCTCGCAGCGCGAAATGAAGACCGACGCACTCGGAGACGTTGTGGTCCCGGGCTGGCGCACCCTCGTCGACGCTACAGGCTCACGAGAATCTTGCCGAAGACCCGGCGCGATTCGAGGCGCTCCAGACCCTGCGCGAAATCCGCGAGCGGGTACACCGTATCCACCACCGGTCGAATGCCGGCGTCCATCTTGGCGAGCGCCTGACCGATATTCGCCAGGGAGCAGCCGAACGAGCCGGTGATGCGATACTGCTGCTGGAACAGCTGCATCAGGTTCATGGTCGCCGAGACGCCCGAGGTCGACCCGCAGGTCACGAGACGGCCGCCGCGCTTCAGGCAGAGCAGGGAGCCGTTCCAGGTATCGGCACCGACATGCTCGAATACCACGTCGACGCCCTTGCGCTTGGTCAGCCGGCGGACCTCGCCCTCGAAGCGCTCGGTGCGATAGTTGATCACGTGGTCGGCGCCGAGTTCGGCGGCCTTGCGCCCCTTCTCGTCGTCGCCGACGGTCGCGTAGACGGTGCAGCCGATCGCCTTGGCCATACGGATCGCCGCGGTGCCGATCCCCGAGCCGCCGGCATGGACCAGCACGCTCTCACCCGGTTCCAGGTGGGCATTGTCGAACAGCATGTGCTGCACCGTGCCGAAGGCGATGCCGGCGCAGGCGGCGTCGGTGTCGCTGACGCCGTCCGGCACCCTCACGACCAGGCGGGCCGGCACGGTCACCAATTCCCGCGCGAAGCCGTCGAGATGGAAGCCCATCACCCCGGACACGTCCTCGCAGAGGTTGTCGCGGCCCTCGCGGCAGGCCCGGCACAGGCCGCAGGTCATGGCCCCGTAGGGAGCGACCCGGTCGCCGACCGCGAGGCCGATGACGCCCGCCCCGACCGATTCGACGATCCCGGCCGCTTCCGCGCCGACGATCAGCGGCATCTTCCGCTTGGCGAAGGCCATGCCGCGGAAGCCCCAGACGTCGATGAAGTTGAGGCCGACGGCGCGGATCCGGATCCGAACCTCGTCGGCGCCCGGTGCAGGCGGCGGCTCGATCTCGGTCAGGCGCAGGTCGCGGTCGCCGAACAGCTGGAGGGCTTGCATCGTCTCTCTCATCGCTCGGGCGCCAGGTATCGCCGCCGCGCCCAGCCCAGGACCCGTCCGGCCTTCACCCGGCACCACGTGGTACGGCTCGGCGTGTCGTTGGTGCAGCCGAAGACCAGGGCGCGGCTGCGGATCTCGCCGATCTGCTCGGCGGACGGGTCCGGCTCGGCGCGGATGCTCAGCGGCTCGCCCGGCGGCAGGCCCGAGATCCGGTAGGCCTCGGGCTCCGCCCGTGCGTGGCCCGGGGCCAGGAGAGCCGCGCAGCAGAGGGCGGCGGTGAGGGCGTGGCTGGCGCGCATCGGCAGAATCGTCCGGTTCGGCGGCACCACCGTCAGGACCGGTGGACACCCATCATGGCGGTCAGGCCGCCATCGACGGGCAGCACGGCACCGGTGATGTAGGATCCGCCCGCGCCCATCAGGAAGGCGGCCAGCGCCGCAACGTCCTCGGGCCGCCCGAACCGCCCGGCGGGGATCTGACGCGCCATGCCGTCCCGGTAGGCGGCGTAGCGCTCCATCATGGCGGTGTCGACGAAGCCGGGGGCGATCACGTTGACGGTCACGCCGCGCTTGGCTGTCTCGATCGCCAGGGTACGGCAATAGGCGATGAGCGCGCCCTTGGTCGCCGCGTAGGCGGCATTTCCGGCATTCGCCCGCAGGGCGGCGACGGACCCGATCGCCACGATGCGGCCGGACCGCGCCCGGGTCATCTCCCGCACCAGGGATTTGGCGAGCCGGGTCAGCGAGAAGAAATTGACCTGCATGGCCGCCTCGGCCCGCTCCTGATCGAGCATCGCCGCGAGCGCGTCGCAGGACTGGCCGGCATTGTGGACGAGGCCGTAATAGCCCGCCGCCTCCGCGGTCTCGCAGAAGGATTCCAGCGCCGCCCGATCCGCGAGGTCGAGGGCATGGGCCGCGAAGGCCCGGTCCGGATGCGCGCCGCGCAGTTCGGCGAGCAGCGCCTGCGCGGCCTCGGCGGAGGCGCGATAGGTGAAGTCGACGGCCAGTCCGGATTCCGCCAGGGCGCGGACGATCGCCGCGCCGATCCCGGACGCGCCGCCGGTCACCAGGACCCGGCGGGGTTCCATCCCGGCGCTCACGCGGGCTCCGCGCCGAAGACCAGGCAGGTATTCTGGCCGCCGAAGCCGAACGAGTTCGACAGCACGATTCGCACCGGCAGGTCGCGGGCGGCCTCGACGATGTCGAGGGCGATGCTCGGGTCTGGCACCCGGTGGTTGATGGTCGGCGGGATCCGGCCGTGGCGAATGGTCAGCAGCGAGATTGCGGCCTCGATCGCGCCGGCCGCCGTCAGGGTGTGGCCGATCATCGACTTGTTGGAGGTCACCGGCAGCGCGGCGGCGCGCTCGCCGAACACCGCTCCCAGGCCCAGGGCCTCCATCTTGTCGTTCTCCGGCGTCGAGGTGCCGTGGGCGTTGACCGTGTCGATCGCCTCCGCGCCGACGCCGGCATCCTCCAGGCTGGCGCGAATCGCCGCGATGATCGGCGCGCCGTCGGGACTGGAGCGGGTGCGATGGAAGCCGTCGCCCTTCTCGCCGCAGCCGAGAACGTAGCCGAGGATCGTCGCGCCCCGGGCGACCGCGGCCTCGGCATCCTCCAGCACCAGCGCGGCCGCGCCCTCGCCCATCACGAAGCCGTCCCGGTCCTTGGAGAACGGCTTCGAGGCCGCCTCCGGCTCGTCGTTGCGGGTCGAGAGCGCCGAGAGGAGCGAGAAGCGGATCAGCGATTCCGGGTTCACCGACCCATCGGTGCCAATACAGAGCGCTGCCGCGGTCTCGCCGCGCCGGATCGCCTCGACGCCGAGCTGGATCGCCGTGGCCCCCGACGAGCAGGCTGTCGAGAGGGAGATGGGCGAGCCCTTGGTGCCGAACCGGTCGGCGATGCGGTCGGCGACCGTGCCGAAGATGAACAGGTCGTGCCAGGGATCGAAGCGGCGCGTCGCCGCCGCCCGCAGGAGGCCGGCATAATCGACCGGTCCGTCACCGCCTGCGGCCGCCGCCAGGGCCTGACGCTGCGGCCACTCCATCTCGACCGGCGGCACCGCGATGAACAGAGCGCCCGGAAAGTTGCCCCTGGCGCCGATTCCGGCCTGCGCCACCGCCTCCTCGGCGGCGACCGCGGCGAAACGCTCCGACAGGAGCGGCGCGACGAGGGGCTCGGTGTCGAGGAAATCCACGGTTCCGGCGATGCGCGTGCGCAGACCGTCGGTGGGGAACCGCCCGATGGAATGGATGCCCGACCGGCCCTCGGTCATGGCCGTCCAGGTGTCGGCCTGTCCCTGACCGAGGGAGGAAACGACGCCGATGCCGGTGACCGCGACGAGCGGCCGGCCCTTGGCGTCGCGGTAGGATCGCGCGCTCATGGAGCGGTCCTTACGGGATTTTCCGCCGCGGTACACCTCCGCACAGGCTTGCCGGTCCACGCCGCCGTCCGTCAGGGGCACCGCAGGCGAGTCCGGAATCCGGAACCGCTCGGTGCCCGGCTCCGCTCCGCCGGCCGGGATCCCGGCGCCGCTGCGCGGCCCCGGGACGACGCGGTGCTGTCCTGGACGGCGGCCCTAGGCGCGCGGGGCGTTGGCGAGGCGGAGCACCGTCTGCAGCAGCACGTCGGCGCCGGCCGCGCAGTCGGCCTGCGTGGCGGATTCCGCCTCGTTGTGGCTGATCCCGTCCTTGCACGGCACGAAGATCATCGCAGCCGGCACCTTAGCGGCGAGGTTGCAGGCATCGTGGCCGGCGCCCGAGATGATCCGGCGGCGCGCATGCCCCAGGCTCTCGGCGGAGGCGTCGATCGCCGCCACGATGGCCGGATCGAACGGCACCGGCTCCTTCCGCCAGATCCGGGTCAGTGTGATGTCCAGGTGACGCCGCGCGGCGATCTCGGCCGCCGCCTCGCTGAGCGCCGCCTCCATGGCGTCGAGTGTCGCGGCGCGCGGATCGCGCACGTCCACCGTGAAGGCGACCCGGCCCGGCACGACGTTGCGCGAGGGCGCGAGGATCGCGGCCTCGCCGATCGTCGCCACCGCGGAGGGCGCGTGGCACAGCGCGATTCTCTCGGCCGCCAGGGCGAATTCCGAGAGTGCGAGCAGCGCGTCGCGGCGGCGCGGCATCGGCGTGGTGCCGGCATGGCTCTCGAAGCCGGTGATCACGCCGTCGAACCACATGATGCCCTGGCCGCCCTCGACCACGCCGATGGTCTTGCCCTCGGCCTCCAGGATCGGACCCTGCTCGATGTGCAGCTCGACGAAGGCGCCGATCTCCCGCGTGCCGACGGCCTCGACCCCGCGATAGCCGATCGCGTCGAGCGCCTCCGCCACCGTGGTGCCGGCGGCGTCGCGCTTGGCCAGGATCTCGTCGGTGGTGAAGTCGCCGGCATAGGCTGCCGAGGCCATCATGGCGGGGGCGAAGCGCGAGCCCTCCTCGTTGGTCCAGTTGACCACGAGGAGCGGCGCCTCGGTCTCGATCCCGGCATCGTTCAGGCTGCGCATCACCTCCAGGCCGGCCAGGACGCCGAGGACACCGTCGAACTTGCCGCCGGTGGGCTGCGTGTCGAGGTGCGAACCGAAGGCGATCGGCTTGCGGTTCATGTCCCGGCCCGGCCGCAGGGCGTATTGCGTGCCCAGGGCGTCGACCGAAACCGTCAGCCCGGCCGCCTCGCACGCCTTCCGGAACCAGTCGCGGACCTGGCCGTCTTCGGCCGAGAGCGTCAGGCGATTGATGCCGCCGGCGGGCGTGCCGCCGAATTCCGCGGTCTCCAGGATTGTCGCCCAGAGTCGCGCGCCGTTGGCGCGCAGGTTGTGGGTCTTGCTCAGGGTCATCTCGGCCATGCCGGTTCCTTTCACGGCGGGTCGCCGTGCGACGGGGTCTTTATAGGCGGGCGCGGCCGATCCGGCAGCGCTCCCACGGCGAGCAACCGCAATGCCAGCCGGAATGGTCAGGCCGGCGGGCGCCGGACCGGATTCGCGCGGAGCAGCCCGATCGCGTCGACCCGGAGGGCCACGGCGATCTCGCCGAGGGCGCTCGCCTCGATATTGCTGATCCCGTCCTGATCGGCGACGTCCGCGGCGATCAGGAAGACGTTCTCGCGCTGGTTCGGCGGCCGCTCGGCGATGGCCGTGACGTGGCGCAGGTTCTCGGCCCGGCCGAGCCGGGTGCGCGCCCGGGCGATACCCTCGTAGAGCGCGGTCTCCAGCATCAGCGCGTCGTAACCCTTCATCAGGACCGGGTCGGCCTTCAGGCCGTGCAGCGCCGCATCGAATTCTGGCCCGGCGACCTCGCCGTCGGCCACGATGACGTTGGCGGCGGCCGAGACCGCCGCGAGCATCAGCGCCTTGTCGCCGGCATAGGCCGTCACGGTACGGCCGACATGGCCGAAGAGGTCGCGCAGGAGGCTCATTCCGGAGGATCGGCCGACGGTCGGGGGCTGCTTGAACGGGAGGGATAGCAGAGCGCGGCGCGGAGGGAACCCACCCGCACGTGACCGGCCATAATCGCACGCGACTGCGACGACCAGACATCCTTTGGCAACATGGGCATGCGACTCATTGGGCCGACCGCGTTCTCAAGCGCGGCCGACGGAACGCGGCCTCGGCGATCCCCCCTCAGCCGGATCCGCGCTTGCCGTCACGCCGCCGGAGCGATGTTCGGGTGCCCCCCAGGCCCGCACTTCGAGCCGGCGGCGGTCTCGGCCGCGAGATGGTCCACGACGGCCGACAGCGCCGCGCGCGCCCGGGCGCCCGAGCGGCACGCCGCCGCGAACACCGCCATCTGCCGGTCGGCACTCGTTCCCTCCGAGACGATCCGGGTTGCCTCTTCGCAGGCCGGGCGGCAGCCCAGCGCGTCCGCATCCTCGGCGATGTCGGCGAGAAGGGTCTCGACCAGCTCGGAGACCGGCACGGCCCGGATCTGCACCTCGTCGATGAGCGTCGCGCGGACGCCGTCGCGGCCGGCTCGCCAGAGGTTCTCCATTACGAAGCCGCGGGACGCGGCGGTGAGGCCGGCATTGAGGCGCCGGTCCCGGACCACCCGGCGGACGAGGCAGCGGAACAGGGAGGCGATGCAGAGCGCGTCGTCGAGGCGCGTGCAGCTGTCGGCGACCCGCAGCTCAAGGGTCGGGTATTTCAGCGACGCGCGCAGGTGCCACCAGAGATAGCTGGCATCCGCGATGGCGCCGGTCCGGGTCATCACGTCGACGTAGCGTGCGTAGTCGGCGGGATCGGCAAACAGCTCAGGCACGCCGG
>Ga0316228_1004620_pt1 | contig 10159 bp, 7 predicted proteins | sample TBH18021metaG_FD_206005 | JGI IMG/M metagenome (GOLD analysis project Ga0316228, IMG submission 206005) | Freshwater microbial communities from Trout Bog Lake, Wisconsin, USA - TBH18021 | ecosystem: Environmental > Aquatic > Freshwater > Lake > Hypolimnion/Profundal zone | place: USA: Wisconsin... | reverse complement strand
TAGCTTTCCGGGCGGATTTTAGGTCGGGTTTAAGGTCCAAAATCCCATCCGGTTAAAACACTACATCTAGTGTATATCCTAAAGTGGATCCGTCGTAAATCCGTTTACGATCCGGTTATGGTTTTTGGGGGGATTTTAGGGGGCTGAAAACCAGCTAAGTCATTGAAAACAATGGTGGGCGCGACAGGGATTGAACCTGTGACCCCTCCCGTGTGAAGGGAGTGCTCTCCCGCTGAGCTACGCGCCCGCCTGGACGGCGGAGGGGAGGGGCTATAAGGCCGCCCCCCGCGTTCCGTCAAGCGGCCAGGGGAAGATCCACCCAGAAGCGGGTGGTCCGGCCGGGAGCGCTCTCGAAATCGATCCGGCCGCCCTGCATTTCCACCAGCAGCTTGGCGATGGACAGGCCCAGGCCCGCCCCCGGCACCGAACGGCCGACAGTCGTTGCCCGGCTGAAGGGGCGGAAGATATTGGCCCGTTCTTCCGGCGGGATGCCCGGCCCGGCATTGATGATCTGGATGCGGCCGAAGCCGTCCGCGGTGGCGGCGGCGCTGACGCGGATGGGGGAGTGGTTGTCGCCATACTTGTAGGCGTTGGCGATCAGGTTGTTGATGATCTGGGCCAGCCGCAGGGGATCGGCTTCCACCGTCAGCGCGTCGGCGATGGGATCGACCACCACATGCTTGCCGCCCAGCGCCGTGTCCAGGCGAATGCCGCCGACACAGGAAAAGACGGTCTCGGCCACGCTGACCCGCTCCGGCGCGATGGAAAGCGCGCCTGCTTCCGCCCGCGACAGGTCCAGCAGGTCGTCATGCAGCCGCTGCAGCAATTCGCCGTTGTGGACGATGATGCTGGCGAATTCCGGCGCCCGCTCCGCCGACAGGGCCCCGGTCTCCAGCATGCCGGAAAAGCCGATCACCGCCGACAGGGGCGTGCGCACCTCATGGCTGACATGGGCCAGCAGCTGGCTCTTGAAGCGCGAAGCCCGCACCGCGCGCCGCCGCCGCTGCTCGATGATCGCAATGTGCATGTCGCGCTCGTTCATCAGCACGGCCGCGCGCACCGAGACGATGCTGCAGACGGCCAGGAAAATCTGCATCAGCTCGACCTGCAGTATGCTCCAGTTCGTCATCGGCGCGAAGAAGGCGATGCTGCTGATGATCAGCAGGGAGGCGCCGGCGCCCAGCAGGCGGAAGCGCACGCCCGCGATGGCGGCGGCGGCCAGCAGCAGGAACTGCAGGTGGTAGGGAGCCAGGTTGAAGGCGGGCACCGCCACCAGGGCCGTGCCGCCGAACACCAGCGCCGCTTCCAGGAAACGGTTCTTCAACTGCAGCTTGGAGAGCTGGCGCAGGGAGACCGTCATGCCCAGCGGGAAGAGAATGAAGACCGCCAGCACATTGGAGGCAAACCATTGGCCGCTGGCCCCAAGGCCATCGCCGCCGGTCGACCACACCAGCAGGCCCGCGCCCAGGGCGCCAAGAATGGAAGGGCTGATGGCGGCCGCGAGCAGGAAGCGCGCCGCGCGCTGGAAGCTGGTGAAGCGCGGCGCCAGAATCCGTCTTGTGACCATCAGGCCGCCCACCAGCATGGCGCCCAGCATGGCAACATCATCCGCGCGGCTGCGCGAAAGCCGCAGCGCCATGCACAGGCCAAAGGCGGTGGCGGGCCAGATCGGCGCGGCGGAATGGGCATTGCCGCCGGTGATCATGATGCCGCCCCAGCCCAGCAGGAAGAAGCCGAGCCCGGTGATCAGCGTCAGGCATAAGCGGCGCGTGGCATTCTGTGTGCCCCAATCCAGCGACATGTTGCTATTTCCCCCTCCGGCGCGACCGGTGCGCGAATTCAGGGCAGTTTTGGAAAAAAGACAAGGCTGCGAAGCCGCGCCGGGAATGAATTAACGGCCTTGCGGCAATGTGCGCCCCAACACGGGCGCGGGACTTTTATGCCCCGCCGCCCTGGATTTCATCCGCAGGGCCCAGCCCGCCAAAGGGCGCGGGCCGTCACGCGCCGCCGGCAAGCCGGATTATAAAATCTTCAAATCCTTCAACGCTGCGGGCAGGTGGGTGAAATCGTCCAGCACGAGATCGGCGCCCAGGTCCTTCGCCGGTATCGGCGTATAGCCGTACGAGAACAGGATGCAGGGCGCGTTCGCGGCGCGGGCCGTGTTCAGGTCGGTGATGGAATCGCCGATCATCACCGAACCATCGTCATGCCCGCCAATGTCCCGCACGACATCGTGGAAGATGCGGGCATCCGGCTTCACATAGCCCATGCGCCCGGCGCCATAGACCTCGGCGAAGAAATGCTGGATGCCGATGGCCGGCAGCAGCAGATCGGCAAGTTCCTGCGGCTTGTTGGTCAGCACCGCCAGCCGCGCCCCGTCCGCCTTGAGCGCCGTCAGGGTCTCGCGCACGCCGGGGAACAGCACACTGTGGTCGGCGATATGGGCGCGGTAATGGGCCATGAAGATGTCCAGCAGGGGCGGCAGTTCCGCCGGCGCCAGCACCCGGCCCACCGCTTCCATGGCCTGCTCGATCAGGGAGCGGGCGCCGAATCCGACAATGTGACGCAGGGTTTCGGGCGGGATCCGAGGCAGGCCCTCGGCCGCCATCACGGCATTGGTGGCGCCCAGCAGGTCGGGGGCGGTGTCGACCAGGGTGCCGTCCAGGTCGAAGATCAGGGCAGGCGAGGGCATGGGATAGGGAATCCGTGTGAGAATCGCCGTAATCGGGACTAGAATCGTCGCAATATAGCGTCGTATTTCGTCACTTCACCTTTTTCCTCCGGAACCCTACCGAACCACCATGGCGACAGCAGCAATCATCCTGGCCGCAGGGCCCCGGAGCAATTTTCCGATATGCGCCATCCGGCTTGGCCCGCGCGACGGCAATCCGGAAAATTGCGGCCAAAAGACAAACAGGCGCCCGCATGGATAAGGCAGCCATCATCCTTGCTGCGGGCGCCGGCACCCGCATGAAATCGGCCCTGCCCAAAGTCCTGCACAAGGTCGCGGGCTTGCCCATGCTGGGCCATGTCATTGCCGCCCTGCGCGGCGCCGGCGTCACGCGCATCGTGGTGGTCACATCGGCGGCGGGCGAACAGGTTCGCAGCTATGCGGTGGCCCAGGGTTGCGAGACCGCCATCCAGGAACAGCAGCTGGGCACCGGCCACGCCGCCGCCGCCGCGAAGGACGCGCTGGCCGGGTTCGAAGGCACGCTGGTGATTGCCGCGGGCGACGTGCCGCTGATCACCACGGCGCTGGTCGCCGATCTTCTGAAGGCACAGATCCGCACCGGGCTGGCGCTGGTCGCCTTCAATGCCGCCGACCCGGGCGCCTATGGCCGGGTGCTGATGACGCCGGATGGCTTTCTCAACCGCGTCGTCGAGTTCAAGGATGCCTCGGAGTCCGAGCGCCATGTCTCGCTCTGCAACAGCGGTCTCTATGCCGCCGACGCGCAGAGTTTCTTCCGCTGGACCGCTGCCCTGAAGAACAACAATGCCCAGGGCGAATATTACCTCACCGACATGCCCACCATCGCCCGCGCCGATGGCGTCAAGTGCGCCCTGGCCTTCGCCGACGAAGTCGTGGTGACGGGCGTGAACAGCCGTGCCGAACTGGCCGCCGCCGAAAACCTGATGCAGCAGGTGATCCGCCGCCGCTTCCTCGATGCCGGGGTCGGCATGATGGCGCCGCAGACGGTGTGGTTCTCCCACGATACCCAGATCGGCAATGACGCGGTGATCGAACCGTATGTGGTATTCGGTGCCAATGTCACCGTCGAAGGCGGCGCCACCATCCGCGCCTTCTCGCACCTGGAAGGCGCCCCGGAAAACCCGGTCAAAGTGGCGGCGGGCGCCATCATCGGGCCCTATGCCCGCCTGCGCCCGGGCGCTGAGATCGGCGAGAACGCCCATATCGGCAATTTCGTGGAAGTGAAGAACACGCAAATAGGCGCGGGCGCCAAGGCCAACCATCTCACCTATCTGGGTGACGCCATCGTGGGCCCGAAGGCCAATATCGGCGCCGGCACCATCACCTGCAACTATGACGGCTTCACCAAGGCCCGCACCGAGATCGGTGCCGGCGCTTTCATCGGCTCGGACACGGCGCTGGTCGCGCCCGTGAAGGTTGGCGACGGCGCCATCACCGGCGCGGGTTCGGTCATCACCAAGGATGTGCCGGCGGATGCACTGGCCGTGGCGCGCGGCACCCAGATCGAGCGGCGCGGCTGGGCGGCGGCGTTCCGCGCCAGCAAGCAGGGAAAGAAATAGCATGTGCGGCATTGTCGGCATCGCGGGCGCGCGCGAAGTGGCCCCCATCCTGATCGAGGCGCTGCGCCGCCTGGAATATCGCGGCTATGACTCCGCCGGCGTCGCCACCCTGGTCGGCGGCAGGATCGAGCGCCGCCGCTCGCCCGGCAAGCTGGCCAGGCTGGATGCGGTGCTGCAGGCCAAGCCGCTGCCGGGACGCACGGGCATCGGCCATACCCGCTGGGCCACCCATGGCGCCCCCACCGAGGCCAATGCCCATCCCCACGCCACGGCCAAAGTCGCCATCGTCCATAACGGCATCATCGAGAATTTCCGCGAGCTGAAGGCCGAACTGTCCGCCAAGGGCCATGTCTTCGAATCGCAGACGGATTCGGAAGTCGCTGCGCGTTTGATCAGCGCCTATCTGGACGAAGGGCTCACCCCCGCCGAGGCCGCCAAGACCGCCGTCGCCCGCCTGACCGGCGCCTATTCCATCGCCATGATCTTCAAGGACCATGAAGGCCTGCTGATCGGCGCCCGCAAGGGCTCGCCCCTGGCGGTGGGCTATGGCGAGGCGGAATCCTATCTCGGCTCCGACGCCTTCGCGCTGGCGCCCTTCACCAACCGCGTCGCCTATCTGGAAGAAGGCGATGTCGCCGTCATCCAGGGCACCGAGGTCGCGATCTTCGACGTCGCGGGCCGCCCGGCCAATCGCCAGATCGTGATCACCTCGGCCTCGACGCAGCTGGTGGATAAGGCCGGCCACAGCCATTTCATGTCCAAGGAAATCCACGAGCAGCCGGAAGTGATCGGCTACACCCTGGCGCATTATCTCGATCCTTCGGGCCCTACCGTGCGCCATATGGGCGTCGGCCTGCGCGAGGCGCTGGTCAAGGCCAGCCGCCTCACCATCTGCGCCTGCGGCACCTCCTTTTATGCCGGCCTGGTGGGAAAATACTGGTTCGAGAAGCTGGCCCGCCTGGCGGTGGAGATCGATGTCGCCTCCGAACTGCGCTACCGCAACCCCGTCTATCCGAAGGATGGCGCGGCACTGTTCATTTCCCAGTCGGGCGAGACCGCCGACACCCTGGCCGCCTTGCGCGAAGCCAAGGCCAACGGCCAGACCATTATCGCGGTGGTCAATGTCGCCGAATCCAGCATCGCCCGCGAAGCCGACATCGTGCTGCCCACCATCGCCGGGCCGGAGATCGGCGTCGCCTCGACCAAGGCTTTCACCTGCCAGCTGGCCTCGCTGGCCAGCTTCGCCATCGCCGCCGGTGTGGCGCGCGGCCATCTTTCCAAGCTCGACGAACAGCGGCTCTGCGCCTCGCTGCTGGAAACACCCCGCCATATCGCCGACTTCCTCAAGCAGGAAGCCAGGATCAAGGTGCTGGGCGAGGAAATCGCCAAGGCCCGCGATGTGCTCTATATGGGGCGTGGCGCCTCCTACCCGCTGGCGATGGAGGGCGCGCTCAAGCTGAAGGAGATCAGCTATATCCATGCCGAGGGCTATGCCGCCGGCGAGATGAAGCACGGCCCCATTGCCCTGATCGATGAGGCGGTGCCGATCATCGTCATCGCCCCGCATGATGCCCATTTCGAGAAGACCATCTCCAACATGCAGGAAGTGATGGCGCGCGGCGGCAAGGTGCTGCTGATCTCCGACGCCGAAGGCATTTCCAAGGCGGGCGCGGTGTGGAACAGCATCGAGGTCCCCACCACCAACGCCTTCATCACCCCGCTGCTCTACGCCATCCCGATCCAGCTGCTGGCCTATTACGCCGCCATCGCCAAGGGCACGGACGTCGACCAGCCGCGCAACCTGGCGAAAAGTGTGACGGTGGAGTAGGTCTTGGCCTTGCCGCGGCGGACCAGTATGTTCCCGCCATGACCGACCAGAACGCACTCAAGAAGGCCGTCGCCGCCAAGGCGCTCGAATATGTCACCGATGGCATGAAGCTGGGGCTGGGCTCCGGCACCACCGCCGAGATTTTCCTCGACCTGCTGGCGCCGCGCATTCGCGGCGGCATGACGCTGCTCTGCGTGCCGACCTCGGAACGCACCGCCGCCTATGCCCGCAAGCTGGGCATGACCCTCTCCACCCTCGATGATCTGGGCACGCTCGACCTCACCATCGACGGCGCCGACGAGGCCGACCGCGACCTGAACCTCATCAAGGGCGGTGGCGGCATGCTGTTGCGCGAAAAGGTCGTCGCGGCCTCGTCGCGCAAGATGCTGGTGATAGCCGACGAAACCAAGCTGGTGCCGCGCCTGGGCAAGTTTCCCCTGCCGGTGGAAATCGTCGAGTTCGGCCACAAATCCACCGCCGCCCGGCTGCAGACCGCCTTCACGGCTCTGGGCTATGGCATGGTGCCGATGACCCTGCGCCAGAAAGACGGCGCCACCTTCAAAACCGACAGCGGCAACGTCATCTATGACTGCGCCTTCGGCGTCATTCAAAGCGCGCCGAAACTGTCTGCTGCCCTGGGCGATGTGCCCGGCGTGGTCGAGGACGGCCTGTTCGTCGGCATCGCCACCACCATGCTGATCGCGGGCCCCGGCGAAGTCGAAGTTATTCAAAAGGCAAAATAACCGGCCAGATCGCCCGCAGCAGTTTCTGGCTCAGGCTGGGCCGCCTGTCCGGCGCCACCGCCAGGCTGTAGCGCCCGCCGCCCGCCGCACAAAGGCTTCCCCCCGTGTCGGTGCAGGTCAGCGTGCCGCGTGTGGCGCGCTCGGCCATCGTGTCGCCATGCAGCAGCCACATCAGGTCGTCCAGCGCCTCATAGGCGAACACGAAATAGGCATGGCCCGACGGATCGCCCGGTCCTAGGCTGGCATCGATCGCGTCCACATTCGGGCTGGCCGTTTCATATTGCAGCCCCTGCCGTGGCCGTTGCCCGGCGCGGGGCACGCCGCCATGAACGCTTTCCGACGCCATCAGCGCCAGGTCGTTGTCCGAGGCATAGAGGGTGGCGCGGCGGGCGCACGCCGCGTCGCGCTCCAGCAGCCTCCCGAAATCGTCATTGCCCGGCTCGGCGCCGACGTCGGAGGCGATCAGGATCAGTTCATTCACAATGGGCGCCGGTTCGGGGCACAGCGCCGCCAGCGCGCTCAGCGAAATGCGCGCCCCCATGCTGTGACCCAGCAGGTCGGGCTTCAGCCCCGCCGCGTCCAGCGCCCGCACCAGATCGATCAGCAGCGGCACGGCATAGCCGCTGCGCTCGATGTCGGCGGCATAGCGGTTGAACAACCCCTCACTCGACCAGTTCAGCAGCAGCGTGGCGCAGGGCCATTGCGTGTCCGTGGCGATCTGCGCCCCGTGCAGCATCGCGTTGCGGAAGGTGAGGTTGAAGCCGTGGATGATGATCAGCACGCGATCGCAGTTCCGCGATTTCGCGTCCGCCGCGATGGCGCGGGCGAAGGCGGTCATCTGGGCGGGGCCTTCGCAGCCCAAAGGCTCCAGAGTCGGATCGGGCGCGACATCGCTCACGGCATTGGCGATGCGCACCACGGTGCGGCCGCAGCGCGCCACGCCGCCCCAGTTCTGGCCGAAGCCATTGCCATCGGGGGCGCGGTCGGTGGCGAAGAAGACGGTGTGGGCGGGCAAGGTGCGGCCCGGCCCCCAGACCGAGCGGATATCGTCATGCCGCAGCGAGGCCGACAGAGTCATGCAACCGGACAGCAGCAGCGCCGCCGCGGCCAATGCTGCGTTCCGCAAGATCGCCGTCCTGTCTCTGTGCATTGTGACCCGGTTCATGCTCCGCTAAGGCTATAGCCGAAAAGCCCGGGCCTGCTCCATGATGAAATACGATTACGATCTCTTCGTCATCGGCGGCGGTTCCGGTGGCGTCCGCGCCAGCCGCATGGCGGCGCTGACCGGCGCCCGCGTCGCCCTGGCCGAGGAAAGCCGGATGGGCGGCACCTGCGTCATCCGTGGCTGCATTCCCAAGAAGCTCCTGGTCTATGCCAGCCAGTTCGCCGAGAACATACAGGACGCCGCCGGTTACGGCTGGAACTTCGGCGAATGCCGCTTCGACTGGCCCACGCTGATCGCCAACAAGGACCGCGAGATTGCCCGCCTGGAAGGGCTTTACACCGCCAATGTCGAAAAGGCGGGGGTGAAAATCTTCGCCGACCGCGCCGTGTTTGAAGATCCGCATACCCTGCTGCTGCTCAATTCCGGCAAGCGGGTGACGGCGGAAAAAATCCTTATCGCCACCGGCAACACGCCCACCCGCGAACTGGGCGGCGGTGCGCCTGTGCCGGGCGCGCAATACTGCATCACCTCGAATGAAGCCTTCCATCTGGAAACGATGCCGCGCCGTATCGCGGTGGTGGGCGGCGGTTATATCGCGCTGGAATTCGCCCATATCTTCGAAGGGCTGGGCGCGCAGGCCACTGTCATCGTGCGCCGCGACAAGCCGCTGTTCGGTTTCGACGAAGACATGCGCCAGGCCCTGTGCGATTCCATGGCGGTGCGCCGCGTCGGGCTGCTGCCCGGTTCGAATGTCACGAAGATCGAAAAGCAGGGCGACGAGTTCCGCCTCACCACCGACCGGGGCGCGACGCTGGTGGTCGACCAGGTGCTGGCCGCTGTCGGGCGCATGCCCAACACCATGGCGCTGCATGTCGAGAAGGCGGGCGTCGCGCTGGGGAAAAAAGGCGAGGTCACGGTCGATGACCTGTCGCGCACCAGCGCGCCGCATATCTGGGCCATCGGCGATGTCACCGACCGGTTGCAGTTGACGCCGGTCGCCATCCATGAGGCGATGTGCTTTGTCGAAACCGCGTTCAAGGACAATCCCACCAAGCCCGACCATGAGCATGTCGCCAGCGCCGTCTTCACGACACCGGAACTGGCGACGGTGGGCCTGTCGGAAGAGAAGGCGCTAGCCAACGGTCATCCCATCGATGTCTACAAATCCATCTTCCGGCCGCTGCTGCACACGCTGGGCGGGCGTGAAGTACGCACCCACATGAAGCTGATCGTCAATTCCGTCACGGGCCGGGTGCTGGGCTGCCATATCTTCGGCGACCATGCCGCCGAGATCGTGCAGGCCGCTGCCATCGCCCTGCGCATGGGCGCCACCAAGACCGATTTCGACCGCACCATCGCGCTGCATCCCACCGCCGCGGAAGAACTGGTGACGATGCGCACCAAGGCCTACAGCAAGACGCCCTGACCCGTTTTTCCTAACGCAGATGTAATAATCCCCGTCTTGGAGCCGTCAGGTTCCCTAACTAGCCTGCCGCAACAGGTCGCGACAAAAGGCCGGGGGAGAGCCATGAGCAGATCAGGTCTTGCACTGGGTTCGGTTGCGTTTGTCTTTTTCGGCATCTGCGCGGCGATGGCCGACACGACCATCACCGTCACTGCCACAAGCGCCGACTGCAAGGTTTCGGCGCCGGCGGAAATGACGTCCAACTCGCCCAGCGTCGCGGCGGGCGAAGCCGCAATCACCAACAGGAATTACGCCCTGGCCAAGGCCAATCTCAAACCGTTGGCGGAGAAAGGCGATGCCGAAGGCCAGCGCGCCTATGGCAATTTTCTGCTGATGAAATGCACTGGGCTGCAGGACCAGAAGGCCGGTGCGGACTGGCTGCAGAAGGCGGCGGACGCGGGCGATATCCCGGCGGCCGCGCAGCTGGGCAATGCCTATATGAATGCCGAAGGCGTCGATCAGGATGACACCAGGGCCTTCGCGCTGCTGACCAAGGCCGCCAATGCCGGCCATGGCGGGGCGCAGGTCAATCTTGGCTACCTCTATCTGTCTGGACGGGGCGTGGCCAAGGACCTCTATCAGGGCATGGTCTGGACCGTGAAGGGCGGCGAGCAGGGCTTGCCCGCCGCGCTGATGAATATCGCGAACGGCTATTTCAAGGGCAACGCACTGCCCCATGATAACGACCG
>Ga0316228_1004607_pt1 | contig 10187 bp, 11 predicted proteins | sample TBH18021metaG_FD_206005 | JGI IMG/M metagenome (GOLD analysis project Ga0316228, IMG submission 206005) | Freshwater microbial communities from Trout Bog Lake, Wisconsin, USA - TBH18021 | ecosystem: Environmental > Aquatic > Freshwater > Lake > Hypolimnion/Profundal zone | place: USA: Wisconsin... | reverse complement strand
TAGAGCGCTTTTTCCCGAAAAAGGACGACCTGCGAAAGCTTGGCTGGGCTCAATAAAGTAATGATCGCAAGGGGTGGGGACCATGGAGAGTGAAGGACGGCGACAACTCAATCTTCAGGCGGTGCGGCGGCGTCAGCTTGGCTATCGCGGAACACAGGTCATGGCGCTGGTAACGGATGCCATCGATCGCGGGGTGGGAATGCCGAGCTACAGCATGATCTGCGACCAGCTCGACATCAGCGACAAGTCGACGGTGCGGCGGATCGTGGCGCGGCTTGAGCGTAGGGGGCTGGTAACGAGATCAGGGCAGGGCCGAGAGCATCGCATTGGAGTGGTGGCATAACGGCCCACCTTCCACGCCCAAGCGCTGGCTTATGCGAATGCCATGCCTGGGGGACGTCCATCCGAGTTCAAGCCTGAGTACGCCAGCCAAGCTGCAAAGCTGGCGGCGCTTGGCGCGACCGATCAGGAAGTGGCCGATTTCTTCGAGGTCGACGTTCGCACGATCTATCGCTGGAAGCATGATCACGACGAATTTTGTCAGTCCCTAAAAGTCGGCAAGGATGTTGCTGACAGCAGGGTTGAGCGAAGCCTCTACCAGCGCGCCATTGGATATGAGCAGGAAGAGGTCAAAATCTTCATGCCCGCCAACGCGGCCAACCCGATTTACGCGCCCTTCCGTGCCAAGATCGCACCCGACACTACGGCAGCCATCTTCTGGCTGAAGAACCGCCGCTCTGCCGAATGGCGCGATAAGACTGAGACCGAGCACAGCGGCTCCGTCAGCGTCATCGAAGTGCCTGCTCCGAAGACGGTGCTCGACGAGTGACCGCCGTGCGCATCGACTATCAGCCGCGCGAGGTGTTTGAGCCGTTCCACGCTCGGGCTCAGCGCTGGGCCGCACTGGTCTGCCACCGCCGCGCCGGCAAGACCGTGGCCTGTGTTGGTGAACTCGTCATTCGGGCGGTTCGGACTGGCAAGGAAAACGCCCGCTATGCCTACATCGCGCCGTTCTACAGTCAGGCGAAGTCGGTTGCCTGGGACTATCTCAAGCGCATCGTCGCCCCGCTTGGGGCCGAGGTCCGTGAGAGCGAGCTTAGCGTCAAGCTTCCGCACAACGGCGCTCTCATTCGTCTCTACGGTGCAGATAACCCCGATGCCCTGCGCGGGATCTACCTCGATGGCGTAGTTCTCGACGAATATGCCGACACCAAGCCTTCACTGTGGGGTGCGGTGCTGCGTCCGCTGCTTGCCGATCGCTGTGGCTGGGCTGTGTTCATCGGCACGCCGAAGGGCCGCAACGCCTTCTTCGACATTGTCGACCACTCGCGCCGCAGCGAGGATTGGTTCGACCTGACCCTCAAGGCCTCGACCAGCGGTCTGCTGCGCCTGTCAGAGCTTGAAGACGCCAAGCGCACTATGAGCGAGGACCAGTATAACGCTGAGTTCGAGTGCTCGTTCGATGCGGCGATCGTCGGGGCCTACTGGGGCAAGGAGCTTCGCGTTGCGCTCGAGAACGACCGCATCTGCGACGTGCCTTATGATCCGGCTGTTCCGGTCGAGACGGCTTGGGACATTGGCCGCTCGGACTCGACCGCAATCTGGTTCTACCAGCGGGTCCGCGGTGAAAAGCACTTCATCGACCATTACGAGACCAACGGTGAGGACATCGCCCACTACGCCGACGTTCTCAATTCCAAACCTTACAAATACTCCGATCACTGGCTCCCGCATGATGCCCGCGCCAAGACGCTGGCGAGCAACGGCAAGAGCGTCGTCGAGCAGCTGTTCGCGCTGGGGATCAAGGGCAAGATCGTCCCCAGCCTGTCGCGTCAGGACGGCATTCAAGCGGCACGCATGGTCCTGCCGGTGTGCTGGTTCGACCGCGAGAAGTGCCAGGACGGCCTAGAGCACCTGCGCCAATACAAGCGGCAGTGGGATGAAGACCGAAAGATGTTCGGTCCTGACCCGGCCAAGAGCCCACACAACCACAGCGCCGACGCCTTCCGCTACGCTGCCATTTCCATGCGCGACGGTGACGCCCGTCCGGCGAAGCCAGCCAAGCCGCGCTTCTTCAACGACGTGAGCCTCGATGAGCTGTGGGCGAAGACCCCGCGAGCAGGGGGAAGTCGGCTGTGAGCCTGCTCTGCCGCTTTGGTCTGCACAAATGGGCGCGTCCGGTCGGTCGCATCACCATCCTCGCGAGCAATGCGTGGGTGCGGCTCTCCTACGTCTCTACCTGCAAGCGCTGTGGGCGCTCTGAAGAACGGACCATCAGCGCATGACCCACACCCGCGGCTCCCTGCTCAAGATTATCGCTGCCTACGATCGCGAAGTGCTCAAGTGGCACAATCGCGGTGACCGCATCGTCAAGCGCTATCGTGACGAGCGCACGGAAAGCCTCGCCCGCCGCTTCAACGTGCTGTGGTCGAACGTCGAGACGCTGAAGCCCTTCCTCTACAGCGCCACGCCCAAACCGATCGTGAACCAGCGCGGCGACCAAGCCGATGTCGTGTCGCGTGTCGCGGCCATGGTGCTCGAGAAGGCCCTCGTCTTCACCGTCAACGAGAACCACTTCGGATCTTCGCTCCGCAACGCTCGCGACGACTATCTCCTGCCCGGTCGTGGCACGGTGTGGGCGCGCTACGTTCCCGAGTTCAAGCCTGCCGAGCCACAGGTCAGCGAGAGCAACGCCGACGATCAACCCGGCACCGCGGGGATCGGCGACACGACGGAGGTGGTCGCCTTCGAGAGCGCGGTCATCGACTACGTTCATTGGAAGGACTTCGGTCACGACCTCGCCCGGACGTGGGAAGAGGTCGACGTGGTCTGGCGCACGGTCGCCATGAACCGCGAGGCGCTGATTGCCCGGTTCGGCGAGGAGACCGCCAAGGGCATCGCGCTCGACGTGAAGGCTGACAACCAGTCTGAGCGCACGGCAGAGGACGCTGGCGACAAGGCGTTGATCTACGAGTTGTGGATCAAGTCGGAGAAGCGCGCGGTGTGGCTCGCCAAGAGCGGTGACCAGCTGCTCGACGACAAGCCCGACCCGCTCAAGCTCGACCACTTCTTCCCGTGTCCGCGTCCGGTCTATGCGACCATGACGACTGACAAGCTGATCCCGGTGCCTGACTATGCGCAGTATCAGGACCAGGCGCAGGAGCTCGACGACCTCACAGGCCGGATCGCGCTGCTCACCAAGGCGATCAAGGCAACGGGCGTCTATGATGCGAGCGTGCCGGCGCTCAAGCAGCTGCTCGACGACGGCCACGACAATACGCTGATCCCGGTCGAGAACTGGGCTTCTCTGTCGGAGCGCGGTGGGCTGCAGGGCGCGATCGAACTGCTGCCGATGAAGGAAGTGGCCGAGACGCTGCTGTCCCTCTACGAGGCGCGCGACCATGTGAAGGCGGACCTCTACGAGGTCAGCGGCATGTCGGACATCATCCGGGGCAACACCGCTCCGGAAGAGACCGCGACAGCCCAGCGGATCAAGTCGAACTTCGCCACCCGCCGCCTTGAGGAGCGGCAGAGCGAGGTCGAGCGCTTCGCCCGCAATGCGATCGACCTGCTCGGCAACATCATCGCCGTGCACTTCAGCCCCGAGACGCTGATCAGCATGACGGGCATGAAGCTGCTGCCAAGCCAGGCGATGAAGCAGGCGCTGCAGCAGGCCGCCCAAGCTGCACAGACCCCGCCGCAGCCCAACATGCCCCCGCCGCAGATCGACCCCAACCTGCAGGCGATGCTGGCCAAGCCCGAGGTGCAGTCAGCGCTCGATCAGCCGACGTGGGAAGAAGTGATTGCCCTCCTTCGGAACGAGCCCAAGCGCCGCTTCTCGATCGACATCGAGACCGACACCATGGTCGCGTCGGACGATGCCGAGAACCAGCAGCAGACGACGCAGTTCGTCCAGGGCCTGACCGGTTTGCTGGAGCAGTGCGGGCAACTGGCGCAGGGCGATCCCACGGCGCTGCCCTTCCTTGCCGAGCTGGTGAAGTTCTCCGTCCGCAAGTTCCGCGTCGGTCGCGACCTGATGCAGAGCTTGGACGAGTATCTGGACAAGAAGCAGAAGCAGGCCGCGCAGCCGCAGCCGCCCAAGCCTGACCCGGCCATGGCGAAGGTGCAAGCCGATGCCGCCGCCAAGGACAAACAGCAGCAAATCGATGCACAGGCTGATGAGCGCGAGGCGCAGCTCAAGGACCAGCAGCATCAACGTGAGCTGGCCCAAGAGGCGCAGCTGGAAGCAATGAAGGCCCACTTCGCCGCTCAGGCGCAGGCTGACCATGCCGCCCGAGACCAGCAGACGGAGATGATGAAGTCCGCGCTTGAGGCGCACGCTCAGCACCAGAACACGGTCATGCAAGATGCCTTTGAGCGCTGGAAAGCCGAGCTTCAGGCGCGGACACAAGTTGAAGTCGCTGAGATCAGCGCAGGCGCGACCGTCGACACCGCGCAGATCGCTGCGGCCAATCAAGCAACTGAGAGCGGCGAGGGCGACGAGTAATGCCGCTCTACGACGCCTGTTGCTCGCTGTGCGGGTCGGTCGAGGAGGTCTTCCGCAAGATGGATGACCGCCACAACCTTGGCCTGTGTGAGTGTGGGGGTGTCCGCTATCAGGCGTTCACTCCCCCTCGCGCCATGAGCGACATCGAGGGCTACGTCAGCCCGATCGATGGCAAGTGGGTCGGCAGCCGGTCTGAGCACCGCGACCACATGAAGCGCCACGGCGTCATCGAGCTCGGCAACGAGAAGCCCAAGCTCGGCAAGTTCCAGACCCACATCCCGCGCGAGAGCATCCGTGCGGAGATCAAGAACACCGTCGAAAGGATGAAGTCAGATGGCTCTTGGCGCGAACGCTGAAGAGGGCGAACGCTCGCTGCGCGATGACCTCGCCGCGAGCCTGAAGGAGATCGAGGAGCGGGAGGCCGCGTCAGCCACGCCAGACGATGACGGGGCGGAAGGTGCGCAAGTTCAGGCCGACGAACAGTCGACCGAGACGGAAGCCGATCGTGGCGACGGGCGTGATGCGCATGGCCGGTTCGTCAAAAAGGGCGAAGAAGCTGCCGATACTGACCAGCAGTCATCCGAAGCCAAACCCGACGATGCTCAGCAAGCGACATCCCCTGACGGAAAGGATGAAGGCCAAGCTCAGCAGCCCTCTGAAGATCAGCCCCCAAAAAGTTGGCGGGCTGATGAGGCGGCTGTTTGGAAGGATCTTCCGGCATCCGCGAAAGCTACCATTCTTCGCCGCGAACAGGAAGCTGCGAGGCTCGCCGGGGCAAACGACCAGGAGCGGATGTTCGGGCGTGAGGTCGCCGAGGTCTTTCGGCCTCATATGGAGGTCATCAACAGCTTCGGCGTGACGCCGCAGCACGCCTTGCGCGGCTTGCTCGACAATGACCGCATCCTTCGCTTCGGCTCACCTGAAGAGAAGCTGGCGAAGGCGCGTCAGTTGGTGACGGATTACGGTATCGACCTCAATCAGCTTGCGCAGTTCGCCGCGCAGCCCGTCGATCCGCAGGTTGCAGAGCTCCAGCGCGAAATTGATGCAATGCGGGCACAAATTGCCCCCACTCAAAGCAACAATTTTTCACCCTTGCCGCCGTCGGCGGAAGAAGCTACTATTCTCAGCGAAATTGAGGCGTTCCGAAGCGATCCGGCCCACCCTCACTTCGACGCGGTTCATGGCACCATGGGCCGACTGCTCGAAGCGGGAGCGGCCTCTGATCTAGAGAGCGCCTATCATGCAGCCGTGGCGATGGACCCGGCTTTGCGCTCCACGGTGGCCTACCAGGCGCCGCAGCGTCCCCAGGAAGACAAGACCGCAGCCGCTCGTCGAGCAGCAGCATCGGTCACCGCTTCTCCGGGCGCAACCGGACGAGCGACACCGGCGACACTGCGAGACGAGCTTCGTGAAGGACTGCGTTCAGCCGGCTTTTCGGTCTGATCGCACCGCTCAAGGATCTCTCTTATGGCACTGCTTAATCCCAGCGCGACGATGACCGAACTGGTCACCACCACGCTTCGTAATCGCTCCGGCGAACTTGCCGACAACGTCACCAAGAACAACGCTCTCCTCAAGAAACTCAAGGGCAAGAACCGCGTGAAGCCCGTCTCGGGCGGTCGCACGATCGTTCAGGAGATGGCGTTCGCCGAAAACGGCACCTTCAAGCGCTACAGCGGCTACGAGCCGGTGAACATCGCGCCGTCGGAAACCTTCACCGCCGCCGAGTTCAACTATGCTCAGGCGGCTTGCGCCGTGTCCATCAGCGGCCTCGAAATGCTGATGAACTCGGGCGGCGAAGCGGTTCTCGACCTGCTTGAGGAGCGCATCACCAATGCCGCGGCGACCCTGACCAACAACATCGCCCTCGACTGCTACAGCGACGGCACCGCGGACGGTGGGCGTCAGATCGGTGGCCTTCAGCTGCTGATCGCGACCAACCCGACCACGGGCGTTGTCGGCGGTATCGATCGTTCGACCAGCGTCGGCAGCTTCTTCCGTAACAAGAAGTTCTCGGGCGTCACCGACGGCGGCGCGGCGGTCTCGGCTGCCAACATCCAGGGTTACATGAACCAGCTGTTCCTGTCGTGCGTGCGCGGCTCGGATCAGCCCGACCTCATCGTCGCCGACAACAACTTCTACAACTTCTATTGGCAGTCGCTGCAGGCCATTCAGCGTTTTGGTCCGGACACGGACACGGCGTCGATCGGCTTCAACAGCCTGAAGTACAAGGGTGCGGACGTTGTGTACGACGGTGGCATCGGCGGCGGCGCTCCGGCGAACCGCATGTACATGCTCAACACCAACTACATCTTCTTCCGCCCCCACAAGGCCCGCAACTTCGTGCCGATCGGTGACGATCGCACGTCGGTGAACCAGGACGCGATGGTCAAGCTGCTCGGTTTCGCCGGCAACATGACCCTCAACAACGCCTCCCTCCAGGGCGTGCTGCTCGCTTAAGCCGAAAGGATCACGAACATGGCTTACATTTCCAACAGTGACGATCTCGGCTTCGTCGACCTCTACGCTTCGGATGCGGTCGGCCCCGGCCCGCTGAAGCTGGCGGGTTCGGCGATTGCCTACGGTCGCTTCGAGTATCCGGGTGCCGAGATCACCGGCGTTGACCCGGTCCTTGGTGGCGGGACGTTCGTCTTCGTCCAGGCGGCGGCGGCGATTGCTGCTGGTGACGTGGTCGAGCTGACGCAGACCGTCGTCAACTCGGGTGTGCGTTACGACGTGTCGGCTCAGAAGTGGGCTGGCGCGGCGAATACCGGCAAGCCGCTGGGCGTGGCGATGGCCGCGATCCCGGTGAACAACTGGGGCTGGGTGCAGGTGCAGGGTCTGGCGATTGCCACCGTGCAGGGCGCTCCGGCTGCCGGCAACCCGGCCTACTGGCAGGCCTCGGGCGTCGTCTCGCCGACTGCGGTCGCGTCGAAGGCGGTTCTGAATGCTCAGTTCGCCTCGGCGGTGAGCGCCACCGTCGGCACGGTAACGCTGACCAGCACGCAGGCTCTGCTGCTGCTCAACCGTCCGTGCGCTCAGGGTCCGATCACCTAAGATCGGGCTCTAGTCCGGGGTGCGGCTTCCCCTTCGCTGCACCCCGGACCCTCTTCTTGAAGGGCGGAAGGGTAGAACATGAGCGACGATTTCAATGTCGACTGGGACAGCCTGAAGAAGCGCCAGCTCGAGAACGGCGACACCATCGCCATGGGTTCGGACCGCGAGTTTGCCGCAGAGTTCACCATGGAGAAGGTGCCGAACTTCGACGGAACCGATTTTACCGAGGTGCCGCACCTTCGCTTGCAGGCTCCCGGCAACACCCGCTGCATCTATCATCAGCCGGTCCGCATGGAGAGCAGCCCGAACCGTCCGTCGGATCCTGAGCGCTTCCCGCGCGAGTGGGCGGCGTTCCAGGCCGGTCAGGGCGTCGAGGACGGCACGTCGATCTACAACTGGACCGAGCTTACCCCGAACGATGCTCGCCGCTTCGACCTCGCCGGGATCAAGACCGTCGAGCAGTTGGCGCATGTGTCGGACGTGAACCTGTCCGGTCTTGGCGTCGGTGCCATGGCCATCCGTGAGCGCGCTCGCCAGTACCTGTCGGGCAGCAGCGAGGCGAGCCTGCTTCGGCAGCAGCTTGGGGCTCAGGACGAGCAGATCGCGAAGCTGACCGACATCGTGAACAGCCTGCTTCAACAGCAGACCGCACCCGCCACCCCTCGTCAGAAGAAGGAAGCAGCATAATGGCCAAGTCGCTCAAGAACATCATGGGCGCGGGCATCGCGCCGCTTACCGCCCAAGCGCTTAACGGGTTTGCCATCGACGGTCTGACCGCCACTGGCAGCACGCAGGGCACCGCTCTGAACCTGTCGGCTGACGTGAACGTCGTCACCACGACCGCCGCGAGCACGGGCGTCCTGCTGCCTTCCAACCCGTCGCCGGGTGACGAGATCGTGGTCGCCAACCTCGGCGCCAACGCCCTGAACGTCTATCCGAACACGGGCGGCGCCATTCAGGCGCTGGCAGCGAACACGGCGTTCAGCCTGGCAGCCGGCAAGACCGCGAAGTTCGTTGCGCGCACCGGCTCGCTCAACTGGGTCGTGGTGCTGAGCGCCTAACGTGCGAACGGCGCTGCAGATCGCGTCGGACGCTTATGCCGAGCTGGGGCTTGGGACCGTCAGTCAGATCGTTGGTTCGACGGCGGCTGACGGTTCGCAGATCCTTGCCCTGCTCAACCGTGCCGGGAACGAGATCGCCAATCAGGAAGGTGGCTGGCCGGAACTGCGGGGCGAGCAGATCGTCACGCTGATTCCGGGTCAGCAGAGCTATCCCTTCCCGAGCGACCTGTTAGCCTATCGTCCTTCGACGGGGTGGGACCGCACGACCCACTGGCGCCTGCTCGGCCCCATGTCCGACCGCGAGTGGCAGCGCATCCGCTCAGGGATTGCGGTTGCCTCCCCTTATCAGCGCTATCGGATCTACGGCGGTCAGCTGCAGTTCGATCCTGTGCCGACGACCGCTGACACGATCGCCTTTGAGTATATCAGCAAGAATTGGTGCACGGCGGCGGACGGAACCCCGCAAGCCTGCTTTAAGGCCGACACCGACGTTCCGGTCATCGACGCTGACCTGATCCTGCTCAGCTTCAAGTGGCGCCTGCTTGCCGCTCGGGGCTTCAACTACACCGAAGAGAAGGCCGCGTTTGCCGAAGCGCTTGCCCGTCGCAAGGCGCAGAGCGAGAGCGCGCAGCCGCTGGCCCTCAATCGCCGCAACCCGCGTATCGGTGGCCTTGGCTTGCCGCCGATCCCCGATGGTAACTGGCCCGGACGATGAGAGCCCTGCGCGGCCCGGTCGCGCGCGACACCTCGATCATCGCGCCCATCGGCGGCTTGAACAGCCGTGACGCCATCGCGGCCATGCCCGCGACCGATGCCATCCTGCTCGAGAACTTCGTTCCCGGCACGACTGATGTCACGCTGCGCAACGGCTGCCGGTCGTGGGCAACCGGCCTGACCTCGCCGGTCGAGACGCTGCTGCCCTTCCGCTCGGGACTGGTGAACAAGCTGTTCGCGGTCGCGGGCGGCAAGGTGTTCGACGTGACCAACCAGGGCGCGGTCGGCGCTGCAGTCGTGATGGGGCTGACGAACAGCCGCCACCAGTATGTGAATTTTGGCACCGCGGGCGGGCAGTTCCTGCTGGCGGTCAATGGCGCCGATCCCATGATCCGCACCAACGGCACGACCTGGGACAATGCGACCGGAACGACCATCGCGCCCGCTGTCACCGGCTTCGACACCAGCAAGGCCATCTCGATCAACGCTTACGGGCAGCGCATCTGGCTTGTGGAGAAGGGCAGCTTCCGCGTCTGGTATCTCGGGCTTCAGTCGATCGGCGGCGCGGCGACCTCCTTGGACCTCTCGTCCCTGTTTCGTCAGGGCGGATCGCTCGCTGGCATGGCGACATGGACCGTCGCGTCGGACCAGAACACTCGGCAATATGCTGTGTTCTTCTCGACCGAGGGCGAGGTCATCATCTTTGAGGGCTATGACCCTGCCAGTGCGACAACGTGGGCGCTGGCGGGTCAGGCGCGGGTCGGCAAACCGATCAGCGGACGCTTTTGGACCCGTGTCGGGACCGAAGTCATCCTGATCACCGCCGACGGCTTCGTTCCGATGAGCCG
>Ga0316228_1004604_pt1 | contig 10192 bp, 7 predicted proteins | sample TBH18021metaG_FD_206005 | JGI IMG/M metagenome (GOLD analysis project Ga0316228, IMG submission 206005) | Freshwater microbial communities from Trout Bog Lake, Wisconsin, USA - TBH18021 | ecosystem: Environmental > Aquatic > Freshwater > Lake > Hypolimnion/Profundal zone | place: USA: Wisconsin... | reverse complement strand
AGCGGCGGAAGGCTTGGAACGTTATCTGCATACACGTTATGTTGGTCAAAAACGTTTCTCCCTCGAAGGTGGTGAAAGTTTTATTGCTTCGATGGATGAAACTATCCAACGCGCTGGCGAACGCGGCGTTCAAGAAATCGTTATCGGTATGGCGCATCGCGGCCGTCTGAACGTGTTGGTCAATACCCTGGGCAAAATGCCACAAGATTTGTTTGCTGAATTCGAAGGCAAACATGGTGATGATTTGCCAGCAGGTGACGTTAAATACCATCAAGGCTTCTCCTCTGACGTATCTACGCCAGGCGGCCCGGTACATCTGTCACTCGCATTTAACCCATCCCATCTGGAAATCGTTAATCCAGTGGTAGAGGGTTCTGTCAAAGCACGTATGGATCGTCGTGGTGATAAAGATGGTTCACAAGTATTGCCTATCCTGGTGCACGGTGATGCTGCGTTTGCAGGGCAGGGCGTAGTCATGGAAACACTGAACCTGGCGCAAACTCGTGGCTACGGTACGGGTGGTACGATGCACATCGTAATTAACAACCAGATCGGTTTCACAACATCTGATCCACGTGATTCACGTTCTACTTTGTATTGCTCCGACGTTGTAAAAATGATCGAAGCGCCTGTATTGCATGTGAATGCGGATGATCCGGAAGCAGTGGTTTTGGCAACGCAGATCGCACTTGACTACCGTATGGAGTTCAAGAAAGACGTTGTCGTTGATATCATTTGCTACCGTAAATTGGGTCACAACGAGCAAGATACACCAGCATTGACACAACCGTTGATGTACAAAAAAATTGCGCAACATCCTGGTACTCGTAAGATGTACGCAGATAAATTGTCTGCACAAGGTACGATTCCAGCCGATGGCGGCGATGCCATGGTCAAAGAGTTCCGTGATGCGATGGATGCAGGTAAGCATACACACGATCCGGTTATCTCTAACTTCAAAAACAAATACGCTGTCGATTGGATTCCTTTCCTCAATCGTAAATGGACTGATGCCGCAGATACTGCAGTTCCAGCGACAGAATTGAAGCGCCTGGCTGAACGTATTACCACAGTGCCTGCCGGATTTAAGCCACATAGCCTGGTCGAAAAAGTTCTGGGTGACCGCGCAACCATGGGTCGTGGTGAAATGAATCTGGACTGGGGTATGGGCGAACATCTGGCCTATGCATCTCTGGTTTCTTCAGGCTATGCAATTCGTCTGACCGGTCAGGATGCTGGTCGTGGTACCTTCGTTCACCGTCACGCTGTGTTGCATGATCAAAACCGTGAGCGTTGGGACTCTGGTACATACATTCCTCTGCAAAACATCTCCGACAACCAAGCACCGTTCACGGTGATTGACTCTGTTCTGTCTGAAGAAGCGGTACTGGGCTTTGAATATGGCTACTCAACCGCAGAGCCAAACACACTGACAATCTGGGAAGCGCAGTTCGGCGACTTCGCTAACGGTGCGCAAGTGGTTATCGACCAATTCATCAGCTCCGGCGAAGTGAAGTGGGGTCGTGCTTCTGGTCTGGTAATGATGTTGCCACATGGTTATGAAGGTCAGGGCCCAGAGCACTCATCTGCTCGTCCAGAACGCTTCTTGCAATTATGTGCAGACAACAACATGCAAGTAGTTCAGCCGACAACTGCGTCGCAGATTTTCCATCTGTTGCGTCGTCAGATGATTCGTCAGTTCCGTAAGCCTTTGGTGATCATGACGCCAAAATCTTTGCTGCGTAATAAAGACGCTGGTTCACCATTGTCGGAATTGTCTAAAGGCAGCTTCCACACAGTCATCGGTGAAGTTGACGAGAAGATCGATGCGAAGAAAGTGAAACGTGTTATTGCTTGCTCCGGTAAGGTCTACTACGATTTAGTGAATGCACGTAAAGAACGTGCTCAGTCAGATACAGCGATTATCCGTGTGGAACAGTTATACCCATTCCCACATAAGAGCTTTGTTGCAGAACTGAAAAAGTTCCCTAACATGGTTGAATTGGTTTGGGCGCAAGATGAGCCGCAAAATCAGGGTCCATGGTTCCAGATCCAGCACAATATTTTTGAAAGCCTGGAAGAAGGTCAGAAATTGGCTTACGCAGGTCGTCCAGCAAGTGCATCACCAGCTGTCGGTTACTACGACAAGCACTATGCACAACAAAAAGCATTGTTGGAAACTGCATTTTCCAAACTCAAAGGCTTTGTCCTCACTAAATAAATGACGCGATGCTGCATCAGAAACTGATGCAGCATTTGGCTACCCGAATCGGAGAGTAAAAAAATGGCAATTATCGAAGTAAAAGTTCCTCAGTTATCTGAGTCCGTTGCAGAAGCCACCTTGTTGGCGTGGCATAAAAAAGTTGGTCAATCTGTCACTCGCGACGAAAATATGATTGACGTAGAAACAGACAAAGTTGTGCTGGAATTGCCAGCACCAGAAGCTGGTGTGATCACGCAAATTATTAAAGGCGATGGCAGTACAGTCGTGGCTGGCGAAATCATCGCCATCATCGACACAGATGCCAGCGCAAAAGTAAGCCCAATGGAAGTTTCTGCTGTACCAGTAGCTGCTGCCGCAGCAGCGCCAGCAGTCGCTGATGCGAAATCTTCCGCTGGTATCGCCATGCCAGCTGCAGCCAAAATTTTGGCTGAAAATGGTTTGTCCGCTGGTCAGGTAGATGGCTCTGGCAAAGATGGTCGTGTTACTAAGGGTGATGCGTTGGCAGCGGTCGCTGGCAAGGCCGCTCCAGTTGTAGCGCCATTGGCTGCACCAGTCGCTTCTAAGCCTGCATTGCAACAAGTGGCAGCGCCAACCTTAGCGAGCCTTGGTGATCGTCCTGAAGAACGTGTTCCTATGAGCCGTTTGCGTGCACGTATCGCTGAACGTCTGGTTCAATCTCAGTCGACTAACGCAATCTTGACGACATTCAATGAAGTCAACATGGCACCAGTCATGGAATTACGCAACAAGTACAAAGATAAATTTGAGAAAGAGCACGGCGTTAAACTGGGCTTCATGTCTTTCTTCGTTAAAGCTGCCGTTGCTGCATTGAAGAAATACCCAATCGTTAACGCATCGGTTGATGGTAATGACATCGTCTACCACGGTTACTTTGATATCGGTATCGCTGTTGGTTCGCCACGTGGTCTGGTCGTGCCTATTTTGCGCAACGCGGATCAAATGTCTATCGCAGATATCGAAAAGAAAATCGGCGAATTCGGCGCCAAAGCGAAAGACGGTAAATTGACTCTGGACGATTTGTCCGGTGGTACATTCTCCATCTCTAACGGCGGTACTTTCGGTTCTATGTTGTCGACACCGATCATCAACCCACCACAATCAGCAATTTTGGGCGTACATGCAACCAAAGATCGCGCAGTGGTTGAAAACGGTCAGATCGTTATTCGTCCAATGAACTACCTGGCAATGTCTTACGATCACCGTATCATCGACGGCCGCGAAGCTGTATTAGCTCTGGTTGCGATGAAAGATGCGTTGGAAGATCCTTCACGTCTGTTGTTAGATCTGTAATCATTGAACAACGGCTATCAACGTGAATATCGCTGACGAAATTCAACGTTTGCACGAACTGCATCAGTCAGGCGCTCTGTCTGATGCAGAGTTCGCGCAAGCCAAGGCGAAGTTGCTCGAGAAAGTAGGCACGGGCACTTCTTCCAATCAATCCGAATCTTCTTTTAAATCTGCTTCTTTCTCGGGCGCAGATGATGCACTGAATCAATTGAATCGTTTTCGCCGTTCTACGAGCGATAAATGGTTAGGTGGTATTTGTGGCGGTCTGGGAAAATTTACGGGTCTTGATTCCTGGATCTGGCGTTTGATTTTTGTGTTCTTCGCGATGTTTGTAGGTTCAGGTGTCTTGGCTTACCTGCTGGCATGGATTTTTGTGCCCGAAGAAGAGTGATATTTGCTGAAGATCTACGTGTAAAGATAGTCGGCTATAAATAAATTCAGGAAAATTTCATGAGTAAACAATTTGATGTCGTCGTTATCGGCGGTGGCCCAGGTGGCTATATCGCGGCAATTCGTGCTGCACAACTCGGTTTCTCTACTGCATGTATCGATGCGTGGACTAACGAAAAAGGTGGTCCGGCACCTGGTGGTACTTGCACCAACGTAGGTTGCATTCCATCGAAAGCTTTGTTGCAATCTTCTGAACACTTTGAGCACGCTGGTCATGCATTCGCTGATCATGGTATTCAAGTGTCTGGTCTGGGTATGGATGTGGCGAAGATGTTGGGTCGCAAGAACACGATCGTGAAGCAAAACAACGACGGTATCTTGTTCTTGTTTAAAAAGAATAAAGTGACTTTCTTCCACGGTCATGGCTCGTTCGTGAAAGCAGATGCTGCTGGTTACGAAATCAAAGTTGCTGGTAAAGCTGAAGAAACGATCACAGGTAAGCACATTATCGTTGCAACTGGCTCGAATGCGCGTGCATTGCCAGGCGCACCATTTGACGAAGCTAACATCCTCTCCAATGAGGGTGCGTTGAATATTGCCGAAGTTCCTAAGAAGCTTGGTGTTATCGGTGCTGGCGTCATCGGTCTGGAAATGGGTAGCGTATGGCGTCGTTTGGGTTCCGAAGTGACAGTGCTTGAAGCTCTGCCAACTTTCCTTGGCGCAGTCGATGAGCAAATCGCTAAAGAAGCGCACAAGTTGTTCGTCAAGCAAGGCTTGTCGATTAACCTCGGCGTAAAAATTGGCGACATCGTTAATAGCGGTAAAGATGTTACTGTGAATTACACCGATGATAAAGGCGCTGAACACAAAGCGGTGTTCGATAAGCTGATTATCTCTATCGGTCGCACACCAAATACAAATGGTTTAAATGCAGAAGGTGTCGGTCTCGCATTGGATGAGCGCGGCTTTATTGCTGTTGATGGTGACTGCAAAACAAACCTGCCTAACGTATGGGCGGTGGGTGACGTGGTACGTGGTCCTATGCTGGCACATAAAGCGGAAGAAGAGGGTGTTGCCGTCGCTGAACGTATCGCTGGCCAACACGGTCATGTTAACTTCAACACGATACCTTGGGTCATTTACACATCGCCGGAAATTGCTTGGGTTGGTCGCACAGAACAACAATTGAAAGCAGATGGCGTTGCGTATAAAGCCGGTACTTTCCCATTCATGGCGAATGGTCGGGCACGTGCATTAGGTGATACCTCTGGCATGGTGAAATTCCTGGCGGATGCAACGACGGATGAAATTCTGGGCGTACATATTGTTGGCCCGATGGCCTCTGAATTGATTTCCGAAGCGGTGGTTGCAATGGAATTCCGTGCATCTTCAGAAGATATCGCGCGTATTTGCCACGCACATCCATCGTTGTCTGAAGCGACGAAAGAAGCAGCTTTGGCCGTCGATAAGCGTTCATTGAATTTCTGATTTAATGTGGCAAGATATGCTGAGTGCGCGTAATTAAGCCTTAGCGAAATGGACGAGTCGGGTACTCGTCCATTTTTATTTCAAAGCCATTAGCCCGAGAACGGATCTTCGATAGCGTCGATTAAGTGCTTGAAATGATTCACCATTGCCACTGTAGTTAGTTAAAGTGGCTTAAGTAAAATTACGCGCTTTGCGCAGAATAATGAGACCTGAAGCGATCGGCTTTGTTCGCTCGTCAAGGTAGCTTGAAAAAAACAGACTATGGATGTTCAAGAGTTTTATCAGGAGGCGTTAACACAACGCGGTTTCACAGCCGATGAGGCGCAGAAGCGTGCTGTGGATCGTCTGCAGAAAGCGTATGAAGAGTGGGTCTTCTACAAAGGTAAGCGTGCCAATAAACTGACGCGCATGATTACTCGTCCAGAAGTTCCCCGTGGCGTCTATATGTGGGGTGGGGTGGGGCGCGGTAAGTCATTTCTGATGGATAGCTTTTACTCTGTTGTTCCTGTGGTGCGCAAAACACGGCTGCATTTCCATGAATTTATGCGCTCGGTGCATCGCCAATTGGATGAACTCAAAGGCGTAGCTAATCCACTCGATGAGGTTGCGCGTCAGATCGCCAGAAAATATCGCCTGATTTGCTTTGATGAATTTCACGTATCGGATGTGGCTGATGCGATGTTGTTATATAACTTGCTCAAAGCCTTATTTGATCATGGCGTTTCATTTGTGATGACCTCAAATTATCAACCCGACACCTTATATCCGGAAGGTTTACATCGCGACCGGATGTTGCCGACTATCGCTTTGTTAAAAGAGCGTCTTGATATTTTAAACGTGGATTCTGGGAACGACTATCGCAAGCGCGCCTTGGAGCAGGTTCAGGCGTATCTGACGCCATTGAGTGCTGCAACGGATCAAGCCTTGCGTGACAGTTTTGCGCGCATTGCTGATACTAAAGATGAGGATCCACTCGTCAATATTGAAGGCCGCAATTTAAAGTCCTTAAGACGTGCTGGTGGCGTTATCTGGTTCGATTTTCATACGTTGTGCGGCGGTCCGCGTTCGCAAAATGATTATCTGGAAATTGCCAGTCGTTTTCATACTGTTATTTTATCGTCGATACCGGCCATGTCGGCAGCAATGTCGTCTGAAGCGCGGCGTTTTACCTGGTTAATCGACGTCTTTTACGATAACAAAGTAAAACTCATTATGTCAGCTGAAGTTGCACCAGAGTTGCTTTATACTCAAGGCACTTTGTCTAATGAATTTCACCGAACTGTATCGCGTATTATTGAGATGCAATCCAAAGAATACATGGATGCCGATCAACGTCAACTTGCTGATTCCTTAACTTAATGAAAATACTCCCGAACATTTTTTCCGTGAATGCAGCGACGTGTTTGTTAGCCTTGAGCCTGCTTCATGTCAGCGGTAGTGCGTTGGCAGACGATGGCAAGCAAGAGCTGCTAGAAGTTGCACAGGTCGTTCATGCGTTAGATGAAAAATATCCTGCCGGAAGCATACAAACGAACGATGCAGCTGAAGTCGCAATTGAAGAAAGTAAGGCAGCGCAAGATCGTTTGGAGAACTGGTATGTCGTTTCTGAGCATCATTGCTACAACACTTTTTTCGTCAATGATTGCCTGAAGCGTATAAAGATTGAGCGTCGCGAATATTTGCCGACGCTGCAACGCATTTCGTTGGAGTCGCAGGCATTGCAACGGCAGTTGAAAGTGATGGAGCGTGATCGAGAGACTGCAAAAAAACAAGCTAAGTAGCAACACAACAGTCTGGTCTTCGCGAATTTTTCTCTTCGATCATATGAAGAAGATGCGTGATGGCCGTTGAAAATAGTGAATTATTCAGTTGATCGATGTACCACTTTGGTTCATCGAGGCCCCCATTAAGGGATGCGGCATGATGCCGCTATCTTCTATTAAAGTTTCTCTCCATGTCATTCTCTCGCCTGGGGCTCACGCCCGACTTGTTACTTGCCATCAATTCGCAGCACTTTAATGAACCCACACCGATTCAAAGTGCAGCAATTCCACTTATTTTGCAAGGTAAGGATGTGATCGCGGAGGCACAAACAGGTTCAGGCAAGACCTTGGCTTTTTGCGCGCCATTGGTGCAGGCGTTAAAGACTCCTTCGCGTCCGAGAGTGATCCAGAGTCTGATTCTGGTGCCGACTCGGGAGCTAGCGACGCAAGTAGCTACAACTCTGGAAGCATTGACGAAAGATGCGTCGGTTTCATTCAAATTAGCGGTTGTCTTTGGCGGTGTTTCAATTAATCCACAAATGTTGCATCTACGTGGCGGTGCCGATATCGTGATCGCGACACCGGGGCGTTTGCTTGACTTGATTGATCATAATGCTTTGTCATTGTCTGCAGTTCGCACTTTGGTGTTAGACGAGGCGGATCGTTTATTGGAATTAGGCTTCGCGGAAGAGTTACGCCGTCTATTGAGCCTGTTGCCAGTGCAGCGTCAGAATCTTTTATTTTCAGCGACTTTTGCACCCGCGCTTGAGGAATTGGCGACAAACATATGCCAGTTGCCAGTGCGAATCCTGATTCCCGTTACCAACATTGCAAAGCCTGATATCGTCCAGCGTGCGATTTCGGTTGATGCAGCGCGACGTACACAATTATTGCGCCATCTGATAAAAAGTGAAGGTTGGAAAAGGGTTTTAGTATTTGTCGCGACTAAATATGCTTCCGAATTAATCGCAACCAAATTAAGAAGACTGGATATTCCCGCAGAGCCCTTTCATGGTGAACTCAGTCAAGGTAAGAGAACGCAGGTGTTAGCCGATTTTAAGGCTGCGCGGGTAAAAGTGGTTATTGCCACTGATGTGGCTGCACGCGGCATTGATATTGAAGATTTACCAGTGGTCGTCAATTTTGATCTCCCGCGTTCCAGCGATGATTACACCCACAGGATAGGTCGCACAGGTCGTGCTGGTGCCAGCGGCCAGGCGCTGAGTTTTGTTACCGCGGAATCAGTGACACATTTTTCATTGATTGCACGCAAGCAGGGGCTCGATGTTAGTCTGGAATCGATTCCGGGCTTTGAAGCGCAAGACTTACCAATACAATCGCCCCGAGTAGTGGATGTCAACGGCGGAATAAAAGGTCGTCGCCCAAATAAAAAGGATAAACTGAGGGCACTGGCTGCTCAGCAGGCGATGCTGCCAAAAAAAGACGCGTAGCAAAGCGGGCATTGGGCGAAACTTGCTTTCCGTGATTAGTCCATTTCGGCTAATGTTTGGTGCACAAAAGCAGACAGGATAAGTTTCGCTTGCGGTGTCACTTCAATGAATTCAAAACCATGACGAAATTCGGTACTGTTCTCGGTTGGTGCGATAGACCGCAGTATTGTTTTTAAGGTTAAAAATTCGTCTGTTCCTGCGGCATTGACTTTGAATTTGATGACGCCGGTATCGCCTTTTTTTCCCAACTGTTTTTTGATAATGCCAGAAGTGCCGCCCATGCTCAGATCGCCTAAGGTGGCAGCGGCGGTCTCACCGGGTTCACCAATAGTGACGGATGCAATAATTTTTACTGTTGCACGTGCGCCCTGGCGTATTGTGGTCGCTCTGACTTGCTTAGGGTAGCTCAGGTGTAAATAATCGTGTGGTGAATAGACATATTTCACCAGAGATGCCGTAAACGCATAGGCTTTCTTGCCAGGGAACGCACGGATAATAAAGGTTTGACCTTCGCGTATCATGACGGCCTGACCATGTGCCATGGGTGCGGTAACAAGTAAGGATTTGTTTTTGACGAAACCGATCAGTCTGACCGTGTAACGCGTTGCCGCCTGATCGTGCGTTTGCAGATAAAATACCTCCCCCACAGTCCATCGCACACTATCTAGCTCAATCACTGATTCTTTATTGAGTTCTTCTGGGGCTTTTTGTGGTGTTGTTTCTTGGAAAGGTTTTTCAGGAACAATCACTTTCGATGGGATGCTATCCCAAAGCTTATCTGCTTCGCAGTAGCCAACTTCCATTAAATGGTTGAGTTGTTGTTGGTCTTCGACGTGAACACCCGCATCGAATAGGACCTGCCCATCCTGATTGTAAATCGTCCAGTCGATCGTTTGACCTACGCTGATCTCGGTATGTTTCAGTGGCATTAACCCTTGTACTTCACCCATTTTTATATCCGTTTTGTATGTGTGAGACATGTTCGTTCTGTATGGATGTTACAGCAAAATGACACAATATTAAGTAAGCCTACAGAGCATATACTTTCGAATGATAGATTATGTGGATTTTCCTTGCTGATGAAAGTAAAAAAAGACCTGAAAACTTTTTGTTTTCAGGTCTTTTTTGCAACACGGAAGCCCCAGATCAGGGTTTATTTGCTATTTGCAGCAGTTGCCTTTACGCAGTCAACGAAATATCCGCGTTTACCGTCTACTTCGGCTTTAACCAAGCCATGGCAGTCAGTTTCAAATCCAGGGAATCTCTCATTGAAATCACGTACAAAGCGCAGGTAGTCAACAATCGTTCTATTGAAACGTTCGCCCGGAATCAGCAGTGGAATGCCTGGTGGGTAAGGTGTCAACAAGATCGCAGTGACCCGGCCCTCTAATTCGTCGATAGAGACGCGCTCAATTTCGCGGTGTGCCATCATCGCGAACGCATCGGAAGGCTTCATTGCTGGTTGCATGTCTGATAAATACATCTCTGTCGTCAGACGTGCCACGTCGTGACCTTTGTAGGCTTCGTGGATGCCTTGGCACAAGTCTTTGAGTCCTGCACCTTCA
>Ga0316228_1004603_pt1 | contig 10197 bp, 9 predicted proteins | sample TBH18021metaG_FD_206005 | JGI IMG/M metagenome (GOLD analysis project Ga0316228, IMG submission 206005) | Freshwater microbial communities from Trout Bog Lake, Wisconsin, USA - TBH18021 | ecosystem: Environmental > Aquatic > Freshwater > Lake > Hypolimnion/Profundal zone | place: USA: Wisconsin... | reverse complement strand
ATTTACTGAGTTCAGGGGCAAGCATGCCAACCATGATGCAGCGGGGGAGATGGTCTAAGTCAGATACGGTGATGCGGTATGTAGAGCATATCAACTCCTGCAGTTAGGGGTTTGATCTAAAAATACTCTGAATTGGTAATTCTATACAAAGCAACTTTAAATAAATTTCAATAGCTTTTAATTGGGTCAATCTAATTAATCGACAATATAGTTGCTTAAGATTTGAAAGAAACCGCCCACGAGAATTAATCCGAACCCAAGTTTTGATAGCATTAATTGGCGTTTAAATTTATTAATTTCTTTTTTGGATGGCGATGGAATTACCATTCTTCCCTCACCCCTTAGAAAGGCGTTTTTATCAGCCCAATTTAACTCGGTTAAGTAATGCCACACTAAAAAAGATCCAGCCGTCGTTAAAACGATACCAAAAGTATTTATATTATTTTTCATAATTAGATGCAATCCCCATATCAAACTACCTAAACTGATCTACATTTTTTAAAAAGTAGCTTCTTTAGATCTTCAAGCCAATCCTTGCCATACGAGCCTCAATTTTTTCCTGAGCCCAAGGTGTAATATTTACATATTCAATTGTTTGGTATGGATACTTGCGAATAGTGGCGGCATGTAGGCCAATGAGCTCATTGGCAATAACAACCCCCGGCTCATCTAGAGTAACCGCATCTAAAGCAATCTGAGTACTACCACATAGAATTTTGAAGACCCCCGAATCCCTCGGATTAGGCAGCTCTTCAATAATGAAATACAAGACCCCATCCTGATATACGGGATCTGAGAATGAGTCTATGAAAAATTGCTTGAGCTCAGAAAGAAATGCATTAACTGACATAATCCATCACCATTTTAAGAGTGCATCAAGATCACGGCACAAGAGTCAATCTTAAATAGGGTACTCATAGCTTAGGAATTCCCCCCATTTCAATCCACTGTATCGCCATTAGGCTGATAGCCAGGCACTAACTTTTTGAGCATGCTTCTAATCAACTTCTCATCACATGCATTCAAGGCAACATTAAGCTTTTCAAGTTCTTGCTGTAAATCGTTCCAAGATAAAAACTCTTCATGCGCCTTCATGATTTTAGGGTGAGCCGTTGGTTGTGGATTATCACCAATCAGGAGTTCTTCGTAGAGCTTTTCCCCTGGGCGCAATCCAGTGACGGCAATCTCAATGTCACCATGAGGGTGAGCTTCATCTTTAACCAATAGACCCGATAAATAAACCATCTTGGCAGCTAAATCATAAATGCGTACAGGCTCACCCATATCCAATACAAAAACATCTCCACCAACAGCCATTGCACTAGCCTGAATAACCAACTGCGCCGCTTCAGGAATGGTCATGAAATAACGTGTTACTTCAGAATGCGTCAGGGTAATCGGTCCACCTGCGGCAATTTGCGCACTAAAAAGTGGTGCCACAGACCCTGAAGAACCCAGTACATTACCAAATCGCACCATCGAAAAGTTTGTCGAGTGATCGCCCTTAGTGGCAATATCAGCCATTGCCTGTAAAACTAGTTCGGCGATACGCTTACTAGCCCCCATTACATTCGTTGGTCTAACAGCTTTATCGGTACTCACCAAAATAAATTGGGATGCGCCACACTCTAAACTCACCTGAGCACAGGTTAATGTTCCAAAAACATTATTACGAATGCCTTCAGCAGGGTTTTGCTCTACCAATGGAACGTGTTTATATGCAGCAGCATGAAAGACAGTAGCCGGTTGATAAGTCCTAAAGATCTTCAACAGCAAATCACCATCACGCACCGAAGCTAAGCAGGGTACTAACTTCACCGGTAAGCCTAAATGAGGCGAAGAAGTTTGATCATCGCCATCCCTAGCTAAACGATCATCTTCGAGCTCAATAAGAGCCTTCTTTAATTCCTCATAGATTAAATAGAGAGAGTGCTCACCACTATCAATCAGGATTAATGAATTTGGAGAAAATTTAATAATCTGACGACAGAGCTCACTACCAATTGAGCCGCCAGCACCAGTCACTAAAACAACTTTATTTCGAATATTCTTTTCCAGCAATTCGACCTCGGGCGGAACTACTGCCCTACCGAGCAAGTCATTCATATCCAAATCATGCAAGTCCGATATTCTGACTCGCCCAGACGCTATATCTATCAACCCTGGCAATGTACGCACACGAACACCACATCCATTTAATGAGGCAATAATTTCACTTCTTCGATTCTGACTGGTCGAAGGAATAGCGAGAAGCACATCAGTAATATCCAGTCGGCCAATAAGATCTTGTAAGCCAGTGTTGGGGTGCACAGAAATTCCGTTAACAGTACTTCCCTGCAAGCGAGGATCATCATCAATAAAACCTTTGACCAACATCTCCTTATTGGCGGATAGGCCTACTGCTAATTGACGACCTGCTGAGCCGGCTCCATAAATTAGCGCAATAGGCTGAGCCCGGTGAAATGATTTTTGAACATTATTAATGTCACCTAACCAATAGCGGACAAAATATCGACTGGTGCCAATTCCAATAAAAAGGAGGATCGGTTGAATAATGCCAATTGATCGAGGCACATCACCCAATCCAATAAGTGTAAAAGCACAGAAAAAAATGCTGGTGTAGATAATGAAAACGCGCGTTATGGATAAAAAAGCGGCTGAGCCAACATATCTAAAAATAGCTCGGTATAAGCCAAAAGATATAAATAGGGGAAATGAAAATCCAATGGCGGCAATGAACACCATCCACTGCTTGCCTTGAAAATGACCCCACTGATCCAACCGAAGTCCAAATGCAAGCCAAACACTAAACCCACAAATAAGGACATCACCAAACATCACCATGCCACGCTTAACTGACCGAGGCAGATTTAATAATGACTGTTTAGTTGCATTAATCGGCATCTGTTAATTATAAATTACACATGCATTTAAGAGGAGATATGGGTACTAATGCCACAGAACAACCATTTACATCTAAAAATCTACTGAAAATAATCAATTTTTAGTTAAAAGTTATCTGCCTAGAGCGAATAATGAAGTAAAAAATGGGTAACTTATTACCGCCCTCAAATCAATGAGAAACTCCGGCTCGCCGGACGACCTTTAAAAAGGTTAAACCCAATATCTTCAGATCAAACCAGAAGGACTGTTTCTGTAGATACTCCACCTCATACTGCACCTTGATAGGAATAGATAAATCATCGCGGCCATTTACTTGCGCCCAACCCGTTAATCCCGGCACCAATTTATCAATGCCATTTTGAGTTCGCAAGGCAATTAAATCATCTTGATTGAACAGCGCGGGACGAGGCCCAACAAAACTCATATCGCCAACCAGAATACTCCATAGCTGCGGCAATTCATCTAGACTAGATTTTCGTAACAATGAACCTACTGGAGTTAGATATTGGCCAGAGTCAGAAAGGAGGTGGGTTGCTACAGCGGGGGTTCCAACTTGCATCGTGCGAAATTTAGGCATTTTAAAAATTGAATTGCCTCTACCTACCCGGTTAGACCAATACAGTGCGGGCCCAGATGAGGTTAATCGAACGACAATGGCCACAACTAAAATCGGCAGTACCAAAACAACAGCAACAAAGAGTGCCAATACAAGATCAAATAATCGCTTCATAGTAAAAATATGTTTCAAGATTCCATCTTCAAGAGATATGCCACAGTCTGACGTAAGCCTTCATTTACGCTCACTGGTGGGGACCAGCCAAGTAAATCTTTGGTTTTTTTGATATCAACTTGCAAAGAGCCGCAAAGACGTTGAGAAATATCAGACCTACCAATTAGCTTTGCTACTAGCGTGATTAAAGCTGTTGGAACTGTGATTAATTTCGAAGGGCGTCCTAGCGCTAAAGCCACGTGATCTAACAATCCTGCGGTTGATAGATCATCATCATCCGATACCAGAAATGTCTGATTGGCTGCCGCAGGGTGGTTGATACAAGTAATAATCATATCAACCAAATTGCCCAAGAATATAAAACTGCGCCGATTTTTTGTAAGACCACCAAGCGGCAAGGGAATCCCTCGTCGTAACCAATTCATCATCGATAGAAAATTCGCTTTAACCCCCGGTCCATAGACTAGAGGCGAACGAATAATAACTACCTCCATCCCCGTTTCTTCGGATAGGGCCCTTAACCCCATTTCAGCCTCAAACTTTGAAAGGCCATATGGGTCGCCAGGAACAGAAATCTGGTCAGGCGTAAATGGGTTGCCTAACCGAGTGCTCTCTCCATTAACTTTAATAGAACTAAGAAAAATAAATCGTCGTACTCCAGCCTCGGAAGCTTGACGAGCCAATCGAAGTGTTCCATCAACATTCACTCGACGAAATTCGGCCAATGGGTCAGCAACCGTCTCTTTCATCACATGAACACGGGCAGCGCAATGAACGACTACCGAAACTCCAGGAAGTGCGACCGACCAATCCTGATCGGGGGATAAGGATGCTTCGAAAATGTCTACATTTGCGAACGACTCAGTTTTAGCTTTATCTCGAACTGAGATACGTAAAGTGGAGTATTTAACTAAACTTGTACATAAAGCTCTCCCTAAAAAACCGGATGCACCCGTCACTAAAATCATTTAAAACGCTCCTGATGCCTACCTTTAACTACACGCAACTCATCAAACCACGACAATAGCTTAGAGATAAGAGCTCCTCGGTTGAACTCCTCCTTACTAAGAGCCAAACCAGCCCTACCCATCTTTAGTCGCTCCTCGATACTCATATTAGCCATTTGCATTATTGCAACCGCCAAAGTAAACCCATCTCCAGCCGGACTAGATATACCAGCGCCTGATCTACGAATGATCTCCGCCCCCTCTCCATTTAGCATTGCAAGTATCGGAATGCCAGCAGCAAGATAGGACTGAAGTTTTCCGGGAATAGTCATTGCAAAAATCGATTCCGCCTTTAACGACACTAATAATGCATCGGCATGCTTAAAAAATGAAGGCATTCGACCTATGGGATAACTTCCAAGCAATAGAAAACAGTGCTCAAGACCACGTCGAATCACTTCTGATCTGACCCATTCAACCATCCTTCCTTCGCCAACGATCAACCAGCGCACCCCTTTATTCCCCTTCAGTACTTCAGCTGCATCAAGTATTGCTGTGAAGTCTTGTGCATCGCCAATATTACCGGCAAACATGATGCTAAATACCCCCTCTACCGCAGGCACCTCTTCAGCCAAATCAACTATTGCAAAATCAAATGTAGCATCCGACCAACTTGGGAAGTATTCGACTTTTATATTTTTTTGACAATACTGACGAATTTGTGGAATAAAACTCTTCGATTGCGCTAATATTAAATCACAACGATTGTAGATAAAGGTTACAAGGCGCCCAATAGCTCTCAAAATATATTGCGAGCGAACTGCTCCAATGGCCTCTAGTGTTTCTGGCCAAAGGTCAAGAACCCAAAATGCTAATGGGGCACGCTTAATGTATCTAAGAAACACTGCCGGCAGGCCAACAGTAATAGGTGAAGGCTCAAAAACAAAAATTACATCAAACTTATGGCCTCGCAAGCGCAAAGTACCGAATACTATAGCCGATATGACAAAGCTTACATAATTCAAGATCAATCTCAACCCACCTTTTCCGCGGGAAATGACAGGTACTCTGACTACATCGGCACCCTCAAACTTTGCGAAGGCAGATGGATTTAATCTAAACTCAGGAAAAACCACGCCAGAAGGGTAGTTTGGGTGCCCCGTCAGTATGGTGACCTCGTGATCAAGACTGCAAAACTCAGAAACCAAGTCATTAATTCGAAAATTTTCTGGCCAGAAATACTGGGTAACAACAAGAATACGCACGACGACCTAATGCTTCTTCCAGACTACACGATTGACATAATCAGTGTAGCTATGAATTATCCGAGCAACCTTGCCAGACACATTTGGCATACTGTAATCAGCCACCAACCGCAGACTCCTGCTTGACCCTCGCAGCTGAGAGTCCAGAATATGCAAGCCTTGTCGCACTCTATCTACTTCCAACCCTACCATCATTACAGAGGCTTCCTCCATACCTTCAGGACGTTCGTGTGCTTCCCGTAAATTTAGAGCCGGAAAGTTCAGTATCGAAGATTCCTCGTTGATGGTTCCGCTATCAGATAACACTGCCTTTGCAGACATCTGCAACTTAACATAGTCAAAAAACCCTAATGGCTTGAGTAACTGAATCCGCGAATGAAATTTCACTTCAGATTTATCTATTCGATTCTGTGTACGCGGGTGCGTTGAAATAATAACTGGCAAATTATTATCTTCGGCCAAAGCATTAAGCACATTCACTAGCTTTGCAAAGGCTTGCTCAGACTGAATATTCTCTTCCCTATGAGCGCTAACTACATAATAGCGCTGCTCCTCAAGCCCAAGCCTTACCAAAATAGTTGACGCTTGAATTTGAGGCAAATAATGATATAACACCTCATACATTGGGCTGCCAGTTTTAATTACTTGGTCTGGAGGTAAGCCTTCTCGCAATAAATAATCTCGTGCGATGGTGCTGTAAGTAAGATTGATGTCCGCAGTATGGTCGACTATACGGCGGTTTATTTCCTCTGGCACCCGCATATCAAAACATCTATTACCGGCCTCCATGTGAAAGATGGGGATTTTGCGCCGTTTTGCTGGAATTACAGACAAGCAACTGTTGGTATCCCCAAGAACTAACATCGCTTCCGGTTGCGCTTCCACTAAAACACGGTCAACTGCAATAATCAAGTTTCCTATTGTTTGTGCAGCGCTAGTACTTTCAGTAGCACTATTAAGAAAATAGTCGGGCTTACGAACCCCCAGATCATCAAAGAAAATTTGATTTAGCTCGTAATCATAATTCTGACCAGTGTGAACTAGGATGTGTTCGCAATATTCATCTAATACTGCTAATACGCGTGACAGGCGAATGATTTCTGGTCGCGTACCCACCACAGTCATTACTTTAAGTTTTTTCATGTCAAACCTTTGCTGAAATCGTATCTGGTCGAGTACGATCGAAAATTTCATTTGCCCACAACATAACAATCATTTCATCATTTCCCACGTTAGTAATATCGTGCGTCCATCCAGGTATGGTCTCAACCACTTGAGGCTTACCTCCAGATGTAATAAGCTCATGTTGCTCATTGGTAACAATATTACGAAAGCCAAAGCGCGCAACACCTTTAATTACCAGGAATTTCTCAGTTTTTGAGTGATGATAGTGCCCACCCCGAGTAACGCCGGGATGGGCAGTGAAATAAGATAGCTGCCCACAATCAGGAGTTTTTAACATCTCAACAAATACACCCCGAGCATCTCCATGAAGTGGAACTGGATAAGAAAATGAGTTTGGCGGCAAATAACTCACATAAGTCGAATACAAGGCACGCACTAATCCTGCACCTACTCGCTCAGTTATTAAATTTACACGACTATCCCTGAACGACTGAAGCTGTCGAGCCAAATCACCTAATGTAGTTATGTACTGTGGATTTAGAATTTCAAAACCATCTTTATCTACAGCCAGATCTGAACCATCCATGATCTGAATGAAGCGTTCAATCACGTCGTCTATATAGGCTAGGTTTAGCAGTGTCGTCGAGTCACCAATCTGTATGGGCAAATCATGCACAAGGTTGTAACAAAAAGTGGCTACCACTGAGTTGTAGTTTGGTTTACACCACTTACCAAATACATTAGGAAGGCGGAATATATGTACAGGATTTCCAATGTCGCTCTTCAGATCAAATAGGAGTTCTTCAGAGGCATGCTTACTTACTCCATAAGGGGTTTTTTGAGAAGCTTGAATTGATGAAGTGTAAATTACCGGTATAGTGCGACCACTTGCAATAATTGCATTACAAAGTTCACGCGTTAGTTCCAGATTACCCGTCATGAATTCTTTGGGATCTTCAGGGCGATTGACGCCTGCCAAATGGAAAATAAAATCTACGTCATACAGTAGGGCAGGAAGTTCTTTATAGTCATGATCGCGCGTGAAAGGCACAACAACAATCTCTTTCCGCTCCGAAAGATGCATCCTCAAGTTCTGACCCACGAAACCATTTGCACCAGTAACCAAGACCTTCATATTACTCTTCAGGCTCAAAATACTCTCCATGCACTGCCGCCTGAATAAAACGCAGCTTCATTAATAGCTTCTGCATGCCGTCAATATCTAATCGTGTTGTATTGTGTGAGTTGTATTCAATAGCTCCTGAAATAAGGGACTCTCCTTGATCGACAAACTTACCATAATTTAAATCTCTCAGATCAGGAGGGATACGATAGTAACCACCTAAATCTTCTGCGGCAACCATCTCCTCTCGACTAAGTAATGATTCAAATAACTTTTCGCCATGTCGCGTGCCGATAATATTAATTGGGTGATCCGGAGCGCGGAGCAACCCAGTCAGCGCCTTAGTCAATGTGTCAACCGTAGCGGCAGGAGCCTTCTGAACAAAAATATCACCCGGATTGCCATGCTTAAATGCATACAGCACTAAATCGACCGCATCATCAAGCGTCATCATGAAGCGCGTCATACATGGATCTGTGATGCTAATTGGCTTACTAGAGCGAATTTGATTGACAAAAAGTGGAATAACTGATCCGCGTGATGCCATTACATTTCCATAACGAGTGGCACAAATAACAGTCTGGTTTGAGCTGCGAGATTTAGCAACTACGACTTTTTCCATCATAGCCTTACTAATACCCATTGCGTTAATTGGATAGACAGCCTTATCTGTACTAAGACAAACAACACGCTTAACCTCGCAATTAATTGCAGCTTCTAGAACATTTTCAGTCCCCAAAACATTTGTCTTAACAGCCTCCATTGGATGGAACTCACAAGAAGGAACTTGCTTTAGTGCTGCTGCATGAAAGATATAATCCACGCCACGTACAGCATTCAGTACTGATTGATAATCTCGAATGTCTCCTATATAGAACTTAAGTTTAGGGCTGTTAAGCTTCCTTCGCATATCGTCCTGCTTTTTCTCATCTCGACTAAAAATGCGAACCTCAGAAATTTCAGAATCTAAAAAACGACTTAATACAGCATTCCCAAAGGAGCCTGTACCACCCGTTATTAGCAATTTTCTATTCTTAAACATCCGCAATACCCGCCTTTATTTGTTCCCTTAATAGCACTTAGTAGTATGCCCGCAAAATGAATATCCTATTATTTGGAGTGAGAAATAATAATTAAATATTTCACTTCATTGAAAAAAATGGTGTGTACCCTAATTTATTTTTAATGAATTTAATAATTACATCCATATTATTGGGGCCGATTGTAAAAAGTCCAATCACATAAAGATAGAAAAGTTGGTTTTTCCAAAATCCCATTTTTGCTAAATCAAAGCAATATTTAAAAAAAATCAGGGGTGATTTTCGCGCCTGAATAGAAAGGATGGGATATGAATAATTACCAATATCGGTCTGTATTTTTTTAAAAACTGGCACCTTCATTGAAGTGTTGATATGAAGCGCTATATCAAGCATCCCGCGAATAAAATATATCGATGAATCAGGCGTTTGATCATTTGGGACAAACTTGCCACGCTCTGATTCACTATTTCCGAAATCTGGAGACACCCCATCCCGACGCAGCACAACAATATCTGGAGAAAAGACAACACTTTTATTGGCCAACAACATTCCAACCAGATAGAGCTGATACAGCAAAGTACCATCAAATTTACATGTAGCAATAGCTCGGGCATCAATTGTTTTGAATGTCATTCCAGAAATTACAACAGCCCGCCTGTAGGCCAAAGTTATCGCCTCAACTCCGGGAGAAATTAATTTTTTATTCGGAAAATACCTATAAATTTGCTTTAATGCTAGAGGTGATTTATCAAAAGACGCGTAACTCCGAATCACAACTGCACAACTAGGATCAAGAGAAATTGATTCATTGATTGACGTAAGCGCACCCGCGCACATTAAGTCATCATTACCCATAAATACAGTATATTCACCAACAGAATTCTCGAGTAACTTACGTAAATTTTTATCATATCCTAAGTTCTCGTTGTTTTCTAAATACGTAATAACGCCAGGAAAATACTCTTGATAAGAGCTAACAATTTTCTGAATTTCACATCGCTCGGGTGAATTATCTTCACAAACTAGAATATTAAAACTTTTAAAATCCTGCGCCATTATTGAA
>Ga0316228_1004602_pt1 | contig 10202 bp, 10 predicted proteins | sample TBH18021metaG_FD_206005 | JGI IMG/M metagenome (GOLD analysis project Ga0316228, IMG submission 206005) | Freshwater microbial communities from Trout Bog Lake, Wisconsin, USA - TBH18021 | ecosystem: Environmental > Aquatic > Freshwater > Lake > Hypolimnion/Profundal zone | place: USA: Wisconsin... | reverse complement strand
TGCCCTGCCGTCCTTCAGAAACGATAGAAGACGCCGCCCTTGATGGCCGTGGCCGTGCCCACCGCGGAGTGGCCGGAGTCGATATTGAATTCCATGGCCACCGCCGAATTGAACCGGTGCCCCACGCCGACCATCAGGCTGGGGGAAGTGTCCCGTTCGTTGCCCGCGCGGCGGTAGTGGGCGTTCCACCAGTTCAACTCGACCCCGCAGACCGCGTAGAGCCCCCGGCGGCGCCCTTCCATGTAGCGCAGGTAGTCAGCGCCGATGCCGATGGCCTCGACCAGGGTGCTGCCCGACAGCGACGAGCCGCTGAACGAGCCGCCGTCGTAGCGGGTGTAGTCGATCCGCGGCCGCACTTCGTTGCCCCCACCGAGATCGATCGCCCCATGGACGCCGATTTCAAAGCCGACCCTGCCGTCCACGGCGCTGCGCAGATCGGATTGCGGGAACAGCAGGGAACCCTGGATGCCGGCCTCGGTCTGCTGGGCCGCGAGCGGCAGCATGACCGTGGACAGAATGAGGGAAGGGAACAGCGTTTTCATGCGCATCGCGTCTCCATGGCTATATGAATAGCGTACCAGCATGGAATAAGAAAATGCCCGGCTCACTGCCGGGCATTTTCTTTCTTTGGACGGTAAGCCTATTCGGCGACGACGTCGGCGCGGCGGCGTTCCTTGAGGCGCCCGGCCTTGCCGAGCTTCTCCCGCAGGAAGTACAGCTTGGCGCGCCGCACCTTGCCGCTGCGCAGGATTTCCAGATGGTCGATGGAGGGGCTGTGCAGCGGGAAGATCCGCTCGACGCCCACGCCGACGCTGATCTTGCGCACGGTGAACGAGGTGCGCATGCCGCCGCCCCGGATGCTGATCACGATGCCCTGATAGACCTGGATGCGCTCTTTCTCGCCTTCCTTGACCTTCACGTGGACCTTCACCGTGTCGCCTGGGGCGATCTTCGGCAGATCGGTGCGGACCATGCCGGCCTCGATGCGGTCAATAATGTTTGCCATGACGTCTCCTGTGGGGCCAGCGGTCCAGACACCAACAACGGCGGGACATGAAACCCGAACCCTGGAAGGGGGCCTTACAGTTTATCGGATCCCGGCGGAAAGGGAAGGGCGTATTTCCAGCCCTTCCATCCCCTCGGCTTGGCGCGCTCGCGGTCCTCGGGATGCTCCACCTGCCACGCGCACCACTGGTCGGCCCGGGCCAGGGTCTGCAGGCGCTCGGCCAGGAAGGCCCGCCACAGCGCCGGGCGCAGCCGCCGGGTCCGGTCCATGGCTTCCCGCAGACGCCAGAGCCGGATCGCTTCGTGATCGCCGCCCAGCAGGACCGCCGGGGCCGCATGGCCCTCGAACTCTGCCGGCCGGGTGAAGTGCGGGTGGTCCAGCAGTCCCTCGGCGAAGCTGTCCGCCGTGGCCGAGGCGTCGTTGCCGAGCACCCCGGGCAGCCACCGGCAGACCGCGTCGATGAGGCACAGGGCGGGCAGCTCGCCGCCGGAAAGCACGGCGTCGCCCACGCTGAGCTCCTCGTCCACATACAGCTCCACCGCCCGCTGGTCCAGGCCCTCGAAGCGCGAGCACACCAGGATCAGCTGGTCCAGGCTCGCCAGCTCAGTCACCTTGGCGTGATCGAGCGACGGCGCAGCGGGCGAGAAATGGATCACCCGGCCGGCGCCCCGGCGTGGCACGGCGGCCAGGGCATCGCGCAGCACGTCCGGCCGCAGCACCATCCCGGGGCCGCCGCCGAAGGGCGCGGCATCCACGTGGCCGAAGGCGTTGCCGGCGAAAGGGCGGTAGCTGGAAGCCGCCAGCTCGTGCCCCAGTTCCCGGAAAGCCCGGCCGGTGACGCCGATCCGGGCGGCATCGAACAGTTCGGGGAAGAGGGTGAGGACATCGAAGCGCATGGATTGCTTCTAGCATGGCCGGCGCGCTGGGGGATGGAGAAAAAAGGTTGGGCTGGCGAACAAAGGAAATGATGGATCGCCTGCTGCGGGCATCAAATAGCCGAACAATCCATTCTCTGGCCAAAAACCAGGGAGCTTGTCAGATAACGATCCAGATGGGAGTGGGACATGGATGTCATTGCGGCTGGCTTAGGCGCCAGAGCTGGGCTGGGGCTCGGGGTTATTGCCACGGTTATATTACATATAATGAAAATCATTTCTTTGATTACAGGTTGAGGACGATATGGGAAACATGAATATTGAATGGGTACTGCAAGGTTTGGTGTTTGATTATCTCGGTCTGGTGATCGCGCTATTGACCATCGTGCAGATCGTTTGGGGTTTGTTTGCCCGCGAATGATGTTCACCGGCAGATGAAAGGGGACGCGGAGAAAAGGCTAATGCCCGTCCCCGGCCCCGGGCTCGGACCAGCCTTCGCCATCCTCCTGGTCCGGGGCAGCCGGCACCCGGTAGGATTCGGCACTCCATGCCCCCAGGTCCTTGATCCGGCACCGCTCCGAACAGAAGGGGCGGGTGGGGACGGTTTCCCAGGTCACGGGCTTGCGGCAGATGGGGCAGGGACGGATCAGCATAGCTACCAGTGTAGCTCTGCCTGGCGCCACGTGCTGGATCACCACCTTGCTTGTGGAGGCTTAAACAAATCTTAGTCAAAAATAGAAGATTTGCTTGACGTGAATCCTGGGCGGCCTAAACTGGATGGATAGGGTGGCCCCGGGGGTCATCGCGTAACAATCACGGAGGCACAAGCATGGGCAAGATCATCGGCATCGATTTGGGCACAACCAACAGTTGCGTGGCCATCATGGAGGGCGGTCAGCCCAAGGTCATTCCCAACGCGGAAGGTTCCAACACCACGCCCAGCGTGGTGGGCTTCAATCCCAAGACCAGTGAGCGCCTGGTGGGCGCGCCCGCCAAGCGGCAGGCCGTGGCCCAGCCCAAGAACACGGTCGCCTCGATCAAGCGGTTCATGGGCCTGCCCTTCAACGAGTCGGAGAAGGAGCAGCGCCTGGTGCCCTACCTGGTCGAGCGCAGCGAGAAGGGCGGCTGCGCCGTCAACATCATGGGCAAGCACTACACGCCTGAGGAAATCAGCGCGATGGTCCTGCTGAAAATGAAGGACAGCGCCGAGGCCTACCTGGGCGAAAAGGTCACCGAGGCGGTCATCACCGTGCCCGCCTATTTCAATGACGCCCAGCGCCAGGCCACCAAGGACGCCGGCGCCATCGCCGGGCTGGACGTGAAGCGCATCATCAACGAGCCCACCGCGGCCGCCCTGGCCTACGGCCTGGACAAGAAGAAGGACGGCACCATCGCGGTGTTCGACTTCGGCGGCGGCACCTTCGACATCTCCATCCTGGAAGTGTCCGAGGGCGTGGTGGAGGTGAAGTCCACCAACGGCGACACCCACCTGGGCGGCGACAACGTCGACCAGATCCTCATCGACTGGCTGGTGGAGGAGTTCCAGAAGGCGGAAAGCATCGATCTGCGCAAGCAGGCCGACGCCATGCAGCGGCTGAAGGAAGCGGCCGAGAAGGCCAAGTGCGAGCTGAGCTCCACCACCCAGACCGACATCAGCCTGCCCTACATCACCGCCGACGCCAGCGGCCCCAAGCACATCACCCAGACCCTCACCCGGGCCCGCTTCGAGGCGATGATCGAGCCGATCCTGCAGAAGCTCAAGGTGCCCTGCGAGAACGCGCTCAAGGACGCCAAGCTGTCCCATCGCGAGATCGAGGAAGTGGTGCTGGTGGGCGGTTCCACCCGCACGCCCAAGGTGCAGGAACTGGTGAAGGCCATCTTCGGCCGGGAACCCAACAAGAGCGTCAACCCCGATGAAGTCGTGGCCGTGGGCGCCGCCGTGCAGGGCGGCGTGCTCGCCGGCGACATCAAGGGCGTCCTGCTGCTGGACGTGACGCCGCTGTCCCTGGGCATCAATGCCAACGGCGGGCAGATGAGCACCATCATCCCGCGCAACACCACGATCCCCACCAAGCGCTCCGAGGTCTACACCACCGCGGTGGACAGCCAGCCCGGCGTGGACATCGAAGTGTTCCAGGGCGAGCGCCCGCTGGTCGAGGCCAACAAGCTGCTCGGCAACTTCCACCTGGGCGGCCTGCCGCCGGCGCCGCGCGGCATGCCGCAGATCGAAGTGACCTTCGACATCGACGCCAACGGCATCGTCCACGTCACCGCCAAGGACAAGGGCACCGGCAAGGACGCCAGCATCACCCTCACCGGCTCCACCGGGCTGTCCAAGGACGACATCGACGCCAAGGTCAAGGAAGCCGAAGCCCACAAGGCCGAGGACGACGAGCGCAAGAAGCTGCTCGAAAACAAGAACGCCCTGGACCAGACCATCTACCAGGTGGAGAAGCTGATCAAGGAGAACGGCGACAAGCTGCCCGAAGGCGACCGCAAGGACGCCGAGACCGCCCTGACCGAAGGCAAGGAAGCCCTGGCCAGCATGGACAAGGAGCGGATCCAGAAGGCGCTCGAGAACATCACCGCCAAGTCGCACAAGCTGGCGGAGTCCATCTACAAGGACACCACCCCGCCGCCCCCCGCCGACGGCGGCGCGGCCCCCGGCGGTTCCGGCGGCAAGAAGGACGACGACGTCATCGACGCCGAAGTTGTCAGCTAGGCACTTCACACGCACCAACAGGACCAGAGCCGGGACTGCCGTCCCGGCTCTTTTTCCAACGGAAAAAAACATGAGTCCCTTTGGCGCAAATTTACGGTAGATTGCTGCCATGGCCCACCCCGATTTCTACAAGATCCTAGGCGTCCCCAAGGGCGCTTCCGAGGACGACATCAAGAAGGCCTACCGGAAGCTCGCCCGCAAGTACCACCCGGACCTGAACCCCGGCAACAAGACCTCGGAGGCGAAGTTCAAGGAACTCACCGAGGCCAACGAGGTGCTTTCGGATCCGGAAAAGCGGAAGAACTACGACACTTACGGCGACCCCAGCGGGCCGACGGCGCAGGCGTCCCCGGGCTTTTCCTATGATGAGTTCGGCGCCGGCGGCATGGGTGGTTCCTTCCAGGACCTGTTCCGTGGTTTCGGCGGCCGGGGCCGGGGCCGGAGCGGCCCCAAGCCCGGCGAGGACACCCAGCACCCGGTGCGGATCGGCTTCAAGGAGGCCTTCCACGGCACCAAGCTCTCGCTCAGCCTGCAGCGCAGCGAGACCTGCCCCACCTGCCAGGGCTCGGGCGACCTGCCCGGGTCGCGGCCGACCACCTGCCCCGCCTGCGGCGGAAAGGGCTACCAGGAAGACGGCGCGTCCTTCTTCCGCACCCGCCAGGAGTGCACGAACTGCGGCGGCACCGGCAAGAAGGCGGCGCCCTGCACCGCCTGCCAGGGCCGCGGCCGGATTCCCAAGACCGAGTCGGTGACCGTGGCCATTCCCGCGGGGGTCGAGGACGGCACCCGGTTGCGGGTCGCCGGCAAAGGCGAGGCCGGTCGCCGGGGCGGCGGGCCGGGGGACCTCTACCTGCAGATCCAGGTGGAACCGGATCCACGGTTCGAACGCCGGGGCCCCAACCTTTATCTCGATCTACCCATCAGCTTTTCCGAAGCGGCCCTGGGCACCAAGGTGGAGATTCCCACCCCCGAGGGCCATTCCACCATCAAGATCCCGCCCGGGACCCAGAGCAACGCCAACCTGCGGCTGAAGGGGCTGGGCATGCCCATCCCCGGCAGCGGCCAGCGCGGCGACCTGTTCGCGCGGGTCAAAGTGATGACGCCGAAGATCGTGGACGAGCGCAGCAAGGATCTCCTTCGGGAACTGGCGGAACTGAATGACGCCGATATTCGGGCGAACGCCTGGAGGTAATGCATGCGCCGGGATCCAAAAAGTGGTTCATACATGATCGGGGTGGTGGCCGCCCGCTATGAGATACACCCCCAGACCCTGCGCCTTTACGAAAGGGAAGGTCTTTTGCTGCCTTCCCGGACCGAAGGCAAGACCCGGCTGTACAGTGAGGATGACCTGGAGCGGCTGGAATTCATCCTGAGCCTGACCCGGGATCTTGGGGTAAATCTTGCCGGAGTGGAAGTTGTGCTGAACCTTCGGGATCGCATGAAAAATATGCAAGATGAAATGCAGCGATTTGTGGAAGGATATGAATCGAAAATGAAGGAGGCCGGCATTGAACCCGAACGAACAAGGGACGGCATTCCTTCGACAGGGTTGGTGAAACTCACCGCGCAAGGCCTGCGCAAGCGCTAAGCTGTACTCTCTTTTTGTTATCCTGATCCGTCCATTGAAGGTGGAACGTGCCCCAACGGCATATGGAAGAGCGATCCCTAGACAAATACTTCGACTCCATCCGCGACCTGCCGTTGCTGACCGCGGAGGAGGAGCGGATCAACGGCCGGCTGTGGCAGAACGACCGCAACCCCGAAGGCCTGCGCATGCTGGTGGAGGGCAACCTGCGTTTCGTGGTGAAGGAGGCGCGCAAGTTCCAGGGCATGGGCCTGGACCTGCTCGACCTGATCTCCGAGGGCAACCTGGGGCTGATCGAAGCGGCCAAGCGGTTCGACCCGGAGCGCGAGAACAAGTTCCTCACCTACGCCTCCTGGTGGGTGCGCCAGGCCATCTTCCACGCCCTGGCCGAGCACGGCAGCAAGATCCGCCTGCCGCAGAAGGTGGCGGGGCACCTGGTGCAGCTCAACCGCATCTCGCACCGGCTCGGCCAGGACCTGGGGCGGGTGCCCACGGTCCAGGACATCGTCGCCGCCAGCAACTTCTCCACCGAGGAGGTGGAGCGCCTGCAGCTGCTGCAGCAGACCACCTCCACGGTCTCCACCGAGCAGGGCATGGGCGAATCCGACCTCACCCTGGGCGACAGTCTGGAGCAGACCATCGAGCCCTCGGCCATGGACACCATGGACCAGGAATCCTTCCTGGACCAGGTCCGGCTGAGCCTGGGGCTGCTGAACGACAAGGAGCGGCGGATCATCGCCCTGCACTTCGGCCTGGACGGAACCGACCCCATGACCCTGGAGCGGATCGGCCAGTCCTTCGACCCGCCCATCAGCCGTGAGCGGGTGCGCCAGATCGAGGAGCGCGCCTTCATGAAGATCCGCGACCGGCGCAAGGTCCTGCTGGGCCAGTTCCTGAAGGGGGCGCGTTCGTGAGAGGCCGGGAGGGCTGCCCCCTTTGCGGGGGGCTGGGCGTCGTGCTGGACCCTGACCCGGTCCAGCCGGCGCGGCCCTGCTCCTGCGCCGGATCGGCGGCGGCCCAGCACATCCTCGAAGGGATTCCCAACCGCTACCGCGCGGCCAGCCTGGAGGGCTTCTGGGAGTGGTGGAAGATCCAGCACCCCCGGGAGAAGCTGACGGCCGCGCTGACCGGCGCGCACCAACTGCTGGAGCATGCCGAGACCCGGGCGACCCTGCCCGAGGACCTGCGTTCCAAGCTCGACCTGATCGTCCACAAGTGCGGGCCCAAGCCCGGGCCGGACGGCGAGATCGCCTGGCGCGACCTGAAGCCGGCCCAGGAACCGCAGGGCTACCGGAGCCTGTACAACTGGACCCGCAACGACCGGGACCCTTCGGACTTCTGGTGGATCGACGGGCCGCCGGGCAGCGGCCGCAGCACCCTGGCCGCCGCTGTGGAGCAGCCCGGGCTGTTCGTCTCGGTGCGCGCCTTCAGCCTCGAGCTGAAGGACATCTATTACGATTCGCGCTCGTTCCGCAACACCGACTTCCTCAGCGAGCGGGACCGCATGGCGCCGCTGCTCAAGGCTCCCTGCCTGGTGCTGGACGACTTCGACCGGATCGACGCGGACATCCGCGTGGTGCGGGCCGTGGCCCAGCTGCTGGACCACCGCTACGGCGAGGAGCTGCCCACCGTGCTAACGGCCGGGCGCTGGGCGGAAAGCCTGCAGGCCACCGACAAGGAGACCTATCCGCTGCTCCGGCTGGAGGATTCCAGCCTGTTCCGGCGCCTGGCCGCGAGCAAGCGGGTGGAACTGCGCCCCACCCTTGAGCGGCTGCTGGAAAGCGTCAACGGGTAGCCGGTTGAAACGTCTTCTGCGCACCCTCCTGCGTCTCCATCTGCATCGATCCGCGGGGCTGTGGCTGGCGCTGGGCGGCCTGACCCTCCTGCTGGGCTTCGGCGTGCTCCGGGTGGAGCGCCGGCTTGACCTCATGAGCCTGCTGCCCACCGACAACCCGGTGGTGCGCGCCAGCATCGAGGCGGGCGTGGGCCAGCAGGAACTGCTCTGGCTCGCCGCCGAAGGCACCCCGGCCGACCTGGAGGCGCGGGAAGCCTGGGCCGAACACCTGGTGGACAACCTGCTCGCCGATTCCGGGCTGCCCGACAACGGCATCGACCCGGACGGCCGGATCTCGGCGCCCATGGCGGTGCCCGAGGCCAAGGGCGCCTCCCTGTGGCCGCCGCTGCTGGCGGCGGGCAGCTTCATCGACGGCGACGCGGCGGTGGGCCGGCTGGTGACCGAGAAGGTCTACGCCCTGGCGCCCATGCTGCTGGGCGACCGGCTGGCGCCGCTCAAGGACCCGCAGGAACTGCGCCGGCGGCTGCGTGCCACCGCCCGGGCCCTGGCTTCGCCCGACCCCGGCAAGGCCAAGCTGGCCCAGATCGATCCCCTGGGGATCCTGGACCTGTTCCCGCCGGCCGACCAGACCCTGGCCGGGGTCAGCCGGTCCTTCAAGGCCTTTCCGCTCAAGCTGCGCACCGGCTACCTGGAGACCAAGGACGGCCGGTTCGTGCTGCTGCCCCTGGTGCTGGACTTCCCCAGCGGCGACAGCCAGGCCACCGCGCGGGTGCTGCACTGGCTGGGCTGGGGCGGCACCGGGCCGCTGCCCAGGAAGGTCAGCCACGCCCAGGTCATCCAGGCCCTGGGCGCCCACCCCGGGCACGGCTTCCCGGTCCAGGCCACCGGGGCGCATGCCATCGCCTACTGGGAGTCCTACCGGCTCACCCGGGAGATCCTGATGAGCCTGGGCCTGAGCTTCGTGCTCATCGGCCTGGTCTACTGGATCGGCTTCCGCACCCTGGCCGGCTATGGCTTCGTGGTGGTGCCGCTGCTGCTGGGCATGCTCTGGGCCCTGGGCCTCACCGGCTGGATCCTGGGCCGGCTCAACCTCATGGCCGCGGCGTTCGGCGCCGTGCTGCTGGGCATCGGCGACGACGTGGGAATCCTGCTGTTCAGCCGCTACCGGGATGAGCGCCAGCTGGGCCGGAGCAAACCCCTGGCGCTCCGGGCGGCGCTGCTGTCCACCGGCCCGGGCGTGGTGGCCGGGGGGCTGGCCACGGCGTTCGCCTTCCTGGCCTGCATCGCCGCCCCGTTCCCGGGCTTCCGCGACCTGGGGCTCACCGCCGGACTGGGGCTGCTGGCCTGCATGGCCTCCAGTTTCCTGGTGCTGCCCGCGCTGCTGCTCGCCCTGGACCGGGGCACCGGCACCTTCGCGGCCCGGGTCCAGCCCGCGCCCGGCCACGGCCGGATCCGGGCCTGGAAGCCGGTGGTGGCCCTGGCCGTGGTCCTCGCCGGCGCCTGGGGCGCGCGCAGCCTCACCTGGGAAGAGGACCTGCGCCGGTTCCGGCAGAGCGGCAACCCGGCGCTCGCCCTGCAGGAGACCCTGGCCCACGCGCTGGGCGCCGGCCTCCAGCCGCTGGCGGTGCAGATCCCGCTGGACGACCCGGACGCCCTGCCGGAGATCTGGAACCGGGTCGTGGCGCCCCTGCGCCGGGAGGGCCTGCCGATGCCCATCTGGCAGGACACCGACCCCGAGCTGCGGCGCATCCTGGCCTCGGCCACCTGGTACGGGCGGGTGCTGGAGGAAGCCGGCAAGGCCGGGCTGGATCCGATCGCCCTGGAACGCTCCCTGTCCGCCTTCCGGGCCAGCGCCGACGATCCCCTGGCCGTGCCCCGGGCCCTGCAGGCCCTCATGCCGCCCATCAAGGCCACGGTGGAGCGTCCCCGCTGGAGCCTGTTCAACGGCGTGCGGCGGCAGAAACAGCAGCCGCCGCCCCCCGATGACTTCACCCTGCCGCTGCGCCTGAGCGAGGCGGCCCAGGAGCGCATCCAGGGCGAAGTCGAGAACGCCGGCGCCCGGATGGTGGGCACCCGGCCGCTGTTCCGGGCCATCAAGTCGGTGGCCAGGGACGCGCTCAGGCAGATCATCCTGCTGGCCCTGGCCGCGGTGCTGGCGGTGGTTGCCCTGTTCGGCCGGCGCCTGCGCTTCCTGGTGCTGGCCCTGGTGCCCCTGGCCG
>Ga0316228_1004592_pt1 | contig 10218 bp, 10 predicted proteins | sample TBH18021metaG_FD_206005 | JGI IMG/M metagenome (GOLD analysis project Ga0316228, IMG submission 206005) | Freshwater microbial communities from Trout Bog Lake, Wisconsin, USA - TBH18021 | ecosystem: Environmental > Aquatic > Freshwater > Lake > Hypolimnion/Profundal zone | place: USA: Wisconsin... | reverse complement strand
CTGATTAGCCAATTTACTCTGCTCCGCTTTTAGCGTGAGTAGCAATTGTGATAAGGCTGACTTTTCTTGTAGGTCACGTAAATTCTTGGTATTTGGTGATGATATATTAACTGTAATATAGGTAGCATGCGCATAGGACTTTTGCATGCAAACTAAGTAATCATCCACAGCATTTTCCATAGGGGTATCAAAGTTTTTACCAATATTAATGCCTAGAATCCCTTTGTATTGCGCCCTCTTTACATTCTCAATTAAGTGATCAACACCTAAATTATTAAACCCAAAACGATTAATAATACCTTGTGCTTGCGGCACTCTAAATAATCGAGGCTTTGGATTCCCTTTTTGCGGTCTTGGTGTAACTGTACCTACTTCAATAAAACCAAAGCCCAGAGAAGCCATTGCATTGATCGCAGCCCCATTTTTATCTAGTCCTGCAGCCAACCCTACAGCATTAGGAAAAGTAATACCCATCACCTGCCTAGGCTGACAAACAATTGGGGCTGGGTATAAGTGAAGCGCTCCCGCCTTTTGTGCTAATTTCAAACTCTGTAAGGTTACATCGTGAGCAGTCTCAGCATCAAGCTGAAATAGAAAAGTTCTTGCAAGTGAGTAGATATCCATACTTTTATTTTACTGCAAAACGCTTGTTTACGTCATTGCAATCGATTCCATTTTCACCAATTTATCTCGCCTCGCATTGGCTAGGGAAGATATAATCAACCTGATGGAAAATAAAAATCAGCGCTTACAACTACTCGGTGGCATTACACCTAAAGAATTCTTGGCAGAGTTTTGGCAAAAAAAACCCCTACTCATTAAACAAGCAATTCCTGAATTCAAAGGTTTATTAACTCCGGATGAGCTAGCGGGATTAGCTTGCGAGGATGACGTACAATCAAGAATAGTTAAGTACAAAAAAGGAATATGGGAAACCAATCACGGACCTTTTAACGAAGATAATTTTTCTAGTCTAAACGAAAAACCAACGGCAGAGAATAATTGGACCTTGTTGGTTCAAAGTGTTAACCATTACTTACCTGAGGCTAGTAAGTTATTGCAGCAATTTGACTTTATTCCACATGCTAGACTCGATGATCTAATGGTCAGTTACGCACCTAATGGAGGGGGAGTTGGGCCACATTTTGACAGTTATGACGTCTTCCTACTCCAAGGTCAAGGCAAACGTTTATGGCGAATCAGCACACAAACTGACTTAAGCTTAATAGAAGGCGCACCTTTACGCATATTAAAAAACTTTGATACTGCGCAAGAGTGGTTATTAGAATCTGGCGACATGCTTTACTTACCTCCACACCTTGCACATTGGGGCATTGCAGTCAGTGAAGGTGAAGTAGATTGCATGACCTACTCAATCGGCTTTCGCGCCCCAAAAAATCAAGAATTAGCCGTTGAGTTTCTTGGGTTTATACAAGATAAGTTAAATCAAGAACAGATTAGCTTAGATGGTATTTATCAAGATGCAGAGTTGATGCTACAAAATCATCCTGCTGAGATAAGTAATGCGATGGTGGCAAAAGTAAGCCTCAATTTACAAAAAATTCAATGGACAGATCTGTCCGTTGCCGAGTTTCTAGGTACTTATCTTTCAGACCCAAAAGTGGATGTTGTATTTACACCGAATAAAAAAATTGCCTTTCCTAAATTTTCAGAAAAGTTAGCTAAAAACGGCATTAGGCTAGATCTTAAAAGTCAAATGCTATTTTTTAGTAAAGACAATCAATACTCTTTCTTTCTCAATGGGGAAGTTGCATCATTCTCTGCACAGCCTGCTGAATTACTCAAGGAGTTAGCAGATAAGCGTCAGTTAATAGGGATTTACGTCGCATCCCATGAAGATAAAGATGCTCAATTATTGCAACAACTATATGTTTGGTATTTAGCCGGCTATCTTCAGCTTGAAACATTATAGGCATCAGTTAGCTACGAAACTGCGAAAGATACAATTGATAAAATTTAGTGCTTTACATTACTAAAAGGTCTAAATTACCTCTTTTATCGAGAAAATAAAAATAATAATAATAATTCACAACGAAAACATGAAATATACTGGTTTTTTTCTTAATAACTGGTAAAATTTGAGGCACTCGGTATAGTTATTTAGTTCAATCTAAATGTTTTTATCGAAAAACTTTTTAATTAGTCCAAACCCTTAAGGAAATAAAATGACACGTTCAATCTTACTTGCTGCATTGTTAGCTCTTGCTTTAACTGCTTGTGGTAAAAAAGAAGAAGCTGCACCTGCTCCTGCTGCTGAAGCTGCTGCTCCAGCTGCTGAAGCTGCTGCTCCTGCTGCTGCCCCTGCAGATGCTGCACCTGCTGCTGACGCTGCTGCTCCAGCTGCTGCTCCTGCAGAAGCTGCGAAATAATTAGCACTTAGCTGAAATATTAAAAAGCCGACTTTGCGTCGGCTTTTTTTTAACTGTACTCACCCACATTACATTAAATGGGCATCCGTATTTGGTGGTTGATGGCAACACAAGTACGCTGCCTTCCCTGACGGCACTACAGCAGTCGTAGCAGGGAAGCTTGCGCGAGGCGATGGACTTCATTGAGAGGGAGAAGCTCTATGGCCAAGGGTAGGGCACAGTGGATATGATCTTGTTGGCATCCAAACTAATGACATCAGATGCAGAGTTATGGACGCTGGACAAACGCCTGTCATCCCTGTCTGAGAAATTTGGCTTAATGTACTGCCCAAGACTCCACTAATGTCATTAATTATCAAAATTCTCATAGCGCCAATGCGTGGATTCGACATGCGCCCGGGGAAACAGAAGTTAACTCTCTCCAATAATTGTTGATATCAACCACTAAATACGAAGACCCCATTAAATTTAATTAATTGTGCGCCAATCAAATCCTAGCAATTGGTCTGCCACACCAATCCAATTATGCTCGCAACCCAGCACTTCAGCTAAGGCTGCTCTCGCTAACTGTGGCGTATTATTTTTAGCACTTAAATGCGCTGCAACAAGATGCTGCAGCTGACTATTATCAAGTTTAGCTAGAAGTCCGGCCGAATCCATATTATCTAAATGACCCAAATCTCCACCTACGCGTTGCTTTAACGACCGGCTATAAGGTCCAGCTTGAAGCATAGTAGCATCGTGATTACACTCTAATACCAAAGCATTACAACCACTCAAGCATTGCTCAATATGCGGAGTACTGCGACCAACATCAGTCAGAACGCCTAATTGATAATTACCGTCAGAGAAAACACATTGAATGGGTTCGCGTGCGTCATGTGGCACTGGATATGGCTGTACTTGAATATCATTAATTGCAAACATTTGGTGAGTACCAACCACATGTAACGCAATATCATGTTGACGAGGCATAAAACGTTCCACCATTTTCAGCGTACCATAAGTTAGCCATACTGGAATTTCATACTTAGCAGCCAATTTGAGTGCACCACCTGCATGGTCGTCATGCTCATGTGTTATGACAATGGCCGTTAAGTCACTCGGCTTGAGTTGAAGACGGGACAATCTCAATAGCGCTTCTTTAATACTAAAACCGCAGTCGAGCATCACCTTCGTTTTATTAACCTCAACCACTAGGGAGTTGCCCGCACTGCCGCTCCCTAGCGAGGAAAAGCGCATTATGATTAAATCCTAAATAACTTGTCTCAAAATAGTGCGTCTATTTTAACTGCTCAAACATCAATGCCATAATACGGTTAGCAGTACTTGTATTTACCTGATTTCCTTCTTTATCAATCACAGCCACAATGGTACTGTTTTCTTGACCCGCATCAGACACTTTTACGCGATATTGTTTTTCTGGATTAGTTTTTTTCTTCTCATCTACACTCCAAAATTTCAATTTATCAAGCATGCCCTTATCTTCTGCTTTTGGCTCTACAACGGCTTCTTGTTTTTTGCTGTCACCCCAGAATTTTAAGCTGTCCAAAAAACCTTTCTTTTCTTTAGGCGTATCATCAATGTCTACGTCTGCATATCGAACAAAGAAAATTCCTTTTGAACGATCTTTATCTTCAATCACAAAGCCAACCCGATCTAAAGCCAAACCTACACGACGCCATGCGCGATCAAATGGATCACTTAATAATAAAGTTGAACTGCCATCAGCTTGTTTGATTACTTCAGCCCGCTGTAATACTGCAGCAGAAGCAACAATAGATTGTGACTTCTTCTCTTCCACGCCCAACTTCACCATCAGGCGACGCAATAACTCCGTATCCAACTCAACATATTGAGAGTCGGCTTCTTTTCCGCCCTTAGCATCTGAGGGCTTTTGCTCAACACTTAAATTATCAGGTTTGCCCGATACAGAGCGGTGGCTCATGTAAATTTCAGTTGTATTTGCCTCGCTACCTCGATCAAGACGAGTACGGAATTTTTTCTTATCTGCAAAACCGGATAACTTATCTAACCACCGATCAAATTTATCACCCAAATCTCCAACTTCTTTTTTATTAATCGCTTCTGCATCTATCCACTCAGTTTCCATAATGCCTAACTGAGTATTTTCTACACGTACAGCAAAACCCATATCAGTCCAGAAACTATGGATTACTGGCCATATTTTCTCCACTGGCGCATTTACCACTAACCATGTTTGGCCACCGGCTTTTTCTAACCGGACGCCTTCTGGTGTTGCTAGCACTTTCTCTACAGGAGCCTCTTGCACTTCTTGACCTTGACTATAACTAGAATAACTTGTGCTACCAGGCACTGAATAAGCATCACTTGTCGGGCTTACTGTAAGATCTGGCGGGACTTCTAAAGGACGCACTCGGCCAGCGCCTTTATAATCAGGAGTATTGTCAATAAAAGGAATGGAATCACAAGCGCTTAAACCAGCAAGTAATATCAAGCAAACTGCTGTTCTTTTTATACCAGAAAGCTTAACTTTGGATGGGTAAGTATTAATTTTTTTCATTCAGACCTCTTAAGAAAATACGTTAGATTGCAAGCAATATGCATTTATAAAATATCAGCGTCCTCTGACGCACTTTGCAACACAGGATGATACTGTGCTGACAAATTGACCAGTGGCAATCGAATACCAGTTTTAATCAAACCCATTTGAGCTAACACCCACTTCACGGGAATCGGATTCGCCTCAACAAATAACTTTTGATGCAATCCAAATATTTTCGCATTAATACCACGCGCTGTCACCACATCTCCAGCCTTAGCGGCCACACACATTTCGTGCATTAATTTTGGCACAACATTAGCCGTTACAGAAATTACACCACTGCCACCTAAAAGCATTAAGGAAAGGGCTGTCGCATCATCTCCGCTATACACAGCAAAATCAGCTGGCGCACGCAATAATAACTCTGTACCTCGTTCAATACCGCCCGTAGCATCTTTAATTCCAACTATATTAGGATGTGTCGCCAATCTTAGCGTAGTCTCGTTACTGATATCACATGCTGTACGCCCAGGAACGTTATAAAGTATTTGTGGAATGTTAACGGCATCTGCGACAGCGATAAAATGTTGATATAGGCCTTCCTGAGTTGGCTTATTGTAATAAGGAGCCACTAATAAACAAGCATCTACGCCAAGCTCTTGGGCTTTTTGTGTTAAGAAAATGGCCTCTTTAGTAGAGTTGGCACCCGTCCCAGCAATTACTGGGATACGACCATTAACTTGGCTAACAGCAGTTTTAATTAACAAACAATGTTCATCAAAGTCTACCGTAGGTGATTCACCCGTGGTGCCGACGATCACAATGCCATCGCTACCCTGTTCAACATGGAAATCAATTAATGCACGTAAAGAGGGTATGTCTAACTGCCCGTCCTCAAACATCGGCGTAACAATAGCGACTAAACTACCTTGCAACATAGCTTACCTAAACATTTTATAATCTTGCATTTTAACTTAAAAAATTACAAATAAATACCGCTTAAATCTAAACTTACAAAGTACATTCTTTCATTAATAGCAGCCAGTTATTCAGGTCTCCCTATTATTGAAATTATTCATTAGTTATGAATATAATAATCGAGCAATACCGTTTTATTCCGGCCTAACTTGCAAAATTATCCAACCCTAAACGCGTTATAATTACAAAGTAAATTCACTTTTATCGCTGATTTTTTAAAGACTCTTTTGCCATGCATTTTGATTTTGGCCATTACATGATGATTTTAATTAGCACAGTGCTTGTAAATAACATTGTGCTTTTTAAAACCCTTAAACTTTGTCCATTTATGGGTGTTTCTACAAAACTAGATGCCTCTATCGGCATGGCCGGGGCGATGGGCTTTGTGCTTAGCATAGGTTCCATGACTAGTTGGGGGATCAATTATTACTTACTTGAGCCTAATCATTTAGAGTATCTTCGTACACTTTCCTTTATCGTCATCATCGCAGGTGTGGTTCAGTTTACCGAAATGTTGATTGAAAAGAATTTTCCGCCATTACATCAAGCTTTAGGTGTATTACTTCCCCTAATCATTACCAACTGTGTTGTTCTAGGCATCCCATTATTTAACGCCCAAACTAGCCACAGCTTGGTCGAATCAATTCTTTATGGCATGGGTGGCGCCATAGGCTTTTTTTTAGTACTCGTTCTATTCGCCTCATTACGTGAACGCTTAGAGGCAGCCGATGTTCCAATCTCACTTAAAGGATCGGCCATTACTCTTGTAACTGCGGCACTCATGAGCTTAGCCTTTATGGGCTTTTCTAGCCTTGATAAATATTAGCTGTTGCCATAACCACGCATGCTGAATTATTTACTTTTATGTTAACCTCGCTCTTAATATTGCTAGTTCTAGGGCTTTTTCTTGGTCTGGTTTTAGACGCTTCTGCCTTAGTATCTAAACTCGAAGGTGACCCCTTAGTCGTGCGAATTGATGCAATTTTGCCCCAAACCCAATGCCGTCAATGTGGCTATTCAGGCTGTAAGCCTTATGCACAGGCAATCGCTGATGGCGATGCATATATCAACCAATGCCCGCCAGGGGGTGATGCTGGCATTCATGCTTTGTCTGATTTAACGGGCTTAGACTACAAACCACTTAATGTCGAGCATGGTCTTACAAAACCTAAATCAGTAGCCTTTATTGATGAGTCTTTATGTATAGGATGTACTTTGTGCATTCAGGCCTGTCCAGTTGATGCCATTTTGGGGGCTTCAAAGCAGATGCATACCATTATTGCAACAGAGTGCACTGGTTGCGAACTATGCCTACCACCTTGTCCAGTCGACTGTATCGAGATGTTGACCATTCTAGAAACACCCGAAAACTGGCGATGGAAATACCCGATAACCCCAATTATGACTGACATTTTTAATTCAGATGCTTCTTCGGTATGAGTGGGATTATTCAGTTTGTTAGGCACTTTATGCAGGAAAAGCCGGATCCTACTCCATTAAGTCACCTATTTAAGTTTAACGGAGGCATTCATCCACCTCAGCATAAGGTTGAGTCAACACTTAAGCCTATCGGAAAATTACAGTTACCAGAAAAACTGACACTGCCATTAAGACATCATATTGGCAATTTTCCTAATATTAAGGTGCAAGTTGGTGATTATGTTTTAAAAGGTCAAATGCTAGTAGAAGCTGAAGACATGATTTCTCCTGCTATCCATGCACCGACATCTGGGATTATCAGCGCCATTGACGAGCAATTAATTCCACACCCTTCTGGATTGCCTGAGCTGTGTATTACCCTAACCCCGGATGGCAAAGAAACTTGGATCAAGTTACAAAGCACTGACTGGCGTAATGCCGATAAGAATCAGTTGCTGAGTAACTTACGCAACTCTGGCATCGTTGACCTTGGGGGCGCGACTTTTCCTACCCATATTAAAGTACCCACTAATGGCTCGGCCAATGTGCACACTCTTATTATTAATGCGGCAGAATCAGAACCTTACATTACTTGCGATGACATGTTAATGCGGGAACGCGCTGATGAAATCATTCAAGGCATCTACATAATGGAATACATACTAGGTGCTAAAAAGAGCATCATTGGGATAGAGGATAACAAAGCTGAAGCAATCAAGGCTATAACTAATGCCTGCAGCGCAGCTGATCAAAGTAAAATTGAAGTAAAGGTATTACCAACCCTATACCCAAGCGGAGATGCACGTAGGCTAATCTACTTATTATTAGGCAAAGAAATTCCTCATGACAAGCGATCAACAGATGAAGGCATTCAGGTATTTAATGTCGCAACAGCACTCGCCACTTATCGTTTCTTTGCATTTGGAGAACCCTCAATTTGTCGTATTGTTACCATGACTGGTAATGTAGAAAGCCCGCAGAATTTTGAGGTCTTATTCGGCACTCCTTTAGAGTCTCTAGTTCAAGCTGCAGGTGGAGCTAAATTAAGTACCCAGCATTTCATTATGGGTGGCTCTATGATGGGATTTAACATCCCCAATACTCAAGTGCCCATTATCAAAGCCACTCAATGTATTATTGCTTCTTCACCTGATCTATTTGCTGAGCCACCAGCGGCTATGCCTTGTATACGTTGTGCACGTTGCGCTGATGTCTGCCCAGTTAACTTACAACCGCAAGAACTTTACTGGTTTGCAAAATCCAATAATTTTGAAAATGCGCGTAAGTATGATTTATTCGACTGTATAGAATGTGGTTGTTGCACTTACGTCTGCCCAAGCAATATTCCCTTAGTACAATATTACCGCTATGCCAAAAGCGAAATTATTGCTGAAGATCAATCAGCCAATGCCGCTAACTTAGCGCGTGAGCGTAATGACTTTAGATTAGCGCGCATAGAGCGAGACAAAATTGAACACGCGCAACAACATGCAGCGCGCGCACGACAGGCTAAAGAGAGTAAGACAGTTACAATTAACGATGATGGCACGCAATCAACGACATCTTCAACTTTTAAGGAACCGACCACCATAGACAATAAGGCTGCCTTTAATGCAGCCATTGAGCGATCAAAATGATAAAACTAGCTTCTCCTTCGAATGGACTGATGCCAAGAAATATTGATAAAGTTAGCAGTACCGTTCAGGCTGATATTACTGGTATTAATAAACTGCGCCACGAGACGATAAAATCCGTAGATTCAAACATGCCAACTAAGTAATGCATTTAAACTTGAAGGATAAGCGCTTGTTCAAATCGCCCTATGTAACAGATACAGCTAGCGTGACTAGCATTATGTTTAAAGTGTTACTGGCCTTATTACCAGGCATAGTTGCCAATGTATGGGTCTATGGAGGTGGCATTCTCGTTACACTAACGCTTGCCACAATTGCGGCTGTAGCGGCCGAAGCGGCATTACTTAAAATACGTCATCGCCTACTTAAACCATATCTATTCGACATGAGTGCAGTAGTGACTGCTTGGCTTCTGGCTCTCTCCTTGCCACCCATAGTACCTTGGTGGGTTATAGTGGTCGGCATTTTCTTTGCAATTGTAATCGCTAAACAATTATATGGTGGCATCGGATACAATCCATTCAACCCTGCTATGGTCGGTTACGCCGTGTTACTGATTACATTTCCGCTGATTATGACCAGATGGCCTGCACCTCTAAGCTTGGCTCAAGTGCCACTAAATTTTACGGATCAACTTCATTATATTTTCAGCCAGATATTACCAAGTGATGTAAAAGTCGACTCTATTACCTGGGCCAGCCCTCTCGACCATCTTAAATCTCAACTGATGCAAAAAAATGAAGTAACTGGCATCATGAAAGCGTCTGTGTTTAGTGCATCGAGAGTATACGGCTCTGAACTGATCACTGGCGGCTACTTGCTTGGTGGCTTGTATTTACTGCAACAACGCATTATTAGCTGGCACTTACCAACTGCGTTTCTAACCACAATTAGCATAATTTCTTTAGTTTTTTATATTGGCAACCCAGCGCAATTTGCTAACCCGACGTTCGATTTAATGAATGGTACATTCATGTTATGTGCATTCTTTATCATTACTGACCCCGTTAGTGGGCCTACCACCCCGCATGGTAAATTATATTTTGCCGCAGGTGCTGGCATACTTACTTACTTAATTCGAGCCTATGGCGGTTACCCAAATAGCATAGCTTTTGCAGTTTTGATCATGAATATGTGCGTGCCGTTGATTGATTCGATGACACAACCCCGAGTATTTGGTCATAAAAGCAGGTAGGTTGGGCTATGACAGAAACTATAAGTGAACTACCCTCAGCTAAAGCTGGGGGCTTCTAACTTCAACGGCACGAGC
>Ga0316228_1004591_pt1 | contig 10220 bp, 9 predicted proteins | sample TBH18021metaG_FD_206005 | JGI IMG/M metagenome (GOLD analysis project Ga0316228, IMG submission 206005) | Freshwater microbial communities from Trout Bog Lake, Wisconsin, USA - TBH18021 | ecosystem: Environmental > Aquatic > Freshwater > Lake > Hypolimnion/Profundal zone | place: USA: Wisconsin... | reverse complement strand
GTTTACTTAGACATAAGAGATGTTATGCGACTTGCGGGTACTGTTAACCTACTGATGGATGAAAACGCTGGCGCATTTTCTGTGGACGTTTGATGATCATTCTCGCATGGATTGAATTGGTCTAGATTGCCCTAGGTGCGCACGTACCAGCCCCTAAAATAAAATGGCTTAAAACGCATCCTAGGAGGTCATATTTTTCGTCGATAAAACGCACCACTGTCACCGCATGGATTGAAGGTATTTGCTAACAATAACCCCATACGGATGACCTTCTTGGAGGTAGTCATGTTCTGGATTATTAGGTTCGCCGCCGAATGGTTGGTTTGGCTCATATTTGCTGATAAGAAAAGATGGCGAGAGATATTCCCTGTGAGTCTTCTTGCGACTGCTTATGGGGCGACCACGGACATTATCATTGATCATTACCGCTTATGGCAATATGACGACCAAACATCAATGTTGCCAGCTCTCGTAAATACCTGGGGAATATATGTCGTTGTCGCCTACCTATTCATTCAATGGCTACCAACACATAAGACCTTCATGAGGATGTGTGGTTACTGGTTCGTATGGACCGGGGCAATGATTATCTTTGAATGGTTTCATTTCATAACTGGTCACATCACGTATCCCATGTGGTGGACTATCTACCATTCATACTTTGCTGACTGGATATTGTTCACCATCTTCTACCAGTACTATAAGGTATTTCAGTTTGAGAGGCTATCACAATAAACAGCAGGATAAGGGGTTAAATTCAACTACTTACTCCCGAAATCACCCCTTCCGCTCTATCATGTTACGTATTTCACATTGTATCTCATTCATACCCAGCTTTGTATGCAGACTATCCGCTAACCAAATAAAGGTATTGTCTCTTTTTGTCAGAACGTGTCAATAGAGCATGCATTTGAAAGCTGGTTTGACTATGGGCAAAGATACTGGAAAGCTAAGTCAACTCCCACCTGTCGCAAGGACTGAAACTAAGTATCTGGACATGCAAGGTAACCCTACAACACCTGAAACCGCAGTAAGGATTATCACCAGTGAGTTTGATGCGGACGGAACACTCCTTAACACAAGCGTACAATTTGACCCCAGTAAAGCAGATAGAAGATGGTAATACAAACTAGCGGGGTATTAGACACCCTGCTTTTTTGTTGGAGTTCGCAAGGAATAACGATTAATGAAGATTATAGTGAAACTCCCCTCATTCCACTGCGTTAAAATAAGGGGCATCTTGCGGGAAACAGCTGAACGATCGCCCTTAGTTGATATTGAAGGTAATAATGGAAATATATAGAACTAATGAGTGAATGAACTGTTACGGGGTGAAATGAATGCTTACACTCATTATTTTTGCTTTTTTAGCCTTTATAATAGGATATATTGCATTTTATTGTTACATTCTATGTCGAATCATTCGCAAGTTTGATAACACTGTCACTTATCGTGAAATGCTCATTCCATTTTGGAACATTTATCTTTTCTATAAGACAACACTGGGCAGACCTTTGGCTTACTATTGCTTTTGGGGGTCCCTTATCTACGCTATATTGTGTTATATATCTATTAGATACGCAGATGACGAAATACTTAAGTTAGCATTGGGTCTATTGGGTACGTTGATTGGAAATACTCCAAAAGTATTAATTGCTGAAAAGCTGGGAAAGAATTTCTGGTTGTATTTTGCTCTCCTAGTAGCCGTTCCAGCATTATTAATAATACTTCCTTTGAATAATTATGGCCTTGTTTTTCTGCTTGATATTGCTGTAATTATGAAATTAGCGTTCGATAGCAGTACCCCCGAAACCCACTTGACTGCTGACAACTAACTTATAACCGCCCATACCTATCCCCCTTTTGCTCTTCTTCTTCATATTTCCCCTTCGGGCTGTATTGATGATTAAAAGCATTGAAAGGGTGGTATTCTTATGTTGAAAATCAAGTGTATTTACTTGTTGGATTTTGTTTAGCTATGGAACAAAATTCCCTTTGCATCTCCGCAACACCTTCCAGTAAATTATTCTGTAAGGTGTTGCGGAGATAATTATACGCTGCTTATTCATGGCGTCTTGCTATTTCATTTTGTTCAGATCGAGATTAAGGACCTTGGTTGTCTCGCGAATGATATCGTAATCCGAATCTTTCGCCGGCGCATAACCTTCAACCGTGGGATCATTCTTGTTCATAGCGTCGGGGGCTTCCTGGGCTAAACCCAATAACGCATCTCTGATTTGGGTCTTCAGATCCTCCGGCAAGTCTTTCCGCCAGGCCCAAGGCGAAGCCGGGATAGGGTCGGATTCATAGATTATTTTTACATCCTGATCAGAAATTGCTCCCTGGCTTTTCAGATTGCTATAGGTGCGGGAACTGTCAGCTCCGGCGTCAATCTTACGGTTTTTGACCGCAAGTTCAACTGCGGTGTGATTGCCGGAGTAGATTACACTCTTGAAGTCTTTGTCCGGATCAATGCCATTCTTTTGCAGGAAATAGCGGGGAAACAAGTTGCCGGAAGTGGAAGCCGGATCCACAAAGGCGAAAGTGCGTCCTTTCAGGTCCTCAAGATTATTGATGCCGCTATCCGGATGGGTGATAATGATACTTCGATATGTTGTGCCACTGTCGCGCCGTTTCTCCACAGCAAAGGCTTCAACATTGGCCTTTTCCACCGCCAATACATAGGAAAATGGCCCGAAAAGAGCCACATCCAGCTTACCGGAGCGCATGGCCTCGATAACTCCTGAATAGTCTGTGGCGACGAATAGTTCGACTTTCATCCCCAGCTTTTTAGCCAGGTGCTCGACCAGGGGCTGATAAGCCGAGCGCATCTTTTCGCTATCTTCGGCCGGAATCGCACCAATCCGCAAGACAGTCATACCGGACGGTTTGGTGTCACTCTTTATTCCACCGCACCCAGCAGCAAACAGAGCGCAGATGATAAGCATCATCCCCAAGCAGCGGCAAATTCTCAGAGGTTTAATCATGGTTATATCCCCTCTCTTTATCATTTATCAGTCAGCCTCATTGTGGTACTTGGCAACAAACAAGTCTACATCCATTAAATCCTTAAACCGCTTTTCCAGGGTCGGCCTGTCCCAGTCCCACCAGGCTATCGCCAGCAGTTTTGCTGCCACATCATCGCTGAAACGCTTCCGGAGCATCCGCGCCGGAACACCGGCAACGATTTCATAGGGGGCTACATTCCTCGTCACCACCGCACCGGCACCAATGACTGCACCGGTGCCGATCTTTACCCCCGGCATGATCAGCGCACCGTGTCCTATCCAGACGTCATTGCCTATGACACACTTGTTTTGCCGGCGCCACTGGAAAAACTCTTCATCATCGGCGCTGTCAAACCCGAATTGAAGCCGTCGGTAGGTACAATGATGCTGGGTAACTCTATGCATCGGATGATTCCCTGGATTGATCCGCACTTGAGGGGCTATGGAGCAGAATTTCCCTATTTGGGCATAAATTATGGTGACATGACCGGCGGCGTAACTGTAGTCGCCAAACACAGTTTCTTCCAAGTGGCTGTCGGCATAAATCTCGGTCCACGGCCCAATGTTACAGTCACGGATAATGGCCGAGGGATGGATGAGCGGTTTTTCACTCAACAGCTTGGGTTGGCGCGGGTGCTGATCAATCATGTGGCTGTCAGACATGTTATAAGCACGCCCTTTCCTGGCGTTTAAAGCTGTCCACGCCTATCCTCCCGGAATAGGAACGATCCTTTCGCAACACCTCGAACCCGTTTACAAAGACCTGGTCCACAAAAGGAATTCCAGCTGTTTCATTGATGAGAATGAAATCCGCCACTTTGCCTGGCTCGATGGAACCCAGACGGTGGTCTACGCGCACCGCTTTCGCGGGATTGATTGTCGCCATGTTCACGGCTTCTGGCATACCAAGACCGTGCCGATGATGAAGCTGAAAGACAGCGTGGAGTATCGAGGACGATATGTAATCTGAGCAAAGGATATGCGCGGCGTTGTGGTTTATGGCGTCTATCGCCTTCATATTCCCTGAATTTGAAAGACCCCTGATAATATTGGGAGCGCCCACAACGACACGCATTCCCTCTGTCGCCGCGAAGACGGCAGTTTCAAGATTGATGGGAAATTCGCTGATGGTGACGCCTCTTTGCCTCATGGAGGCCACTTTTTCGCAGCTGTCATCATCATGCGACGCTATGGGTACGTTGTATCTGCAGGCCCGCTCAGCGATCAGGTCGATCAGTTGTACGACATCCCTTCCCTTGGCTTTTGCCTGGCGCTTTTCTATCAGCCGATTAATGGCTGCCGCATCAAGGTGAGGATGCTTTTTCCCATAATAGTCGCGAAATACATCGATTTGCTGATACTGCCCCTGCCCGGGCGTATGGTCCATGAAAGAAACCAGTTGAACCTCCTCCGCCTCGATCATGGCTGTCAATATCGAATAAAATCCTTTTTCCGTTATATCATACCTGGCATGCACATAGTGACGGATAAGGCCGTGTTGTTTCAAACTATTGATTTCCCTGACATTGGCAACCACCATCGGGGCGGTTCGTACAGCGGTTTCGCCTTCCATGAAGGCCAGAGAATGATAGACAGAGGTTATGCCATGACTCAGGAGACGGCTTTCAAGGGAAAACAGGGCAATATCCAGTGGAATCAGAGCGTTTGGCCGCGGCTCGATTTCTCTTTCGATAGAGTCGTTATGCAAGTCGATGATTCCCGGTATTAGCCACTTCCCCTGACCGTCAATGCAGTGGAGTCCTTTGGGAATTCGTTTGATCTTGGCCCGCTCCACCGACATAATCAGTCCGTCCTGTACGAAAACCGAACCACTCTCAATAACTTCCGCCGGAGTAACAATTCTTACGTTGAATATCATATGTGAGTTCATCCTGTCGCTCCTCCATTCAGCTATTACGTACAGATGTCTATACATTGCCTTGATAAACCATGTGCCGCTCTATCTTCAAGAGCGGCACATGGTTTATCTGGTCTTGCTTTCATTGTGGACTATTGGAGCCAAGAATACGTTAAGATCTATTTAATCTTTTGTTAATATTATGTCGTCAAAGATTGTTGTTGGAAACTGGAGATGCCTGCTGTCAAAAAAAGATACCTCCCATAGATGAGAGGCGTGAAGGAGGATTTGTGAAAAGATTATGATTTCATGAACCGACAAGGCTGGCGGAAAGAAGGTTTGGAACATATCTAAAGACCTAAGAAACCACCGGAATAGTGAACTACTTGGTCACTATGCCCTCTGGTGTTCCGCCATGCAAAGCGCTGACCAGCTGCAGAGCAGTGGCAACAGCCAAGCGGTTTCTGGCCTCGATCGTTCCGGTCCCCAAATGGGACGTGAAAACCGTTTTTTCCCGGTCAGCCACAAGTCGTCATGGATATAACCAGGTTTTTGGGTGTTGAAGGTATCTTCAAACGCAAAGACATCGGCCGCGTATCCCCGCAGTTTTCCGGTCCGGAGGGCTGCGTTTACCGCCGCTTCATCCACAACCGACCCTCGTCCGATATTGATCAGGTAGCTTCCGGGCCTGATTGTCTCCATTTCCTGCTGTCCAATCAGGTGCAGGGTCTGGTCAGAGAGGCCGACAGCAAGGACAATATAGTCGTTATCACTCAGCAGTTGATCCTTGTCCATAAAAATCACGCCAAGTTCTTTTTCGCAATCAGGTTTTCGGACAGCATCAAAATAGGACACTGTCACATCAAACCCTTTAGCCCGGCGAGCGATGGCCTGTCCAATTGCACCCAGGCCGATGATGCCTAAACGCGAGTGATGAAAGTCATTACCCAGAAAATGCGTTGGATGCCACCCCTTGAAGTTGCCCTGGCGAATCGACCTGTCACTTGGCAGAATGTTACGGGAAAGAGCGAGCAGCTGCCCTATTGCCATATCTGCCGTGGAGTGGGTAAGCTCATCGATATTGACGGTAACGATGATATTCCTTTGGGCACAGGCGTCGATATCAATATTGTCATACCCTTTGCCAAAGCTGGAGATGACCTTGAGCTTCGGACACTGGTTGATGATGTCGGCGTCAACAGTGTCGGTCATAAACACCACCAAGGCGTCGGCTTCACGGGCCCGTTCGAGGAATTCCCGGCGGGAAAGAACGGTGGCATCGTGGTAATCGACATCACAGTGCTGACTGATCAATTCCAATCCCTGCGACGGCATGTATTGACTAATGAATACTTTGTGCTTCATACTATGATGCCTCCTGACTTGTCGGATAAGTATGGTTTCAGATCAGCAGGCGATGTCTTCATGGGCGCTGATATAACTTAAATACTCAAGCAAGAGTGTTTCCAGTTCGCGTTCCAGCTGGGCATCCCGCAGGTTGGCCCGGTCTCTTTCCCAGATTTGGTGACGGAGAATATCGATTTTATCTCGCAGGTTTTCAATCTTTTCAACCAAATTACTTGCTTGTGGACTCACAATTGTAACCTCCATTCAATTTGGCTCTCAACTACTATGTTAGCTCAAATAATGATATTGAATCTAGGCATGGGTGTAAAGGTTATATTATGTTTCGGTTAAATACGGCCGGGGGCATGGAATCTGGCGTTCGAGAGCCGCAGGCTTTTTGCGCCGCGCCTTCACACAAACTCTGCACCTCCACGAAGAGTTCGATCAGACCAGGGTCGAACTGGCTGCCCGCGCACCGCCTGAGTTCATCCATCGCTTCTTGCGGGGTCATAGCCTGGCGATAGGGACGATCATTGGTCATCGCGTCATACGCGTCGACAATGGCAAGAATCCGGCATTCCAGCGGAATATCTTCGCCGCTGAGGCCCAGGGGGTATCCCCTGCCGTCCCAACGTTCGTGATGTTTGAGTATCCAGTCGGCTATCGGGGCCAATTCGTCTGACGCTGTTGCGATTCGATGGCCGATCTCGGCGTGGAGCTGCATGATTTTTCGCTCTTCGTCATTCAGGGGACCCGGTTTGTTCAGAATCCGGTCAGGTACTCCAACCTTGCCGATGTCATGAAACTGGGCGAAAAGATCGATATCGGAAAGGTGGGCTGAGTGCAGGTTGGCTTTTTGGGCCAAGGCAACAGCGAAGTCCTTCATTCTGCTGGCATGGCCTTCGGTGATATAATCCCTGGCCAGCAGCATTTCCTTGAGGCTTTTGATGATCGTGCCGCGCCGCCCTGCCGCCTGACGAAGTTTCTCCCGGTACATCATCCGGTCAGCGATACTGAACAGGTTTCGAAAATTATAACTCGGGCCAGGTTCCAACGCATAGCCGATAGACAACTGTAACGGCAGCGCTCCGCCTACGGCGGTAAAATCGGTTTCATCAACAGCCGCGCGCAGACCCTCAACCGATTCCTCAAGCCCCTGCTCATCAATATTCGGCAACACAACGGCAAATTCGTCGCCGCCGATTCTGGCAACAATATGTCCGGAGAAGTTTTGCCGCAGCACCTGCGCCGTATATTCCAGCAAGGCATCCCCGGTTTCGTGACCCAAGGTATCATTGACAACTTTGAGGCCATCCACGTCGATGATAATTAAACCCAGGCTGCTAGCAGGGTTTGCTTCCAATTCTTTGAGATACTGGTGCAAAAAGGCGCGGTTATACAAGTCGGTAAGATTGTCATGGTAACTCAGGTATTTTAGCTGCTCTTCGGCTTTTTGCCGCTCGGAAATATTTCGGACAATTCCCTCTGTGCCCATTGTTCGTTCATTTTCATCGAAATAGTGATGAGAACTGACAGACACAGGCATCGGTGTTCCAGACTTCCTGCGCAATTCTAAGGAAAAGTCGGCCACAAAACCATTTTTCTGCAGTCGGTCCAGAAACTCAGCGCCACGGCTGACATTAAACCAGAGTGATTGAATGGGTTTCCCGATTAATTCTTCTTCAGAGATATACTCCAGCATTCGCGTCATGGAGGGATTCAGCATGACAATCCGCCCGGCTGTATCGGTGCGATAATAGCCGTCACTCATGTTTTCCAGCAGATGCTTGTAGTCCCGTTCCGTCGCCCGCAGAGACATTTCCTTCAAATACAACCTGTCGAACTGAAGCCAAAGAGCGTATGAGAAAACAATCGCAAGCCCGATGAAAATCGACGCCCATAAATAATAGATGAGCCTCCGGGCATAAACGTCTTGCAACATGGCTTCCTCAATTGTGGAGACAACAACAACCAAAGAGTAATCGCCCAGGACGCGGTACGCACCGAGATTAGGGACCGAGGAAAAAAATCCCGGCGATTCGAATGCTCCGTCGTACAGCCCTCTTTTGATATCTTGAAAAATTTCATGATTGTGGATCCCGCGGGGGTCGAGCAAAACTGTTTGCCGCGAAGCCCAGGCCAGCACTGCCCCGTCTTTTCTGGTAAGCAGAATACTACTGCCATGTCCGAGTTCCATTTGTTCAAAGAACCGTGAAAAGTATTCCGGATCAAGACCGACAGATACGATGCCGGCAAAATTTCCGTTACTGTCGCTCAAGCGGCGACTGAGATAGATAGCTGCCTGCCCGGTAGACTGACTAATGATCGGCAAAGCGATATACAAACCGGCTGAATCAGAATTCTTAAGAGCCTGGAAATGCTCCCTGTTGGAAATTTTTATTCTTGAGTCTGCGGGTGCTGCACTGTACAATAAATTGCCCTCGGCGTCTGCCAGGGCAATTTGGTTGATCACGTGACCACTCTGAAGCGTCTTGAGTAAGGCCAGAGTTTCCGGCTGCAGCTCTTGATGGGTATCATATTCGGCTTTCATGAACAGCAGAATATTATCAGCCTCATTAAGCGTGCGCCGGACCTGTTCGGACAGAGCCCGGGTGAGGTTGCCGTTATCGGTGTTGATTTGGATTAACCGGGTCTCCAAATCGTGACGAAACCTCTGCTCAGCGAAATAAAGGGCCACCATACTAAAAAAGATGGTAAACCAGATGATCATTGCAGTGATAATTCGAAAGCGTCCGTAGGCTAACATAATGTTTGTCTACTCCTGTATCCTGTTCATGTTCCTATTCATAATTATATAGGCGGGCCTTCGCTGCTTTGTTAACGATTTGTTATATTAAAGTTACGAATATCATTAAATGTAAATATTTGTCTATTAACTCACACACAAAAAAATGCCGCGCCCATTTTTGCCTCTCTTCTTCATCATTTGCTTGTGCTTTCTATGATTTGGCGTCGGTAATCATCCTGCGCCCTTGCCGCTATCATCCCGTCTCTTGTATATGAGATCGCTAATATGTAGGCCACCGTTGCCGTTATTGGTGACTCTCACCGGCGTACCTGGCATAAGCGCGGTCATGATCAGCTCGGAACACTGGTCACATAACCGTCCCTTAGTAATCAGCACCTTACAGTTTTCACAGTAGTAACCCACTGCTCCTTCTAATATCCGTCCTCTTCTGATCATTTCCATAATTACATGGCGTCGCGCTTTGGTCGCATAGTGGATTTCATCGAGTGTGGTGCGCGGATGATCATACAAGTACTCGGAAACTTTATCTTCGTCCTGGTGAAATCGCTGCTGACACCCAGGGCACCGCCTTGTCGGAGTTTCCTGACAGATCGTCCCGCATTCGTTGCAGTTGACTATCCCCATTTTCTTTCCCCCAATTCTCAGACTCTTCTATGGATATTCTAACAATCATTCCATCTTCTTCCATGAGGAACAGGTTAATTTTAGATTAAGAATCACCTCTAAGATTATGGCTTATGTTCCCATTGAGCCCCAGAACTCAAGGCTTGCGGAGAAAAAAAAGCAGGCATCCCATGCCCGCACAGTCGCCTATCCTTATCAACCGATTAGTGATCGATATTCTTTTTCGAATTTCTTCAGCAACCTGATCGCCTTCTGACCCTTGGCGAGGGCTTTTCTCCCTTTGTTTGGCGACGGCCAAAGGAGTTTGACTCTGTTGGTATTTTTCATCAACCCACAGGTCACTTCCATGACCTGCCGGCAAGTCCTGGGGGCATCCGCCAAATAGATCGACCAGCCACCGGGAATATACTCCTCAAAGGGATTGCGGAGGCCATCGACCAAGAATGTGACCGCTTCCAGCTCCTGGGCTGTAAGAGCCAGCAACCCCTTGTCCTGGCACAGTCTGACCGCTTCATGAATACTGATCAGTTTTAGCGGTTCCTGCCGGGTTGCCAAAGACCAGCGCAGGTCATCGATGGTTTCATCTTTCTTCCGTTCGATCACTTCCAGGAAG
>Ga0316228_1004589_pt1 | contig 10224 bp, 9 predicted proteins | sample TBH18021metaG_FD_206005 | JGI IMG/M metagenome (GOLD analysis project Ga0316228, IMG submission 206005) | Freshwater microbial communities from Trout Bog Lake, Wisconsin, USA - TBH18021 | ecosystem: Environmental > Aquatic > Freshwater > Lake > Hypolimnion/Profundal zone | place: USA: Wisconsin... | reverse complement strand
GCAGTTCGTTATGGTGTCCGCAGCAAGCAGTTTTTTGTGTCATGGTAGTTCCAAATCTGAGAATTTAAAACTAGTGTAGACTCTGGAGTTACTACAGGGTCAAGCAGAATTTACAGAATCCTTAAATGATGTAGAAATGATATCTATCGCATTTTTTCTGACCTTATAAATCTTGCGGGAGAGGCGGTGTTCCTTGCTATCTGCAAAAGGGCGTAGGGCGCGCGCAAACTGCTAACACCGTGCAAACGCAATCACAGCATGGCGTGCGGCTACCCTGATAGTCGGCACTTTGTTAACTATTGTGATTGGAGTGAAACATGCGTATCAGCGAATTAGCCAGTGCGACTGGCGTTGATTTAGAAACCATACGTTATTACGAGAAGCAAGAGTTATTGCCAGCACCAGCACGGGAAGATAACGGCTATCGCAGCTATACCGTGGAGCATCTGGAGCGTTTATCGTTTATCCGGCATTGTCGTGCTTTAGATATTCCGCTAGCTGATATCCGGCGTCTGGTATCGTTCATTGAACGCCCTGCAGAAGATTGTGGGGATATTAATTCTTTGATAGACCAGCAGATTGCCCGCGTTAAAGCACGCTTAAAAAGTATGAAGGCTTTAGAGAAGCAATTGAGTCAATTACGCGCCCAGTGCGACGACAGGCATCATGGCAAAGAATGTGGGATTTTGAATGAACTGGTCTCCGCCGCACATGGCGAGGCATGTGCCTGCCATAGCGACGGAAAGTGAGAGGATATTGATTACTTACCGGAGTTAAGGTGAAATTAATTCGGTCAACAAATCGGAAATACCTGCCCAACCGATCGCAATACCGATGCAAAGCAGAATAAATGCGGACAAACGCATCAGGACAGTGGCACCTACTTCACCCAGGAATTTTTCCAAATTACGTGCAAAGCGATAGCATAAGTACACAACAATGCTCGTTAATAACACGCCAATGGATGAGGCCAGACTGATGACCAGAAAATCGACTGGTTGATGCGGCATTTGTGTTCCCAGTGTCACCGAGGCAGCAATGGTTCCGGGTCCGACCGTCAGCGGAAAACTAAATGGATAAAAGCTCCGGCGACGTAGCTCATCACGACTCCATTGCCCACCATGGGTTGCCGCGACCGAGCTGAGTAATTTGTCCTGACTTTGATCATTCAATAATTTCCAACCCGCCATGCCGACGACGATACCACCAGCCACGCGCACGATGGGAATCGAAATACCAAAGAAATCGAGGACATATGATCCTATAAAAACTGCACCCAGAAGTAAAAAGAAGCAATTCAGGGCAATGCGTTTGGCGAGGCGATTCGATAAGGCTGGGTCAATGGGACCGGTCATCGATAAAAAGATAGGAGCAATCGCGATAGGATTTAAAATAGGCAAAACCGTGACAGGCACGACAATCAAGGCTTTTAGAAATGCGTTTATCGCAACACTCATGTATGGCTCCAGTAAAAACTCAGGTCATGATTATAAAGTCCCCACCTTGATATTGGCGTGAAACTTAGCGCAAATTTTTTAGCTTATCTGACCGGGATGAAGGTCTTTGATTTTTTACTTTATTCTTTTGGACCAACTGATGCGCCGATTAGAAGCATTTCCAGAACTAAGTACAGCTCGTCTCAGGTTGCGTCGTATTTCGATGGCTGATCACCTCACGCTTTTCAAAGCGATGTCTGACCCGCGGGTGATCCAGTTTTATGGCAGCAGCTATCAGACCCCGGAAGAAACCAGATCACTCATGGATTGGTTTGAATTTAACTTTGATCATGGCCTTGGTTTGTGGTGGGCAATTTGCTTGCAAGATGCGCCAACACGGATGATTGGTGCTTGCGGCATTCATGATTGGGACCAGCAACACCATGCCGCTGAGCTGGGATTTTGGCTGTCACCTGAATATTGGAAACAAGGTCTTATGCGCGAGTGCTTGCAAACCTTGCTGCCATTTTGCTTTTCAGATCTGAACCTCCACCGATTACAAGCCAGGATAGAAAGAGAGAATATCGCCAGTCAGCAATTGCTTGAGCGGGAAGGTTTTCAAAGAGAGGGGATACTTCGCGATGCAGAATTAAAGAACGGGGCTTACGTCGCTATCTATCTTTATGCGCGATTGGCAACGGATGACCATGATTTATTGAACAATACGCAATTCAAATAGTCTGATGGGCATGAAGCCAGCTAAAATTGCTAGTTTAGAATGACATCTGCTGAGTTTCCGGACGCTAAAGAAGTTGCGGATGTTCTGCGTCGCGGCTGTTTTAGTTTTGCTTGAGCTGAAGACAAATAGAAAGTGAATATGATTATTACACCTGTTTTACCTCGTTGGTCGATTTTTATTCCTGTCTTTGCCTGGGGCGCACTTGGTGGTGTTTTGCTACACCCTGGAAGTTTATACGCGATCGTATTGACCGTTGCTTTATTTGGTGGCGTGCTTACGGCTGTTTATCATGCAGAAGTGGTCGCTCACAAAATCGGAGAGCCTTTTGGCACCTTATTGCTGGCGCTGGCCGTGACCTTGATCGAGGTCGCATTAATCGTTTCTTTGATGCTATCCGGTGGTGAAACGACAGCGGGGTTAGCGCGGGATACCGTTTTTGCCGCGATTATGGTCATTCTGACAGGCATCATCGGTTTGTGTTTGTTGTTTGGCGGAATACGTCATGGCGAACAAAGTTTTGGATTGCAAGGTGCAAGCACTTCGCTGGCAACTTTAGCGGCACTTGCGATCTTGACGTTAGTCTTGCCCAATTTTACTGATAGCGTTGCCGGTCCTTACTATAGTGCAAGTCAATTGGCTTTTATTGCAGTCGTGTCGCTCGTTCTGTATGGTACTTTTGTGCTGGTACAGACAGTCAGACACAGAGATTATTTCTTGCCAGAAGTCGCCGCCAGTGATGAAGAAGTCCACGCACCGAAGCCATCGAACAAAGTTGCATGGGGTAGCGCTGCTTTGTTGATTGTCTGTCTGGTTGCGGTCGTTTTGCTAGCCAAGGCATTGGCACCTAATCTGGAATTTGCGGTCGCCGCGGTCGGTGCGCCTAAAGCATTAGTCGGTATCATTATTGCGATGATCGTCTTATTGCCTGAAGGTATTGCAGCTGTGAGCGCTGCACGTGCAAATCGCCTGCAAACGAGTATCAATCTGGCGTTGGGCTCAGCATTGGCAAGTATTGGTTTAACAATTCCGGCTGTGGCAGTGATATCGCTCGTCACGGGTTGGCAATTGAGTCTGGGTATCGACGCCAAATCGACGGTATTGTTGTTGCTGTCACTCATGATTACGACCATCTCTTTGGGAACTGGTCGTACCACCATTATGCAGGGAACGATTCATCTGGTGATTTTTGCCGTTTATCTGTTCACGACGATCATTCCTTAAGGCATCTTTATACTTTTTTAAAAAAACGGCAAACTCAGATTTTGCCGTTTTTTTTGAGCGACAGAATGGCTTATTTCAGAATTCCCGCCAATTCAACCGCTGTTTTGACCTGCATTTTGTCAAAAATATGCGCTCTGTGGACTTCTACGGTGCGCATGCTGATGCCCAAATGATCAGCGATGACCTTGTTCATCTTTCCTTGTAGTATCAAATCTAATACTTCTTTCTCTCGCGCCGAGAGACTTGCTAATCGGTCGTGAACCGCAGCGGCGAGACCTGCTTCGCGTGATAGCACCAGCGCTTCTTGCACGCGGTCCATGAGTTTATTGTCGTTGAAAGGTTTTTCAAAAAAATCAAATGCACCACGTTTTAAGCTATCTACCGCCATCGGAACATCACCGTGTCCGGTGAGAAAAATGACCGGCAAGCGCTTCGTTAATTTTTTTTCAGACAGCAAATCAAATAAGCTGATTCCACTTAATTGCGGCATTCGAACGTCAAGCAAAATGCAGTCACCAGAAGGATCGAAGCGTAGCGGTTGATCGAGCGCGGCCAGAAATTGTTCGCCGCTGCTATAGGTCATCGCGGCAATTTGGCGTGAACGTGCCAACCACGATAATGAATCGCGTATGACATCCTCATCGTCAATAATGTGTAGCATCGTGTCTCCTAGCGTCTATATTTTATGCTTGCATTTTTACTCCACGGCAACATCATTTAAATTCAATGAAATGCAGGAAGAACAAAGCGGAAGATAGTACCACCAGCAGGGTTATTACTGTGAGTCAGTTTACCGCCATGAAACTCTATTGCAGTACGACAAATGTTGAGTCCCATTCCCATTCCCGACGCTTTGGTTGAAAAGAACGGCGAAAATAATTGCTCTGCAATTGCTTCTGGGATACCGGTACCGCGGTCGGTCACCTCAACCACGACTTGATCATTATCGACGTCCATTGTCGCTTGGATTCTTAAATTGCGGTGGCCAACCGGGGTATCTTGCATCGCTTCAATTGCATTGCGTGTCAGATTCAATAATACTTGTTCAATCAGCACGTGGTCTGCCAATACTGACGGCAAATTTTTGGTTGGGAGCCATTGAATGTGGATATGCGAGGCTTGCCCTTGTAATTCTATTAATGGCATCGTGTTTTGAATGAGTTCGCATATATCGACCTGTTCTCGCTTTGCCTCGCGTTTTTTGACAAATTCATGAACGCTACGAATGATTTGTCCCGCCCGCTGCGCCTGAGCATTGACCTTACTAAGGGCGCCTAGCAATAAATTCTTCTCAGCATTATCTGCTTCGACAATATTCATGGCACCCGTGGTGTAACTTGAAATCGCTGCCAAAGGTTGATTCAGTTCGTGAGCCAGCATCGAAGCAATCTCGCCCATGGTTGCCAGACGTGCGCTGGCATGTAATTTCTCTTCTTGCTGACGACTTAATTCCTGGGCGCGTTTGAGTTCTGAGATATCTAAAATCGAACTCATCCAGCCAGTTTGTATGCCGGTTTCATCGATCAATGCCGACTCATAAATCAACACCGAAATTTTAGTGCCATTGGCATGTTGATAGATGGTTTCAAACCCATTTGCAGGAACAGTGCCTGCTAATAAATCGGTAAACCTTTGCTTGTATTCAGCAAATGCTTCTGGTGCCCAATACGGCATCGGCGGTAGCCTGCCGATGATTTGATCTGCAGGAAAACCTACCATACTGCAAAAAGCGGGATTGACATATGTTAGCCGTCCTTGCATGTCGCGTGCACGCAAGCCTGTGACAAGCGAGTTTTCCATCGCAGTGCGGAAGATCACCTGTTGCCGCAGTGCACCTTCGGTGGCAAGGCGGCGATTTATATCCCTCCACAACGCTGCCAGACTCCAGATAAGACCGAGCGATAAGACGATGACGACCGACACCAATAAATTAGCCAGCAACTTGGGTTCACTTTTATTGCTATTGGTATGTAGCACCAAAGGCAGGTCAGGTAAATCCAGGGTACGGTTGTGGGTGTAGACATTTTTACCTAAACCTGCGGAAGCGCGGGTGGCGTATACTTTGTCATCGATGTCGACGAGTGAGATCTGATTGTCCTGAGCAAACCACCACGGAACGAGCTCCTCCAGAATGCCGCTTGCCCGGTATGTGATGATGATGCGCCCGAGGTGTTTAGTCCCTTTAATCAGGGGTATCTGACAATTGATGACATAAGAATTTTTTTCCGACTTGGGCAACTGATCATCCAGAGTAGGGGGGAAACAGCGAGTTCTGATATCGAATTCCAGTGCACCGGATTCCTGATAGGGGACATCAGGTACTTGCTTACCCGATGGCCCTTCGTCAGTGCTGGCGGTCACCAGTACATTGTCATGGTTAAACCAGGCCAGACTGGAAATCTCGTGGTTGCTGTTGCGCAGACGGTCAAAACGCTCAGCAACTTCGGCGGGCTTTAAACCCATCACTAGAATATCAGCACCAATCTGACGTAACATTTCGTCGTTTCTGTCGATTTGAAACTGAATGGCATGTTCAACCCACAGCGTATCAGCGATTAATTGCTCTTGTCGCTCATTGGCCTCCATACGTTGCGCTTGTAGTGGCAACCAGATCAAGGTGGCCAGAAACAAGGAAATCAGCAAGATGGGAATAATCCATCGCCATTTTTCTTTTGACCAGGCTCGGGGTTTTTCGAAAATTTTCATACCTGATAGTTTAATGGACAAGTTAATGGTGCACTAGTAAGTAAGACGAGTTAGTTTGAGCAAAAAGCGGTGCTTGTGGTTTTCCACAGCTTGATGAAAAAGCTTTATTTCTGAATAATGAAGAAGCCAATGTACTTGGCGACGACATTGGAGACTGTTGTGAAAATAAGAAAAAACCTGTTTTTTTCCATCGCTGCGATGTTGATGCAGGCATCTGCGTTTGCACAATCTCCCATTGTTATCAAATTCAGTCATGTTGTCGCCAGCGACGCCCCCAAAGGGCAGGCAGCACAACGCTTCAAAGAGTTGGCAGAAAAAGCGACGCACGGGCGGGTTAAGGTTGAACTCTATCCCAATAGCACCCTGTATAAAGATAAAGAAGAATTAGAGGCTTTACAGCTGGGTGCTGTACAAATGTTGGCACCTTCGTTGGCCAAATTTGGACCACTTGGCATTAAAGAATTTGAAGTGTTCGACATACCGTATATTTTTCCGTCTAAGGATGTCTTGTATAGTGTGACACAAGGGCCCATCGGAAAGGATTTACTCAAAAAACTCGAACCCAAAGGGATTACCGGTCTTTCCTTCTGGGATAATGGATTCAAAGATTTTTCAGCCAATAAACCAATTCATTTGCCTTCTGACATGCGGGGTCTAAAACTACGGATTCAATCATCCAAAGTACTCGACACGCAAATGCGGGTCCTTGGCGCAACACCACAAGTCTTAGGGTTTTCAGAAGTGTATCAAGCCTTACGTAGCGGCTTTGTTGATGGAACAGAAAATCCACCTTCCAATTTGTATACCCAAAAGATGTATGAAGTCCAAAAGCACATGACGATCACGAATCATGGCTATCTTGGATATGCTGTGATTGTTAACAAGAAATTCTGGGACGGATTGCCTGGCGATATTCGCGATGAACTCAATCACGCGATGTCAGAAGCGACCACATATGCCAATGCCATTGCACAGGAAGAGAACGACAAAGCATTGGTCGCCGTCAAAAAAACTGGCAAAACCAAAATTTATGTATTGAATGACCAGGAGAAAATTTCTTGGCGTAAATCTTTATTGCCCGTGCAGAAAGAAGTGGAGCAACGGATAGGCAAAGATCTGGTTGCCAGCATTAATAAAGAAGCGGCTAAATTTGGCTATCAGTAATGCCACAGCCATTTAAAACTTGCAATAATGATATTTTTCTTGGTGAGGCTCACTTTACCGCCGTTTGATAGCTATCGATTTAAAATAAAAAATCGTTTACCATATTTTCAGACTTTGTAAATATTTTTTACATATATGCAACATCTAGTATTTTTTTGCTGCATTTTTTTTGTCACTGGTATTTTTGCATGCTATATTCTGTCCAGTTTAGAAATTTGCAGTGGGCAAGATTAAAAGGCGGTAGTGCAAAAAAAGCGGTATTCATACCGTACACAGAGGAGACGCGCGTTTTTATTACAAGCTGAGTTCATGTGTTTACACATAAGCTAAACAGCCGAAAACGCGAGATATATTTTGAGGGCGCATCTGATGATGCGCCTTTTTCTTTTTCGCACTGCCTGATTCCTTTTATACATTCTCACAAGCATTTTTAATCCAATTTCAGGATTGTTGAGAAATACGCTTTCTTCCCAAAAAACGTGCGTATCCGCTATGCTAAACGCTTTGAGAACCATAGGCAGATGATGTCCGATTCAGAAACAACCATTTTTTCGGCAATTATTAATGCCCCTTTTGGCGCAATGGGAATCCGCGTGGAAGACCAAAAATTGTCAGAACTCGTCTATTTGCCGCCACGTTTTAAAGAAAAAACGCCATCGGATCCAGTTTCCGCTTTGGTGGCGGAACAAATAGATCGTTATTTCAATGACGCTGATTTTCAATTCCAATTGCCTTTAAGGTCGGTAGGTACCGCATTTCAGTCTCGTGTCTGGCAAGCGATTTCAGCGGTGCCGCGCGGGGAAGTTGTTACTTATGGGCAAATTGCGAAACATATTCGCTCAGCCCCCCGTGCAGTTGGCCAAGCTTGCGGCGCTAACTGGTATCCTCTGGTCATCCCTTGCCATCGGGTCACTGCTGCGGGTGGTCTGGGAGGATTTGCCCATCATGACGACGAAACTGGATTTCATCTTGGGGTGAAGCGCTGGTTGCTTGCGCATGAAGGCGTGACTGGTTACCTTTAATACATGAAAAATAGTTCAAATCCATTGCCTGTGGTATTGCCTGATGAGGTGACAGGGCAGATAGACCAATTCTGTGATGTTTTATGGTTAGAAGACGGGTTAGCCAAAAATACCGTCGAAGCTTACCGCCGCGACATGCGTTTATTCGCAGAATGGTTACATGTCGAACTGGCGAAGGATTTGTATCAAGTCGAACACGCTGACATCAGTGCTTACATTGCCTCAAAGCATGCAACTTCCAAAGCAACATCAGCGAATCGGCGGTTGAGTGTCCTGAAACGTTTTTATTTGCTTGCAGTGCGTCAACATCTGGTCGCTCTTAATCCTTGCAGTAAATTGAAATCTGCCAAACAAGCCCTGCGTTTGCCCAAGACCATGAGCGAAACCCAGGTAGAAGCTTTGTTGCAAGCGCCCGATGAAAGCCCATTGGGTTTGCGCGACCGCACGATGCTGGAGCTATTGTATGCCTGTGGCTTACGGGTCTCGGAGTTGGTCAATCTCAAGTCAACCGAAGTAGGTTTGAATGAGGGGGTCTTGAGGATTACCGGTAAAGGCGATAAAACCCGCTTGGTGCCGTTTGGTGAAGTCGCGCGTCAATGGCTGGAAAAATACATCAAGGTTTCCCGCCCTGTCATTTTACAAGGACAGATTGACGACGCCCTGTTTGTTACCGCACGTGGTGGCGCGATGACGCGCCAAATGTTTTGGATACTCATCAAAAAATATGCGGCGCAAGCCAGCATTCACATTCATCTGTCCCCCCATACTTTACGTCATGCATTTGCCACTCATTTGCTCAATCATGGTGCCGATTTAAGAGTGGTTCAGTTGTTGCTAGGTCACGCCGATATTTCTACAACGCAAATTTATACGCATGTGGCCAGAGAGCGACTTAAAAAACTCCATGCGGAGCACCATCCAAGGGGTTAAAGTGCATATTGGAAACTAGTCAAGAGAAAGAAAAAGCGGCCATCATTGATGGCCGCTTTTTTATCGTTCAGAATAATGTCGCGATCATAATCAGAACTTGTATTTGCCTGTTACATAAATCGTGCGCAGCACCGAATCGGCATAACGAGCATCGTAACCTGTCTGTTGACCAGCATAAGCGCCTGCAGTTTGCAGGGACATCGGTGGCGTTTTGTTAAACAGATTTTTGATACCAGCACGCAGTTCTACAGTTTTGCTGTAGCTGTAACGACCTTGCCAGTCAAACGTGGTGTAAGACGGTACATGCAAGGTGATCGTTTCAGCAGACTTGGTGTCCAGATTCGTCACGTTTGCAGGTTGATCCTGATAGCCAGAACGGTAGGTCAAACTCAGAGAGTTAGAGAATTTACCGGTTTCTAACGTGGTTGTCGCAGAAACCAGATTGCGGAAACCAACGTTGTTATACACGCCAAATTTGCCCAGATCGGTATCCCAGGAATTGTCAGTACCAGGCAACGTGAAATCAGAGACTAACATGTACGTACCGTTAACCGTGCCGGTCAGCGTACCGAATCCCAGATTCGTACGACCGGTCATATCCCAGTCGATACCACGGTTGTGCGATTTACCGATATTAATCGATAAGTTTTTAAACGCCCAATAAGTATTTCCTGTTGCGATTTCTGTGGATTGTGTGAACAGTTGTGCGTATTTCGCAGGATCAGCAAATGCAATGGATTGGCTCACAGCAGATACTTGATCTCGCAGTTGAACGTCCCACAGATCAGCGCCGATAGAGAACGAAGAGCTTGGTTCAAAACGTGCACCAATGGTGAATTGCTTGGATTTTTCTGGTTTCAGATTTGCATTGCCGCCAGACAAGTTATCGTACTGCGCGTTACCTGGTTTGCAATACGCTGAACCTGGGAATGGGCATGCCTGGTTATCAGTTACACCAGCGCGTACCAATGGCTGTGCAATGTCCAGCATTGCCGGTGCTTTAAAG
>Ga0316228_1004580_pt1 | contig 10238 bp, 8 predicted proteins | sample TBH18021metaG_FD_206005 | JGI IMG/M metagenome (GOLD analysis project Ga0316228, IMG submission 206005) | Freshwater microbial communities from Trout Bog Lake, Wisconsin, USA - TBH18021 | ecosystem: Environmental > Aquatic > Freshwater > Lake > Hypolimnion/Profundal zone | place: USA: Wisconsin... | reverse complement strand
GTTCTTCGCCTTCTTGGCGATCATCGCCACGCGCGACACCACCAGCGTGTAGTCCTTCGGATAGACGATGCCGATCGACGGATCCTTCTTGGCGCGCGCAATCGCGTAAGAACCGAGGATGTTGTACGCCACCAGGTTTTCGCCCGAGGCCACGCGCTCCATCATCGTGCCGGTCGAGGACTGCAGCACCAGGTTCGGGCCCACTGCCTTGACGAAGTCGAAGTACTGCGGCGAATCCAGATTGTCCTGCGCAGCCATCATGAAGCCCACGGCCGACTTCTCGATGTCGTACGTCGTGACCTTGTTCTTGAAGCGCTCGGGTTGGCTGGCGACCAACTTGGCGAAATCGGCGTGCGTTTGCGGCACTTCCGAATCCTTGATCAGGCGCTTGTTGTACAGGAACACGGCGGGCTCGTACGTCGTGCCGTAGGCCAGGCCTTTGTAGACAGCCCACTTCGGCACGTTCGGCACTTCCGGCGAGTCGTACTTCATCGCGTAGGTCTGCGCCAGCTTGAGCTGCGAGTCCATCGACGAGTTCCACATCATGTCAGCCGAGGCGCCGCCGGCAGCCTGCTCACTGATGAAGCGGTTGTACAACTCGCTGCTGTTCATGTCGTTGTACTCGACCTTCACGCCGGGGTAGAGCGACTCGAAATCCTTGATCAGCGGGTCGGCGGCCTTGGTGTCGGTCGTCGCATAGACCACCACCTTGCCTTCCTTCTTGGCGGCGGCAATGGTGTCGGCATAGCTGGCGGGGTAGCCGGCCGGAACTTGCGCGAAGGCGGCGGCGCTGAGGGTCAGTGCGGCAGCTGCGATTGAGGCGAGAGCGGCGTGCGCAGGCGTAAAGCGTCCACGAAGCATGGGTTTGTCTCCTGTTTGCTTGTGATGGTGTGGGGCCGGCTACTTATGGCGTGTTGCTTGTAGCTCGGACGGATGGCCCCAGGTGTGGCGGATTATAGAAATCGCGCGCTTTCGTCACGCTTTCATTGCGGCTGCTGCGTCGCAGCATGCTCGGTCGAGGCTGCCGCAGCCGCCAGCGGCACGCGGATCCGCGCCGACAAACCGACGCCGCCGTACTCGTTCGGCTCCCCGTCGGCCAGCTCGATTTGCCCGCCGCTACGCGCTGCATAGGCTCGCGCGATGGCCAGACCAAGGCCGGAGCCTTCGGCGGCGTAGCGGGCGTCTTTGGGCGCGACCTTGGGTTTACCCGAGCGACTTCCGCCCTCGTGCGCTCGGCGGAAGCGCTGGAACGCGTGTGCGCGCTCGTCGGCGTTCATGCCCGGCCCGGTGTCGTCCACGCAGACCAGTGCGGCATCGCCGTCAGCCGTGGCGCGTACGGTGATGCGTCCGCCGGCCGGCGTGTAGCGGATGGCGTTGTGCACGAGGTTGGAGAGCGCCTCGCGCAGGAAGGCCGGATAGCCGATGACGGGCAGCGCCATGACGAGGCCGCCGTCATCCCAGCCGAGGTCCTGCTGTTTTTCACGCGCCAACGGCAGCGCATCGACCACCACGTCGCGTGCCAAAACACCCAGGTCGAAGGTTTCGGCCGGCGCATCCTGCCCCGCATGCCGGGCGCGGGCAAGGGCGAGCAGCTGTGTGGTCAGCCGGTTCGTCGACTGCAGGCGCGCGATGATGGCGGACAGGCTTTCGCGTACGCGCACCGGGTCGGTTTCGCGCAGTGCGTATTCCGCTTGCGTGAGCAGCACGGCCAGCGGCGTGCGCAACTGGTGCGACGCATCGGCTAGGAACTGGCTTTGCGCCTCCGCAAGTTCGGCATAGCGATGAATGTGGTGGTTGATCGCGTCGACCAGCGGGCGGACTTCTGCAGGCACGTCGGTGGCGTCGAGCGGACGCAGGTCATCCGACGCGCGCACGCCGATGCTGCGTGCCAGGCGACTGAGCGGCCGCAGCGCGACGGTTACGCCGAGCCACAGCAGCGCGGCGCTGACCGCCACCAGCGCTGCATCGCGCAGCAGCGTGCCGCGCCACACCGCCTGCTGCAGCGCGCGGCGCGTCTCGATGGTTTCTGCCACCTGAATGACGATGCGCGCCGGCAGCCCCGGTTGATAGAGCGGCTTGGCCACGGCGGCCACGCGTACGGGCTCGTCGTGGTATGTCGCGTCGTAGAAGAGCGGGGTGTCGTTTTCCAGCCGGGTGACGGGCAGCGGCAGATCGTCGTAGCCGGTCAGCGCCGCTTCAGGCGCCTTGCCCGGCAAGGGCTCGAAAGCGACGCGGTAATAGACGTTGCTCTGCGCCGTCGATTCGAACATGGACAGCGCCACATACGGCACGTTGACCTGCACCTGGCCGCGCTCGATCGTCACGCCGTTTTCGATGGCGCGCACCGAGCCGAGCAGGGCGCGATCGTACGCGCGGTCGGTCGCGCCACGCAGCGCTTGGTACGCCGAGACGATGTCGATCGCCAGCACACCTACCAGCCCCGGCAGCAGCAACCAGAGCAGCGTGAGTTTCAGGCTGCGCGGCAGCCGAAGCCAGGCGGGCCGCTGCATCATGCGCTGCTGTCGCCGGCGGCGGGCCCTTCACCATCGCCGGCCTCGAGCAGGTAACCCAGCCCCCGTACGGTGACGATCTGCACGCCCGTGCCCGCCAGCTTCTTGCGCAGGCGGTGCACGACCACCTCGACTGCGTCGGGGCTGGAATCGCTGTCCAGGTTGAAGACCTTGTCGAACAGATGCACCTTGCTGATCGGCTGGCCGGTCTTGTGCAGCAGTGCCGACAGTGCGGCGTGCTCGCGCGGCGTGAGCGATAGCGGCTCGCCCGACAGCAGGAATGCCTTGCGTCCGGTATCGAATTCCAGCGGCCCGCAACGCAGGCGCGGGAACGCCCGGCCGCGGCTGCGGCGGATAAGCGCCATCAACCGCGCTTCCAGCTCGGACAGCGCGAACGGCTTGGTGAGGAAATCGTCCGCGCCGGCATTGAGCCCGCGCACGCGCTCATCCAGTGCGCCCTGCGCCGTGAGGATCAACACCGGCGTGCGGTCGTCGCGCGCGCGCATGTCGGCCAGCACGGCAAAGCCATCCTTGCGCGGCAAGCGCAGGTCCAGCACCACTGCGTCAAATTCTCCGGAGCCCAGGAAGGCTTCCGCGATGACGCCGTCAGCGGCGCGCTCGATCACGAAGCCGCTTTGCGCCAGCGCGCGCGCCAGCCATGCGGCCAATTCTTCCTCATCCTCCACCAGCAAGATCCGCATCGGGTGTCTCTCAATATCGTTCTGGCCACTTTTTCATGATAATGCGTGGCGCCTTGATCTCGGCCACATGCCGATCACTCCGTCCACCTGACGCGTCGCACAGATGCGCTCCAACCGGCATGTCGTCCATCCCCAATTCCCGTCGCCGCTGGCTTTGTCAGACCGCCGCATTGCTGGCTGCAAGCGGCGCCGTCGCGCGTGGGGCGCACGGGCAATGGCTGGCCCGCCAGGCCCCGGAGTTGCCGTCGTACTACCCGCGCGACTACGGTGCGATGATCGACGCCGCGCGTCGCGAAGGCCGCGTCACTGTGTATTCCACGACGGATTTCTCTGCCGCCTACCCGCTGATCCGCGCCTTCGAAACGCGCTACCCCGGCATCACCGTCGACTACCGCGAGCAGAACAGTGACGATATCTACCGCCGCTTCCTCGCAGAATTCGCCGCCAAGTCGCCGGGCGCCGACGTGGTCTGGAGTTCGGCCATGCCCGAGCAGTTCAAGCTCGTGAACGACGGCCACGCACTTCCTTACGCATCGCCCGAGCGGCCTTACCTGCCATCGTGGGCGATCTGGAAGAACGAGGCGTACGGCACGAGCTACGAGCCGGTCGTCTTCGTCTACAACACGCGCCAGTTACCGGCGGAGTTGATTCCTTCCACCCATGCCGACTTCGCCCGCATTCTGAATAGCCATCGTGACTTGCTGCGCGGTCGCGTCGCCTCCTACGACATCGAACACTCCGGCTCCGCGTTCCTCTTCGCCGCCGAAGACGCCCGCACAACGCCGGTGTTCTGGGATGTTGCCAAGGCATTGGGCGGCGTCAACGTCAACCTGTACATCACCACGGCCGCGATGCTGGAGCGCGTCGCTTCCGGCGAAAGCCTGCTCGCCTACAACGTGATCGGCTCGTACGCCGCACGCTACGCCGATCGCAACCCGGCGCTCGCCATCAAGATGCCGACCGACTACACGCTGGTCGCTACGCGCGTCGCCTTCATTGCGCGGCGCGCTGCCCGCCCGAACGCCGCGCGCCTCTGGCTCGACTTCATGCTCTCGCGCGACGGCCAGAGCGTGATGGCGGACCGTGCGTTCCTGTTTTCGCTGCGCCAGGACGTTGAGACTGGGCTCACCGCCAAGCGCCTGCTCGCCGAACTGGGAAACACGCATCGGCCCATTCCCGTTGGCCCGGGTTTACTCGCCCATCAAGATCAGCTCCGCCGTGCCGATTTCCTAAAGCGATGGCACGCCGCACTCGGCCGATAAAAAAGAGGACAAGGAAGCACTTATTGCCGTAACGTGGTGCGAAGGCGACAATTCAGAACTGTCACCGACTGCCAAATTTGTTGCGCAGTAAGAGGGTGACAATCGCCCGCCAACCCCTGTGCCACCGCGCAACAAGCGGGTCGCGCCCCCCTCTCAATGGGGCTGGGCGCGTGTTGCCCATGAGCAACAACTTGGCCGCAAATCGCGGCCCAGAGCCAGAAAGGGTTTCCGGAATCAGTCAGCGCTGGCACATAATGCGGTCAGACGTGAGGTATCTGCGTCGTCCATAAGGACAGTCAAGATTTCCCAATCAGTTGACAAGGAAAGTGTCGATATGAAGATGAAACTGTTTGCAGCTGCTGTTGCAGCTTTGGCCGCCGGTGGCGCCTATGCACAATCCTCCGTGACCCTGTACGGCGTGGTCGACGCTGGTCTGACCTACGCAAACAAGGTGCCGGGCGCAACCGCTGGTTCGAGCGGCTCGCGTTTTGGCCTGGATTCGGGCGGCCTGTCGGGCTCGCGTTGGGGCCTGCGTGGCGTTGAAGACCTGGGCGGTGGCCTGAAGGGTATCTTCAACCTGGAAAGCGGCTTTAACCTGGACACCGGCACGTCGGCTCAAGGTGGCCGTCTGTTCGGTCGTAACGCCTACGTTGGTCTGCAAGGCCAGTGGGGTCAACTGACCCTGGGTCGTCAGCAAAACCTGCTGTATGACTTCTCGCTGGTCTATGACCCGATGGCAATCGCCACGCGTTACTCGCTGGCTGCGCAAGACGCCTTCTTCTCTGGTCGTGCTGACAACGCCGTCAAGTACGTCGGCACGTTCGGTGGCCTGAGCGTCTCCGGTCTGTACTCGTTCAACTACAACGGCAACGAAGTGGCTGGCAGCAGCAAGACCGGCCGCGAGTGGAGCCTGGGTGCTAACTACGCTGGCGGCCCGCTGGGTATCGGCGCAGTGTATGACCAGACCAACTCGACGACCGTTGGTAGCGACAACCGCGAACAACGCGCCACGATCGCTGGCACGTACGCTTTCGGCCCGGCCAAGCTGTACGCTGGCTACCGTTGGTACAAGGCTAACTACGCAACTGTTGCTGGCAACGGCAACCTGCGTTCGAACCTGTACTGGGCTGGCCTGGGTTACCAAGCTACTCCGGCTCTGTCGCTGACGGGCACGGCCTACTACCAACAGTTCAAGAACAGCGGTACGGGCAACCCGTGGCTGTTCGTGGTCGGCACCGACTACGCTCTGTCGAAGCGCACCGACGCGTACTTCAACCTGGCCTATGCTAAGAACAGCGGCGGCTCGGGTCTGGGCGTGCTGGGCCTGAACGATGCTAGCTACGCTGGCACGACGCTGACGAGCGGCAGCCAAGTGTTCTCGGGTCCGAACAACAACAACAACCAGTTCGGTGCTACGGTTGGCCTGCGTCACAAGTTCTAATTTGACGCGCTCGTAAGGGTGCATCGAATTAAACGGTTAAACGCCGATCCCGAAAGGGGTCGGCGTTTTTCTTTGTGCGAACGATTCGCGTGCTTCTCCATGACTGAGGCGGGGTCCAGGGCTGGCTTGGCTGACGCCGGCGCGCCTATCGCCTATGTGCAAGATGTCTCCGCTGATGGTGCTGACGCGGGCGAAGCGGGGGCGGGGCGTCACGCTGACTGCAGTGCTTCGGCACACGCCCAGACGCGCCGCCTGTCTGGCCTCGCAGGACAGGGCGCTCCCATCCACACAGCGCAGCTGTTGGTACGCCTGATCGCCGGTCGGACGGAGGGTGGCATCAAGGCAGCCTCTCACCTCATCAACATGCCGGCTTGATTCTCAAGCGTGCGCGCATAAAAAACGGCGGCACATCTGGCCGCCGTTTGTATATTCCGAAGCCTGCTGCTTACTGCTGTTCTTCGTCGTCCTGCGAGGGCATCGGTACGTTGCGGCGCGTTGGCGGCGGACGTTTGCCGACAACGATGGTCAGCTCTACCGCCTTGCCCTTGCGCGACACCGTCACCTTGGCTTCCGCACCGGGTTTCAGCTGCGCGATGCTGTTCAGCAGCGCCGTCGTATCCAGGATCGGTTGACCATTCACGCTGGTGAGAATGTCCCCCGGGTGCAGGCCCGCCCTGTCCGCCGGGCCACCTTGGACCACGGCGGCAATCAGCGCGCCATCCTTGCGCGACAGGCCAAACGACTCGGCAATTTCCGGCGTCACATCCTGCGGTTCAACACCGATCCAGCCGCGGACCACGCTACCGGTCGAGATAATCGACTCCATCACCTGCTTGGCCAGCGATACCGGAATCGCGAAGCCGATGCCCAGCGAGCCGCCCGAGCGCGAGTAGATCGCGGTGTTGATCCCGAGGAGGTTGCCGTCGGCATCAACCAGGGCGCCGCCCGAGTTGCCTGGGTTGATCGCGGCGTCGGTCTGGATGAAATTCTCGAAGGTGTTGATGCCCAAGTGGCTGCGTCCCAGTGCGGAGACAATGCCCATCGTCACCGTCTGGCCCACGCCGAACGGGTTGCCGATGGCGAGCACCACGTCGCCGACGCGCACATTCTCCAGCCGGCCCAGCGTAATGGCGGGCAAATTCGGTAGGTTGATCTTGAGGACGGCCAAGTCGGTTTCGGGATCCGAGCCGACCACCTTCGCGTTGGCCTTGCGGCCGTCGGTCAGGGCGACTTCGATCTCGTCGGCCCCGTCTACTACGTGGTGGTTCGTTAGAATGTAGCCTTCCGAGCTGACGATCACGCCCGAGCCGAGACTGGCCGTGGGTTCTTGGCGTTGCTCAGGAGCGCGGTCTCCGAAGAAGAAGCGAAACCACGGATCTGCGCTGGCTTGTGGGCTGCTGCCACGCTTCGGCGCGTTCTTGCTGCTGAAGATGTTGACCACCGCCGGCATCGCCACCTTGGCCGCTTCCGCGTAGGAGTTGCTGGAGGTGCCGCCGTGGCCGATCGGCGCGACTTCCTTCAGCGCGACGATGGGCGAGCCGGATTGCACTGCGACCTTGCCGCGCTGCAGCCAATCAGGCTTGAGCGTGGCGATCACAAACCAGACGGCCAGGACGACCGTGACGGCTTGCGCAAAAAACAGCCAAAAGCGGCGCAACATAGAGCGAAGTTGAGTCCAAATGGATCGAAAAGAACTTGAATTGTACTTGAACGACCTGTTGCAGGCGGCCCGTTTTCGGGACTATTGCCCCAATGGTCTCCAGGTACAGGGGCGCGACACCATTGCGCATATCGTGACGGGGGTGACCGCTAGCCTGGCGCTGATCGAAGCCGCCATCGAAGCGCGTGCCGACGCCATCCTCGTGCATCACGGTTACTTCTGGAAGGGAGAGGATGGCCGTGTCGTAGGCCAGAAGCATGCGCGCTTGAAGCAACTTCTGGCGCACGATCTCAACATGTTCGCGTATCACTTGCCGCTCGATGCGCATCCTGGGCTCGGCAACAACGCGCAGCTGGGTGCGTTGCTGGGCATCTCGCCTCAGGGCAGGTTCGGCGACGACGAACTTGGCTGGATTGGTACGCTTGCCGAAGCAACCACGCTGGGCGATTTCGCGCAGACGGTGTCGGCAAAGCTGAACCGGGAGCCGCTTGTGATCGGCGAGGGGGATCGCCCGGTGCGCACAATCGGCTGGTGCACAGGCGGTGCCCAAGGCTGGTTTGATGCCGCCGTGGCCGCCGGTGTAGACGTGTATCTGAGCGGTGAAGCGTCGGAGCAGACCACGCATCTTGCGCGTGAATCGGGTGTTGCCTATATCGGTGCGGGTCACCACGCCACCGAGCGCGGTGGCGTTCGGGCGCTCGGCACTCATCTGGCCGAGCGCTTCGGTGTGCGTCACACCTTCATCGATATCCCGAATCCGGTGTGAGTCGACGTCCGATTACGGCTTGTTCTTCAGGCTGTCGCGAATCTCGCGCAGCAGTTGGATGTCTTCTGGTGTTTCGGCGGGGGCAGCCGGCGGGTTGGCGTCGATCATGCGCGTGATGGCGCGCACCATCAGAAATACGATAAACGCCAGAATCAGAAAATTGACCGCCACGGTGATGAAGTTGCCATAGGCGAAGACCGGCACGCCTGCCTTCTTCAAATCAGCCAGGGTATGCGGCACACCGGCGGGCGCCTCTGCCAGCTGGATGAACAGGTTCGAGAAATCCAGCTTGCCAACGATGCGGCTAATCAGCGGCATGATCAGATCATTGACGAGCGAATCGACGATTTTGCCGAACGCCGCACCGATGATCACGCCTACTGCGAGGTCGATCACGTTGCCGCGCATCGCGAATTTTTTGAAGTCTTGCATCAGTGCCATCGGTTTTCTCCGGATTGTTTGATTCGAGACAAACGGTCAAGCTAGCGAACGGTTGACCTGAATTGTTGAAAGCGAGGTTGCAAGAGACATGCCGAAGCCTTGCCTGGACTGGGCTGGAGGGCAATCGGTGCGACCACTATATCCGCAACGGACGCCCCCCGCGACCGCTACCGTTGGCTAGGTACGCTCGGGTATAATTTTTGGTTGACGCGAATCTATCTTGATTTCTCACCCTGGGGTCTTGCATGAGTGACCAGCAAAACGTGGACAAGGGTCGCCGCAATCTATTGATTGCGACGTCCGTGGCTGGTGGTGTGGGAGGGGTTGCAGTTGCGGCCCCTTTCGTTTGCACATTCGCACCATCTGAAAAAGCCCGCGCAGCGGGCGCGCCCGTAGAGGCGGACGTGAGCGACCTGGCCCCGGGCCAGATGAAGGTGGTGGAATGGCGCGGCAAGCCGGTCTGGCTGCTCAAACGCACGCCGGACATGCTGGAATCGCTCAAGAAGACCGATAACGAAGTCGCAGACCCCAAGTCCGACGTGCCCTTCACCATGAAGACGCCGGACTACTGCAAGAACGAAACCCGCTCCCGTGCCGAGCATAAAGACCTGCTGGTCGTGGTCGGCATCTGTTCCCATCTTGGTTGCTCCCCGTCTGGTCCGTTTCCCGCGGGCGCCAACGTGCAACTCGCCGCAGACCCCGGCTTCGTCTGCCCGTGCCACGGCTCCACGTTCGACCTGGCTGGCCGCGTGTTCAAGAACAAGCCCGCGCCGCAGAACCTCGACGTTCCGCCGTACATGTTCCTGTCCGACACGAAGCTGGTGATCGGTAAAGACGAGAAAGGAGAGGCTTGATCATGGCCGAGAAGAAGGTGGAGACAACCGGGCTGCTGGGCTGGATCGATGCGCGCTTCCCGGCATCGGAGCTGTGGAAGGCGCATCTGTCGGAGTACTACGCGCCGAAGAATTTCAACTTCTGGTATTTCTTCGGATCGCTGGCGCTGCTGGTGCTGGTGATCCAGATCGTCACGGGCATCTTCCTGGTGATGAACTACAAGCCGGACGGCACGCTCAACGCCGCCGGCATTCCCGTCGCCTATGCGAGCGTGGAGTTCATCATGCGCGAGGTGCCGTGGGGCTGGTTGGTGCGCTATATGCACTCAACCGGCGCTTCGGCGTTCTTTATCGTCGTGTATCTGCACATGTTCCGCGGCATGCTGTACGGCTCGTACCGTAAGCCGCGCGAGCTGGTCTGGATCTTCGGCTGCCTGATCTTCCTGTGCCTGATGGCAGAAGCCTTCATGGGCTATCTGCTGCCGTGGGGTCAGATGTCGTACTGGGGCGCGCAGGTCATCGTGAACCTGTTCTCCGCCATCCCGCTGATCGGTCCGGACTTGTCGCTGTGGATCCGCGGTGACTACGTGGTGTCGGACGCGACGCTGAACCGCTTCTTCTCGT
>Ga0316228_1004568_pt1 | contig 10265 bp, 12 predicted proteins | sample TBH18021metaG_FD_206005 | JGI IMG/M metagenome (GOLD analysis project Ga0316228, IMG submission 206005) | Freshwater microbial communities from Trout Bog Lake, Wisconsin, USA - TBH18021 | ecosystem: Environmental > Aquatic > Freshwater > Lake > Hypolimnion/Profundal zone | place: USA: Wisconsin... | reverse complement strand
CCTACGGTTGCAGTCACCTCAATGATGTTTGCAACAACGTCTGATGTGTTGCCGTTGACGGGCCACTGAAGAATGGTATCGGTTGAAATTGACAAAGACTCATAGCCCACCTGTGATGGGCTGATGGTCTGTCCTGTATAGGGGGAAACGTAACTTGTCATATTTAGCTATCCACGGCAACTGCTTGACGATCACCAAGACGATCCACATCTTCTGTTTTGAGAGATTGAATTGCCTCAGTGTACTTTTGTTGGAAAATCTGACGCTGATCGTTCTTTAGGAACGGCATTGCTTGTAAAAGGGTGCCAAACAACATTGCTGTTGGAGCATTTTGAGTCAACCAATTAGTTTGATTAGTAGAGCTCAATGGAGCAATACGCTCGTAGTAGAGCACTTCAAAATCATAGTTTTGGTCAGGAGTAGGGGCCAAATACCAGTGTTCCCAGTCAGTATCTGCATAGAACTGAGGAGGAGCCATTTCATTATTGTCAGGCCAAAAATTAGTTAAATACTCATATTTGCGAAGAAATACAGGCTTTCTTGTCCCAGTGGCATCTGTGAAATTAAAAGACACAGTCTTACGCCATCTAGCTGGTTTAGCCAATACTGGATTTCCAGCAAGCATGGTTGCCTGTGCTACCTGCAATTGACCAAGAGTCTTGATCTCCTGAGCAATTTCAAATTCAGCCAAGGTAATAAATGTAGGAATAGCATTGATAGTGGCCTGATCTGACCGCTCCAAGTACTGTAGAACAGTCGATGTCAGACTATCGTAGGTCATTACCCATGATGGTGTAGCTGTGGTCATTTTTTCCCCATTGTTCCGTCTATTTTCCCATCAGGTTGACAATCTCACAAGGTCGCTTATGCAATCATAGATTCTGATGTACTTTTGACTTGTGCGACACGATTCAACCACCCTTTTCCGAATGTACCAAAGGTCGGAAGACTCTTATAAAACGCATCTTTTTCGTCACTAAATTTGTTGATCAAATCGATTGGATTGGCATTCTTGATAACCTGTAGGGTTCCATTGCCAATAACCCCATCAGCAGGCACTCCTGCGGCCTCTTGGATAAGCTTTGAAGCCCTACCTACACCCATGTTCACAGATGCATCAAAGACTGCGTAATCCACGCCTGAAGGTAGGTCGTCGCCCTTTACCTTGTCCCAGTAGTTTTGCTTATAAAGGTCGTAAACCTCTTGGTCTGAGATGGCTTTAAGATCATCTTTAGAGATATGAGGATTACCCTTCCACGCACGATAAGTATCTAAAGTAATACCCTTCATGGTGGCCCCTCCGGGATCGGCTGGATTGTCACTCCATAATCCTTCGCTTTGAAGGACATGGTTTAGGGCAGACTGGTAGTTCTCTTTCATTGATCAGATCCTATCTTAATGCCTGTAATTAAACCAATAAATCCACCAATAATGGTTTGGAATGCTGGCCCGACTATCTCAAAAAGCTTGTTGTTATCAACTTGTGGGTTAAAAAACCCAAACATAAATACTGTCACCATAGACAGCACTGTTATGCATAAAGTAAAAGAGGCAATCATGGTCACCCATGTAGCTAATTCGTCTTTGTTCATTTTGTCACCGCATCGTATTGGGCATAACATGCCTCAAGTGCTACTCTGATTTGGTCTGCACGGGAAGCTTCCCGTTCAAGAAATTCTGAATCCTCGGCAGAAAGGCTGGCTCCAGTGTTTCCGCAGGTAACTTGTCCATTGACGGTGCTTTGACTGGCCCTACTGGGGCGGTTCCGCAACTCGATAAGAGCATCAGAGAGCTGATTGTTGATAGCACTAATTTGAGCATCTTTGTCTTTCCTTATTTGGTCTGTTGCTGTTTGTTGTTCTGCTTCTTTGGCTCTTGTGGCGGCTTCTTGCTCCAACTTATATGTCGTAAGCTTGCCATACCCAATGCTATAGCCGTTATACCAAGCACCAAATACAATGAGACCACCAATGATAATTTTGACATAGGTGCCTATTGATAGTGGGAACATTAACTAGGCTCCGCATCTTTTTTCATCATGACGGAAGCCCCTCCAGCACCGGATACGATTCCTAGTGATTCAGCTAACTCTCTTAAGGATACTGGCCCACTCATTACTTCATAAGCCGCTATTCCTAAAATAGCTAAAAATCCAATAAGCCAAGTAACCCGACCTATATCAAAAGTTTGATTGTCTTTGCCAGTCAATAGATGAATGAAAAATTCTTTCATTTTGCGTGCCAAAATCCAGCTATGAAGCTGATTAATCCACTAATGCCTGAAACAATAGCCATTCCCATCCAAAAACCGCCACGGCTTTTATTAGCCAAGGCACAAAGTTCTTCTAATTGAGCCTCCATTTTGTCTTGCTTTTTGGAGATCTCATTAAATTTAGCCTCATAACCTTCGACTTTTTGCCAAAGTACGCCATACTTAACAGGGTCAAAATCAAAGGTCATGAGTTACCCATCCTTAAGCTTCAGGAGTACTAATCGGATTAGTATCTGCTGGAGTTTCTACTGGAGCTTCTGCTGATTTAGCCAAAGACTCTTTAAGAAAATTAAAGAAAGCTTGTTTTCCCACATTAAGCTGGTCTAGATTAAAAGCCGCAGAACTAATCTTGCGATCTAGATCAACACAATGGTTGAACAATACTTGTTGCTCTTGTGTCAAATCTTCAAATTGATACTCAACACCTTCAATAGTTACGGGGGTCTTTTTTTCGTTTCCCATTTCTATTCTCCTAAATGTGCCAGCAAGGTGGGCTGCTGGCTTGCCCTAAACTTAAGCTGCTGCGGCTTGTAATGGAGCTAAATCTTCTGTAGTCCAAAAATCTTTAGCCAGCATAATATTAAGATGTTCTTTATTACGAGCAACTATATCTGCCCATTCTTCATCTGTTAAGTTGCCTTGTTTTTCTCCATTGATAAGATTTACAGAGTCAAGAGCAGCTTTATAGTGCATTGCAATTTGCTCTGCGGTTGGTTTTTCTGGAGTGAAATCAGTCATATTAAGCCCCTATAGGTGTTGGTGGAACTGGTGGAACATAAGGTTGTGGTGATGGTTGTGACCAAGCATAGTTAGCAATATCTAAGAAATATTTCTCATCCAATACTGTTGCCGCTTGTGAGTCATTAGGAACTAAAACGCAACGCCAATAAGATGAAGAAATTATCACTCCATCTTTTTCAATGTTGGTTGTTTTTTGTACGGAAATTTCACCATCAGGCAAAATATTAAATTGTGAAATGAATGTTACTTCTACTAAAGCCATGTTAGCTCTCCTGTTAAATTAGGTTGCTGCAAAATAAGTCATTGTTAAATACATTGTTGCTGCTGCTGGCATTCCACCGCAAACCATGAATCCGGGTGATGCTTGATTATTATTTAATACAAATTTTATTGTTGATGGACTTCCTTGAACTGTTGCAGCATACTGATTGGTATCAGACACTTGTTGGCTCATTAATACAAGGCTATTGTAATTATTTACATCACAAGCAAAAGGTAATCCTGTTAAAAAGCAATAAAAACCAAGATTTGTAGAGCCTCTATTTGTCCAAGTTAAAGTCATGCCAACGGTAACTTGTCTACCAATTTTAGTGTAATAACCAGCTTGAGTTGTCATAGTAAAGGTATTAGTGCCCCCACCATTTTCAGATATAACAGGAGTCCAGTTGCCTTCTTCGTAGTCATCTAGTGTATTTACGTTAGATGAGTTTGATTGTGTTGCTGGGAATGTAATACCTGTACCAGCATAAGGAACAGCATTTTGTAATGCAACTGTAGAACCATTTGCAGAAGTTAAATGACGTAATCCATCACCGTCAGAAATAACGCAATAGCTACTTACTGTTGTTAAATTTAAACCATCTTGATTTCCATTATAGTTACCAAGAATGGTATTTCTATTGCCTGTTGTTATTAAAAAACCAGTTCCTTGAGTGCCATAAATACCAGCTCCAACAAAAGTATTTCTAATACCTGTAGTTAAATTTTGACCAGCTAAATAACCAACACCTAAGTTACTGTTTGCGGTAGTTGTACTCAATGCCGAACTACCAACAGCAGTAATTGCATTACCAGTTGAATTGGTATATGCAGCACCTCCACCAATAGCAACAATATCTGTTGCAGTTGTATTGTTAAGAGCGGCTTGATTACCAACAGCTACTACATTTCCTGTACTAGTTAAATAACCCGCTTGATAGCCAACTGCTACATTATTGCCACTAGTTGCAAATTGAAGCGCAAAATGTCCTATTGCTACGTTTTGAATACTTGTAGAATTTGTATATAAGGCTTGTGTACCAATAGCTACGTTGTAATTTGCTGTTGTAAGTTGATACAAAGCAGCCGTACCAATGGCAATATTTCCAGCACCAGTGGTGTTTGTGTATAAAGCATTTTGACCAATTGCTGTATTACCGCCACCAGTTGTAGTATTTCTAGCCGCTGAAAAACCTAATGCTGTATTATTTGTTGTATTTGAGCTAAACAAAGCATAAGCACCAACAGCAGTTGCATAATAACCTGTTGAGTTTGTATATAAAGCTTGATAACCAACAGCAGTATTGTCGTTATTAGTATTGCTATATAAAGCCTGATAACCAATACCCACATTTTCTGTACCAGTAGAGTTCGAATATACAGCTTGATAACCTATTGCTGTGTTGTTAGATGCGGTGGTGTTATTTTGAAGTGCATAAACTCCTAAAGCTGTATTGTTATTACCAGTAGAATTAGTTAGTAATGAGTTATATCCAACGGCTAAATTATATGCGCCTGTAGTATTAGAGGCTAAAGTGTAAGTTCCAAAACCTGCGTTACCATACCCAGTTGTATTTGCGTATAATGCTTTGTAACCAAAAGCATCTAATGGCGTACCAGTCGTATTACTATACCCAGCTTGATAACCTACTGCTGTGTTGTTAGATGCGGTGGTGTTTGCTTGGAGTGCACCTACACCAAATGCTGAGTTATAAGAACCTGTTGTATTATTTTGCAAAGCAGCAGGAGTTGTTCCTGTATAAACGCTACCAAATCCTGCGTTTCCGTTTCCTGTTGTATTGGAAAACAAAACACTTGTTCCAAAAGCTGTTAAGCCTTGACCTGTAGTATTACTATACCCAGCTTGATAACCTACTGCGGTATTATTAGATGCGGTGGTATTGGAATAAAGGGATTGATAACCCAATCCTGTGTTATATGAACCAGTAGTATTGGAATAAAGTGCTTGTGAACTAAAAGCTGAATTAGAAAATCCAGTTGTAGTTGCCCTTGCAGTTTGATAACCAACGGCAGTATTTCCGTTAGTAGTGTTTGAATATAAAGCATCTCTACCTACTGCCAAATTATTTACGCCAGTTTGGTTTGAATATAAAGCAGCATTACCAATTGCAGTATTGTCTGAAGCAGTTGTATTGCTATATAAAGCATGGAAACCATAAGCTGTACTGGAATTACCTGTTGTATTGCTATATCCAGCTTGGTAACCACCAAGAGTTAATTCTGTTCCAGTGGTATTTGTATAACCAGCACTAGAACCAATTGCAGTATTACTTCCAGAAAGGGTTGATAACAATGCTGAAGTACCAACCGCTGTGTTATTAGAACCAATTAAATTATTTTGTAAACTTGCTAATCCAACAGAAGTATTTCCGCTACCTGTAGTTGTGTTTGGTTGTGAAAAATAACCAACAGCAGTATTTTGAATGCCTGTTGTATTTCCAAGTAATGCAATGTAACCAATAGCGGTATTGGTGGCTATTGAACTGCCACCTAAACCAACGGTCAGCGTATGGATAGTTGCATCATTAACTAATGTTAAGTTAGTACCGTTAAAGGTCATGTTGGCAGAACCAGCCAATACGCCTGAATTATTGTATTGAACTTGGGTATTTGAGCCACCTGCTGGGCCACCGCCTGATCCTGCTAACAATGTCACTACGCCTGAACTATTCTTAAAGTACAGTTTTCCATCGGCATAGTTAAGGGCAAGTTCTGCTCCTGAAGCAGAGCTAGTCAAATTAGCCGCTAACGGTACATTCGTAGCTGTACCACTACCGTAGATCAGAATGGGGGTGTATCCGCTTTGTGCCATTTTTAAGTCCTTTTAACTTTCATGTATTTTGCCATCAGAATGCACCGCCAGCAATGCCGCCAAGTGCAGTTGCAGTTCCTGCGACAAGTAAATTTGTTGAACCAGCATCAGTTGTTGTACCAACTGAGAAACCACCACTTACAGATAAACGAAGCTTTTCAACACCATTGTTCCAAAATGTCATTGGAAGATAGGTGCCAGTACCGTTGATTCCTGATACCAATTGGACATCTGTAGATCCATTGGTAGCAATCAGAATCTTGGATGCATTGGTTGGATTCGAGTTATTGAATGCCTGCCAAGATGCCGCTGTAGAGGTTCCATTAGGCAATGCATAGATGCCAGTTGAACCGTTTGCTGTACCAGTGACAAAAGCGGTTCTTGAAGCAAATGTTGCGTTGCTAAAGTCACCTTGGAATCGAGCGGATACGCCAGCATTACCAAGGGTTAAAGTTGTTCCGTCAAAGGTGTGATTAGCACTAGACTGGAATGCACTTGTACCGTTACCGTAAGGGATGTAGTTAGCTGTAAGGCTAGTTAAACCTGTACCGCCGTTGCTCACCACCAAAGTACCGCCAAGAGTAATCGCACCTGAAGTCGCAGTCGATGGAGTCAAACCAGTTGTGCCGCCGCTGAATGTAGTCACAGCCACGCCACTCAATGTTGACCACTGAGGAGCTGTACCAGTAGATGTCAGAATCTGACCGCTAGTACCAATTGCAAGGGTGTTGTAAGCAGATGTACCGTTGCCATATACCAATGATCCAGCAGTCAAGCTAGTCAATCCTGTACCGCCGTTAGCTACTGGAGTCGTGCCCAACAGGCTCAACAATTGAGCTGTTGTTGCCGCAGTAGCATATCCAGTGGTGTTATTTGCGTATACGAATCCAGTCAAACCGCCAACTTGCAAGTTAGTAGTGATCAAATTTGTGAATGACTCAGTGGTAGAACCGGGGATCTTTTGCCATGCACCGTTACTGAAGATGGCCCAATCACCTACGTTCCAACCTGAAACACCATTCAAAGTCGTGTTACCTGCAGTCGTTACCACATAGTAGTAGCCTGCTGTACCAACGCTAGATGTCAAAGTAGGACTGTTTGTATTGGCGTTCCATGTGCCTTGATAGGCAGGAGCATTAGTCGCTTGTGTGCTGATCGAGGTGATTTGACCTTGAGCGTTAACTGCAATAACTGGAATAACTGCTGAAGAACCATAAGTTCCTGCGGTTACACCAGTTGCTGTAATCGATGGAGTAATGCTTCCTGAACCATTGGTAATAGTGATACCAGTACCAGCAGTAATTGTTGTACGAGTAAATCCTGTGCCATTACCAATGTCAATTTGACCGTTGGAAGGTGTTGCTGTGAGTCCAGTACCACCATTGGCGATAGCCAAAGTACCAGCCAAAGTAATGGCACCAGTCGTCGCTGTGTTAGGTGTAAGTCCAGTTGTGCCTGCTGAGAAGCTTAATACACCAGTATTGGCAATAGTTACTGCGGCAGATCCATTGTATGAAGTTCCGCTTAAACCAGTTCCAATAGTCAATGCATAAGGATTTACCGCAGTGATTGTTCCTGATGCACCGAGAGCCACAGTCACGCCGTTATAGGTCACTGAATTGTTTGTCAGGGCACTATTTGGAATGTTTGTGAATGTATTGGCAGAACCCGACATCGACTTGTTAGTAAGGGTTTCTACTCCCCCTAAAGTCGCTAAAGTGCCAGTTGTAGGCACTGTGACGTTAGTTGCACCAGTTGCTGTTAGGGTTAATGCGTATGCCCCTGAAGTTGCAAAGTTTCCAGCAACAGTAATTGTGTTTGTGCCGTTGTTAACTCCAGTACCGCCAGTCGCTGGGTTTACGATGCCACCCAAAACAATACCGCCTGCTGTAGGCGTATTAGGTGTCAATCCAGTAGTGCCTGCACTAAATGTCACAACACCTGTACCAGCAGATACGGTATTCCAACCTAAATTGGTATAAACCTCTAGGGCCCCAGTATCAGTGTTGTATCGGAAAGCACCATATGATGGTGTGCCACGCTGTGCAGTTGTACCAATAGGCAACTGAACAAAGTTTGTACCGGGCAATGTTGGGTTTGGAGCAATGCTGACAACTGGAGTAGTTGTACTGTTAGCGACTGCAATTTGATTGACTGTTCCCTGTACGCTGGTGACAGTACCATCTCCAGTACCTATGGTTGCCCAAGAACTGCCTTCATAAAACTCAAATCTAGCTGTATCGGTGTTATAGCGAACTACGCCATTGACAGCTAATCTTTGTAATGTAGATCCTGATGGGACTTGAACGCCGCCATTGCCGGGCAAAATTGGATTGGAAACAATGCTAATCGTAGGTGATCCACTAGCCGCATTTCCGTTGGCAATACTAATCTGATTAGTAGTTCCCTGTAATGTGAATGGGGAAAAAGTGCTTCCATTGATAGCCAAAATACCAGTGCCTGACAAGCTTGCCAAGTTCTGTAGATTAGTATTCAAGCCAATTAAAGGGTTACCAGCGATCGCATCGGCATTGGCAATAGTCATGCCTGCACCGACTGTTAAAAGTCGATTGGTGACCGTTGTAGAGCCTGTTTTGACGATTATTCCAGTGCCTGCATTATCCAATGATAGTGCGGCACCGATTAAGTTGATTTGTAGGCTATTTCCTGCCCCGTTATCGGTAACAGTTAAACCTGAACCTGTGGCAATGTAGCGTGCCTGAGTCAGACCAGCAGTAGATCCTACTGTCAAAAATGGATAGTTAAGAGCACCAGCACCAGCAATAGCACCCGTAGTAGTTTGTACCGTTACGCCATTTTGAACGATTGGAACGCCTTCAGTACCTGTTAGAGCACCAGCGACTGGTAATTGGGTTATCGTTACTTGTCCACTCATATTATTGGCTCGTCGGTGAATTAGGGCTTGGTGAAATTATGTCTGTATTGCCATCTTGCTGTGGTACCGCAGTCCCGTTTTCAGTGCTGATATAGAATTCGCTTGGATTACCGCCCGGTATGCTTGTATCGTTAGGGCCAACTACTAATCCAGCATCATCTGCCGCAACACTGAGGTCAGGTCTTGGATATTGTAAATTGATACGCTCAGTTTTACGAGCAGGTAGTCTGTAAGGGTCTTTCTGATCCGCACATCCCTGTTGACACACTTTTAGACCCGGAAAATTGGGGTCAGGCATGGCCTCAGTAATGGCCCTCTTCATCTTGCATCGATCGCAAATAAAGATTGCTATTACTGCGTTGCCAGTTGTGTTTAACCATTTAGGCATTATCTTGTGTACACAGAAATGTTAGGAGCAAAGTAAATCGGAGACTTATCACGCTCTTCGTTTTCAGCCATAGTGAAATATAGCTGGGCTTGTGTGTCCAAATACTGAATTCTAGTCAGCTCAACAGCAGGCAAAATCATGCTCATCTGATGGGCCAATAGGAATTGAATAGCCTGATTCCAACGCTGTGGGATCTCCAATTGACCATTCAAATCACCTACGTCCATGATTTGGCGTGAATACCAAATAGTCATTTGTACAAACGCATTAGATGGAGCAGGCCATAAAGTGATTTTTGCCTGTGGAATTGTGCGGTTTAACCAATATTGATAAGGCTGATTGGCATTGAAATTCTTGTTTGGCAGGTTTGTATAGTCATCACGATTAAGGCGAGACATGGTCACTTCGGTTGAATTATCGCCAAAGTAGAGCTCACGCAAGGCCAAAGTTGTGCCATTAAACGCCTGCATTCTGTAGTACTGAGCAGTTGCACCCGGATCAATATCTTGCCAAATCCACTGTCCATCAGTCACAGCTACGTTGGTGCCTGTATACAGGTTTACCCAATTGGTTCCATCGTAGGAGTACTGTAGGTAATAGTTCCATGTGGAAGAACCGCCACCAGCGATATATGGCATAAATCCAATGGAGCCAATGTACTGTGAGTTATTAGTACCGTAATTGACAGAAAAATATCCGTTTGGGGATGTTTGTTGGCAATAGGTTTGAGTATTGTTGTCATAGATGTTTGAAACCGTTCCCCCTGCACTGGATGAATACGCTCCTGAAGGGCGTGTCATCGTGCGATAAAGGGCGTTCAATACGTCAACGCCACCTACTGGTAGTAAATACTCATATTGGTCAGGAATCAGGCCATA
>Ga0316228_1004563_pt1 | contig 10270 bp, 10 predicted proteins | sample TBH18021metaG_FD_206005 | JGI IMG/M metagenome (GOLD analysis project Ga0316228, IMG submission 206005) | Freshwater microbial communities from Trout Bog Lake, Wisconsin, USA - TBH18021 | ecosystem: Environmental > Aquatic > Freshwater > Lake > Hypolimnion/Profundal zone | place: USA: Wisconsin... | reverse complement strand
GAAGTCCTCGGTCTGATTGTTTTTCCGCGGACTCCCTGTTCTCCACGAGAGCAGGGAGTCTTTTTTTGTCAGGAGCGGCCCCTCGCCGTTTCTTCCGTTGATTGCCGAATCAGCGCTTTCTGTTTGCGCAAACCCTCCCGGCTCGGGATACTTCGAGACTGCCGATGAACCAACCCATGCGCAGAGAACGCTTGCCGGAATTCATTTCCATATTGCAGGAGGGGCCGGCGCCGTCCGTCTTGAGTTTATCAAGAGACGATGCAGCGGTCGTCCCCCCATTTGATGCCCGATGAGTACCGGAGAGGAAAATGGCGTGGACGAGAGCCTTTCACCGATCCCCGCTGCCAATATCCGGGCGGTCTCCAGCATCCCTCGCTGGAGCCTTGGCCTGCTGGGCTTTGGTTTTGCTCCTTTGCTTGTCCAGTTTTTTCTCAACCTCTGGAAACTGCCGGAGTATCAGTTTTTCCCGCAGGCGCTCGCGGGGGCGGGATTCCTGGCGTGGGATCGCCTGCGGGAAGTTCCCAGGCCCATGATCGGCGGGCATCCCGCCCTGGGTGCCGCGCTATTGCTCTTTTCCTTTGCGGCCCTCGCGCTGGCCGTGTTCATCTGGTCTCCCTGGCTCACGATTGTGGCGGCCCTGCCCGCCGGAATCGCTGTTTTGTGGCGGGTCGGCGGCGCTCTGCTTTTGCGGAAGATGGGGCCAGCTCTGGTGATGGTTCTGACGATCATTCCCCCGCCGATCAGGCTTGATGTCCGGCTGGGCCTGTTTCTTCGCGAGGTGGCAACGACCCTGAGCAGCCGCACTTTGGACCTGCTGGGCGTCGTCCATTGCGTGAGCGGCAATGTCATCGAATTGCCCGGACAGAAGCTGCTGGTCGAGGAGGCTTGCAGCGGCATCAATTCCGTCCTCTTCGTCACCGCGTTCTCCCTCTTCTACCTTTTCTGGCGCCGGAGGCCGTTCTGGTGTTTTCTGGTCTGTCTCCCCTCAGCCTTGGCGTTCGTCGTGATGGGGAACGTTGCGCGGATTTCGCTGGGGGCTTGGCTCAGGTATTTTTATCAGATCGACATCCTGAATGGCTGGCAACACGAGACGGAGAGCATCGTTCTCGTCGCGGTGTATGTCCTGCTGGTCGTAAGCCTCGACGCACTTTTCCCGCGTGGGAAAAGAGATGCGTCCCAAGCGCCGCCACCCGGCCGCGAGACTCCGACCGCACGCATTTTTTCTCCCGTGTGGTTCCGGACGGCTTGCTGCCTGTTTGCAATTCTCGGCGTGCTTTCCTCCTTCAAAGCCTGGGAAAAATCGAAAGCAGCGGTCGAGCCGCTCCGTGCGGCAAATTCCTCCTTGGCGAGCGGGGCGACATTCTCGCTGCCGGACCGGATCGGAGACTGGTCCCGGTCGGAAACCGGCCCGCCCAAAGTCAGCAAGATCGAGACGCTCGGGCTGTCGTCGGCGATCTGGAACTACCAGCGCCAGGGGATGCAGGCGGTCGTCGCCTTCGACTATCCGATCTGGAGCTACCACGATGTCGCGGAATGCTATTTGCGGAACGGATGGCTCATTGAGAGCAAAGACATCGTCGTGCCGAGGAACGGGGCTCCGGCACGGTTCCAGTTGGCGATGAAAAAAGAGCCCGGGATTCAAGGCACACTCTGGTTCGCAACCATCAACGAAAATGGCGAATGGGTGGATCAGGCGACCGTGAAGCACGATTTCATCAGCCGCCTCGGACTGCCCGAAAGCCGGCAGGAAACGACCTATCGGGTCCAGTTGCTTCTCGTGGGCGACAAGCCCCCGGACGCGGCTTCTCTTGAAGCGGCGAATCAATTGTTTGAGGAAGCCGCGGCCATCCTGTCGCGGGAGATGCTGCAACAAATCCGGCGATGAACCACCCGCCTGATCCCTCCGCCTCGTTCTGGATCAAACTTCCGGCGATCTTGGCCATCGTGTTCTGTCTTGCCCTCGGTTTTTCGTTTCTGCGATGGAATCCCGCCGCCATGAGCCTTCGTTATCAAGGCATCGCCCAAAAAGCCCTCGACGATAAAGATTATCCCACCGCGATCGTGGCCGCCAACCGGCTTCTCGGCTTTGGCGGAGCCTTGCGAAACGAAGCCCTTTTCCATCTCGCTTTGGCCAGCATGGGATTGGGCCGGGCCGCCGAGGCTTCTAGCATCATGGCGATGGTCGCACCGACCGACAGGCCGGTATTCGCTCCCGCGCATCTCTTTGTCGCCCGGACCCTCATGGCTCGCGCCTACCGCTCCCAGCAGGAGGAACAGGCGATAGCGGCCCAACTCCGCAATGCTCTTGCCCTCCAACCGGATTCCGTCGAAGCCAAAGAGCTTCTCTCCCGTTCACACAATCGGTGAGTCCCTCAATCGCCCTCGCTTCCCCCGCGATTTCCGGGCCTGACATTCTCCATTGCGGGTTACGTCAGAATCCGTAAGATAATATCTGTTCCCATGCAGCCCCTGATTCCATCTGACATGATCAAGCTCAGGCTGAGGAGGTCCCTCCCCGGTGACTTGGCAGAAGGCGAGGAGACCGCAACGACCCTCTCCGACAAGCTCAACGAACTGTTCGGCGCGGGCTATGCCAGAGATGATATCTACGGGCTCGTGATCCCGCTTCTCATGCAGGGAAAAGTCAGGATCGATCTTGATGGCCGCTCGGAGCGGCTGGAGATGGAAGATCAAAGCCAAAAGCTTCCGCGCAGCAGCGCTGTCCAAGTCTTCGAAGATTTCCTGCTGGTTTGCCGGCCGGAAAAACCTGCCGGAACACCATCTGTCCCGTCCGCCGTTTAGCCTTCACCCGCCGCAGACTTCGTCCATGGCGAGACCGATCGCGGAAACTGCGGTGCGCAGTTGGCTTTCGCTCGTGCAAAGCGGCGGCATGAGAATGATCGTATCGAGCACCGGACGGGTGAGGAGCCCGTGCTTTCTGGCGGCTTCGCAAATAAGTCCGCCGGTCCTGGCCTGCCAGGGAAACGCTTCCCCTCTGCGATCCCTGACCTCGACTCCGGCCAGGAATCCGCATTGCCGGATTTCGTGCACGCACGGATGGGATTTCAGCCCCCCGAGCAAACCCGCCATCGCCGCGATTTTCGGCTGCAATTTTTCGAGCGTGTTTTCCTCGCGGAAAACATCGAGGCTCGCCAGCGCCGCGGCGCAGCCGAGAGCATTGCCGGTGTAGCTGTGGCCGTAATAGAAAGTTTTTTGTTCGTCGAACTCCCCGAGAAACGCGGAAAACACCCGCTCCGTGGTGAGCGTGGCCGCGAGCGGCAAGTATCCCCCGGTGAGGCCCTTGGCGAGACACAGGAAATCCGGGATCACATTTTCCTGCTCGCATGCGAACATCGTTCCCGTGCGGCCGAAGCCGGTCAGCACCTCGTCGAGAATCAGGAGAGCGCCGATGGCGTCGCACTTTTCGCGCAGACGGCGCAGAAGCCCGCGCGGCCAAACGCGCATTCCCGCCGCTCCCTGGACGAGCGGTTCGATGGCAACCGCCGCGATCTCTCCGAGGTTGAGCCCGTCGAGTTCCTCCGGGTCTGCGATCCGGTCCACGGGAAACTGGTGCCCGGCAAAGCGCCGGTGGAATGCCCCGATGCCGCCGAGGCTTGCGGCCCCGGCCGTGTCTCCGTGGTAGGCCTGATCAAACGCGACGAATCGCTTGCGTTCAGGAACCCCGCTCAACTGCCAGAACTGGACCGCCATTTTCATCGCGGCCTCGACCGCGGTCGAACCATCGTCGCTGAAAAACACGCGGGAGAGAGTTTGCGGCGGGAAGAGCCCCGCGAGGCGTCCGGCCAGTTCCGCCGCCGGGGCATTCGTCGTTCCCAAGAAGGAAACATGGGCCACCCGGTCGAGCTGATCGCGGATGGCGGCAGTGATTTTCGGGTGCCCGTGACCGTGGATATTTGTCCAGATTGAGGAATTCCCGTCAATATACTCGCGGCCACGGCTGTCCCGGAGAACCGCCCCCTCTCCTTCGACCAGAATGATCGGCTCATGCCCCTCCGCGCACCACGCCTTCATCTGGGTGAAAGGGTGCCAGCCATGACATTTGTCGAGGGCTGCCAAGGATCCGGTGTTCCAAACATCTCGCATCCATCCATTCAACATCTCGATCATCGCCAGATCAATCCTGCGCTTGGCGCTTGACAGGGCCGGAAGCGAGGATGATAGCGTCCCGTTCGAAAAATGAAGAATGATTCGTCTCCGGGCCATCGCGGCATTCCCAGCCCACACGAGGCAAATGAAGTCACCCTGACCAAGCCCCTTTCCATCGTAGGAGTCGGCTGCGGCAGCCGCACCTTTACCTACTGTTCCATCGCCGCGGGGATGCCGCACCGCTACCAAATTGTCGCCGGAGCCGACCCCCAGCCGGGACGGGTGGAAAAGCTGCGAGAGATATCGGCGAACCCCGCATTCCGCGGATTCGCGGACGACCAGGAGCTGTTTGCAGCCGGAAAACTCGGCGATCTGGCGATCATCGGGACCCAGGATGCCTACCATGTCAGGCCGGCGATCCAGGCGATGGAGCTGGGTTACGACCTGCTGCTGGAGAAGCCCATCGCTCCCGACCCGGCACAGGTCTTGCAGGTGCTGGCCGCCGCCGACCGGCTTGGGCGCAAGGTGCTGGTCTGCCATGTGCTGCGCTACACGCCATTCTACGTCAAAGTGAAGGAAATTATTGCAAGCGGCGTGCTCGGCGAGATCGCGACCATCGACGCCAGCGAGGGGGTCGAAGATTGGCACCAGGTGCACAGCTTTGTCCGCGGCCACTGGGGAAGCGCCAAAAAATCCAACCCGATGATTATTGCCAAGTCCTGCCACGACATGGACGTCATGAGGTGGATGGTGGACCAGCCGTGCCGCAAGGTGGCCAGCTTCGGAGGCTTGTATTACTTCAACAGCGCCAACGCCCCGGCCGGGGCTCCGGCGCGCTGCACCGACGGCTGCCCGGTGGGAGACACCTGCGCCTACAACGCGTTGCTCTACGCCGGCCAACACAGCCCCTGGATGCAGCACGTCCACGAATCCGGCACCGTCCCGGAGCCGGAGGTCATCCGCGAGTGGCTCAAGACCAGCCCGTGGGGGCGCTGCGCCTGGCGTTGCGACAATGACGTGGTGGACCGCCAGGTCCTGGCCATGGAGTTTGAAGGTGGCGTCTCCGGCACTTTCACCATGACCGCTTTTGACCGTCATCGCACCGTGTTTATCCGCGGAACCAAGGGGGTGCTGATCGGCGGCGGCCACCTGAAGGAACAGACCCGGGACGACATTCTGGTCCGCACACACCTCGGGCAGGAGGCCCGATACCGCGTCCCCGCAGATATCGGCGGATATGCCGCGCATGGCGGCGGCGACCCGGGACTGGTCTTCGCGCTGGACCGCGAACTGGCCAAACCGGCGCGCGACATGCGCAGCGGCCTGCACGCCTCGGTGGAAAGCCACATGATGGGGTTTGCCGCCGAGGAGGCACGCGTCACCGGCACCATCGTCGATCTCGCCGACTTCCGCGCCCGCCACGAGAGCGTCGGCCGCTGAACCCGATCCCGGACGGGTGCACGGGACCGGCTGGGCTCTCCCCAGCCAAGAGCATGAGCTTGTTCCGGTTTTTGGGGGGGGCTGGAATTTCCCACCAAAGATTCTTTGCGTGCGGCTGTTTTCTGGATCTTGTCTTGTGGCGGAAACGAGCGCATACCGTCCTGCACGTGAAATCAAGTCCCGTCATCTTCCGCCTGCTGGCATACTTTTCGGGGGTCATCCTGCTCGCGTGCCTGCTCTCTCCTCCTCTTTATTGGGCGGGCTCGGCGCTGGCGGATCGGGGAGCTCTGCCATTTCTGAGTGGTTTTCCATTCCACCGCTACTTCAGCCGCAGCATTCAGATCGCCGCACTGCTGATGCTCTGGCCGGCGTTCCGCTGGATCGGCATCCGCCGGCTCGGCGAGTTGGGAATCGAACGGAACCCTCTCTGGCGGAGGGATCTTCTCGCCGGGCTCGCCGCCGCCTTCATTCCGGTCCTCGCTCTGGGAATCGGATATCTGGCCTTCGATGTTTATGTTTTGAAAAAGGGACTCACGCTCGCCGCCGGCCTCCGGATTTTGGCGGCGGCAAGCGTTGTCGCCATCCTCGAGGAATTTCTTTTCCGCGGGGTCCTCCTCGGCCTGTGCCTCCGCTCGATGAAGCCGGCGGCAGCCGTCTTGGTTTCCTCGGCGGTTTTTGCCGTCGTCCACTTCATGCGGGTCGCGAAATCGGCAGACGATCCGGCCGTGGGCTGGCTGAGTGGATTTGCGCAGCTTCCCCAAGTTTTTTCGAGCGCGCCGCCGTGGCCGTTGCTCGGATGGGGAATGTTATCGCTTCTGCTCGCCGGCATCCTCCTTGCCGTGGCAACCCTGCGAACACGCTCGCTCCTCCTGCCTGTCGGCCTGCATGCCGGCTGGATCCTCGGCCAGCAGGGGTTGCAGTGGTTGGCCAAATTCCATGTCAAGCCACCGGAGGCTCTGCTGCCGTGGGTCGGCCCGAATGTGGTGAGCGGAGCGGTCCCGACCGGGTTGATTCCAGCAGCTGGGCTCTTGCTCACGGCGGCCTTGGCATTTTCCTATCTGAAGCATGTCAGGTCCCGCCGCCATTCTTCTTGATCCGCTGCGGTCGATGTTCTTTCCGGCGCACTGCGCGGGATGCGGGCGGTCGGTTTCCGGGGACGAGCCCCTGTGCCCGACCTGCAGCGGGAGCATCGAAAAAATCCGGCCGCCCCGATGCGAGGTTTGTTCCCAGCCCTACCGGGGTGATGCCCCGGCCTTTACCTGTCCGAACTGCCACGGGGAGGATTTTCATTTCGAGTGCGCCGTCGCGGTGGTGCGCAGCAGCGGCGTGGTGCGCGAAATGGTCCACCGCCTGAAATATGGAAAAGAGCTCTGGCTTGCGAGAATCCTTGCCGGATGGATGAGGGAGGGGCTCGATGATCCGCGATTGAAGCATTGGAAACCGGATGCGCTCGTGCCCGTGCCGCTTCATGCAAGGAGGCTCAGGGAAAGGGAATTCAACCAGGCGGAAATCCTTTGCAGCGAACTCTCGCGAACCTCCGGGTTGCGGGTGTATCTGCCTCTGGAACGGTGCCGCTACACCACGACCCAGACACAGTTGGACCGCAAGGGGCGAAGGCAAAACTTGCGGGATGCCTTCATTCCGGGCAAGAATAGGGATGTGACGAATATGAATCTCCTGCTGGTGGATGATGTCCTGACCACGGGATCAACCCTCGATGCCTGCGCCGCAGCGCTTCTGGAAGCCGGAGCGCGCTCCGTCCGCGCGCTCACCGCCGCGCGCGGCTAGAAAAACACCATGGCCATTTTCAAAAAACCCATCCTGCGCCCCCGCATCGGAAAAGCCCGCGAGATGCCCGAGGGCCTCTGGACCAAGTGCCCGGATTGCGGCGAGGTCATCCACAATCTTTCCCTCGCCGAAAATCTTCGCGTCTGCCCGAAATGCGCGCACCATTTCACCCTGGGATCGAGGGAACGAATCGCCAGCCTCGTGGATCCGGACTCCTTCGAGGAAACCGACGCGGCGCTCACCTCGGTGGATTCCCTCGAGTTCAAGGGGGTCGCGACCTACGCGGACCGACTCGTCAGCTACAAGGAAAAAACCGGGCTCGTCGATGCCATCATCACCGGCACGGCGCGCATCGACGGGCGTCCGCTCGGGCTGGGCGTCATGGATTTCAGCTTCCTCGCCGCGACGATGGGATCGGTTGTCGGCGAAAAGGTCACCCGGATCATCGAGCATTCGACGAAACACAAAATGCCGGTTGTCTTGGTCTGCGCCTCCGGGGGAGCGCGCATGTATGAAGGGATGCTGAGCCTCATGCAGATGGCCAAGACCAGCGGGGCACTGGCCCTCCACGCCAAGGCGAAGCTCCCGTACATCGCCGTTCTGACCAACCCGACTACGGCCGGGGTCATGGCCAGCTACGCCTCCCTCGGCGACATCATCATCGCCGAACCCGGCAGCATGATCGGGTTCGCCGGACCGCGCGTGATCCGCGAAACCACCCACCAGACACTCCCCCCGGATTTCCAAACGGCGGAGTTCCTGGAAAAGCGCGGGCTGATCGACCTCATCGTCCCCCGCTCGAAAATGCGTTCAACCCTGGGCGAACTGCTCGGCTACTTCTCCGCGAAGTGACATTCGACGAGTCGCTGACGTGGCTCAACAGCACGCAGTTCTTCGGCATCAAGCTCGGGCTGGACAACACCCGGCAACTTCTCGATCACCTCGGAAATCCGGAGCGCGGCCTCCGGATCTTCCATGTGGCCGGGACCAATGGCAAAGGCTCGGTCTGCGCGATGCTGGACTCGATCTTCCGCGCGGCCGGCCTCAAATCCGGGCTCTACACGTCCCCTCACCTCTGCGACTTCCGCGAACGGGTGCTGGTCGATGGAAAGATGATTTCCAGAGAGGCGACGGGGGAACTTCTCACGCGGCTTCGAAATTCCTGCAAGGGCTGGACGCATTCGCCCACGTTCTTCGAGCTGTCCACCGCTCTTGCTCTCGCTCACTTTGCACGCGAACGGTGCGAGGTCGTGATCCTCGAGACGGGGATGGGCGGACGCCTCGACGCCACGAATGCCGCGCCCCCCGTCGTCTCGGTCATCACCCCGATCGCGATGGACCACGCCGAGTGGCTCGGCGATTCCATTTCAAAAATCGCGGCGGAAAAAGCGGGGATTATCAAACCGGGCATCCCGGTGGTTTCCGCCCCGCAAACCCCGGAAGCCGCTGAGGTGCTGCGGGCAAAAGCCGCCGAATGCGGATGCCCGCTGACCTTTGTGGACCGGCCCTATGAAGGAGAAATCGGATTGGAGGGCTCCCATCAAAAGTGGAATGCCGCGCTCGCGGTCTCGGCGATCCGAACAGCAGGGCTCTCGCAGGAAAAAACGGCCATTGCCTGCGGTCTCCGCGACGTGAACTGGCTGGCCCGCTTCCAGAGAATCGGCGACAGAATCATTCTGGACGGCTCACACAACCCGCATGCCGCGACAGCCCTCGTGAAAACGTGGCGCGAACATTTCGGGCCGCAAAAACCGTCGGTTGTCTTCGGCGCGATGAAGGACAAGGACTGCCCGGAAATGCTGTCCATCCTCTCCGAGATCGCCGCATCGTTTTCTTTCGTGCCCGTCCCAAGCCCCAGAAGCTCCGATCCCGCCGAGCTGACGCAATTCACCCGCCTGCCAGCAAAAACATTTTCCTCCGTGTCGGCGGCAATCGAGTCGGCGATGTCGGGAGCAGCGCCGGTTCTCATCACCGGCTCGCTCTTTTTAGCGGGCGAAGCGCTCGACATTTTGACCGGAAAGAACCCTTGATGAGATCGATGGGGGGCCGGATCGGAAAATTCCGGGGAGCACACGCGACCCGCCGACCGGATTGCCCTTCTGATCAAGACGAGTGAATGGCGGGTCGCCATTCACGACACGTGCCAGTCGCGTGCGCTCCCCGGAGCTCGGATGATTTTACGGCGCGAGCCGCGAGAGCGTCCAATCCCCTCCGGACTTTTTGTAGAGCAGCCGGTCGTGCAGCCGGTCGCGGCCGCCCTGCCAGAACTCCAGGCTTTCGGGAATGACCCGGAACCCGCCCCAGCCCTCGGGCTTCGGCACCTCGCCGTGGGCGAACTGGCGTTTCAGCTCTTCGAACTTCGCCTGGAGAATCTGCCGCGAGGAGATGACCGCGCTTTGATCCGAGACCCACGCCCCCAGGCGGCTGCCGAACGGACGGCTCAGGAAATAGGCCAGGGATTCCGCGGCCGAGATTTTCTCCACGGGCCCGGCGACCTCGACCTGGCGGGCCAGCGCGACCCAAGGAAACAGCAGGGATGCCCGCGGATTCTCGGCGATCTGGCGGGCCTTCCGGCTCCCGTAGTTGGTGAAAAAGACAAACCCTCGCTCATCGTAGGCCTTCAGCAGGACCGTGCGGCAGGAGACGTTCCCTGACAGGTCGGACGTCCCGAGAGTCATCGCGTTCGGCTCGGGAATCCCCGAGGAACGGGCGTCATCAAACCACGCCCGGAATTGCTTCACCGGGTCGGGGTCGAGATCGGACTCCGCGAGCGGCTCGCGATCGTAGTCGCACCGCAATTCGTAGATGGCTGCCTCTTCGGACATGGTCCGCAAAAACTACGAGGAAAACCGGCGGCAGGAAACAGGATTCTGCGGGCCGGGGTCGAGGGATTCCGCACAGGCCGCCCCCTTCACTAGGAATGTCTCATCATCCG
>Ga0316228_1004562_pt1 | contig 10272 bp, 9 predicted proteins | sample TBH18021metaG_FD_206005 | JGI IMG/M metagenome (GOLD analysis project Ga0316228, IMG submission 206005) | Freshwater microbial communities from Trout Bog Lake, Wisconsin, USA - TBH18021 | ecosystem: Environmental > Aquatic > Freshwater > Lake > Hypolimnion/Profundal zone | place: USA: Wisconsin... | reverse complement strand
ACGGCGTACCCTTGGCGTCACCGGTCGGGGCCGTCTGAGTCTCGACGAACGCGGTGTAGTCGCCGATCGCCCGCGACCATCGCTCGGCTTCATCTGGATCGACGGCCGGCACGTCGAAGACCGTGACGACCTCGGCGGTGTTGAGCAGCACATCCGCCCCCGCCTCGCCATAGAGCCCAACGAGTTGGGCGCGATCCTGCCACATCGTCCACAGGCTGGCGCCGTAGCCAGGCAGCTCGCCCGCCGCGGTCAGCAGCGCGTCGAACCGGCCGAGCACCGCGGCCTCGTCGACGAAGATCATCAACCGCTCGGCCGGGCGGTGGCGGCGCACCGAAGCGAACAGGTCGGACAACAGCCAGCGTAGGAACGGGGCGAGCACCGCCTTGTACTCGGTCGGTACCGCCACGAACAGGTCGACGGCGCCGGTGGACAGCTCCGACAGCTGGAAGGTCGAATCACCGACGAGGTCGCGCAGGCGCCGATCGGCGAGCCACTGGAACGCCTGCAGAGCTGTGGATTTGATCGGGTCCTTGGTCTTAGGATCGGCCTCCAGGATCTCCATGGCGGCGTAGGCCGCGGGCTCGGGCCAGTGGTTGACGTACTGCTGGAGGAGGCCGTGGAAGCGGGCCTCGTCAGTCAGAAGGTCCTGAACTTCCACGACCGTACACGCTTCCGGCCGGCGTAGGGCAACCAACAGCGCGCCGGTGATCAGGTCGACGGCCCGGTTGCGGAAGTAGGCAGAGGCTTCGCCGTCACCGGAGGCCTCAGGCAGGAGCGCCAGCGCGGTGCTCTGAAGGTAGAGGACGTCGTTCGGGTCACGGCCCTGGAGTGGGTTCCAGTGGTCGGTGCCGCCGGCCAGACCCATGGGGTCAAGGCAGATGACGCGGCGCCCGAGCGCCCGGCGCCGAGCGGCCACGGCGCGGTACACCTCTCCTTTGGGGTCGAACACGACAGCGGGTCCGCCCCAGCCCTGCGGTTCCGGGAAGGCGAGGTTGGGGATGAGCAGGCCCGAGGTCTTGCCCTTGCGCGGCGGCGCGATGGTGACGAGCGTGCCCTGTACGGCGATGCGGACGGCACGGCCGGTCTCAGGATCGCGGCCGAGTTCGAGCCCGTCACGAAGGCGCCCGCGCTCTGCCGTGGTGGCAAAGCGGGACGAGCCGAACAGGTCGGAAGTGTCCCGCTTCTGTTCGGGCTTTACGCGCCGCAGAAGATGGAACCCGAATAAGATAATAAAAGGCGAGAAGGCTAGGAGGGTAGCCAGCGACCAGCCGCCATTGGAAAACTCGGGCGCACGGCCGATTAACATCCGGTAGGGTGTTGCGAGTGCATCGCCGGCACGCAACGAGAATAGCGTGCCAGTCCAAGTAGCTAAGCTGGGTACATCCGCGGGCCAGAAAGCTAAGTCAAACCCATGCTGTATCATCCCACCTACTATGTATGTGAACAACAAGGCAAAAATCGTGATCAATGCTAGGTGCATGGTAACTCGAATAGATTTTCAGCGAATGGTACCGATGTTTTTCTAAGGCTATATATTCGCGAATTCGCTATGTTTAGATGGTAAATTAATGAAAATTTTACAGATGTGTATCTTATTGCAGAGCAGACGATGGGATTTTCGAAAAAATGCTTGAACATCTTCGCACGCCAGAAGCTCAGCGACAAATGGTAGATATCCTGAACTGGCTCAGAGTTGATGAAAACAGGATTTTAATTCGGAACAATTTAGAAGAATTGCCAACTGGTACACAATTTTTTCGTTTGACAAGAGCGGTAGACGAGGAAGCCGCCCAAAAGATACTAGATTTTAGGCCAACTTTTTTTGCAACAACTGAAGAAGAGGCGAATAAATATCTCGGATTTGCTAATCGTATTCCAACTGGGCGGCTTCTTATGATGCGTGCTACTACCCTTAAGCCAATTAGGTCGGCCAGCGCAGATCAATTTGCAATCACTAGCGCAATTTATTTAGGATCAGGCAATGGTGCTAATAGATTAAGTTCACTTTCGTATCTTTATCCGCCTCATGATAATCTTCCAGAAGGCTTAAGTGACACTATCACTATAAGAATTCAGAGATGGATCGTCCCGATTGTTGTTTCTCGTTTTTTAGAACATAAATTTCGCGCCTTAAAAAGAACTGGCGTTGACGAAATAAACATTAATAAACCATTATATTCAATGGATATTGAATTTGACTGGTTAGAGTAGTAAAAGTAATTCTGTCGCAATTCGGGAGTATGCAAAAATACCCTTTCTCCGGCAATAGAAAAGCCGACACGTTTTTCCGACAAAAACGGGGCTGTTTTAGGCGGAGGATACCAATACCTGGCGTATTGCCGGAAAAACGGTCGTTTTACGTACATTGCAGGTCGCGCTACCTATCGTTGAGTTCCAATGGGGCAAGCTCTTTGGAACGGCATCGCTGGAACTCAACCATGACGTTGGCAAAAGCGCAGCTTATCGACATCACGACCCGTGCTTGACATCACGCGCCCGGCGCCAATTATGGGGGCTCGGGAAGCGATCTCCCGACGAGGCTCCGGCTGAAGAATCGCGTCCAATCTGCATTCGCTGCAAGGACGCGCCATGCCTACGCCTAACGCTATTCCTGTCGACAAACTCGCTCGCCTCGTCGGCACGCCCGCCTGCCCGATCCTCATCGACGTCCGCACCGCTCGCCATTTCGCAGAGGAGCCGCGCCTGATCCCCGGATCGCGGCCGCGCCAGTGGGATGCTGTCGCCGAGTGGGCGCCGGCACTGCGCGGCAGGCCCGCCGTCGTGATCTGCCAGCAAGGCCAGAAGCTCAGCCACGGGGTTGCTGCTTGGTTGCGCACGTCCGGGATCGTCGCCGAGGTTCTCGATGGCGGCACCACAGCGTGGGCACGGGCGGGGCTGCCGATGGTACCCGTCGACAAGCTGCGGAACTGCGACACGCAAGGGCGCACCGTCTGGGTCACCCGCGCCAGACCCAAGGTCGACCGCATCGCTTGTCCCTGGCTGATCCGCCGCTTCGTCGATCCCGAGGCGGTGTTCCTGTTCGTTCCAACCCCTGAGGTCGAGGAGGTCGCGCGATGCTTCAACGGAGAGGCGTTCGACGTCGACGCGCCCGACGTGTTCTGGAGCCATCGAGGCGAACTCTGCACCTTCGACGTCATGGTGCAGGAGTTAGGATTAGCCACGCCGCCGCTTCTGCACCTCGCCACGCTTGTTCGCGGCGCCGATACTGCCCGGCCGGACCTCGCACCCGAGGCCGCGGGATTGCTCGCCGCCTCGCTCGGCTTGTCGCGGATCTACGCCGATGATCTCGCGCAGCTCGATGCGGGCATGCTGCTCTACGACGCCTTCTACCGCTGGTGCCGTGACGCAACCGACGAGGGTCACAACTGGCCGACCAACAAGCCTCGGCCGGGGGCTTGATCATGGGGAGCGCCGTCATGGAACGCGCATCCCGCGCGGCGGAGACACCGGTCGTACCCCCCGCGTCTATCACCCTCACCGAGGCGCTGCCCGTCTGGACCCGCATCGCCGCGCTCTCGTTCGGTGGCCCGGCGGGACAGATCGCCGTCATGCATCGCATCCTTGTCGAGGAGCGACGCTGGATCTCCGAGAGCCGCTTCCTGCACGCCCTGAACTTCTGCACGCTGCTGCCTGGCCCCGAGGCGCAGCAGCTCGCGACCTATGTCGGCTGGCTGATGCACGGCACCCGCGGTGGGCTCGTCGCGGGCGGGCTGTTCGTCCTGCCGGGCATCGTCGCCATCATGGCCTTGAGCTGGATCTACGCCCTCTACGGCAACGTCGGGTTCGTCGCCGGCCTGTTCTTCGGGCTGAAGGCGGCCGTGCTGGCCATCGTGCTCCAGGCCGTGATCCGCATCGGCAAGCGAGCGCTCAAGGGTCCCGTGCTGCTCAGCCTCGCGGCGGCGGCGTTCGTGGCGATCTACTTCCTCGATGTGCCCTTCCCGGTGATCGTGCTCACAGCTGGCGTCATCGGCTACTTCGGTGGCCGGGCCGGGCTGCCCCAGTTCAAGGGGGGCGGGCACGGGGGTGGCGGCAAGGTCGTGGAAGGCCCCTTCCTCCTCGACGACTACGAGCTCCCGCAGGAACGTGCAGCCACCGGGCACACGCTGCGGATGCTGCTGACCTGGGGTGCGATCTGGCTGGTGCCGGTCGTCGCCATCCTTCTCTCCGTCGGGCCGGACGACGTGTTCAGCCAGATCGCGGTGTTCTTCTCCAAGATGGCGATGGTGACCTTCGGGGGCGCCTACGCGGTGCTCGCCTACGTCGCCCAACAGGCGGTGGAGCATTACGGCTGGCTCAAGCCCGGCGAGATGCTCGACGGTCTCGGCATGGCCGAGACCACGCCGGGTCCGCTGATCATGGTCACCCAGTTCGTGGGCTTCATGGCGGCCTTCCGGGCACCGGGCTCGCTGCCGCCGCTCCTCGCCGGCACGCTCGGCGGGCTTCTCACCACCTGGGTGACCTTCGCGCCCTGCTTCCTCTGGATCTTCGTCGGCGCCCCTTACGTCGAGCGCCTGCGCGGCAACCGGGCGCTCGCCGGTGCGCTCTCGGCCATCACCGCGGCGGTAGTCGGCGTGATCCTCAACCTCGCGGTCTGGTTCGCGCTGCACACCGTCTTCGCCGAGACGCGGCCGTTCGCGGCCGGCCCGCTCCGCTTCGACCTGCCGGTGCTGGCAAGCCTGAACCCGTGGGCTCTGCTCCTCTCAGCCGCGGCCGTGCTGGCCGTCTTCCGGTTCAAGATCGGCATGATCCCGACACTGGCTGCCTGTTCGGCCGCCGGCATCCTCCTGCATCTCGCGGGAGCCGTCGCATGAACCGCGGGACCGTCCCGGGCGCCATCCTGCTGCTCCTCGCGGCGTCCGCGGGCTCGGCATGGGCGGACGGGTTGCCGGGCTTCGAGCCGATGCAGACGGGACCCGGCTCACCGGGGCGCTGGCGAACGGTCGCGGACGCCGACGCGACAGCCGGACGTGCCGTCGAGCAATCGAGCGACGACCCCACTGAGGACCGCTTCCCGCTGCTGATCCGGATGGCGACCGCTCCCGCGGACGTGACGGTCCGAACACGGATCAAGCCGGTGTCGGGGACCGTCGATCAGGCCGGTGGCTTGGCCGTCAGACTTCTCGACAGGAACAACTACTACCTCGTCCGAGCCAATGCCCTCGAAGGCAACGTGCGCTTCTACAAGGTCGTCGCCGGGCGCCGGACCCAGTTGGCCGGGGCCGACGTGCCGGTCGCCGCCGGCGTCTGGCACGATCTCGCCCTAACCGCCCGCGACGACCGGTTCACGGTATCGTTCGACGGCCGCGATCTTTTCTCGGCCACCGACGCGACGATTGGCACGCCCGGCAAGGTTGCCTTCTGGACCATGTCGGACAGCGTCACGCGCTTCGACCGCCTCGATGTCGAGGAACTCCGATGATGGCGCGCCGCCCGCTGGCCATCGCGTTCGCCGTGGCGGCCGCCCTTGCCGGGCCGTCGGGCTCTGCCGGGGCCGAACCCTTCCGGAGGCTTCTGGGACGCGACCTCGCCGTTCGGCTGCCTGGCATGGAACTCACCGACGACGTGCATTGGGCCTACGGCTTCGAGCGCGGCGGCCGCCTGCGCTCCGTGTCGATGGGCACGCTGCGGATCGGCTCCTGGCGCGTCCGGGGCGACGAACTCTGCCTCGACGGCGGTCCGGACGGAGCCCGCTGCTTCCAAGTCTGGGCCGCACGCGACGACATCGAACTCCGTCGCGGCGACGGGAGCCTTCCCGACGCCGGCACCCTCCGGAACCCCCAGGCGCGCCGCTAGCGGCCGCCTCTCCTGAAAGGAAGAACCCCATGTCCAACGATATCGACCGTCGCCACCTGTTCCTCGCCGGCGCTGGCCTCGCCGCCGGCATGGTGGCCGGCCCATCCGCCGCGGCGGACGGACCTACTCCGGGGCAACCCGCGATCAAGCTGCCGCCCTACACCCCCAAGCCGCTGCCGCTCGACCCGCAGAAGATCCAAGGGATGAGCGAGCGCATCATGATTAGCCACTACGAGAACAACTATCTCGGAGCGGTGAAGCGCCTGAACTCCATCGCCGATCAGCTCGCGACGATGGACTACGAGAAAGCGCCCGGTTTCGTCGTCAATGGGCTCAAGCGCGAGGAGCTCATCGCCACCAACTCGATGATCCTGCACGAGCTGTTCTTCTCCAACCTCGGCGATCAGAGCAAGCCGGGCCCGGAGTTGGAGGCGGCCCTGGTCCGCGACTTCGGCAGCGTCGAGCGCTGGCGCTCGCAGTTCACCGCAATGGGGCGCGCCGAGGGTGGCGGATCCGGCTGGGTGCTGCTGACCTACAGCCCGCGCGACAAGCGCTTGGTCAACGCCTGGGCAGCCGACCACACCACAACCCTGGCCGGCGGCACGCCCATCCTGGCGATGGACATGTACGAGCACGCCTACCAGATGGATTTCGGGGCGAAGGCGGCGAACTACGTCGACGTGTTCATGAAGGTCATCCGGTGGGAGACGGCCGACCGCCTCTACGACGAGGCGAGGCGCGCCGCATGAGGGGCCGGCGCATCCTCGGCGTCGCCGTGCTCGCGGCGTTCGCCGCCGTGGGCACACTCCCGGCGAGGGCCGTCGACGGAGGAACCGCTGCCCCGCCGACCGAGGCCCCGGCCGACGGTCCGCTCCGGCAAGGTCCGGTGGACGTGACGGGGCGCAGGACGCAGGACCTCTACCTGGCATGCCTCGCCGAGCAGGGGGCGGCGTCCGGCTGGTGCAGCGCCTATCTCATGGGCGTCGCCGACACGCTCACGGCCTTCGGCAACGGCGGCGACAGGGGTGGTCTCTGCAACGTGGACTACAGCATCGAACAGCTGTCGGAGACCTTCCTGACCTGGGCGCGGGCGCATGACACCATGTTGCAACTCGACATGTTGGCCGGGGCCACGATTGCCTTCCGGCAGCGCTGGCCCTGCCGATAGCGGCCGTGTCGGGATCGGGGTTCATCACCGAACCGGCGGGCGGGCCTTGTGCCGGTCATTCTCGCGAGCGACCAATGCCCTCTAAGGCTCCACAACCTTTCAAAGTCGCTGTCGTCTGGCGAGGTGATGCCCAAGCGCGAGCCGAGGCACGCCCCGAGACGAGCCGGTTCGCGGCGATCTTTGCCGCCCTGGAACGCCATGGTGTCATCGCCGAGCCAGCAGTTTGGACCGAGGATCTCGCCAGTGAGGTCCGGACCCAACTCATGGCGGCGGACGGGGTGCTCGTCTGGGTGAACCCTGTGGCGGCGGACACGGGCCAAGACCGCAGGGCCCTCGACGCGGTCCTGCGGGAGGTCGCCGCCGCCGGCATCCTCGTCAGCGGCCATCCGGACGTGATCGACCAGATAGGCACCAAGGAGGTGCTGTACCGGACGCGGGCGATGGGCTGGGGAACGGATACGCATCTCTACGGGAGCCATGCGGCCCTCGCGGCAGAGTTCCCCGCGCGTGTGGCAGAGGGACCTCGGGTCCTGAAGCGCAGCCGCGGCAACGGCGGCATCGGCGTGTGGAAGGTCGAACGCGCTACGGGCTCGGACGTCCTGGTGCAGGAGGCGAGCGACAGGAGCCTGCGCACCGTGTCGCTCGACGCATTTCTGAATGAGCGTGCCTCCGACTTTGTGGCAGGCGTCACCCTCGTCGACCAACCGTTCCAGGCGCGGCACCTGGAGGGGATGGTTCGTTGCTACGTCAGCGGCACGCGCGCCGCTGGATTTGGTGCCCAGTACGTCACGGCTCTGGCGCCGCCCGAGCACGGACGGGCGACGCCGCGCCTGTACTCCGGTCCGGAGGACGAGCGGTTCCAGCGCCTGCGCCGCCAGCTGGAACGGGTGTGGATCCTGCAGATGACGGACCTGCTCGGCCTGGAGCCGGACGACCTGCCGGTCATCTGGGATGCCGACTTCCTGTTGGGGCCGAAGGATGCCAGCGGTGAGGACACCTACGTGCTCTGCGAGATCAACGCGAGTTCGGTGTTCCCAATTCCCGACAAGGCGCCCGAAGCCGTTGCCGCCACAATGCTCCGGCGGCTGGTCAGTGCCCGCGGTTATCGAGTGGCCTGAGCGGCCCCGGCAGAGCCGTAGCACCAGTCTCAATCAGCGGGTCAGAAGCGGTTTCCCGAAGATCGACGGTGCAAAATCATCTAGGAAGATCAAGATTTGCGTGCGAAATCCGAGACTTCGACCGCCTTGTTTGTTGAGCGGTACGATCACCTCGCCCGATAGCTGCCAAACGTCTTCGACGTAGGCGAGACCAGGGTTCATAGTCGCCGCCGTCTTCTGGCGCCACGGAGTGTCAAACGCGAACTCTACGAGTGGCACGAGCTGGTGCAGCGGCTCATCCTTGGGGAGTTGGCCGGGTGTGAAGCGATCGGACAGGTACAGGGTGCTGTATTCAATCGAGAAGCCCCAGTGCAGGGTCGTGACGTTTGCCCCGCTCACAGTGCCGATCTGCCCAACCATTGCGGTCGTTTCGGCGATGGAGCGCGCGGATCGGACGTGATCCAGCGGCACCTCCAGGGAGACCGCCCCGGCGATGCCGAACGGGCGCAGCCACGCCAGCGCGTCGAATAGCGCACCAAAACCCTGGCCGAAGGTCAGGCCGGGTGCGAGCGTGTTCGGTGCGCTCGCACCCACGGCCCGAGAGCCGGTCCCACCGATGCCCCAGGTCAACGAGGCCGCCACCAGCGTCTCTTGCAGGTCGTTGCGGTAGACCTGCTGCTTGAGGGAGAGGCTGGTCTGGTCGAACCCCGCGCGTGGGGACAGACCGCCCCCGGTGCGCCATATGCCGCCGCTGTTGATGCCCACGGCGAGATCTTCGACCAGTAGGCGCTGGAACGAGCCGTAGAATGCCCGGTCACGCACCACGGGGGTCATCGTGCCGCTCAGATCGTGGCGCGCGTCGATGGTGAACAGTTGCAGCTCATCGGCCACGGCCGGGTCGTCGAACGTGATGGTGCCGGGGAAAAAGCGGTTGCCCGCGATGCCGTGCGCCTCGGCCGACTGGGCGATGCACACGGCCACCACGGTGGCGAGGGCAGCGCGTAGGATGACGACCCCTCCCGCTGCCGTCTGATGCGCATTGCCCATCAGGGATCACCCGACCGTGAGACCGAAGAGACTGGCCGCTTGCTGGGCGTGCTGGATGCCCTGCCAGCCGAGCCAGCCGGTATAAAGGCCCACCAGTACAATCAGCACGCCAGAGGCGTAAGGCGCGCGCCGGGCAAAAGTGCTGAACCCTGGCCAGCGGCTTGCCACGTGTCGGACGCTGAGGGCTGCGATTACGCCCGCCGCCACCATCGTCACGGCTAGACCGATGCTGAAGCACACCACCAGCAGGAAGCCGAGACTGAGCTGCTTAAGCTGGATGCAGAGCAGCAGCACCGTGATCGCCGCCGGGCATGGGATTAGTCCCCCTGTGAGGCCGAACATCACGATCTGCCCGGTGGTGACGGTGCGCCCCTCGAACCGCTTGCGGATGTCGGCTGCATGAGCGCGGGCGTGCGCATCGTCCTCGTCGCCGAGGTTCATGTGGCTATGGTCATGCCCGTGGTCGTGGTCGTGCTCGGTGAATGCGACGGCATAGCTGTGGCCGTGGCCGCCATGGGACAGGCTGACCGTCGCTGTGAACTCGTGCGGCTCGGGGATTTCTTCAGCGCTTTCGAGATAGCCGCCCTTATCGATCAGGCTGAACGCCTGCCGGGTGCCGTCCGGCCGCGCAGTCTCAATCGTCACGTCGCGGGCAGCGAAGCGTTCGCCTCGCTCGAAGCGGATGCGCCAGTGGGGCGGTACACCGTCCTCGAACACCTCAAGGGCAACGGTGCCATGGCCGGTATCGATATGGCGGACTTCTCCGTCATGATGGTGGCGTTGGTCGTGATCGTGTTCCGCCCGCTGCTCTCGCCACGTCCGCCAGAGCATCCAGAGCGCGATGCCGACGATGATGACGGCTGAGGCGAGCTGAAAGTACGGCTCGCTGGTCTCGCCGCCCCACTGCTGCCCGAGGTACTGGCCTCCCAAGGCAATGACCCACACCACCGCCGTGTGCGAGAGTGTCGCCGCTAAGCCCAGCAGGACCGCCTGGGTAACCGTCCCCCTGACCGCGATGATGAAGGCCGCCATCATCGTCTTAGAGTGACCCGGCTCTAGACCGTGCAGGGCACCGAGCAGGATCGCGCTCGGCACGAACAGCCACGCGTGCGCGGTCCCCTGCTGGAGCAGGTCGGTCAGTGAGGT
>Ga0316228_1004560_pt1 | contig 10281 bp, 9 predicted proteins | sample TBH18021metaG_FD_206005 | JGI IMG/M metagenome (GOLD analysis project Ga0316228, IMG submission 206005) | Freshwater microbial communities from Trout Bog Lake, Wisconsin, USA - TBH18021 | ecosystem: Environmental > Aquatic > Freshwater > Lake > Hypolimnion/Profundal zone | place: USA: Wisconsin... | reverse complement strand
TAAGCATTGTGTCCCCTCCATAACAAAATCTCCCATGCCTTATACTTCGACATAGGAGATTAAAAACCATTTTCGTACCCTATTACTTTTTTTACTTTATCGACAGCCTGGAGAGGTATAACCTCTTCCGTCTTATTTTTATGGCGTCAAACGCAAATTTACCGGGCGCCAAGCTTTTTCCGGCGCTTGGGTTTTTCCGGAGATTTCCCCTTAGATGCCGCAAGACTGGCTTCCAGGGCGGCCATGATGTCGATAACTTTGCCTTTGCCGGTTGTAACTGGGCGGGAGACCAGCTGTTCTCCTGCGGCCTTGCTTTCGACCAGCGCCATCACCTGCTGCTGGAAGGTGTCGTGATAGCTGTCAGGATCGAAATTTGCGGCCATGGATTCGATCAATTTTATGGCCATCGACAGTTCGCTATTATCCGGTTTGGTCTCGGCCGGAGCCGCACTTTCGAAAACGCTTGGATCGACGACTTCATCATGAAAAAGCATGGCAGAGAGGACGAGCGCCCTGCCGACCGGACGCAGGGCCGCGAGATATTCCTTGTTCCGGAGCACGAATCGTGCTATGCCGACCCGCCCGGTGTTTTCCATGGCCTTTTTCAGTAGGGTGTATGATTTGGCTGCCCCTTTATCAGGAACCAGATAGAAGGATTGCTGGTAGTAGATTGGATCGATCTGTTCCAGTTTTACGAAATCTTCGATTTCGATGGCCCTGGTCGCCTCAGGATAAAGCGCGTCCAATTCTTCGGAAGTAACGCGAATGTAGCGTTCCGGCGAAATTTCGTACCCGCGGATCATCTCCTGATTGCCGACTGCCTCGCCATCGCCTTCGCAGACCTTTTTGTAGTGAATCCGGCAACCGTCGGTTTTGCGCAACTGGTGAAATCGAACCGCGGTTTTGCTTGCTCTGTTGTACAGTTTGACAGGGATATTGACCAATCCGAAGGTGATTGTTCCGCTCCACACCGGTCTTGGCATCGGCTTAGCCTCCCTATTTATTCGCGGATTACGGCGGTTGGTTCTTTGTCAGTCCGCAGCCCTTTGAAGGAGGGATGGCGGAGGGTCTGATGCGGGGTCCATTCGGTGAATTCAAATTCGCCCACCAGGGACGGTTCAATATAAACGGCATCTTTATAAGGCGGTGCCTGGGCAAAAGGGCTTGTGGGGCGGCGGAGCGCCGCAAAGGTTTCTTTCAGGTGCACCAGCACAAGATCAGAGAAACCAGTTCCAACCTTGCCGGCAAAGAAAAGTCGCTGCGGGTTGCCGCGTATTGCGGCCTCATCTGCCGTAACATCATAATAGCCTGTCAGAATGGCGCCGATTTGGCCGGCGCGGCGGCCGCTGCCTGGAATCCACCCGGCGATAACAAGTTCCTGGCGGGCTTGATTTTTGATTTTAATCCAGGCGCCGCTGCGCTTGCCGGCTTCATAGCAGCTATCCAGTTGTTTGGCGACAACCCCTTCCAAACCAATTTCCTTGCTGGCGTCTACCATCGCCGGCCCCTCTCCGGCCCGGTAGAGTGGGGTCCGCCAGGAGGCTCCTTCAAGTGCCAGGTTTTGCAAACAGGCGCGCCGGTCGCTGTAAGGTCGCTCCTGCAGCGAATCACCGTCAAGATACAGGATATCGAAAATCATATAATTAACCGGAATTGTCTCGGTCAGCTTATTGATTGCCGAGACTGACTTCCGACCCATCCGGTGCTGCAGCGATGAGAAGGATGGTCGTCCGTCCTGGCCGAGGGCCACGATTTCGCCGTCCAGAACGAGCCGGCGCTTGCCGAGGGCTGCGCCCAGGGCTTCCAGTTCAGGGTATTGGGGTGTGATGTCCTTGAGATTCCGGCTCTGCAGGGTGATGCGGCCTGCGGTGATATAGGCGATGGCCCGCAGGCCGTCCCACTTGATTTCAAATCCGTAGTCGCCGTAATTGTCAGGCAGCTTCCCCGGCACGGCCAGCATCGGCAGCAAGTTCAGGGGCATGGCGTCAGTCACCGTGGCACATCCTTTCTCGCGGCGTCTTCTGTCAGGGCGACAATCCCCAGATATCAGCCGACAGACCGCTACTTGTGAGTAGCGATCGGACGATAATCCGCCGGCGGGTCGAATTGACGAAACGGAGGTCTTTGTCGGTGTAAGTGGTAGCGTCCCGGCCGGGAGGAACGTAGGCCACCGGCTGGGAATGGGGATGGCGCTCGGTTATGGTAAGCCCTGCGGCGAGAGCGGCGTTGTAAATGGTGCTGGAAACCTGGCAGACACCGCCGCCTACATCCTGTTCCAGGCGTCCGCCTTCTGCAAAGATGGTTGCCGGCAGAAAACCGCGGTCTGCGGTAGGTTCTCCCAGCCTCCGGTTGAAGGAGAATTCGTAGCCTGGCTCGATCAGGGCGTTGTTGATCACCCTGGCGGCCAGGCGGATGTTGTGGACTCTGGCCGGAGTCCGGTCGATGATTTTGGTTGTGCAGGCGCCGAGGCGCTGGGCTTTTTCCAGACTGGCGGCGGTAACCGACGGAGCGGCTGTACGAAACACTGGCGTCACCGCCGCTTGCGGCGGGGCGTCCAGGACTTGCTGCACTGTTGCGGAAATATCCAGCATTATACCTGGCTCTTCCGCGGTGATTAGGCCCGAGTCGGGGTCAAAAGCCGCGTCCCGGGGAGCGACATATTGACTTTGCGCCATAGGCAGCAGCAAAGCGGCCACCTCGGCTTGGGACATCCCGCCGGCGGCCGCTCCGCCCACGGTAACATCCACGGCTGTTCTTGGCAGCGGTTTGGGCGAGGTCTTGAGCCAACCGCAGCCTGAGATAGACAATAGGAACAGCAGGATAAACAGGGCCGTAAAACATGGTCGATATTTCACAAGTAAGGCACCTCTGCTGTCAATTTACGAAAGCTGCGCTTGTTCAACAGCCTGGCATTTTTAGTTTTTGCGCCTACCTTGGTGCTATGCTTGGTAATCACTGGCACTTTCCCGGCTCTTGTCGCATGCTTTTTTCCAGAGGAGGGCATAATAGGTAGACTTGATTTTCGCGACAGGAGGCAGTCCGTTATTGAAAGTGTTTTTAGGTATTGACGTCGGATCAGTAAGCACCAATATTGCGGCAGTAGACCTGCAGCAGCAAATCGTGGACACGGTATATCTGAGAACTCAGGGGCAGCCGATTCTCGCCATCCAACAGGCGCTGCGAGAAATAGGCCGGCGGATTCCCGGGCTGGACATCGCCGGGGTGGGGACTACAGGCAGTGGGCGGCATTTGGCCGGAGTGGTCGTTGGGGCCGACACCGTCAAAAATGAGATCACCGCTCATGCCGTGGCTGCCATGCATCTTGTTCCTGCCGCCAGGACAGTCTTCGAAATCGGCGGACAGGACTCGAAAATCATCATTATCCGTGACGGAATTGTCACCGATTTTGCAATGAATACGGTTTGTGCAGCCGGAACAGGTTCGTTCCTGGACCAGCAGGCAGCCAGGCTGAACATACCTATTGAAGAATTCGGCCGCCGCACCTCCGAGTCCCGGTCCCCGACCCGGGTTGCCGGGCGCTGCGCCGTCTTTGCCGAGTCGGATATGATTCACAAGCAACAGGCTGGCCATCAAATCGCCGATATTCTCAGTGGTTTGTGCCAGGCATTGGTCCGCAACTATCTGAACAATGTCGGAAAAGGCAAACCTATCAGCAGCCCGGTGGTATTTCAGGGCGGGGTTGCAGCGAATGCCGGGATGAAACGGGCTTTTGAGGAGGCTCTGGGCTATCCTGTAGTGGTGCCGCCGTATTATGACGTGATGGGAGCAATAGGGGCGGCATTGTTGGCCCAGGAGGCGATAACCCCTGAGCGGGCAACCAAATTCCGCGGCCTTGATCTGGTGGATTACCGCTTTCGTTCAGCCATTTTCGAATGTACTGGATGCCCGAACCAGTGTGAAGTGGTGGAAATCGGGTTCCAGGATCATGTGCTGGCCCGCTGGGGTGATCGTTGCGGCAAATGGGGCGACAATCCGGTGTCAGTCAGCTGAATAGGCTACCACCGACTTTTGTCGCCGAAAGGCCAAAAGGCAAAATAAAAGACACTCCAAACTGGAAGTGTCCTGGGAAAATATTTGTATAATATTGGAAATATTTCGACTGAGTCAACATATACATTAGTGGGGATTCCTCAGATGAAGGGGGTCATGCCTTGAAAGCACTGTTTAAGGAGAAAGTAACAAAATTCGGGTCGCTGATCAGTCTGATTGCGGTTACCGCAATGCTGGCGTTGTTTTTTCTGGCTATGCCGGATGCGTTGATGTCGGTATGGGGGCGGGCCTTTACCGTGGTGTGGGCGCTGACGGCGATACTGGTTTTCGTCGCCCACGCCCGACGCTTATCCGGCGAGAGCCGCCGCTATCGGCCTTACTTGGCTGACGTCAGGGATGTCCGCTCGAAAAAACAGAGCGAGCGGCGGCTGATGAGAGGGTAAAGGGTTACAGGGAACCCAGGACATCATCCAGGTTTGACAGCAGGGCATCAATATCCTGCCGGATAATGACCAAGGGTGGCTGAAAGGCCAGGACGTTTCGGTGGAGGCCGTTTTTCCCCACCAAAAAGCCCCGGTCTTTCATTTTTTCCAGCACCTGATCAACCTGACTCACTGCCGGGGTCATGTCCGGCTGGACTAGCTCGGCGCCCAGCATCAGTCCCAGGCCCCGGACGTCGCCAATAACAGGGTGTCGCCGCTGGAGCTGGAGCAGGCCATCCTTGAGGTAGGCGCCGAGCACAGCGGCTTTCGCAGGCAGAGCATACTTGGTGAGCACATCCAGGGTTGCCAGGGCAGCAGCAGAGGTAACCGGATTGCCGCCCAGGGTCGAGGCGCCGGGGCGGGTATACTTGGCGGCGATTTCCGGCCTGGTAATGAAGGCGCCCACTGGGGTACCGTTAGCCAAGGCTTTGGCCACAGTCATAATATCAGGTTCGACGCCGAAATGCTCGATGGCGAACATCTTGCCGGTGCGGCCAAAGCCTGTCTGCACTTCGTCAATGATCAGCATAATACCGTATTTGTCGAGAATCTCTCTGACCCGTTTGAAATAACCAGCCGGCGGAGTGATAATACCGCCGTTGCCCTGAATGGGTTCGGCGAACAGCGCCGCCACCTTGCCTGATGTGGCTGTATTGATGACTGTCTCGATATCGTTGGCGCACGCCAGGTCGCATTCAGGATGGCGTTTTCCCATTGGACAGCGGTAGCAGTAGGGCGTGGCCGCAAAGCTGATGCCGCCCACCGGGGTGGTGTCTGTTCGCCACATGCTGAGGCCTGTAAGGCTCATAGTCAGTTTGGTGCGGCCGTGGAGACCATGCCGCAGGCTGAGAAACTCGGATCGGCCGCTATAGATGGAGGCCAGCAAAGCCGCGCCTTCATTGGCCTCACTGCCGCTGGCGCAGAAAAACGACTGCTGCAGCCGCCCAGGGGTAAGCTCAGCCAGGCGTTCGGCCAGATTGACCACATTTTCTGTCAGATAGATATTGCAGACATGTTGCAAGGTGGTGACCTGCTCAACCACAGCTCTGGTGATTTCCGGATGGCAGTGGCCGCAGTTGATTACCGAGACTCCGGCGAAGCAGTCGAGATAGCGTTTGCCGGTATGATCGTAGAGGTACTGCATTTCGCCGCGGACGATTTGCATCGGCTGAGAGTAAAAATGATACAGGCAGGGAATCAGGTAATCGCGCTTCTTGCGCAGGATTGCCTCTGGACCGATATACATATCCTTCACCTCTTTATCCTATCGCGATGCGCGGTAGCGCAGCGCACCGATGCCCAGCTCCCGTGGGGAACTCGCCGCAATCGCGGTAAGCAGAGCCGGGTCAAAGTTTTCACCGGACTGGCCTGAAAGTCTGTCCAGCTCCCGGCGGTAGGCTGCTGTCAGCTGCCCGACCAGCGAAGGGGTGTAATGCTGTCCTTCGATGCGGTAGTGGCTGACGCCGCCTGCGTACAGTCCCGCCAGATGGGGCAACAGGCACAAATCATTGGCCAGCAGGACATGGTTGCGGCAGTACTGGTCGATCTTTACCGGGTGCAACTGGTTGGCGCTATCTTTGAGGGCGTACTCGCCACCGCTGCAGGTGTCGCGGCAAAGACCGGTCGACGCACTGTCGGCCGCGAGAGCCTTGGGCAGACAGTAGTCCATAACCATGGCTTCCAGTGGCCCGTGGACGATGATCTCCAGCGGCAGCGGGCTGCTGACCGCAAGGTCGATAATTTGCTCCCCGGAAGCTTCCAGCGAGGCGGTAGCTTTTACTACCCCTTGGCTTTGGAGCCAGCAGGCCGCGGCGGAGTTGAACAGGTTGAAGGAAAAGTCGCTGTGAACCGGCAGACGGGTAAAACTGCGGGCCAGACGCAGTGCACCGATATTGCTGACCATAACGCCATGAGGCTTGAGTTTGGCCAAGCACGCGAAAAGCTGTTCCAGTTCACCGCATTCCCGCAAGGTAGTGATCCGGGGGGTTGTGACAACAAGGGCCGTATTATGTTGGTCGGCCAGGTCGACGGCGGCAGCGATCTGTTCTTGCGACCAGGGAGTGGCGGGTTGGAAGGCCTCGCCGCCGACATAGGCGATGTCGGCGCCGTTTTGGTATGCTGCCAGCAGTGACGGGAGGTCTGCCACCCGGACCGTCAGCTGGGGACGGACTGGTTTCGCCGAGGGACGGTCGGACTTTAGTAGCGGCAGAGCAGCAGGGGTAGTCATAGCGGCCTCTTTTACCGCCTGACTGAAGAAGCGCGGTTCACGGGTCCCGCTGAAGCCTACCGCCCCGGCCCCCGGGTTGCCGAAGGCGTAACAGGTGGTAAAATCACGGGCGCGGCTTTCCTGGAGATTCTGCCAGTCGGCTTCGTTTGTGACATAGCCGCTGGGGTCGGCGACATACTGGTCGATGGCCCGCCGATAAAGGCTCACCATCCGTCCTACAAAATCAGCGGTGCGCATCCGCCCTTCCAATTTAAAGGAACACACTCCTGATTGGATGAGCTGGGGCAGGTGCCGATAAAGGCACATATCATTCATCGCCAGCTTGTACGGACCAGGTTCACAGTGAGTCCGGCCGGTGGAGCTGTCAACTAATTCATAGGGCCAGCGGCAGGGTTTAAGACAGCGGCCCCGGTTGGAACTCTGGCCGAACACCACCCCGGAGTGCAGGCACTGGCCGCTGTGGGCGATGCACATATCGCCATGGACGAAATATTCCAGTTCGATGCCGGTGCGTTCGCGGACAAGTGCCAACTGATCCAGCGACATCTCCCGGTTGAAGACCACCCTGGTGACGCCGTATTCCTGCAAGGTGCGCACAGCGGCCTCGTTATGGATATTCATCATCACCGAGGAGTGCAGCGGGATGGTAATCCCCATCTGCCGGACAAGCTGGAGCATGGCGAGATCCTGGACAAGGAGAGAATCCGGTTTGATGGTGGCGAGTAATTCCAGGTAAGAGCGCATCGCCGGCAGCTCGCGTTCACTGACAAGGTTGTTCACTGTGATGTAAAGCTTTACACCGTGCGCGTGGGCGTACTCGCAGGCCCTGGCCAACTTTTCATCATCAAAATTAGCATCACTGCGGTGCAGCCGCATATTGAAGCGTTTGCCGCCAAGATATACGGCGTCGGCCCCTGCAGCCACGGCGGCCTCCAGGGAGTCCCAGGTGCCGGCAGGTGCCAGCAGTTCGACAGATTGGCGAGACAGCAACAAGAACTTCATCTCCTATTTTATTCAAAGATTTCTTTGGCGGTGACCGCCAAAGCGGAGGGGAACTCGATGCCCAGATTATGGGCCGCAAAGTTGTTCAGCAGGATATCGGGCTTGTCGACAGAGCCCACGGGTATCGAATCCGGATCGGCTCCGTCAAGAATATTCACCGCCTGAGCGGCGCAGGCCCAGCCGAGCTTATAGTGATCAGCCACCAGCCCTCCCAGCGCTCCGGCCTGGATGTTAGCGCCACTGGAGGCGATGATTGGTATTGCCGCAAGATCGGCATAATAAGCAATGGTGGCAAAATTTTCTTCGATTATTTTACCGATCGGCAGGAACAGCGCGTCAATGGGGACAGTCAGCCGCTCCCCCAGGAGCGACAGGTCCTGCGGCTGATCCACCGGCAAGGGGATGACATGATACAGACCTTCCGCCGCGGTCGTAAAATGACTGACTTCCAGTAAAGAATTGGGGTCGGCGCAATGATAAAGCACGGCGACGGCTTTCGCCTCAGGCAGAAGTTGCCGGATGAACGCCAGCTTGGCGGGGGCGGCCACCATTCCTGCCATTCCGGTAACTTTTCCGCCGGGCTTGTCCAGCGCCGCTACCAGCCCGGCGCCGACAGGATCGAAAACAGGGGTGAATACCACCGGGATGTCACCCGTGAGAGCCTTGGCCGCTTTCGCCGCCGGAGTGGAACAGGCGAAAATCAGGTCAACTCCCCGGCTTTCCAGGCTGAGGGCCAGGCTGTCCAGCAGGGCGGCGTTGCCATCGGCGCAGAGGTATTCGAATGTCGCTGTCAGGCCGCAGGCGGTGAGCCCGGCCTTAAAACCCTGCACAGCGTCATCAAGATGCTGGGTCAGTTGCAAAATACCGATATGACGCAAAGATAAACACCCTTTCAAACAGTTTGACAAATATCAGTTCCACATGTTGCCAAGAAAACCTTTGCCGCCTGGTGAAAAAAATCGCAATATGTGTTATTTAGCCTGCAACTATAGACTATCCAAAAACCAGTCAGCTGTTTCGTTCAGCCTGTCCGGCTGGGCCCCAGGATTCGCGAAATTACCGCCAGATAAGAATATTCTGAGCAAAAATACTATCGACGGCAGGGTGGTTTCCATTTTGTGTCGAAATAGCATTTTAGTGGCATTGCCATCAGATACAGACCAATTCCAAGCAGGAATAGGAGGAGATAAGCAGCGATGTCGATGGAAAAATTCGCGATACTGACAAGTGGCGGAGACGCCCCGGGAATGAACTCCGTGATCCGAGCCGTTACCCGTAAAGGGCTCTACCACGGGCTCGAGGTTTTGGGGGTACTTAGAGGCTATCAAGGCTTGATTAATGGAGACTTCCTGCCGATGCAGCTGACCTCGGTAGGTGGAATTATCAATCAGGGTGGAACCATCCTCAAAACCGCCAGAAGTGAAGCGTTTAAGACTGAGGAAGGATTTTCCGCCGCCCTGAGGCAGATTGAAAAGAATAAGCTGGAGGCTGTGATCGTAATCGGTGGCGACGGGTCGATGGCCGGGGCGCAAAAGCTGGCCCAGGCGGGCGTGAGCACCATTGTTATTCCCGGGACCATTGACAATGACATGGCCGGTACCGAATATACCCTTGGCTTTGACACCGCCCTGAACAGCATCCTGGATGCCACCAGCAAAATCCGCGATACCGCAGCTTCCCATGAACGGGTGGCCATTATCGAAGTCATGGGGCGGCATTCAGGCCAACTGGCGCTGGCAGCCGGGCTGGCGGGCGGCGCGGAGGTCATTTTGCTGCCAGAAGTGCCGATGCCTATTGAAGAAGTATGTTTTATCCTCCGACAGGGTCATCAGCGCGGCAAGCAGTCCAGTATCGTCATCGTCGCCGAGGGAGCCGGTAAAGGCTATGATGTCGCCTCCCAAATCGCCGCCCAGACCGGGTATTCCACCCATGTCACTGTTTTGGGCTACATCCAGCGCGGCGGCAGCCCCACGGCCACCGATAATATTATCGGCAGCCGCATGGGCGGCAAAGCCATTGACTGCATTCTCGCCAACGAGTTGAATTGCCTGATAGCCTGGCAGAAAGGGGACATCACTACAGTTCCCTATGCCGAAGCTTTCGCCACCAAGCGGAGCATCGACACCTCCCAGTATGAATTGGCCCGGATCCTCGCGCTATAGCAGACTGTTGAAAAAGGCCAATCTGCGTTGCTCGACCTTTTTGAACAGCCTGAGGTTTGTCGACACACTGAGACACTACCGTCGGTAGTGTCTTTTGGTTTATTAACGCTCCCTGGCGAAACCGGGGCGACTTTGTTCTTATCGGCAGAAAAAGATAAAGGGATTTGGCAGGTCTTGCAAGAAATTCTGTACATATAAAATAACTTACCTACCGCGTGAAAAGCAGGAAGGCAGGACAATCAACAATGTCAAATTCTAAGCCGAAAAAAACTGATGGTGGACAATTTGTCCACTTACATAACCACACCGAATTCAGCCTGCTTGACGGCGCCAGCCGGATTGAAAGTCTGGTGCGGCGGGCCAAAGAACAGGGTATGCCGGCGGTGGCCATTACCGA
>Ga0316228_1004559_pt1 | contig 10281 bp, 9 predicted proteins | sample TBH18021metaG_FD_206005 | JGI IMG/M metagenome (GOLD analysis project Ga0316228, IMG submission 206005) | Freshwater microbial communities from Trout Bog Lake, Wisconsin, USA - TBH18021 | ecosystem: Environmental > Aquatic > Freshwater > Lake > Hypolimnion/Profundal zone | place: USA: Wisconsin... | reverse complement strand
GGCTTGTTTGAGGATGGCCATGATTTGGCTATCGGTAAAGCGGGAGGTTTTCATAGAATTTCCTTTAAATCAAACAACTTAGAAATTCTACTTTTAACTCAGGTTAAGGGGCGGGGGTATTACCATTGCAGGCTACGCCAACGAATTGGCATACTCTCGGTTCCCTGTCTTATACCCGTTCCTAACAAAAACTCTACATAGACTCGGCACAGTCTTCGCATATGATTACTGCGTTGATTACGTCCAAAGCGTTCCCAGCCCCGCATATATTCCAGCAAGTAGTTGACTTCCTGCTGATTAAAAGCTGGTCTGATCTCCGCCCTATCTGCATTAACTTCCAGCAAGGGTATGGTTCGATGCCGATGGATTAATCCCTGATCCCTAGCTCGTTCAATCACTCGCTTATATAGACCCGCGTGGCGTCTTTGGGTGTAGGTCTTGGGATTTTTACCCATCTTGGAGATTCGCCAAGCCACATAGTCATCTACCATCTCCTGGGTAATGTCATTGATTTGATAATTACCAAAGAACGGGATTAGATACTTGGTATAGATATGGATGTAATCCACATGAGTGCGCTTATTGGGATTGGCCTGCACCACTCTGGCAGCCATAGCTAGCTCTTGCGTGGCTAATTGGCGAAAAGTCCGGGTCTTAATGGCTAAATCACTGGCTATCTTGACCTTAACGGTCTCATATATAGCTATGGCTTGGGTCGTGGCTTCAGCTACTTGGTCTGAACCGGTACTGGCGCAATGCCAAGCACCTGTAGATAACTTAAAGCGGCATTGCCATTGATGGCTATTAGGTCTCTTATAGAGAGTGAGAAGACCATCAAGTAGTTTTAGTGGCTCGTGTTCGGTGGTAGCGCTAGAAAATAAGAGTGGTAAATTATTCATGACAAACGTCTCGTTACGTGACACTTGTTAGCTTAGTTTCGAATTAGAGTTTGGGCGACCTGAATGATTTAGAGTCGTTTAATTAAAAGCTCTAAATTACACTCAAGAGTATAAATAATCTTAAAATCATTATCGAGCAATACTCCCTTAATATAATCGAAAGATGAGAAATACCAAGCCGCTCAAGGGATTATTCAAAAGTTTTTACGATGCTGGTAGAAATTTCCCCGTACATATCTCTGCGCAACATAGACCCAGCTAGCTCAGATTTCAAAAGTTCAATTTGCAAATCCAACTTTGCATTTGCGTAATAAGCCAGGTTCGAAGTGCTATGAATTGATTTTTTTAAATCCATATTTTCATCCAGCATCGATTTTACAGAACTTGAAAATACCTCCTCCGACTTTTTAAGCCCTTCAAATTCATCTTTTAAAGCGTAAATACTTGACACATAGCCCATCTCTTTCAGAATAGAAAGTTTATAGGTTCCTAGACCAATACTTTTAGCAGCAGATGAAGATTTATTAAATCCAAACGAATATTCAAATGTTATCGAACCAAAGAGTGATGAGTTGGCACTTCCGGGGCTGTAATTTTTAAGATCCTGCCTGCCACCAGCAGACAACAGCACATCCCATCCAGAATCGGCAATTGACTGGGCCTTTAATTCCTCAGAGCGGGAGAAATTATTGACATAGGCAAGCATGTGGTCTTTAAGATTCTCGTTGTTAATAGGCCGATACTTGACTGCCACATTGTCCTGCAAAAGTCGCATTCTTTCCTCGGCCTCATGCACAGCCGAAGACGAAGCTTGATAGTCATTAAGAGTTATTAAGCCGGCTAGAAGTTGCTGTTTAGAAATAGCCTTAAATTGTTGGGCTAATTTTAGAGCCTGCTTCAAATATGGCATTTCAACTTCAGCGGATTTATACAATATATTGGATTTGATCCACCTTAAAAAGGCATCTAATTCAATAGTCGCACGAGTTGCCTCACATTCGGCTTGACTTGCCTTTTGAATATTATTTGCACGAATAATACCACCCAGAGATTGCCTAAGGCCAACAACAGCATATTGCTGATTATTGGGTACCGCTGTTTGCGTGATTCCTGGATTACCTACAAATGAATAGCCTTTGGGATATTCCAATAGCGAGGAAGTGAGATCGGCTTGCGATTGAATTAAATCACATGCAACCTGAGCCTCATCGGCAAATGCAGGTGAATAAATAAATAAACCAAGTAAAAGAAGGCTCACTAATCGCATAAACTAAAAAAACAAAGGTTTATAGTTAAGCAGTAACACATCCTTTTGAGATGCATCAAGCTCCTCAAAGTTAATCGCAATAAATTTCCCTCTAATATTGTTGCGGAATATGGGGTGTTGAAAAATCTCCTCTGAATCATATATCGCTGTTATGGTACCGACTTTTCTGCAAAAAATTAAATCGAAATAGCATTTAAATACTGGATTACCAATTTTTGTATCGCTAAGATTGGAATACGGGACAAAGGCAATCGTATTTAACTTATAAAAAGCATCATTTAAATAAGAGGCGTTCGATACATTTAGAAATAACTCGCTTAGTTGAATTTCTTTTTCAATCGAAGCTAAACGCTCAACATTAATTTTTAAATTAGTAGAGTACTGCTTAATAGAATTCTCAAGATCAATTTTTTGATGAAGAATGTTAAAGTATTGATCAAAAGTAATAAGCCTTGACTTCAGGTCGAGAGCTAGCTCATCAAAATAGTCAATTTTTGGGTCTAACCTCGCATTCTGACTTTGCCTAGTAATTGAATCATAAAGATTCTTTGAATTTTTTAACTCAGCCGAATAAAGATCAACTAATTTAATTGCCTCCTGTTTTTTATCGCTCAAATCTATAACATTCCTCTGAAATGAGTTCTGCATAGACTGATAGCCAACCACGTCCTTCTGAGTTGGTCCAAAATTAAATGGGGCGCACCAGTTGTTACTAAATTTGAAATAAACAATCTGAAGCGTGAATATCAAAATAGAAAAGCTAAGGGTCACTAGCAATGCGAATGAGAGAACTCGGTATATCAAAATGATTAATTTATTTTTTAACATACCTTAGCTTCAATTTCTTGCTACTGAGTTTGGAACATCGAGGGAAAACAACGCAAAAGGGATGACCACCAATGCATCAAATAAGTACCATAGTGGACCTATCACCATTATTGCTAGGAAGAAATTGAGTGATGAATATGGTCGCTCTAGCTCTCGATCAAATACAAAAAAATAAGCGGCCAAAATGTACGTCGGCGATAAAAGAATCGAAAATAATAAGGTCAAAAAAAGGCTATCATAAAAATTATTGCTGAGCAAGATGAAAGCAATCACGCTAACTCTTAAAATCCATAAAAAACAAGGGAGCGTTAATAGCAAACTCCTAATAGCGCCTAACTTTATCACCCCCATAATATTAGCCAAAATAATATAATTAATTCGCCAGGCTCCTTTATGCCACCTCAACTGCTGTTTAAAAAAACCAAAAAGGGTATTCGGTACTTGCGTATAGCAGATTGCATTGTTATTAATTTTTGTGTCATAACCAAGCGTTAATGTTTTATAGGTCAAAAAACGATCCTCACCAAAAACATCAAAATACCCACCTACATAATGTGTTGTTTTAATATCAGCCCAGATCTTTTCATAAACGTATTTTCTGATGCCAAAAAATGCGCCGCTTATGCACTGAGTATTTCCCAATTTGCTTTCAAGGGCCCTTCTTATAAAAAAGGTGTTTACGTACAATGAAATCTGAAAATTTGTCAGAAGACTCGATGAATGATTTTTTACAGCAATTCTGCCTCCAATAGCTCCAACATTGGGAGACTCAAATCCTTCGATAAGCCTTTGTAATGAACCATGATCTATATAAGAATCTGCATCAATGGTGACAAATAACTCTCCCTTTGCATATTGAGAAATTCGCCTAATAGAAAAAAGTTTTCCCAAATTATAATTATTCTTAAATGACCGAACATACTGAAAATCTAAAGCCGCTTTTTTAATCCAGAAACTAGTGTCGTCTGTCGAGAGGTCATCACAGACCAATACCTCCATCCTAGAATTTTCATACCCGCTTTCACATATAGATTGAATAGTGCTGTAAATATTTCTTCCGTTATTTCGCGAACTAATTAATACGCTAATAAAAGGCCATTCTTGGCCCGTGTAATTCTTGATGACACCCTTTTCGCCAGTCTGAATATATGCTGCAGATATTACAAATCCAAACAGAAAGATTATCCTACCGAAAAATAAGAAAAAAAGTGCCGCAATTAACACGCTACCTCCAGGCAGGCGATGTTAAAACACGCTCTTCATTGTAATTATGTATATTATTGAGTGCTAAATCATGTATTTCACCAAGCAATTTTTCACTGATTACGGTGGGTTTAAATCCCATTGATACCAAACCATTATTAGTGCTTTCTAAAGAATTTTTCACAGACTCAGAGCGAGGGTTTGGAATAAAATTAATTTCCGTCCCAAACTGTTTTGAAATTAATTTTGCAAGCGCTAGAAGCTGACTAATTTCAGAAAATTGATTAAAAATTCTTGTTCTTTTTGAGCTAAATAAATTTGATTTTAAGGAAAGCATTACACAATTAACGGAATCGTTTATATTAATAAATGCCCTAGACTGCTCGCCAGTACCGTAGACGGTAAGCGGTCTTTGTGCAGCTGCCGAAGCTAGAAACCGATTCAATACTGTTCCATAGATTCCATCATAATCAAAACGATTATTTAGCACTTTAGATGCCACAGTTTCTGGTGTATTTACACCCCAAACAATTCCTTGATGCAAATCAGTAATTTTGATATTCCAGTGTTTAGAGTAATACTGGAAAATCTGCTGATCAATAACTTTACTAAGGTGATAGATGCTTCCTGGATTAGTTGGATAGAGAGGTGGTAACTCTGCAGCACCATCTATTTTTATGACATCGTAGCCCTCAGGAATAATGCCTGATTGTGAGTCGTAACCATAAACACCCATTGTCCCCACATGAACAAGGTGAATTTTTGGATCAATATCAACTATGGCTGAGCATATGTTATGTGTCGCCATGGTATTGCTATCTATAGTTTTTCGTCGATGGAAATCATCAATCATCGAATATGGTGCTGACTTTAACTCTGCCAAGTGAACTATTGCATCCGGTCTAAATTGCTTTATTTTGGCTCGTAATGCCTCAGTCTCATATACGATATCAATATTTGAAAATGAAATTTTTCCAAAGACCTTAGTTGCGCATTCAATTCTAGTCTCAATATCTGCTACGTATGTTAGGCTATTTGTAGAAAGCTCAATGTCGATTTTACGTCTCACCAAATTATCAACAATAAGGACATTACACCCCTCTTTTGCCAATCGAAGTGCAATTGGCCACCCACAAAATCCATCACCCCCAAGCACCATAAGATTCACTCTACCCTCCATCCATATCACTATTTTATTGAACATCCAGCGGAATTAGCAGAAGAAATTACCGAAGGTCTCGTTATATAGCCCAGGCTTAGGCTCCACTCCTGCCCAAATCACCCCAACCCTCACAACATTCATGCCGGCCGCCTTAATGATTTTGGCGTCCTCCTCATTAAAGCCTGCGCTTGATGGAGTGTGAGGAATTTTTTATTGATAATACCAACACCGCGCAGAATAACGACTCGTCATTTCTCATCTACCACCCATCGACCCATGGCGGATAGCGAAGGCGCTATAGTAGTAGCAGTACTGGAGACTGAGTTAGCACAATCGCTAGAAGCCAGCAATGCAGAAAATGCAATCACATTGGCAATGCAAACCAATAGGTTACGGTTGAAGCATGTCAATTTGCTCAAGGCATTAATAGAATGCTGTTCAAATGTCATTTTCAAATACCCCATCGTGGATGACCGATAAATAGGTACAGGTACGATCTAGAATCATTGCTGCGATTATTCAATATCAAATCCCAACTTTCTCTCACTTCCTCTCATATAACGCCACTAATAACCGCCTCCTTTTCAAAGTTCTAGAAATATTGTTTTTATGCAATAAACTAATCCCTATGAATACGCAGCACATTTCCAATCTCTTAAAGTGGTTTTTTTGCTGTGCATTACTCTTGATCGGAAATGTTGTTTTTGCAAGCGATCGACATTTAAACCCGTCCGATCCAATCAGTTACCGCATTGATTACTGTCAATCCAGGGTTCCTCTTGAAACCATAGATCTTGCAGTTGGATGCGATTACCAGCCAAGCTACCACCCTCTAAATGGCGGGTTTAGTGAATCCCCTCGCTGGATAAGAGTGCAAATGCTCGGCAATACAGAAAATAGCAATGATTTTGCTATACATATCGCACCCTACTTCTTAAAAAGAATTAACTTTTATCAACACACGAAGGACGGTTGGCAAACTGAAATAGCTGGAAGTCTTTTAGCGGACATGCAATTGCATGGCGATATTGGTGAGCACGTCTTTATTGCGCCCCCCACCCCAGAAAATAAAAATACCTACTATCTAAAAATTCAAGCATCAAGCTTGACCCATATATCCGTTACTGCCTCCGCTTGGCCCAACACTAGCGCACAAGCTTCTCAGCATCTTCTGGGGATCGGCTCTCAACTGGGAATACTTGTTACCATCCTGATATTTTCTATCGTCAGTCTGAGTTTAAGTCCAAGCATCGTGATGGCAAGGTTTGGCATTTCTGTGGCCAATTTAATACTTTGCCTCCTAGCGGGAAGCGGCATTCTTGCGCTGTACATCTTAAAAGACGATCCCTTGCTCAATGAACTGATATTTCATTGGGCGCTCTGCCTCAGATTGGGTTTATGGGTTTGGGTTTCTCAAGCCTTCTTAATTTCCTATGAAACACCTCGTTGGTACAAAAGCTCTTGTTGGGCGGTGTACTGCTTAGTTGGTCTATCGATGCTATTAATGGGGTTTGACAGAGAGGGTATAGCATACCCACTCATGGTCATCGGAATCATCATGGCACCGATCATGCAAATCATTGCGATTGTCCAGACCCCTAAAATTACGCGCTCCCTCCGGCTGGTCTTAATTTCGGGGTTTTGCATTTCAATCGCCATCATCATTCTGGCCATTACATCGGTTGTATTCCCGCAGCAGGGAAGCAATCAAGCGCCTATTTATCTATCACGCTTAAGTGACTTCATTAGTCCGCTCGCGCTCCTCTCAATCATTGTGTTTCAAAATCGTCTTAGATTAAAAGAGTTGGATGAGGTCAAAATAGCACTTTCAGAAATCCGCCTGCGATCAGAATTTGAAGGTAAGCTACTCAAAGATCGCAGAACATTAATTGACATGCTTGCCCACGAACTCAAAAACCCGCTTGCCTCAATTGGGCTGGCCGTCGATACCCTGAGCCAATCCTTGACCGCCACCAATGCAAATAATCAAAAACGTCTGAGCAATATTAGTCAATCCATATTAAATATGGATGCGATTATTGAACGCTGCAGCTTAATGAATCTGATAGATCAGAAATCTCTTCCATTGCGATTATTAGAAGTTAATCTTTATAGCCTCATCACGAGCCTCATGGAGAGCTTGCATTGCAAACAAGCAACGCTGCTGCAAATTGATGCGCGGCTAATGATCACAACCGATCTGCAATTTTTAAAAATTATCCTGACGAATCTCATTAAAAATGGATTGAAGTACTCTGCGGTCAATAGCAAGATAAAAATTAAAGCGGAAGAAGTGATTGAGAGTAATCGTTCCATGGCGAGAATCTTAGTTACTAACACCATCCCTGCCGAGCTTGCGCCCGATCCAACATTACTATTCCAACGCTTTTATCGCCATCCATTGGCTCAAGAAACGAGAGGCTCTGGCTTGGGTCTTTATATTTGTAAGGAACTGAGCATCATCCTAGAGGGTGACATCCGATACTCCTGTCTCGATAATGAAATCACTTTTACCCTTGATCTGCCAAAATGATGCGCCCAAGCCAACCAATGAATGTTGCCATTATTGAAGATGATGCAATTTTGCGCGAAGAACTTAGCCAGTTTTTACAGGTCCATCAATTTAAGGTATTTGAAGCCAACAATGGATTGGCTTTAGATGATATTCTCCTTAGGCAATCAATTGATGTTCTCGTTTTAGATCTCAATTTACCAGGGCAATCGGGTTTTGACATCGCCAAGAAAATTCGGTTTTCGCATCCGCAAATTGGCATTGCCATGCTGACCGCTCGCACGGCATTAGCCGACCGCATTAAAAGCTATGAGAACGGGGCCGACATTTATCTCCCAAAGCCAACGCCGCCAAAAGAACTGCTGGCTGCCATCAATAGCCTAGCAAGACGTATTGTTGAAAAAAAGCCAAATGGCTGGCTCTTATATACATATTCAGGGCAATTAATCTCGCCTGATGGCTTAAATAAAATTCCCTTGATATCCACTGAAATACTTTTATTAAAAGCACTCTGCACAGCACCCAATCATTCGCTTGAATCTGAGAGTATTTGCGAAATTCTATCCGAGCAACTGGGAACAGAAATCATGACAAAGCGTTCCTTAGAAAATATCATCAGCAGGTTAAGGAAAAAAGTTCAGTCTTCATTGGATGAATCTGGTTTTAATCGCATTATTCAATCAGCCTGGGGCACTGGCTACCAACTCTGCCTACCTCTATCCATTGTTAATAGCTAGTCTCTAGAGCAAAACTTTTAAGCTGACTCCCACAGTGTTGTATAGCGTTCGTTCATTAAATAGAATGGACATAAAGTTCTGGGTATAGGTACTGTTCAGACTGCCAATACTGTAATTAAGCCCTACCCATGCATGATCAAGAACCTGACGACTTAATTCCAAAGCTCCTGAATACCCATATGAGGTTGCTAGATAACCCGTGGTCATTAAGCTCGATGGAAAACGAGCGGCGCCCAGTGAAGCATTAATCATGTATATGCCAATTTTCTTAGAAACCATACCAACAACTGTGGCAGTTCCACCATCACTACCATCATTAACAGTTTCATTTGCACCAATACTAGCAACCCAATCATCCTTGCCAACAAAAATTCCATTGAGGCCAAAATTAAAGGTTGTAAGGCCAGCCTTAACTCCCGTATTGGGCTGAATCGAGCCAAAAGCTTTTAGCAAAAAACTGTCATCTACATTCCACAACTTGCTCCCCGAAAGCATGGGATTCTTAAACCCTAAAGTTGGTGCATTTGGATTTAAGGGATTAGTTACGACTGGATCAACGTAAAGCTCAGTCACTCCAATTGCAAAATTATCAGGCAAACCAATAGATAAAGCCTCTGATATATTTGTCGCTATAGAGTTAGCAGAATTCTTTAGGATGGGAGAACTAATTGAGTAATTGGTATGGGTACTCCCAAGATTGGAGTCCCATTCGACCTGATAGGGGCTTAAGAAAAACGCAGGCGAATATGGGGATAGCTCATCAGCTTGCGCCAATACTGGAATAACTGCAATTGCGAGCAAATAAAAGTATCTTTTTTGGCTCAATGACATTGTATGGAGGGTAATTTCGTCTGTGAATGGTTATTTTAAAAGATGTTAACTTAAGAACATTGATTTTTGCGTTCAAGAGTGGGCTGGTTTAAAGATTAAATCTACAAGTGTGTACTGGGGCGACGCCGATGGGTCGGGTCAAACCGACACCAAATCAGTGGGCTTAAATCGATTGAATTCCATACTTCCATCAAATATTTTCCACTTTCAACAAAACACCACATTTCACTCTCAACTGTCTCGTTACGTGACACTTGTTAGCCTAAATTCGAATTAGATTTTGGGCGACCTGAATTATTTAGAGTCGGTTTATCCGACACTTGCCAATAAAAAACCCGCCGAAGCGGGTTTCTCATTTAAAGCTAATTCAGTTTGATTAAAAACCAACTGTATAAGTAGCCATCACAGTAGTTGTTTGTACTGCCTGCTCATAGGCATCCTCAAATCCAAACATGTCGGTTTACCCGACAAAATTACCCTTCACCCAGTTGCCAATAAGACCCAAGGATCATTCACGCTCGGCCAGGCTGACCATTAAGCAATGCCAAGCTGGACTATGACTAGACCAATAGCAAAGTCAATTACCAAGCCTAAAGATATATAAAACGGGGGATTTTGGTCTGCCCAGCACGATTCGAACGTGCGACCTACGCCTTAGAAGGGCGTTGCTCTATCCAGCTGAGCTATAGGCAGTATGTGTGTACTGGGACTAATAAAATGAAACTACAAGGAAAGTGGTCGGAGTACAAGGATTCGAACCTTGGACCCCCTGCTCCCAAAGCAGGTGCGCTACCAGGCTGCGCTACACTCCGACGGAACCGATATTCTACACTGGAATAGCA
>Ga0316228_1004556_pt1 | contig 10283 bp, 8 predicted proteins | sample TBH18021metaG_FD_206005 | JGI IMG/M metagenome (GOLD analysis project Ga0316228, IMG submission 206005) | Freshwater microbial communities from Trout Bog Lake, Wisconsin, USA - TBH18021 | ecosystem: Environmental > Aquatic > Freshwater > Lake > Hypolimnion/Profundal zone | place: USA: Wisconsin... | reverse complement strand
ACTACTCGCCGGTATGCCACCGCAACCACCTGGTCCAGCCGGACGGGCGCTATTGCGGCCTGGCGCCGGTGGCGGAGTGCCGGTCGTGCCTGGCGGTGGACGCGGACGGGTTCGAGGAGCCGGATCCGGGCGAGCGGCGGGCGGTGTTCGGGGCGTTCCTGGCGGGCGCGGCGCGGGTGTTTGCGCCGTCCTCCGACACGGCGGGCCGGATCCGGGCGGTGTACCCGGACCTGCCGGTCACGGTGCGGCCGCACCTGGAGCCGGAGCGGTCGGTGCGCTCGACCGCGCTGCAGCGGCCCGGCCGCGTCCGCCGCGTCGCCGTGCTCGGCGCGATCAGCGCCACGAAGGGCGGCCTGTTCCTGCAGGCCCTGGCCACCGACGCACAGGACCGGGACCTGCCGCTGCACTTCTCGATCGTGGGCTTCTCCGACCCGGCGCTCGCCGTCGGCCTGGAGCGCGTCGGGGTCGCTCAGACCGGGCGTTATTCCGGCGACCACGAGGCCCTGGACCTGGTCTGGCGGGTCTCGGCCGATCTGGTGCTGCTGCCGGCGATCTGGCCCGAGACCTACTCGTACGCCCTGACCCTGGCGCTGCGCACCGGCCTGCCGGTGGCGGCCTTCGACCTCGGCGCGCCGGCCGAGCGGTTGCGCGCCTATCCGAACGGCCACCTGCTCCCCTGCACGCTGGCCACCGACCCGGCCGCCTTCAACGACCGCCTGCTCGCCATCGACGTCTCGGCGGCCGGTCGGCTCTCGGTGCCGATCCGGGCCGCCAGCTACAACGACCTGAGGCGCGACTATTACGGCCTGGATCCGGCGCCGGCCGGAACCGGACATCCCATCGACGAGGACGCCGCATGATCTCCGTCAACGAGGACATGAAGCAGGAGATGCTGCGGCGCGGCATCTCGGTGCTGCATCCTGCCCCCTTCGGTCTGCCGGAAGACTGCATCTTCGAGCCTCCGTGCAGCATCAAGTGGATGGGGATCGATTACTGCCTCACCATGGGGGCGTTCTCCTACGCGGTGAGCGGCTATTATTTCGGCGCCGACATCGCCCGCTACTGCTCGATCGGCGAGAGCGTCCAGGTCGGGCGCGGCAGCCATCCGGTCCAGTGCGGCTCGACCTCGCCGCTGTTCTACACGCACCACGCGGCGGTGTTCGACCGCTTCGACCCGCGGGCGGAGGATTACGAGATCTGCGGCCCCTATCTCTGGCCCAAGCGCGTGCGCATCGGCAACGACGTCTATATCGGCCACGGCGCCTTCCTGATGCCCGACATCACGATCGGCGACGGGGCGGTGATCGGCGCCATGGCGGTGGTGACCAAGGACGTGCCGCCCTACGCGATCGTGGCCGGCAGCCCGGCCCGGATCGTCAAGATGCGCTTCCCCGATGCGCTGATCGAGCGCTACCTGAAGGTGCAATGGTGGCGCTACGCCTTCTGGGACCTGCGCCAGTGCTCGATCACCGACCCGGAGAAGTTCATCGACGCCGTCGAGGAGCGGATCGCCGGGGGCATGCAGGAATACCGGCCGGAGCTGATCCCGATCCAGTCGCTGGTGCCGGGCGCCTGAGGCTCGGGGCGCCCGGCTGCCCGTCCGCTCAGCCCGCCAGCACGCGTGCCGCCGCGTCGCCGAGGGCCCGCACCCCGAGGGCCAGGTCGGCGTCGCTGGTATCCTCGGCCCAGTGATGGCTGATGCCGCCGATCGAGGGCACGAACAGCATCGCGGCCGGGAGGATCCGGGCGACGTTCTGGGCATCGTGGCCGGCGCCCGACGGCATCACCTGCCAGCCGCCGGGGCAGACGCTCTCGGCCGCCTCCGAGAGGGCGCGCATCAGCGTCGCATCGCAGGGGGCGGGGATCGCCTTCGCCAGGGCCGTCAGCGTCGCGGGGCAGCGCTCGCGCCGGTTCGATTCGCGCACCAGCGCCTCCAGGCAGGCCTCCATCCGCTCCAGCACCGGCATCGCCACGTCCCGGAACTGGAAATACACCTCGGCCCGGCCCGGGATGATGCTGAAGCCGCCGGGATCCAGGGTGATCCGCCCCGTGGTCCAGGTGCTGCGCGGGCCGCAGACCTTCGGAAACTCCTGGTCGATCGCCGCCAGCAGCCGCACCGCCGAGAGGCCCGCATCCCGGCGCTCCGCCATGGTGGTGCCGCCGGCATGGTCCTGGTTGCCTTCGAACACGATCCGGAACTGCCAGATCGCCACGATGCCGCTCACCACGCCGAGATGCAGGCCGGCGGATTCGAGCTGCGTGCCCTGCTCGATATGCATCTCCAGGAAGCCGCGGTAGCGGTCCGGATCGAGCCGCATCCGGGGCAGGCCGGCGAGGCCGGCGGCCTGCAGGGCGTCGCGCAGGGGCGTACCGTCGGTGCGGTTGCGGGCCTCGTCGATCTCGGCCTCGGTCAGGTCGCCGATCGCCGAGCGGCTGCCCAGGAAGCCGCCGGAGAAGTGTCCCTCCTCGTCCGCGAAGGCGACGACGTCGACCGGCAGGCCGGCGCGGGCCAGGGCCACCCCGGCCACGACCCCCAGAGCCCCGTCGAGCCAGCCGGCCTCGTTCTGGGTCTCGATATGGCTGCCGACCAGCAGGTGCGGGCCGGGGCCGCGATGGCGCCCCAGCACGTTGCCGATCCCGTCGATGGAAGCCTCCAGACCGCAGGCCTCGAGCCGGGCCATCAGCCAGCGGCGGGATTCCATGTCCGCGGCCGAGAAGGTCGGCCGGTGGACGCCGGTGCGGAACCGGCCGATCGCGCGCAGGTCGTAGAGGTCGGCCAGAAAGGCCTGGGTGTCGATCTCGGTCATGATGAGCCCAGCTGCTGAAGACCTGGGCGGTGCAAGCCCCGTGCGGCGGGCTATTCCGCCGCCGCAGGTCTCGACGCTCCGCCCTGCGCGCCCTCCATCCAGACGGCGAGGTCGGCCCGGGCCCGGTCGGTCAGCGCGCGCTTCTTCAGCGCGGCCTTCTCGGGCCCGCGCAGGCGCCGGCCGGTCTCGTTGCGGGGGGCCCGCTCGAGCGGCGGGAACAGGCCGAAATTGACGTTCATCGGCTGGAACGAGCGCGGGGCATTGGCCTCGCCGTCCGCCGCCACGTGGCCACCGGTGATGTGGGCGATGAGCGCGCCGAGGGCCGTGCTCTGGGGCAGGGGCGCGAGGGGCCGGCCGGCCGCCTCGGCCACCGCGAAGCGGCCGGCCATCAGCCCGACCGCGGCGCTCTCCACGTAGCCCTCGCAGCCGGTGATCTGGCCTGCGAAGCGTAAGGAGGGCCGGGCCTTCAGCCGGAGGGTGGCGTCGAGCAGGCGCGGGCTGTCGAGATAGGTGTTGCGGTGCAGGCCGCCGAGGCGGGCGAACTCGGCCCGCTCGAGGCCGGGAATCGTGCGGAAGATCCGCACCTGCTCGGCATAGGTCAGCTTCGTCTGGAAGCCGACCATGTTGTAGAGGGTGCCCAGCGCGTTGTCCTGGCGCAGCTGCACGATCGCGCAGGGCTTGACCAGCGGGTCGCGCGGGTTCGTGAGCCCCACGGGCTTCATCGGGCCGTGGCGCAGGGTCTCGGGCCCGCGCTCGGCCATGACCTCGATGGGCAGGCAGCCGTCGAAATACGGCGTGCCCTCCCATTGCTTGAACCCGATCTTCTCGCCCGCCACGAGGGCGGCCACGAAGGCCTCGTACTGCTCCCGGTTCATCGGGCAGTTGAGGTAGTCCGCACCCGTACCGCCCGGTCCCGGCTTGTCGTAGCGGGACTGGAACCACGCCACGTCCATGTCGATCGAGTCGCGGTGCACGATCGGCGCGATCGCGTCGAAGAAGGCGAGGGACTCGGCCCCGGTGAGCCCGCGGATAGCCTCGGCGAGGGACGGCGCCGTGAGCGGCCCGGTGGCGACGATGCAGGGGCCCCATGCCTCCGGCGGCAGGCCCTCGACCTCCCCGCGCGCGATCGCGACGTTGGGGTGCTGCTCCAGCGCCCGGGTCACGGCGGCGGCGAAGCCCTCGCGGTCGACCGCGAGCGCCCCGCCCGCCGGCACTTGGTTGGAATCGGCCGCCCGCATGATCAGCGAGCCGAGGCTGCGCATCTCCTGGTGCAGCAGCCCGACGGCGTTGCCCTCGGGGTCGTCCGACCGGAAGGAATTCGAGCAGACGAGTTCGGCCAGGCTGTCGGTCTGATGGGCTTCGGTGCCGCGCACCGGGCGCATCTCGTGGATCACCGCGCGGTGTCCGGCTTCGGCGACCTGCCAGGCGGCCTCGGATCCGGCGAGGCCGCCGCCGACGATGTGGATGGTCTGTGTCATGCCCGAAAATAGCGAAGGACCGCCGTCCGGATCAACGGGCGGCGGTCCTTCGGGAAGTTCGTCACGAACGCTGGGATCAGACGCGGGCGACGCCGCGGATCTCGCTGCGGTTGATGCCGAGATCGGCAAGGTCGCGGTCCGACAGGCGGGACAGCTGGGAAACGGTGTCGCGGTACCGGATATAGGCGCGGACGCGGCTCAGGACGCTACGGGCGGCGGACATGGTGTGCTGTGACCTCTGCTCGAGCAGACGATGGCGCCTCATTGCGCATCGCTGCCTCTTGTTGGTGCAACGCACATATAATCCCCCCGCAGCGCAGCAGGAGTCGCAAGGTCAAGCATCAGACCTGCGGAAATCGCATAACCGGCTTAAGAAACCGGCAAGGTTTCCAAATGGTCATTCTTTGTGCGCATGCGCGCCGCCGGAAGGGCCTCGCTTGGCGTTCCGCAAACGCGACGGGCGCCCCGCCGGCCGGCGGGGCGCCCGTCATGCGATCCGGATCGCCCGGAGCTGGATTTCAGTAGAACGGCCGCGGGCCGTAGAAGCCATAGGGCCGATAGAAGGGTCGCGGCCGGTAATAACCGCCGTAACCGCCATAATAGATCGGCCGCCGCCAGTAGCCGTAGGGCCGCGGGCCCCAGTTCGGCCGGCAGATGCCCCAGGGATTGGGATGGAAGCCGGGGCCGCAGCCCCCGGCCGCCTCGGCGGACCCCGCGAGCCCGAGGCCGCCGGCGATCGCGGCGGCCATCACGAGCGCCTTCGCGCGCGGTGCGCTCAGAACCGTCATGACTGGATCTCCTCAATGCGTCCGGCGGATCGGAAGCCGGTCGTCGAAGATTTGGCCCCGCCACCTGAACCGTTGCTGAGCCGTAGGTTGTGTCCGGTACAGCCCGCGACGACCGCGGCGGCAACGCCCCGCGCCGCGCAAAGGTTGCGCGGGACGGGCCGGGACGAGCCTGCCGGGCCGCCCGCTCAGTGGAGCGAGGGTGTGCGCAGGAACCGCTCCCGGTCCCCGGACACAAGGGCGAGCTTCACCCCGCGCCCTTCGCGGCGGACCGTGAGGGGCACCCGGACCCCGGCCTCGCCGAGGGCCCAGACGCTGCGAAACAGCGCCGCAAGATCGGCCACCGGCTCGCCGGCCACCGCCTCGATCACGTCGCCGGCCTGAAGGCCTCCGGTCTCGGCCGGACCGCCATCGGCAAGCCCCATCACGACGATGCCCTCCTCGCTCTCGGTGGCGTAGAGCCCGAGCCAGGGGCGCGACGGCCGGTTGGCCCGCCCGCGGGTGGCGAGATCGTCGAGGATCGGCGTCAGCAGATCGATGGGCACCACCATGTTGATCGGTCGCGCCGCGCCGCTGCTCCCCTGCTGCAGCTGCAGCGAGCCGATGCCGAGCAGATCGCCCTCGGGACCGATCAGCGCGGTCCCCCCCCAATGCGGGTGCGCGGGGGCGGTGAACAGGGCCTCGTCGAGGACGTATTCCCAGTAGCCGGCGAATTCCTGCCGGGCCACGACCTCGACGGCGACGCAGCGCTGGCGGCCACCCGCCCCCGCCAGCACCGCCCGGTCGCCGGTCTTCAGCCCGGCCGAGCGGCCGAGCGGGAGGGCCGGCACGCCGAGGGTACCCAGCGCCTGGACCAGGCCGAAGCCCGTGGCCGCGTCGAAGCCGAGGACGTGGCCGGGCACCGAGCGGCCGTCCCGGGTGGTCAGCCAGACGCTCTCGGCCTCGGTGACGAGGTAGCCGATGGTGAGCACGAGGCCGTCCTCGCGGATCACCACGCCGTTGCCGGCGCGCTCGGTGCCGAGCGTCTCGGCGGTGAAGGCGCTCTCCGGGATCCGCGCCGACAGGGCCAGCACGGCGGAGAGCGCCCGGTCGAGATCGTAGCCGTAATCCGCGGGCCTGGGCTGGGCCTGCGCGGGGATCTTCCACTCGCCCTGCGTCGCCATGACATTCCTTCGGCTCGTCCGCCTGCGGTCCGGCCGGCACCGGACGCGCGCAATCGGCCCACCATAGGATGTCCACGCCGCCCGCGTCACCCGCGGCCCGGTGCGGCGCATGGCACGGGCTTGCCCGGCGCGGTCCGCGGCGGGCTTGGCACAACGAAAAACCGCCCGGCGGAGCCGGGCGGCGCGCCGTCCCGGAGGACGGCCTGTCGGAGATCCGGGCGTCCCCGCCGCGCGGCGGGGAGCCCGGCGTCTCGGGAGGGTCTCAGTACTTGCGGACCAGAGCCGCCGGGACCGGCGAGGCGGCCGGGGCCGGCGAGTACAGCGGCACGATGAACCGGATCCAGCCGTCGGTGGAGTAGTTGTCGCGGGTCCGGCCGAACGCGTTGGTGAACTGCGCGCCCGTCACGACGTCGCGGGCGACGTAGGCCTGAACGGTGAAGATCTTGAAGTCGTAGCCGATGAGGCCGCCGAGGGCGAAGCGCCCGCGGTTGCCGGCCGCCGCGCTGGCCTGGCTGATGTCGAAGTTGTAGGTGCCGTAACCGATGGCGCCGATCTCGAAGTTGCCGAACTTCTTGGTCGCCGTGAGGTCGAAGTTCAGGGCGTCCGACAGGCGGATCGGGCCGATGGCGGCGCCGACCTGGCCGGGGAAGCGGCCGGGCGAGTCGTAGATGTTGGCGGTCAGGTTGGCGGTCAGGTTCCAGCCGTCACCCGTGTAGCTGCCGGCGATGCCGAAGCGGTAGGTGTTGGAGGAGAGCTGCGGCAGGACCGGGGTGGCCGTCGCGCCGGTGGGCGTGATGATCGAGCCGCGATCGCCGTTCAGGTCGTTCAGGTAGACGCCGCCGAGCAAGCTGACGCCGAAGTTGCTGCCGAGGTCGAAGGCCCAGATGCCGCCGACGAAGGTGCCGACGTTGATCGAGATGTCCTTGTTGCGCACGCCCGCCGGGTTGCGGGTGAAGGCGAACACGGTCGGGGGTGCGACGAGCAGCTCGACGCGGCCGCCGAACGGCACGAACGGGGTCGACCAGACCAGGACCGGGATGTTGACGGCCGTGTCGGGATCGTTCCGGCCTTCGGTACGGCGATAGGTGAACGTGTTGATCGCGTAGAGGCCTTCCGGCAGCGGCGCGCCGACCGCGAGGCCGACCTGCTCGCCCGGAACCGTCGTGGTCTGCGCCTGCGCGATCGTCGAGGCCATGCCGACCGTGAGCGCGACCGTGCCGGCCGCGAGCCAGTTCTTCATCATTTTCTCATTCCTTCCCAAGGTCACACGGCGTCCGTCCCGCATTCGGCACTTCCTTGCCGGTCTGCTCGCCTATCGCGGCTGCCGGCTTCGGACCTGCCGAGCGCCCCCACGGAGCCTGCCCGTCTCAACGTCTGCGACTATTCTACAGAGACCTGCGGAAAGACAGTGGAATGCTCGCCGAAACGCCACAACCGGCCGAACCGTTGCGCAAAAGCCGCATTTTTGCGGCGATGCAACACTGTCCACAGACCGTGCTCGAACGGGGGGTCCGGCAAAATATCGTTGAACGGTCAAGCTGTTGTCGCGCCGGATCACGGGAGAATCCGGCAAGGCCCGGCGGGTGATCGGGCAGGCCGCCGGGCCAGGCAGGCCAGCCGGAATCCGGTTCCGCACCGGCCGGCGACGGGTGCGGACCGGCGGCCCGCGCCTCGAATCACCGCGCGCCGGGGCCGGTTCCGGCCGGCGCCCGGCAGAAAGTGCCGCGCCGGCCCAGGCGCCCGTCTCGCGGCCCCGCGACGGGGAGGGCGCGTGTCCGGCCCTGTCCCCGCTGGCCGCGACGCCCGCCGCGCACCGGGAAGGCCCTGCGGGCTACTCGGCGGCGCGACCGCGGCTCGCGGGCGCGGCGGGGCGCCGCGCCAGCACCTCGCGCAGGAACCGGCCGGTATGGCTGGCCTTCGCGCGGGCGATCTCTTCCGGCGTGCCCTGCGCCACCACCTTTCCGCCGCCGTCGCCGCCCTCGGGGCCCATGTCGATCACCCAGTCGGCGGTCTTGATCACTTCGAGGTTGTGCTCGATCACCACCACCGTGTTGCCCTGGTCGACCAACTCGTGGAGCACCTCCATGAGCTTGGCGACATCGTGGAAATGCAGGCCGGTGGTCGGCTCGTCGAGGATGTAGAGGGTGCGGCCGGTGGCGCGCTTCGACAGCTCCTTGGAGAGCTTCACCCGCTGCGCCTCGCCCCCCGACAGGGTGGTGGCCTGCTGGCCGACATGGACGTAGTGCAGGCCGACCCGCTTCAGGGTCTCGAGCTTGTCGCGGATCGCCGGCACCGCCTTGAACAGCTCGGCCGCCTCCTCGACGGTGGAATCGAGCACGTCGGCGATCGACTTGCCCCGGTACTTCACCTCCAGGGTCTCGCGGTCGTAGCGCTTGCCCTTGCAGACGTCGCAGGTGACGTAGACGTCGGGCAGGAAGTGCATCTCGATCTTGATGACGCCGTCGCCCGAGCAGGCCTCGCAGCGCCCGCCCTTGACGTTGAACGAGAAGCGGCCGGGCTGGTAGCCCCGCGCCTTGGCCTCCGGCAGGCCCGCGAACCAGTCGCGGATCGGCGTGAAGGCGCCGATATAGGTGGCGGGGTTCGAGCGCGGCGTGCGCCCGATCGGCGACTGGTCGATGTCGATGACCTTGTCGAGGTGCTCCAGCCCCTCCAGCCGCCCGTAGGGCGCCGGGTGCTCCAGGGCGCCGTTCAGCTTCTTGGCGATGGCCTTGTAGAGCGTGTCGATCACCAGGGTGGACTTGCCGCCCCCCGAGACGCCGGTGATGCACGTGAAGGTGCCGAGCGGGATCTCGACGTCCACGTCCTTGAGGTTGTTGCCCCGTGCGCCGAACAGCCCGAGCTTGCCCTTCCGGCCCTTCCGGCGGGCGGTCGGCGTGCGGACCGCCATCTCGCCGGTCAGGTACTTGGCGGTGAGCGAGGCCGGGTTGGCCAGCACCTCCGCGGGGGTGCCCTGCGCGATGATCTCGCCGCCGTGGATGCCGGCGCCCGGGCCGACATCGACCACGTAATCGGCCTGCAGGATCGCGTCCTCGTCGTGCTCGACCACGATCACCGAATTGCCGAGGTCGCGCAGGCGCTTCAGCGTGCCGAGCAGCCGCTCGTTGTCGCGCTGGTGCAGGCCGATCGAGGGCTCGTCGAGGACGTAGAGCACGCCGGTCAGCCCCGAGCCGATCTGCGAAGCCAGCCGGATGCGCTGGCTCTCGCCGCCCGAGAGCGAGCCCGAGCCGCGGGCGAGCGTCAGGTATTCGAGGCCGACATCCACCAGGAAGCTCAGCCGGTCGCGGATCTCCTTGAGGATCCGGACCGCGATCGCGTTCTGCTTGGCCGTGAGTTTGTCCGGCAGCTCCGAGAACCAGCGATGCGCCTCGCTCACCGAGAGGGCCGTGACATCGGCGATGTCCGCCATGGCGACCTTCACGGCCAGCGCCTCGGGCTTCAGCCGCTTGCCGCCGCAGGTGGCGCAGGGCGTCTCGCTCATGAAGCGCCCGATCTCCTCCCGGACCGCGTCGGAGTCGCTCTCCTTGTAGCGGCGCTCGAGATTCGGGATCACGCCCTCGAAGGGCTTGGTGACCGTGTATTTGCGCAACCCGTCATCGTAGGCGAAGCGGATCGACTGGTTCCCCGAGCCGTACAGCACGATGGCGCGGGCCGTCTCCGACAGGCTCTGCCACGCCACCCCGGTCTTGAAGCCGAAATGCTCGGCCAGCGCGTCGAGGGTCTGGCCGTAATAGGGCGAGGTCGATTTCGCCCAGGGACCGACGGCGCCGCGCTTCAGGCTCAGGGCCGGATCGGAGATCACCAGCTCGGGATCGATCCGCATCTCGTGGCCGATGCCGCTGCAGGTCGGGCAGGCGCCGAACGGGTTGTTGAACGAGAACAGCCGCGGCTCGATCTCCGCGATGGTGAAGCCCGACACGGGGCAGGCGAAGCGCGACGAGAAGGTGATGGTCCGGGGCGCCTCGCCCTCGGGGGCGTCGGCGAACACGATCTCGCTGATGCCGTCGGCGAGCTCCAGCGCCGTCTCGAACG
>Ga0316228_1004551_pt1 | contig 10301 bp, 7 predicted proteins | sample TBH18021metaG_FD_206005 | JGI IMG/M metagenome (GOLD analysis project Ga0316228, IMG submission 206005) | Freshwater microbial communities from Trout Bog Lake, Wisconsin, USA - TBH18021 | ecosystem: Environmental > Aquatic > Freshwater > Lake > Hypolimnion/Profundal zone | place: USA: Wisconsin... | reverse complement strand
TGGTCAAAGGGGAAAAGGGAATTGTCCAGTTAACCGTCAAGGGAATTGATAGATATTATGCCTACGCGCCTGTGCCGGGGATGAACTGGTCGCTGGCGGTGGCCGTGCCGGTGAAAGAAGTTACCGGCAAACTGTCGACACTGACAGTCATCTCGCTGAGCACCATCGTCGTGGTGCTGGTGTTGGCTGCCTTGGCAATCAGCTTTTTCGCTCGGCGGATCGTTAAGCCGATCAGAGACCTGGAAGCCGCAGCCGACCGCATTGCCGATGGCGACATCTCGATAGGCAAGCTCGGGATTACCTCTAATGATGAAATCGGCCGTCTGGGCCTGGCTTTTGAGAAAATGACTCTAAATCTCCGCGCCTTGATCAAAAAGGTCAGTGCGTCGACCGATCAGGTGGCCGCGTCGTCGGAAGAACTGACCGCCAGTGCCGAGCAGTCAGCCCAGGCAGCCAACCAGGTTGCTATCGCCATCAGCGAAGTTGCAACCGGCGCTGAAAAGCAACTGAAAGCCGTTGATGATACCGCCTCGGTTGTGGGGCAAATGTCGACAGGGGTCAAGCAAATTGCCGCCAACGTTAACACAGCTGCCGGTACTTCGGCCAAATCTGCTGTAGCCGCCCAGGAGGGAAGCAAAGCGGTGGGGAAAGCCGTCACCCAAATGGGGCAGATTGAGCAGACCGTCACTCGCTCCGCTCAAGTAGTAAGCAAGCTGGGCGAGAGGTCCAAAGAAATCGGGGCCATCGTCGATACCATATCCGGCATCGCCGGGCAGACCAACCTGCTCGCTCTGAACGCCGCCATCGAGGCCGCCCGGGCCGGAGAACAAGGCCGAGGTTTTGCCGTCGTCGCCGAAGAAGTCCGCAAACTGGCCGAGCAGTCGCAAGACGCGGCTAAACAGATCGCCGGCCTCATCGGTGAAATCCGCCAGGACACTGACAGCGCTGTGATGGCGATGAACGAGGGAACAAAGGAAGTCCGCATCGGAGCGGAAGTGGTAAATGACGCCGGGGAAGCCTTCCGGGAAATCTATGGCTCAATCAACGAAGTGTCGATCCAGATGCAGGAAATATCGGCCGCTATCCAGCAGTTGGCAAGCGGCAGCCAGCAAATCGTGTCGTCGGTCCGAGAAATCGATGTGATAAGCAAAGAGGCGGTAAGTCAGTCGCAGATGGTGTCCGCTGCCACCGAGGAACAATCGGCCACGATGGAAGAAATCGCTGCGTCGAGCCAGGCGCTGGCCAAAATGGCGGAAGAACTAACCCAAGTGGTCAGTACGTTCAAGGTATAGGGAGTGACGGAACATCAGCTTGAGCAGTTGTTCGGCGCTGTAAATAATGCCTAAAACCGCAAAAGATGATAACCCTCTGAGTTCAGCAGACGCAAAAAAGCACCTTGAAAAAGGTGCTTTTTGCCATAAAGTATTAAATCTAATATTTACTACATAAATCAGCAGTATTTTGACTAAAACTGTTAAGGCTTTTGCAGGCATCCAGTGTGCTGAGTTTGACGTTGGTCAGATGCAATTTCAATGTGCTTTCGGCCTTATTAAAGTTGCGCTCTTTCAAAGCTTCCAAGATGGCAAGATGCTCTTTCATGGAATTTGGGAGTCGGTTGGGTCTTTGAGCCGACGTGTGGCGCAATCTTTCCACTTGGGAATTTATATTGTTGAGAAAAAGGACAAGCCGTCGATTATGGCCATGTTTAATGATCAAATCATGGAGGTTCCGATCACTTTCATAGAAATCCTCCGGCGGGCTATCAGGGCCGAGAGAACACAGAAGTGTGTCAATGTTGGCAAGTTCGTTATCAGTAATATCGTGAATGGCTACCCTTAGGGCAAGAATTTCAATTGTTTCGCGTAACTCGAAGATTTCTTCGATGTCCTGCGTTGATATTTCTGTAACAAATGTCCCCCGCGAAGGGATTTGCCTTACCAAGCCCTCCGCTTCTACAATTTTCAGAGCTTCCCTGACCGGCGTACGGCTGATTCCTAAAACATCCGATATGTCCTGTTCAACGATCGTGGTTCCTGGTGCTAAAGTAGCGTTTAATATAGCGTCCCGCAGATAGTTATAAGCGATCTGTTTTCGGTTGTCCTTACTCATTATGGCTTTACCCTTTCTCGAAGGAAGCTGTTTTTCTATACTCATCTTGTATATTGTTAACTGTAGCGAAATCGATCTAACAACAGGGTTGTTTTATTCGGCGCGTTAGGCAGATCTTCCACCTTTTGAGCAGAATCGACGACCATGTTATGGGGAACATACTTTCCATCCGGAATTGTAACCTCTATTAGTTTGGCGCCATGACCAATATAACAGTTGTTTCCGATTGTGGATGCGCAAATAAGGCTGCGAATGCCGATAAACGAATTCTCTCCAATATAAACGGGGCCGTGAATGATGGAGCTAGGAGAGCAAAAAACCTTCGCCGAAATATAAACAGAATGGTCTCGAATATCAATTTTGACTGATCGCTGTTTAATACCATGCACAACTACCATATCAAGTAAGTAAGATTTATTTCCAATGAAAATTTTGCCGCCTTCGTCGCCGCGGAGTATAACGCCGGGAGCAATCATAGCATTTTCGGCAATTTCCACGCTGCCGACAACGACAGCCGTTGACGAAATGTTGGCAGTGTTCGCAACTTGCGGGTATGATTCTTGCGGCTGCCATGAAGTTTTTGGTGATGCTATTAGTTGCATATGTACCTCCTGTTTAAAACGATGCCTTGATTGTATACAGCCAGTATTCTTTTTGAATGCTGGAATCCCTTCCGTTTTCTAAAAATAGGTGGTGCATTTTTTTAATTTTTTTACCATACGAATTAGTCGTTGTTCCAAAGCGACACAAAACAACAGCCCTTTCAAAAGGGCTGTTGTTTGGAAAGACGATAACCATTGAATGGCAGCAACAGGATAAACCACCGTCTGAATGGGATCACTTTATCTGCCAGGGCAGTCATACCTATCCCGAGGATAACAATCTAATTATCATGCAACATCAGGCTTTTGCACGCATCCAGCGTACTGAGTTTGACGTTGGTCAGATGTAATCGTAATGTGCTTTCAGCTTTTTCAAAGTTACGTTCTTTCAAAGCTTCCAAGATGGCAAGATGCTCCTGCATGGAGTGGGGAAGCCGGTTGGGTCTTTGAGCCGACGCGTGGCGCAATCTTTCCACCTGGGAATTTATATTATTAAGAAAAAGGACGAGCCGTCGATTATGCCCATGCCTGACGATCATGTCATGCAGCCTCCGGTCGCTTTCGTAGAACTCCTCCGTCAAGCTGTCTGGACCAAGAGTGCGTAGCAAGCTGTCAACATTGGCAAGTTCGCTATCAGTGATATCATGAATGGCCACCTTCAGGGCAAGAATTTCAAGAACTTCGCGTAAATCGAAGATTTCTTCGATGTCCTGCGTGGATATTTCGGTAACGAATGTTCCTCTTGAAGCAATTTGCCGCACCAATCCCTCTGATTCTAAAACCTTCAGAGCTTCTCTGACCGGCGTGCGACTAATGCCTAAACCATCCGATATTTCCTGTTCAACCAGAGTGGCTCCTGGTGCTAAAGTTGCATTAAGTATCGCATCTCGTAGATAGTTATAAGCAGTCTGCTTACGGGTATCTTTACTCATGGTCATATTTCCTTTCTCAGTCAGATCACTTCAACACAAATTCCGATAGTGTGCTTTCTCTCCAAATGGGGGGGGCTTGTGCATTGAGAGCTTGGCTCCCTCCATCTGAATTATATTTTGACATAAAATATACATAAATGGCAGGAAATTCCATAATTATTACGAAATACTTAAGGGACACCATAAGTATACAATAATAAAGCGCTTCAGCCAATAGTTGAATTGCTATATAATGCGCGCGCTAGGAAAAAGAAAAAGATTTTTTAAGGGAAGAAGGAGTTTCCAAAACAAGAAAGAATACAATAAGCATTCACGTTGTATACAATTACATTTGACGCATTGTTATTCCCGAGTGTATTCAACGGTAAGGTTATGATTCTGTCTTAATCCAGTGATTTTGACAGGATAGAAACAGGTTATTAATAGCGAAAGGAGTGTAGTTGTTACTTGATCTTGTGCTTACTATAAACTATTTATTGAGGAGGAATTTTACAAATGGCTAACTTAAACGTAATAGTTCAGGGAGTGACCTTCCCTAGTCCTGTACTTGTTGGGTCCGCATCTCCTTCCATGGATTGGGCGGGTACTGTAAAAGGTATCGAAGGCGGAGCTGGCGGAGTTATCGTAAAATCACTTTTTGGCGATAAGGGAAAACTCGGAAGAAATTTCCCGCGGCCGAGATTCAAATTGTACGATTATAAAAACTTTCCAGGATACCCTGAAAAACTGCCGCATGGCTTTACACTCAACTCTTTGGAAGAGTGCTCCCATTTTGGTTACAAAGAATACATGGAAGACGTAAATATTGCCAAATCCAAGATTGGCAATAAGGGCATTGTAATGGCTTCCTTATCGGGTGTAACTCTTGACGAGTGGATTGAGATGGTTACGCTGGTAAATGAAACAACTGCCGACTGGGTGGAATTAAATGTTTCGTGTCCTTTTGCGGCTGACATGGGTGTTAAGATGGGTGCCGGGGCAGTTGACATGACTGCAGAAGTGGTTAAAACCTGTGCGGCACTGCTCAAGAAACCCTTTAGTGTGAAAATATCCCCGCAGACGGTAGATCAGGCCGCTGTAGCTCTGTCTTGCCAGCAGGCAGGAGCAAAATCTGTCAACCTGTCGGCAAGATTTAGCGGCTTTGATATTGATATTGACCAGGCAAGACCGATTGGACCCGGTTCCCAAGGCAGCTGGGGCGGTCCGTATCTCATCGGCTATGGCTTGAAAAACGTTGCTATAACAGCAAACAAGATTAATATCCCCATTATCGCCGGTTTGGGAGTATGGGACTGGAAAGATATTATCAAATACACCATGGTAGGGGCCCATCTGGTACAATCCGGCGTTGGGATTATGCTGCAAGGTTATGATGTTGTCAAGAAGTGGAATGCCAATATTGAATCCTGGCTCGACGCCCGCGGCTACAATTCCCTGGATGATATTCGCGGAATGGCCCTGCCTAATATCTTGAAGACGGCAGAGGTTCCCCGTGCTCCAGAGGGTATCTATGCAAAGATCGACTATGAAAAGTGTGTAAAATGCGGCGTATGTAAGAGAAGCTGCTTCTATGACGCTATCACACTAACCAAAGTCGGCGCGGTAATCAATTCGAAAAAATGCGATGGCTGCGGTATGTGTGTGGAAGTATGCCCGGTCGATGCGGCAAGCATGTCTTATCCGCAAAGAAAAGTGTAATCAAAGGCTTAATAAAGAAATAGCAGACTAAAATTTACGTGTTTCAATCCCTTGATAGTAAGACTCTTTCTGGTTCTTGCGTCCGGAGTATTCATCCTGATGCGGGAACCAGAAAGTTTAACTGGAGGTTAGAACTTGGAGAATATTAGTTGTGACGTTCTGATTGTCGGAGGCGGAGCTGCTGGCAGTCGCGCCGCCTATGAAGCAAAAAAAACTCATCCGGAACTTGAAGTCGTTATTGTGGTGGCTGGAAAATATGGACACAGTGGCAGTAGTACCCTAATTGCTTCAGAAAGTCTGGGAATTAATGCTCCTTTCAATTTCGAAGGGGACGGCGACAACCCGGAAGTTTATTATGAGGATATGCTAGTCACCGGTGGGGGATTAAGTGACCCCAAGCTTTGTAGAATCATCGCTGATGAGTCCTGCGCCAGAATAAAAGATTTAATGGCCTTAGGCTTGGAATTTGACAGCAAAGATGGCCACCCTATTCAGACAAAATTGTCAGGGTGCACCAAGGCGCGGTCATTAACCTGTGGCGGCTCTACCGGGGCCGAAATGGTGAGTGTTTTAAAGAAGGCCAACATCGCATTAGGTGTGAAGGTGTTGGAAGATGTGCGTATCCTTGATTTGCGCCAAGATGAGCACGGCCGGGTGAGCGGGGCTGTCGGCCTGATCTGCAATGATCAAGTATTCATCAAGGCCGGTGCAGTGGTTCTGGCTTCCGGTGGCGCTGGGCGTGTTTTCCGCAAAAACGTCAATCCTCCTTCTTTAGAAGGCGATGGCTGGGCTATGGCCTATCGTGCCGGAGCACGGCTGATCAACATGGAATTTTATCAGGTCGGTCCTGCTGTTATGAATCCGCATATCCAATTCATCATTCACAGCCATATGTGGAAACTGAAACCAAGGCTGACCAATACCAAAGGCGAAGAGTTCTTGGCTGATTATTGCCCTCCCGGCATTTCGCCGGCTGAAGTCCTTGATGCCAAAACCATGTCCTACCCGTTTTCGGTCAGGTCTGTGGCCAAATATCTGGATATTGCCATCTTTAAGGAGTTAATGGCCGGTCGCGGTACCCAAAACGATGGGGTATACTTCGATGTTACTCACGTAGCGGAAAAAGAACTTGCCCAACGAGCGCCGATAACCTATGAAACCATCAAACAGGCTGGGGCTGACTTGGCCAAAGAAAAAATCGAATTAGGACTGGTAGTGCAAAACTTCAACGGCGGCATTCTTATTGATGAGAATGGATACACCGGCGTCGAAGGACTATTCGCGGCAGGAGAAGTTACAGGTGGGGTGCATGCTGCGGATCGTCCAGGAGGGAACAATCTGATCGACACCCAGGTATTCGGTTGCCGGGCCGGTCGGGCTGCGGCCGCTTCCGCTCATGGAGTGAAAGGCAAGAAGACAGTTCCACTATCTAATCGGAAAGTGCTGAAAGAGACGGTAAATAGTCATAAAGAGCTGGAAATCATGAAAGCCAGCGCCGATCTCTTCTACCGCGAACTTACCATTGTGAGAACAGCCGCAGGACTAAAAAGGGTATTGGAGTTTATCGACACCCAGAAAAAACAGGTAACAAGCTATGCGCTTCTAAATCGCCTATTAATTGGGCAGATTCTCGCATTGGCAGAATTAACCAGAGAAGAAAGTCGCGGTACCCATTATCGTGAAGATTTCCCCGAAATGAGTGCGCAATGGAAAAAACGGATAGTCATCCAGCGGCAGGCTGACGGAGAGCCTGAAACCACTATTACTTAAGAACCTGTTATAGTGAAGGAGTGTATATCTGATGGATTCCAATGCCACCAAAGCGAAGAGCAGGAAAGTATTTTATAAAAATCTGCATTTTCAGATATTTTTCGCCATCATTATTGGTGTAGCTCTGGGATACTTTAATCCCTCACTCGGGGAGAGTATGCGGCCATTTGGTGATGCATTCATCAAACTGTTCAAGATGATCATCGGACCGATTATTTTTTGCACGATTGTCTCCGGTATTGCAGGTATGGAAGATATAAAAAAGGTTGGTCGGGTTGGCGCTAAAGCCATAATCTACTTTGAAGCTGTAACGACGTTAGCTCTCATCATGGGCATAGTGGCCATAAAAGTGCTGCATCCAGGCACGGGTATGAATGTGAATGTGGCGACCTTGGACACAAGCGTTATCGCCTCTTACGCCACAGCCGCCAAGTCGCAAAACACAGTAGACTTTTTTATGAATATTATTCCTTCGACAGTGGTGGACGCCTTTGCCAAAGGGGACCTCCTGCAGATTTTGCTGTTTTCCGTCATGTTTGGCAGCGCCTTATCAATGATGGGCAAGAGGGGTAAACAGTTAGCTGGACTTGTCAGCGAATTGAATGTCGCTATCTTCAAAATAGTGGATATGATCATGGTCGTCGCGCCCATCGGGGTTTTCGGGGCCCTGGCTTTTACCATCGGCAAATTCGGCATTGCGTCACTGGGACCTCTTGTTAAGCTAATTGGCGTATTTTATTTGACCTGTATAGTCTTTATTGTGGTGGTTCTCGGATTGATCGCCAAATGGGCAGGGTTCAGCATTTTCAGGTATATTTCCTATATCAAAGAAGAACTGCTAATTATCGTTGGAACTTCAACTTCCGAACCTGTGTTGCCACGTCTTATGGAAAAGCTGGAGAAACTCGGATGTTCGAAAGGGGTGGTGGGTCTGGTCGTCCCGGCAGGCTGGTCATTTAACCTGGACGGCACGTCCATTTATCTGACGATGTCGGCTCTCTTCCTTGCCCAAGCGACAAACACCGATCTCACCTGGGTCCAGGAAGCGACGATCCTGGCAGTGTTGCTCATAACCTCAAAAGGGGCCACCGCAGTCACCGGCAGCGGGTTTATTGTCCTGGCAGCCACCTTGTCGCAATTTCCCAGCATCCCGGTGGCGGCATTAGCGTTAATCTTCGGTATCGACCGCTTTATGTCGATGGGTCGGGCGCTGACGAACTTTGTCGGCAATGGAGTTGCCACCATCGTTGTTTCGCGATTGGAAAACGAGATTGATATCGCAGCCACCAACCGAATTTTGTCGGGCCAGAGCATCGAAGAACCAGCCAGTGCGGATCTGGTTCAGAAACTGAAGTGTTGACGGCTTTACGGCAAATTTGATTCCGAAATTTTGCCCATCGGCCGGTCTGCCGGTGAAGCACTGCCTGGCGGCTGCTGACCTGCATTGCTTATTATCTGATCAGATTTACTGACCCCACCTTTGATTGGATTTCCAATTAATACGCCTGGCGAAAAAAATAAAGGGGATCACTAGAAATGGAACGATCACAGATGCTCTCTCGGACGTTGGTGATCGATATTTTAGGGCTCTTATTGTATACCATAGGTATCCGTTGTGCCGATCAATTGTATTCTATGTCTTGCAACTGGGGCGAGGGATTACTTATGTAATATGCGTGTCGCACCAATTGTATTGCGCCAAGAGGCTGGAAAACCCTGCGCATGGGTAGCTCACAATTTATATGTTGTCATAAAAAATACTAGGGGGCGAACATATGGAACGTTTTTTAGAATTGTCAAAGCAAAAGGGTTACCAAATCGGCGGATTGACGATCGGAGACTGTATTGATCTTGCGACAGCCATGAACTGTTCGGTCGGGGAAGTCATCATGCTTGAGACGATGGCCGAGAATAAAATGACCTGGGAGCAAGTCGCGCAGTCGTTGTCCGACGCTTTTGCCCACAATCTATATGCCATTCAGGTCGGTCTTACCTCCGGCAGCAGTTTTCTTCTCGGCAAGCTGGGAAAAGAGCTGGCCGACTCAAAAGTAGTCTTAAATATGGACCCATTTGTCGACAAGGCGGTGCGTTACACATTAGCCGCCCAGGTGGGAAATCACTCGGTTGGCTTGCAGCCCTGCGCCGGGACAGGCGATTCCTGCACATTATCCGGGCTTCTCAGGGCCCTGCAGGAAACACTTACAGACAAAAAACAGATAACCAATCTGACGGCCTTAATGCTCAAAATCGCCACTATCTTCCGCGCAGGCAAGACAACCACCGGCTGTAATATGGAGGGCTTCGGCGCCGGAGCCGCCGCCACTGCAGCTGTTGTTGCCGAAATGATCGGCGGAACTCCGGAGCAGGTGGGTAAAGCCATGGTATTGGCAGTATCACCGACCATCGCTAACCCTTGTACGCCCCGGGTAATGGTAGCCGGATTGTGCTCGACCCACATCGGCGGCGGGGTAATGATCGGCTGCTTGGCAGCTAATTTAGTTGTCAATACATCAATTCCGGTGACAGTGCCGGTGGATGTCATGCTCAGCATGGCGGCGGCAGTTCATCCGGTATCCGCCAAAGCTGTCGTTCCTGTGGTTGTCCGGTACATGGAGCCTTTCTTCAAGACCAACGAAGCTGTCGAAGAACATATGAGCCCTGAGGTGAAAGCCAAAGATGCCGCACGGGTTGCCGAGATGATGACAGTGTCGAAAGAGGAGGCCCGGGCTTTGGCTACAAAAGCCAACTCGATCGTCAAACCCTTCAGCGACGCTGTTGTGGGAGGGTCCAGCCAGGCAGTGGGGTCACCTACCAACGCCGCCCGTATTGCGCATGCGTTGTCCAGAGGCGAAGTCACCGGCGTCAAAATCGAGTTATACCCGGAGTTGTTTGCCCGCAGGGGAATCACCATTCCTGGCATGCTGATGGCCGCAGTGTTCGGCTCTAGTACTGACGACGCCGAGATGTATCGTGAAATCATGAATCGGGTCCGGCAAGACAAGATCAAGATTGAAATTTTAGAAGTCGAGGGGCCGCAACTGCAGCAAGTCACCGTGTATGCCAAGGAGCGGAACAGCAAAGTGGTCAGCTATAACCGCGGCGGAGCGCGGCTTGTGCTCAAAGATGCCGAGCCTTCATTGGCAGAAGGTCTGGAAGAGGCGCGCAAATTAAATATCAATGTAGTCGATTA
>Ga0316228_1004550_pt1 | contig 10302 bp, 16 predicted proteins | sample TBH18021metaG_FD_206005 | JGI IMG/M metagenome (GOLD analysis project Ga0316228, IMG submission 206005) | Freshwater microbial communities from Trout Bog Lake, Wisconsin, USA - TBH18021 | ecosystem: Environmental > Aquatic > Freshwater > Lake > Hypolimnion/Profundal zone | place: USA: Wisconsin... | reverse complement strand
GGTGTCCGGATGCTCCCGAAATACGCACTCGCTATTGACCGTCGCAGCTGTGACCTGCTAGAACAATGTTTAGTAACAAAAAAGCCCGCATCTCTGCGAACCTTTGTATTTGCTGAAGTGATACTGGTCGGAGCGACACGACTTGAACGTGCGGCCTCTACCACCCCAAATAAGAGATGGTGTTTTTCGACATTAATCGTCGTTAAATTAATCAATTTATACTGTAATTTCATGCTATTTAGTATGGTTATACTGTTTTTTCAGTACATTCAGGGGTATTTATAAGGATGATTTCTTAAACGTCAGATTCTATATACCTGTATGTATAGGAATTGCTTAACAACTTGCTTAACAACGGATACCACTTGAAGTAGCTATCTTAGCGGGTTTCAAGTTGAACAATTCATTCAAAGGGTAACATAAGCGGCAAACCGCCTGTTAATGTCCGCTGCATAGTTGTTTATATGCAATAATAATATTAACAATTGTAGCGATGGTCATTATCACTGTCATTACCGTAATCCACCATGTATATTTTAGCATTGCTTTAGTTTGTTTATCTTGGTCACGCCTAGCAATCTCAGCTAAGTAATGATTAGTCCCTACAACAGTTACCTTTGCAATTTCATCATGTTTTCGGATAAGAATATCATCAGGTAAATCTCTTAATGTTTTTAAATCCTCAGCCATATTATCCCCCAATATCTACGCCACTAGTAACATCAACTTAGAATTGCCTTTATAGTATCAGTGAATAGATTTTCATCAAAGATCAAATATGTCTTGCGACTTCCCAACGGGGCTTTTGGAGTTTGGGCAAGCTTCCAAACATAATCTTCTGGGGAAGTTCCATCGGAATCTTTCCCTGTAAGTAGTATATAAAATGATTTTTTATTTCCCTTTATGTCTATTCTTCCCCTTGCACCAAGTATATTAGCCCCAAGAGGCTCGAACGTTATAATTTCGCCAGAGAAGTTAAGTTTCATATTTTTTATTTCATAAGCGCCTATACCTTCTTCTCTAAGGGTGATTTTTTCATGTTTAGTCTGTACTTTTCCTTGGTCTTTTAGGGGTTTTAGCCACGCTTCAATCATTTGATAAAGATTATCTACAGCAGTTAACCATTCGCTCTTTCTTTTTCCCCAAGCTACATCTGTTGCTTTAGCTTTTTGTTCTTTATCATCGAGAAATTTTGAAAGATCATCGATTCCCATTATTAATTCACCCCTTTTATTATTTTTATATCCTAAGTTATATACATTCGACATCTACCTTCCTTTTCCTACCATCAAAGAAAAAACCGCCAATTACGGCGGTTTCCTTCTCAATTATTTATTATTGCAATTACTGTATTATCACACTTACTACAATTGCAGATTACCACTTCTGCTGCTATGTAATCACCTTGAACCAATTCCCCTTTGACAATCCCCTTACCCTCATCCATTGAAGAACAACCACAATTTTTACATGTCATGCTTAACCACTCCTTAATTCCCTTTTATAAATTCTGCTTAATTACATATTACGACAACAAACAACTACAAACAAGCTATATTTTGCCATATATAGCCATATACACGAAAATTGATATATTGAATACCATTCTAGTGACTTTTACTTAAAATTACTCGCTATTGCTCTATTTTTCAAAAAGGAATTGGATTGAAGAAACATAACTAGCTTTAATCGCAGCTTGCAACTCCCTAGTTGTCATTTCACCAATTGTTTTAGTTGTGCCAGATGGAAGGGTATGTGGTTGCTTAATGAAATCATCACGGTCTTCGGTAGACATAGATAACATAGCAAATAGTTTTGCAGTTCCCAAATCACGCATCGATGCGTAATCTTCATATTCAGTAGCTACTTTCATAAATTTATTTGCGGTCTGGTATGTGAAGTCTACTTTTTCTTCAAGCCATTTACCCCACTCGCCGTGTTGCAATGAATCTTTGACTTGAATCAAACGCTTGCCAATTTCAATGATGTTCTGTGCAGTTTGCTGTTTGAGGATAAGTATTTCAAATCTTTCATCGTTGATTGATTTCCAATTGCGCTATAAAAGAGTAAAGAAATTTTTCTAGTATAATTTTTTCAATCTGAAATTAAACCGTTTAATGATTTTAGGTACAAGCAAACATAAGGGTGGAATAATTGAAAATTATAGGTCGAAATGCGTATGGTTACTATACCCCCCGCCACCATCACCAGAAAACGTTTATTGGTATAGCTTAACATATGTCCACGGATACTATCATTGATAATTGGACAACAAAAAAGGCAGGTCTTCACCTGCCCATTCATCATAATTTATAGATTCAAGTTAATATATACATCATCCAACTCATCCTTTGTGATGCCGATATATGCAAGAGTGACACTAGGTGCACTATGATTCAATAACTTCTGTATCCTTGTAATGTCTACACCTGCTTGATATGCCCAATAACCAAAGGTCTTTCTAAGTGTATGCGTACCTATTGCATCTGTTATACCTACTGCCCTGGCTGCTGTGTTAATGGTTTCATATGCCTGTTGTCTTGAAATCGCCCCTGTAGCTTTGCTACCGCTTGTTTTCCTGCTAGGGAACAATACCCCTGTTGTAAGTCCTGTTGCCTTTAAATACTCGCATACAGCTTTCTTAGTGCTATCTGATAATGGGAAGTCTTTGGACTTGCCTGTCTTCTGCTCTCTAATCGTGATTCTTTCTTTATCCTTCACATGTTCAACAGTAAGTTTGAGTAAATCGCCAATCCTCAAACCGCTATTGATACCCAAGATGAACAATAACCAATCACGCAAATTATGCTCTTTTAGATAACGTTTCATATTCTCCAATTGCTTTTTATCTCTAATCGGTTCAACATATTCCATATGTACTACCCCATTTCAAATTGTCTTATTATATGTAATTATACATTATGACAGATTAGAAGTAAAGCAAATATATGTAACACCTATGAATAATCCCGCAATCCCTTATGCAGTATAGGTTTATGGGGTTTTATCGAACTTGACACAATGTAATTGTGACAGATTCAATCAACGCTTGAATTTCCAATTGTATAACCTCATCAAACACCTATAATTGCTGGTTTCCAAGGTGTTTATCATATAAATAGTAATTGCTCAGACCGATAAAATGATATTTCTATTTGGCATGGTATGTTTCGTGAGTAAACGCAATACTCTTTAGTTAGTTAAAGCATTAAAGCAATTGAAAAAGCGGGACTAACTCCCGCCACTATACTTGTACGCTTTCACCAATTGATTAAATTCATCATTTGAAACTTCTGATTTAATCCTAAGTTGATTAAGTATCATCAAACATTGCTGCTTATTATATTTGTGTTGATAATAATCATTTAATACCTTTGCAATTGTAATTCGTGCTTTATCACTTCTGATTCCATCTTGCTTCTTTCGTTCTGCTTCTGCACGTTCTATCTCTGGTAATGGATTTTTAACTTTAAGATGCCCATAATTAGAACACCAACCTTGACAGAAATATTCATCCGTTTGCATACTTGAACAATCTATTTGGGGTATTTCATAATTAAATACTGTTCCCAAATGTTCAGTTAGACAACCACAAGTATAAACATCACCATTGGTGTTAATATGTATAATGCCACTCATACACCCATCAACAGCACCTATAATGTCTTTACCCCTTCCAGCTTTAATAATCTGCCTAACTTTGTGAGCATTATTTTTAAAAAATGAAAATTGCTTTATCTTTGCAAATCTATCGATTACTATATTATCAATTTTATCATGATAATCATCAACACTTACTTCAGTGTGAATTAATCCTGCATCAGCCATATCTGCAAGTTTCATAGAGATATCTATCATACTCCCATTGGTAATAATACTGATTACTGCTTTCTTGCCTATTGTTTCAATTGCATAATTAAGCATTTCCATAAACTCAGGATGAATTGTAGGTTCACCACCACCAAGAGTTATACTGCTTGCGTTAAGATTAACACATACTTCAATTGCTTGTTTAAAGATATCAAGCGTCATATCTTCGCCTATTTCATTTGCATCTCTTGCACAATGAGCACATTTCATATTGCAACGTGTAGTTATTTCTATATACATCATCAATCACCTCATAATTATTCAATTTCAATCAAAGATTGCCGGGGGTTAAGCAATTGTACAATTTTAAACCATATACTTAATTTACTTATGCAATGAAAAAACTGTCCGTAGGACAACCAAGATAGCCGAAACTTGTTTTCGGATAGATTGGTATTTGATTTCCCTAACGGGAATGAGAATTAACTATCGTTAATCCTCAGTTATAAGACAATCATTATTATTGCAATTGTTGATTAAACTTTCCTTTAGATTGATAATTATTACCTAGAATAGAAGAAGGAAACTGCCTTTATCCCTACTCACATATAGGTTTGTGTCATTTAATAGGGGGTATCAGCTACCCCCTGTGAGGGGTAATATATACCCCCTATGGTCACGTTTGGCGTTGCATGTAACACCCTATCCTTTGCCGAAAAACAGGTCTGTAAATTTCAAATATGTATGTTTTCCTCGTTTTTCCTTAACCATCATCCTATAATTCATAAGTTGATTTACTTGCTTCTTGAAATTGCTATAGTCCAAGTGTAACAATTCAGCAATTTCTTTTAGTGATAGTTCCCTACTTCCCTTTGATACATAACCGTCATAATTGATATAACTGGCTAGTTTATATGCTAGTAATAATAAACTGTTATCAATCTGTTCTGTTTCAATAAGATTTTGCAAACCTTCAGTAAACATCTTTGTAAATTGTCTTGACTTACCCTTGCCCCGCTTATTCCTAATTTTATGGCTTTGTTTGAGCGTATGATTTTCACCGTAAAGAATATCATTTTCTTTGTCCTTGTCCGTCAATAACTCACGGTATACTTCATAAACCAATTTTCTTTCCAAATCATCCATTTAGTATCACCTTCTTCGTCATACATCGTCCCTGTTTTCATGTTGAATAGAATTATGCCCTTAACCCCAATAGCAACAGGCACTTCAAGCATTATAGCCAAAAGTGCCTTTTTCCTCAAAACTATATACTGCTATATGATTTTGACCTATTATTTTATTGAGTGGTATGAATACCTTAGTGCGCTTCTATTTCTTCAAATTTATTACTCTAGTATATAGTTTCACTAGTTTTTCTTTCAACATTTCCGGTACTTCACATTCACCATTTTCGGCCTTGCTTACATATGATTTAGAAACACCTATTTTATCTGCTACCTGTTGCTGTGTGAGTTTTGCACGAATCCTCATCCCTTTCAGACTATTCATCTTTACTATTTTGTCCATTGTCCGACCACAGGAACAGGTTACAACGGTACTGTTATATTTAACCTCCATTGTCCGACCACAAGCGCAAATATGTTTAATAAATCCATTCATTAACATCATCACCTTTCATTATTTGGAAATAGAAAAGATGCAGGTTATAATTCCTGCACCTTATCCCATTCATCATTTTTATATACTGTCACTATTGCATTTAGTATTTCATCATACAATTCGCGTGATAACGGCTGAATAAAATTGTAATATCTGGCAATACCGTTTTTATCAGTTTTTCCTTGCGGATATTCCAAATAATATGTCCCATCTGGTTTTTCGTGAAGTCTAATATCTCTAATTGCTAATATCTTATCAATATTAATACTTGCAATACACCGCAACCAACTTCCTTCAATATGCCAAGGACGCTTTATAAGAGCACTTGTTACTTTCATATCATCATCCACCTTTCTATTCTACAAACAAAAAGACAGAGGGGTTATACCCTCTGCCCATTCCCATTTTCACAACGATTATTATAAGCTTCTATAATTGTGTCCTTAATATACCGATACATTTCTTTTGTTTTTGGGTGAGCAATAGCATAAAAATACCCATCATTACTCAATTTAGTGCTACGCCGTTTAGGAAACTCAATATTTAATTCATTGTTATCAGTTCTAGGTTTAAGTTTGATATCCCTAACAGCAAAACAATCATCAAAGGTTAAATCAACAAGTGCTAACAATTCCAAGTCAGAAGCATTTTTTCTTTTAGGTTCACGGAAATATACATCAGTAATCTTCATTTCTTCATCATCCTTTTCATCATTTAATTAGTTATTCTTCAAATAGTCATTCCAAGCAGCAATAATGTACTGTTTGGTGGTTTCATTCATTACAACACTATTATGAATCTGGAATTGTCCTTTTCTATCAATGAAAAACTCAACATCATAGTATTCCTTGCCACCTTTAGTTTTAGCAGTAAAATATAAATTCTTGAAGTCTTCAGTAAATGATATTGATTCCAATTCATTCATTACTCCTGACTTTGCATACTTCTTCCATTCAATTAGCAATTGTCGTTTGAATGACTCTGGACTGATATCATCAATAGCATCTGCATAACAACAATCACCTACTGACTTAAAGGTTAATCCTGGATACACTTGACCACTAGCCAATACAACATCAACAAACGGCAAAGTATTCATAAAATAAAAAGAAGCAGATTTTATCTGCCAATCTGCCGTTTCCTTTTCAATACACTTGTCGCAAATCAAATCAATTCCATCTACTTTGGTCATGCTAGGCAGATAACTGATAGCATCTTTTAATTGCAATTTCTTATTGCACCGACAACATACCGCTTTAACTTCTTTGTACTTCATTACATCACTCCCATTTCATTGTTTTTTCTGTTTTCCAGATACTTGACTAACAATCTATCAATCTGATTAACCATTTCATTGGGTAACTCTGGCTTTGTATAACTGCGATGAACATACACATACAATTCCAAGTCCTTGTAATCTGTACCATCTTTCAATTCCAAGTCAACAAGCACCAAGTTTTCATCATTGGTTAGCTTAAAGTGAATGTCTTTAATCATTTTAAAACCTCCTTTTATCAGCAAAGTATAATCTAAGCGCAATATCTAACTCTTTACAGTATCCCTTTGGTATAGTTGGTTTTGTGTATGTCGTTCCTTCCATGTGCCACACTAGTACATCAGAATACACCACACCATCAACCTCAAAATTAGCAGTTACCATGTCGGTATAGTCCTCAGATACATAAGCATTAATAATCGCAATTTCATATTTCATAATTACATCAACCCTTTCTACTTCAATTACTTTTTCATCAATTGAATAATGTTATTAAACTCTACCTTTAACCCAATTAACTCTTGCATTAGTTCATTCATCTTGTTCATCACCTCACTACTAATAATCTTTAGTCACTAGGTAAAAAAAATAGACTTCAATGTCAACTCAGTTGACACATCCATCTATATAAGGTCGCTTACTCGGCAATTGTAATATGTAGCGAGTTTAATTAGCATTTCACCCCTGAGAGTTTCTTTCCCATTTTCCATTTGCGCTAGATATGTCTGACTGATACCTATTGCATCTGCTACATCCTTTTGCAATTTGCAAAGGATTAAACGCTTCAATTTGAGTTTGGACAATACTGGTTGCATTTAAACACTATCCTTTCTAATTATTTTTAGTGACTGGGTTAAAAAAAAATACAGCTTTGCAGCCGTATTGTAATTACCTCACATATATATTCTTTTTAAGTATAGTTTTTATAAGGTTTTTATAGCTTCTATATATATTCTTTTTCAGTCGCAAAAATATTACATGCTCTCATACTATATCGGATAATTAACGATTTTCAGACAGATTTTAATCCTCTAAATATATTCTTTTTAGAGTGCATTTTGGCAACCTTTTTACAACCCTCTACATATATTCTTTTTCATTTGTAATTTGTTAAGGTTCGCCGGGATAAAAAGTCAGGTGTTCTTTTCATCGCATAGTATTTCGTAGCAATAAATATCTTCTGGAATTAATGATTTGTCCACCTTAAAACACCTCTCACTATATATCGGATTTTAAGCGTTTTTTTCAAGGTTTTTACACAACTCGCACATCTTTTGTTATTGGATAAACCCCAAAAAGTATCTCTCATACTATATGGGATTATAAACAGTTTTGTAACATTATACCCTTCACTATATATGGGATTTTAAGCGAAATATATTCCATGTAATAAAGAACTTCTCATAATATATGGGATTTCAAGCGGAAAAGTTTACATGTCAAAAGTACCCTTCACTATATATCTCGTTTTGCTTCAATATGTTAAGGTTTTAAAACTGCCCTCATAATATATCGGATAATTAACGGTTTTGGGAAGGTTTTAGTCCCTCTATAATATATGGGATTTTGGTTAAAAATTATAAGGTTTTTATCTTCTCACTATATATCGGATTTTAAGCGAAAAATGTCGTGTTTCAATTGACCTCTAACCACTTTTGCTATACAATGATATTAGCAATTATAGATAGGTGGTTTTGCTAGTGGCTAAAGGCAGAGGCGAATGTCCCATATTTAAGTTTAAACGGACGAAAAAGAACGGCGAGGAATACTATACCCAAGCATTTGATTTGGTGCTTCCTGACGGTACTAAGAAGCGTTTCACGCAATATGCTGATGAGACTAAAGGTGACTTTGTTAAGCGCAGACAAAAAGTCATGCAGGAACATGAAAAAGTTGTATGTATTGGCGTATCCTTCATTCTGGTTAAAGACTTTCTGAAAGATTGGCTATCAACCAAACGGGATATTTCATCTAATTCCAAAACTACCTATCAGAATTACCTAGATGCCTACATATTGCCTATACTCGGTGAAGCACGACTTCAGAAAGTGGAACAAGCACACATTGAACGATTAATAAGTGAATTGGCTGCTAGTGGTGGCAACAAGAAGAAAGGTTTATCCCCTGCTACCTTACGGAAAGTAAAATTCATGCTGAAGCAAGCTTTTGAACATGCAATTGAACGTGAATTAATTATACGCAATCCGACAAACAAAGTTAAACTGCCAAAGGTCATTAAGCCAACCATTAAACCATTGACCAAAGACGATATCAGCAAGGTATTAAAAAGTGCTGATGGCACACCTATGTATATTGCTATACTGTTGGATATCTCAACAGGTTTAAGGCGAGGGGAATTGCTGGCCTTACGTTGGCAGGATATTGACCTAGAAACAGGTATAGCTAACATCTACCGTCAATTAATCCCTATTGCTGGTGGAGTGGAGATACTTGATAATCTGAAGACTGAAAAATCTACAAGACAGATCGGCATACCGGATAAGGTTGTCATGCAATTGAAGGTCTGGAAAGCGCAACAAGAAGCACATCGACTTTCCTTTGACACAACTGACACAAAATACTTTGATAAAGATATTGATAATGACCTAATTGTCCGACAGACAAACGGTAAACATTACCACCCTAGAAATTTTGCTAAGAACTTCAACAGCATATTAAAGGCAGCAGGTCTTGAAGTCCGAAAGATACATGATATGCGTCATACCTTCGCCACTCAATTATTAACGGCTGGATTCTATATCAACGAAGTACAGCAAGGTTTGGGACATGCAGACGCTAAGACAACATTGCAAAATTACGGTCATATATTACCAGGACGGCAGAAGGAACTAGCCAATAAGATGAACGATATACTGCCCATATAAACAAGAAAAACCATCCGTTTGGATGGTCTTTTTTTGCTATCATTTTAGAAATTTGCTTAACACTTGCTTAACAACTGTGTTTTCTGAAACCTGCAAACCCGTGTATTTACTGGTCGGAGCGACAAGACTTGAACTTGCGGCCTCTACCACCCCAAGGTAGCGCTCTACCAAACTGAGCTACGCCCCGACTGACAAAAACTATAATACCTTTTTTTCGGGCTGCTGTCAAGGCGCTACAACGACCTTTGCACCGGTGGTATCGATGTTTAACGGCCGATATCTAGCTTTTATGCCGTGTTGCGCGAAGGCTTGAATCATTGCTTCTCCGATAAAAGACTCATTGCGCTGGGTGAAGGCGATCAGGCACGGGCCGGCGCCGCTCAAGGCCGCTCCCAGGGCGCCTTTGGCCATAGCAGCTGCCAGGACGTCAGCCATGCCTGGAATAAGTTTTTCGCGATATGGCTGGTGCAGTCGGTCCTCCAGTGCGTATTTGAGGGATTCGTACCGGCCCTGGCACAATGAGCCGACCAATAATGCCGCGCGGCTTACATTGAAGACTGCATCTTGAAAGGATACGGTTTTGGGCAGGACTTGCCGGGCGGTCCTGGTAGAAAGGCTGAAATCAGGTATGGCTACAACCAGTTTCAGGGGCTGCGGCGGAAGAAACCGCAGGGTGCGGGGTGTGCCGCCATGGACCATACTGACGGT
>Ga0316228_1004542_pt1 | contig 10328 bp, 7 predicted proteins | sample TBH18021metaG_FD_206005 | JGI IMG/M metagenome (GOLD analysis project Ga0316228, IMG submission 206005) | Freshwater microbial communities from Trout Bog Lake, Wisconsin, USA - TBH18021 | ecosystem: Environmental > Aquatic > Freshwater > Lake > Hypolimnion/Profundal zone | place: USA: Wisconsin... | reverse complement strand
CATTCTCCAGGTTCTTAACGAAGAAGCCTTCCAATCGGTCTTCCTTGAAGAACTTTTCGTATTCAGATGTCTGGCGCCGACGGTTTTCAAGTTCGTCTTCAATTGCCATCATCTGGGCTTGGCTAAACGCAACGACGCCGAGGCTCTTTTTCGGGAAGTGACGGAAGTGCTCTAAGACATTGTCGACTACAACCTGTGCCTCCCGCAGGTTGGCTCTTTTACCGCCTCTATCATAAACGCCATCAGACACATGAACAAAATGAACGCCGAGTTCCTTGTGCTTCGACATGGCAGCTGGAAAAGTTACCAAGCGACTATCGTAGAACTGCTTATTGGAAAAAGCTATAAGCGATTCGTGGCGACTACGGTATGCCATCTCAGCATGAACGGGGGCAAGATTGTCCCGCATTCATCTAATACACTGCTGAAATCGGCAGCCGCTACTTTAGATTTATCCACATCCCATTAATGGCGTTCGCCGCTATGGTGCGTATTAACCGTTTAAGCACTTACAATGCACCTCTAAATTGGATAGAATGGTTATAACCCAAGCAATTTTTTCAGCCACCCAAACGCTGACGGGCTCTTATGCCTGATTGCGCGAATTCTACTGGATTTAACAGGCCAAACCCGCTTTCTCCCTGAAAAGGCAGCTGTTATTCGCTCTACCTGGATTGGCGGGCCGGATTCTAATTCTGAGGTGCTCTTGGAATCCGAAGGGCTGCGCAGATACGCCTTGAAAAGAATCCCTGTTGTCGCCCCGTAGCCTATAGCGCCGAACAGGTGGACGTAATAGTCCGTTATCGGGCGTATGTCGATGAAGTGACCTTCGATGGTTGCCGTGAATATCAATTCGGCCATGACCCAGCATAGCACGCTGAAACCGATGCTCTTCGCGACCAAATAGTCCCAGCCTATCAGGACAAGGGCGTAATAGAAAACGATTCCAGAGAAGCCGCCGACTACTAGTCCGACGATTACCCCCATGGCTTCCGAAGGCCTGTTTATCGTGACGAGCAGGCTGTGCAACTCGTACATGCTGTATTTTCCTATGCCAACCATTAGGCATGCCCGTGTCATAAGCTCGCCCACGACGGTGGACGCGGCGCTGATTACGGCGGCTATGAGCGGTTTATCGGGCTTCAAAAACGATTGCCCCCCTTTCCTTTTGCTCTCAAAACTAATATTTCCCGAATGCGGATGTGTATACTTACGAACCTTTGATTCACGACACAGCCCATACAACGCAAGGAGCACCCCCCTGAGGGTGCTCCTTGCTATCGCCGGTGTTGGTCCAATCCGTGCTATATTGGAGGCCGCAGGGCGGTTACTTGAAGTATAGAATATCTTTCCAGTCATAAACCCTGGTGGCAAGCCCAAGCTGCTGTGCAGGGGTGCCCAAGCGCAGAGCCAGTATAGGGGCTACCATCGGTAGCTCTCCCTTCGGGCCGACGGAAACCACTATTCTAAAAACCATATTTACGAGCAGAGCCTAAATAATTGACACTTAGCCCGAAATTGAGGGTTACGTACGCTATAGCTGATAATGATGATGATAGATGGATAGTCATTTATGGCATTTGGATAGTTACCTGTATGCATGTTACTGTTCATTCAAAGGAGAAAGGTTCAGCTATAAAAACTTTGGGATTCAACTACTGGGGTAGAAGGAAATTATAAAAATTTTTAGAATATTGGCAATATTAAAAAACACAGTGTGCGAGCCTAAAAGTTGCTCGTAATCGAGAAAGGAGTATTGACTCTTATGAACAAAGTAGTCGCTATGGATGACGTGATAAAAAGGGTAAATGATGGCATGACCGTTGCATTCGGCGGTTTCGCCGGTGTCGGCGCCCCCTTGCGCTGCATCGAAAAATTGGTGCAAACAAGGGTGAAGGACCTCACCGTCATCGCGGTCGCCAACTGTAACCCCTTTGCCGCCGGAAAATTTGACTTGGCGGCACTTTTCGCGAACAGACAGGTGAAAAAATTTATCACCAGCCACAACGGGACCTGCCCTGAAGCCGTGGAACAGCATCGTAAAGGTGAGCTAGAGGTGGAATTTTATCCTATGGGAACCTGGATTGAAAAACTTCGCGCCGCCGGGACGGGCTTGGGTGGCGTACTCACTCCCACTGGCGTTGGAACGCTGGTCGAGCAGGGCAAGCAGAAGTTGACCATTAGCGGGCGGGAATACCTTGTGGAACTGCCGCTACGAGCCGACATCGCCTTTATCAAAGGCTACCGGGGAGACAAAATGGGAAACATCCAGTACCGACGCGTAGCCATTAATACCAACCCCATGATTGCCGCCGCTGCCGACTACACCGTTGCCGAGGTTAACGAAATCGTCGAAATAGGCGATATTGAACCCGAACTGGTTGGCACCCCGAGTGTCTTCGTAAAGGCTGTTGTGCAGGGATACGATATGGCTGAGCACCAGGAAAAATACCAAAAACTTTGGCAGAATGGCGGTATTCTTAAACCTTAAATTTACAACCTAAGGAGGTATATGGTTCCATGGATTATCGAGAAATTATTGCTCGACGGGCTGCCCTTGAACTAAGGGATGGCGAGGTCGTCAACCTTGGTTTCGGCATGCCGATGGCAGTAGCCAATTTTATCCCGCCGGGGGTAAATGTAATCCTTCAATCTGAGAACGGATGCCTACTGTTCGGCCCCACCCCCAAACTTGGTTTCCAGGATGCTGACACGGCCAATGCGGGTAGCATGCCGATAACCTTGCGTCCTGGGTCGGCGGTTTTCGATTTGTCCACATCCTTTGGCATCATCCGTGGCGGCCACGTCGACACTGCGATTCTCGGTGCTTTGGAGGTAGACCAGGAAGGAAACATTGCCAATTGGTCCATGCCGGGCCGCTCGCCCGGAATGGGCGGAGCAATGGACCTGGTCGCCGGTGCCCGTAAAATCGTTGCCATCCTGCAACACAACGACAAGCAGGGTGAATCCAAGATTTTGAAACAATGTACCCTGCCGCTTACCGGAAAAGGTGCGGTAAATGTCATCATCACCGATAAGGCAGTCTTCCACGTAACTCCGCAGGGGTTGGAACTAAAAGAAATCATTGAGGGCCTTTCAGCCACCGATATAAAAAAAGCCACCAACGCAGAGTTCGCTGTTGCTGCTGATTGCTGCAGATATTGTTTGTGAGATTTATTTATTTCGTGATAAACTCTTGTCTTGCAAAAAACAGATTTTCAAGGTAAGCGCCGAATAATCTTGATTTCAAAAATTGACCGGAAGGCTTGGATGACTTTGGGAGACCAAACTCCAAGTCACCTCCATGTAGTTGTCGCTCGTACCGCGGTCAGCTAAAATGGACCGTAACGGCAAACCAGTCGACCCAAGTAATGCGGTGCGAGTCATAACGCAGGAGTATGATGAGAACGGCAAACTAGCGTGTGGTTGTCAAAGGCAAGAAAAAGAGCAGATTTATCCTGCTCTTTCCTCCCGCTAGTTTAGCATCCTCCTACATCTGAAATCTCTGCACCGCATCTTGGAGGTCCGATGCTAAAATAGCTAAAGCCTGGCTTGAAGAAGCAATTTCCTGCATAGATGCTGATTGCTCTTCGGTGGCAGCGGATATATTCTGCGCTTGACTGGCAATCTCCTTACTTATAACCTCAATTTCCTTTGTTGCTACCAGAACTTGGCTACTCATGTTCGCTAATTGATTGAACCCGGTTGCAGCACCTTTCGTTATCTCAGCCACTTCTTTAACCTGAAGTTCAATCTCATTGAAGGCTCTCCCGGCCTTATCCACCACTGCAGTTCCTTTGTGGACTTCCGATGTGCCGTTGGACATCGCTTCAACAGCCCTATCGGTCTTAGCCTGTATGTCGCTGATTAGACCAGAAATTTGTTTTGCAGCTTCTTGGGATTGTTCGGCGAGTTTTCGCACCTCTTCGGCCACTACAGCAAATCCCCGCCCTTGTTCACCAGCTCTTGCTGCTCTAAGAGATACCAAAAAAACCGCCAAAATAGTGACCGTCAATTTTACCCGGATGGTGTTCACAAGTTCACTCCTTCTAAAATCAGTGTCCAGCAATGTAATTTATTGTCGAAAAAGCTCGAATATTACGATAATCATTCTTCGTGTGATTCTTTTTTCCTTTATATTTAATATTATAGAATGTTAATTTTAGATTAAAAATAGACTGAAACCTGCGACGATAAGTCTCAAAATCTAAGTTGGCGCCATTTGGCCGGATAATAATGTCTATATTTCGGGTGAAGGATTTTCCACAAATATTGTCGAAACCAGATGATAATTGTAGAACAAGGGGATGTAGCTTTTTGTCGCCCAAGCAATTTAAGAAGCTTGATATTAAGTGGAAAAATATATTTGATAGTTTAAAAGACCCGATTATGATTCTCGACATTCATGGCCGGGTTATTTCTTCTAATTCAGCAATGGCATCATTGTTAGGCAGTCTTTCCGGGCACCGGAGCAAGATACCTTGTTGTAAGATAATCCATGGTGTTGACGAACCAGATAACAATTGTCCTCTCGAAAAAATGAAAGTAACTAAAAGTAGGCAATCCTCCACAATAAATGTTCGAGATAACTGGTACAACGTTATTGTCGACCCGTTATTTAATAACGCGGGGCATTTAGTTGGCGCAGTTCATGTTATGTACGATGTTACTGCTGAAGAACACTGGGACAAGCGGGACCTATTAACCCGACTGTATAACCGCAATTATTTTGAGCGTGTGTTAAACCAGCTAAAACCAGGCTCTTCTTGCGGCGTTCTGGCGTGCAATATCGATGGCCTAAAACTTATCAACGATTCACTCGGATATAGAGCCGGGGATACTCTCATAATATCGGTGGCAAGGATTTTGCGCGTTATATTGGGACAAGATACTCCCATATTCCGTGTAGCGGGAGATTCATTCGCCGGGCTATTGGTTAATTGCACCAGAGACGATGCGGAAAGTGCATATAACCGCATTATTCATGAAGTCAAAACTTATAATAGCCACCATAACCGGGAGTTATTGAGCCTTTCGGCAGGATATGCCTATACCGATTCGTTAACTCTTCCGGCTGCAGGTCTCCTCGCCGAAGCTGAAAAATATGTCGGTCGCCAAAAGCTATTAAAAACCCGTAGTTCACGTAGTGCCGCAACTATCTCCATGTTAAAATTGCTTAAGGCTCGTGACCTTTATACTGAAAACCATTGTGAGCGGGCCCAACAATTGACCGCTCAATTGGCTTTGAACGTACAGTTATCTGAGCGAAGTATTACAGACTTAGGCCTGCTTGCCAGGTTTCATGACATTGGTAAAATAGGCGTATCCGATACTATATTATTAAAACCTGGCCCGCTAACAGACGAAGAATTTATTGCGATGACACGGCATTGCGAAATTGGCTACCATATTGCCTCATCAATACCCGATATTGAGCATATTGCCGACTGGATACTTAAACATCATGAATGGTGGAATGGTAATGGTTACCCCCTAAAAATCAGTGGTGAAGAAATACCTCTGGAGTGCCGGATAATGGCTATTGCCGATGCCTTTGATGCGATGGTATCCGATAGGCCTTACCGTAAAGCCATGTCTTCAGAAAAGGCGTTGGCTGAGCTTCATCGCTGTTCCGGTTCCCAATTTGACCCAAACCTCGTGCAGATGTTTATCAAACTGTTTTAAGCTCGTAAAACAAGAAAGCAGGATTTCTCCTGCTCTTTTTGTGTCTGTCGCGAATGATGACGACCTGTTGCTTTTTCTATTCAGTTATTATTGCCATACACTTTGGTTCGCCATTGAATGTACTTCATACTATCCTGCCACCGTCACACTCTGTTCAGCCGTGAGCTTAAAAAATCTCTGGAAATCAACGTCCTCAATAGTATCTTGTCTCCTCATCTTCTTCTCACGGTACGCTTCCAGCATGAATTCCTCAAACAACCTATCTGTTTTAGCATGGATGCACTGGGATAACAGTCCCGATGAAATAACTTTTTAAACTGTAAACTCCTGAACAGCGGTCTGCATGTCCTGGGCCAATCTAGCTAGAACTTGGCTGGCAGAAGCAATCTCCTCCATAGTGGCCGACTGCTCTTGGGTGGCGGCGGAAACAGTCTGGGTCTCAGCAGACGTTTCCTTGCTGGCTCGGTCTATGTCGCGGATGGCGCTGACTACCTGTTGGCTACCTGCGGCCATCTGCAGCATGGCTGCCGAGATTTCACTGGTCTGACTGGATACCTGATTGACATAGCCCACGATGTCTCGGAAGGCCTGACCGGCGGCAACAACAACCTCTGTTCCTACCTTGACCTCCTGTGTGCCATGATTCATAGCCGCAACGGCACGGTCGGTATCGAACTGAATAGTTCCTAGGAGTTCACCAATCTGTTTAGAGGCTACCTGAGACTGCTCGGCAAGTTTGCGCACCTCTTCGGCGACAACAGCAAATCCGCGACCGGCATCCCCGGCCCTGGCGGCCTCGATGGCGGCGTTGAGGGCTAGGAGATTGGTTTGAGCGGCAATACCAGAGATAGTATCGACAATTTGGCCAATTTCTTTTGAGCGGTCCCCTAGTATCTGGACGACACCGGCCGATTGGCTGACAGCCTGCTCGATGCTGACCATCTGGTTAACAGCGGTAGTCACCTGCCGGTCACCACTCACAGCGGCTTCTGTAGCCTGAATGGAGGTTGTCGCCACGTTGTTGGTATTGGTTGCCACTTGCTGAACGGCGGCAGACATTTGCTGAACGGAGGACGAGGTTGCATCAGTGGCCTTGTGCTGGTCTTCGGCCCGGCTGGCCACATCGGTAATAGACTGGGCTATCTGGTCGGCCACCTGGGCTGATTGGTCGGCGCTGGCGGTGAGTTCCTCTGCGGAGGCAGCGACCTGTTCGGCAGTATCAGCAACTTGATGTATGAGTTTGCGAAGGTTTACCACCATAGTATCTATGGCAATGGCCACCTGGCCGGTTTCATCGTGGGAGCGGAAAGCCAGCGGGCGGACGGCCAAGTTTCCGCCAGCCACTTCGCTGACAGTGGCCACAACTAGACGAAGAGGGTTGGATACGGCGCGAGCAATACCCCACCCAACAATAATAATGAGTAGTAGGGAGACCAAGACAAGCGCTGAAAGTAGTGTGGCTGCGGCAGTTCCGTTGACCTTACTTTGTTGGAAAGCGTCATCGGCGTCTTTTTCAACCGCCTTGCTAAGCTCCTGCAGTTCGGTGTTGCTAGCACTGATTAGGGGCACGCATTCTTGAAGATAAAACTGGCTGGCTTCAGCGACTTTGTTGTCCATGGCTAAAGCGATAGCGGCAGCCTGCTTGTTACGTAAAAGACCCACAGTTTTTTTGAGCTTTTCAATACTCTTCTGTTGTGTGGCGTTCCGGTTACTCTTCTCCAGCGCGGCGATATCTTTGTCAAAAGCTTCAGAACGGACATTTAAATCGTTGACGAGGTCCTTCTTGCGTTCAGGGTCGGAATTTATAATGAGCTCAAGTATATCTGCTTGGCTAGCACGATTTTGAGGGCGAGCGTCATTAATATATTTTACAGCCATTAATTCGTCGCGATACATCTCTTCAATGGCTCGATTAGATTGGTCTAAGTAATAGTAGCCGGTAAGACCAACAATTCCGAGAGATATAGCGGCAATTGCCGTGAGGATAGCCATTTTTTTTGCGATGTTAAGATTGGCGAAAAACTTCACAAAGTCAACTCCCTTATCTCAATGTTAAAGCTAGTTATCTATCGAAACGGGAATCCGGAAAAGAGAGGTGATTTACGAGTTCTTCCTCCAGATGCAAGTCAATAAACTACAAAACATCCAATAAACCGACATTGTACGCGGAAATCGTATCATAATTAGACATTTTTCGCTATAATATAATCAATAACTTTTACTAAAATTAACATACTTTTAAATATTCTTTTTTTAATAATACTTTCTTTTAATAAAATTAGAGTGTAGTGAGGACTGCGCTCTAATCTTTCATTTTATACAGTTTGCTGGCTCTAGTCATTTAAGTAATGGCAAAATCTTAAAGTTTAATTGGTCAAAACAACTACTTCCCGGTAATTGTTTTCAATACGTCATCAGTCCTGTCCCCCATAAATGGTGGCGTCCTTAACCAGGACAATCATTAAGCCCTTGGCTTCGGCAACCGATTTGACCGCAGCGGTAACTTCGTCACAGAGGGACATGACAATTTCCTTTTTGAGCAAAGGAAAAACTGGCGATTATTCACCAGTTCTTTATTACCCCTTTGTTCCCAATGCGGATAAACACTTTTTACATACAGCCTTGTCTTTAAACCTAGTTACTTCTTTAGCATCTCCACAGAACATGCAGGCAGGTTGATACTTTCTTAAAATGATGCGGTCATTCTCAGTGAAGATTTCTAGACCATCCTTAAATGCGATGTTCAGGATACGACGCAATTCAATTGGTAATGTTATTCTTCCTAGTTCGTCTGTCTTTCTTACAATGCCGGTAGATTTAATCTAACCATCTCTCCTTCCCGAAAAAAATATTCTATCCTTCTGGATAGTGTTCCACCTTACCCCCATAATAATAATCCTTCTTCAATCGTTCAAATAATTAAGCCATCAGTTTCACAACTATTTTCATGTACCATAGGGGCTAAATTTCTATTGCTTCTTGTAAATATCGCATGTATGATTTCGCCCGAAGGTTTTCCAGTTCTTATCTTCAACCAAATCAACATTTTTAAAAGATGTTTAAATTTTGTGGCCTCTTCAGGCAATCGTTGAAGGCTGCTCAAAAGAATCATCTCCACATTTGTTTTGCTAGCAAAATATTTCGATAAAATATATTATTTTCCTCTAAAATTAGCAAAAAGAATTTAACCGTGAATTTTGAAGTCTCATGAAACAAGTGAAGCCGCCTGTCCAGACGGCTTTTCTCCAGTATACACTCAAAGAAATAGGGTTCCAAGCTCCAGCATCATTTCATTACTACATTTGCTCTTACTTTAATATCATCCAATATGCCGAGAACCGTATTAGACAAATTCTCTATTTCTCCAGCCAATTGCTGTGATTGAGCAATATTACCTAGTTTATAATGGCTGATTGCTTCAGCGCATCGAGTATGAAATTCTTCATGAATGGCATCAAGTTTTTGGAAGGAGTCGAAATGGCCAAACATTTTCTTGCCTTCGCCGAAGTACCACTTTCCTAATCTACACGCATGATGGTCTCGGACATTTGCTTCATTCAAAGTCATAAGTCCTCTTAGCATGTAAGTTACACGAGCTTTCCACATAAGATGGTCCGTCTTTGCCAAATCCAAAGTTTGCTCGGTTGAGAATGGTATACGAAACCCACTGACCTCGGTGCGTATTGCATTGGCGGAGACTAACACAGCTAAAATATCCTTGTTGCAGAGTTGAGATGTGTCATTTAGTTCGGCTGTCCGAGTAGACAAGTCGCGTATGGTCGCACTTATTTCCTCAAAGGTCGCTGATTGTTCTTCAGCTATCGGTGCTAAATTTTGAACTGCATCGCCAATTTTATTAAAGACGTCTGTAAGTTGCGATACGCTTTCGTCTGCCGACGCTACAGCATCAGAGTTATTCTTAAATGATTTTCCTATATCGTTAAACGCTATCTGAATTTTTTCGACCTCGCTGCGAATCCCATTGAGTTGTCGAGTAATTTCGCCGACAGATTGCCCTGATTGGTCAGCTAGTTTTCTGACCTCCTCGGCTACGACGGAGAAACCGCGACCGTGTTCGCCAGCCCTCGCCGCTTCAATCGCCGCGTTAAGTGCCAATAAATTTGTTTGGCCAGCTATCCCTTTAACTACTGCAACAAGCTCGTCAATACGCGCAGTAGAGGTATGCAGTTCAGACACGCGAGAGTTTAACGCGGTGAGGTTATCTTTAGCTCCTTCTGTTTCAGTTGAAACTTGCAAAACACTTTGGCTGGTCAATTCCATAGAGGTTTTTCCTAAAGCGGTTTGCTCTGATGTTTTACTGGTCGATTCAGCCAGATTGTTTACGGATTCAGCCAATTGGGTAACAGCCACAGCAACCTGTTCTATGTTCCCAGCTTGTTGATGAGACTGCAACGATAACTGATTTAAGCGGTCTCCACCTTTAAGGCCCGAATACACTACTTCGTTAAGCACCATCGACATCTTGGTGAGAACGCCAACATTTTGTTCAGAATACTGATTAATCAATTTCGCGACAAGTGATAGAGGGTCATTTTCGGATAATACCACTCTTGTGGTGAGGTCGCCAGCACAAAGTTGTTGTAGCCCGTCAATCAGAGTAGGGATACTCGTCTTCGTTAAAG
>Ga0316228_1004538_pt1 | contig 10338 bp, 9 predicted proteins | sample TBH18021metaG_FD_206005 | JGI IMG/M metagenome (GOLD analysis project Ga0316228, IMG submission 206005) | Freshwater microbial communities from Trout Bog Lake, Wisconsin, USA - TBH18021 | ecosystem: Environmental > Aquatic > Freshwater > Lake > Hypolimnion/Profundal zone | place: USA: Wisconsin... | reverse complement strand
GTTCCGTTCGCCGTGGTGGCTGATCGGCGGCAATGCACAGACGATCGTGCCCGCGCGCCTATGGCGCTTTCCGCGCATTGCGTATCGGCGCGAACGCTGGGACACGCCCGACCACGACTTCATCGACCTCGACTGGACCACGCACGAGACCGACGCGCACGCACCGCTCGTCGTCATGTTTCATGGCTTGGAGGGCGATTCGCGCAGCCATTACGCGCGGCTGCTGATGGACGCGCTGCGCGCGCGCCGCTGGCAAGGCGTCATTCCGCACTTTCGCGGGTGTTCGGGCGAGATGAACCTCGCGCCGCGCATGTACCACTGCGGCGATGGCGCCGAGATCGCGTGGATCCTCGAACGCCTTTACCGGACGGTTTGCCAGCCGCAGAGCCGCAAGCTGCTGGTTGTCGGCATCTCGCTGGGCGGCAACGCGCTGCTGCGCTACCTGGGCGAGCACGGCACCGATGCCCGCTACGTGAGCGCCGCGGCGACGGTCTCCGCGCCACTGGACATGCGGGCCGGCGGCGCAGCGTTGTCCAAGGGCTTCAACATGGTCTACACGCGCATGTTCCTGCGCACGCTCAAAGACAAGGCCAACGCCAAGCTCGACCAGCATCCCGGCCTGTACGACCGCGCCGCCATGATGGCCACGCGCACGCTGGGGCAATTCGACAACCTTGTCACCGCGCCGCTGCACGGTTTTCGTGACGTGCTCGACTACTGGACGCGCGCCTCGTCCAAACCCGTGCTTCGCGAGGTTCGCGTGCCGGTGCTGGTGCTGAACGCGCGCAACGATCCGTTCCTGCCCGGACAGCATCTGCCCGGCATGGCCGACGTGTCCCCCGACATCACGCTGGACCAACCGTTGCACGGCGGCCATGTCGGCTTCCTGCTGCGTCATGGCAAGACGGGCCGCGTCGATTGGATGCCCGCACGGGTCCTGCGCTTTTTCGATGATGTACTGGGCCACCAAGCCAACGCGGAGGACGCTCATGGATGACATCGTCCGCCAAGCCATGGCCAAGTGGCCGAACGTGCCGAATTGCTTTGGCTGGCTGGCGCTGGATCGCCGCGGCCAATGGCGCATGCGCAACGAATATGCGCAGGCCAACAAACTCTCCGGCGAGCCGATCCGCCACACCGCGCTCATCGATTTCATCGTGCGCAACTACGCGCATGACGATACGGGGCGCTGGTTCTTTCAAAACGGGCCGCAGCGGGTGTTTGTCGAACTCGATTACACGCCGTGGGTGGCGCGGTTGTCAGCCGACTGCGCGCCGGCGGCATTCACGACAACCACCGGCGCTGCGTTCTCGCCGAGCGGCTGCTTTGTCGACGAACACGGCAGCGTGCTGCTCTCGGGCCGCGTTGGCGGATGTGAGGCGGAAGAGACCATTGCCGTGCTGCACGATCATGACCTGGAGCCGTTCTCGTCGTTGGCCCAATGGCACGCAGACGCCTGCGGAGCCGCGCTGGGAACGCTGACGCTGGGCGATCAGGCGTTCGACATCGAGCCGATTGCGCGCGCAGAAGTCGCAAAGCGCTATGGCTTCGTGGCGCGGCCAGCGGAATAGCGCCGATCGGCCCACCGGCCCTACTTCGGCAGCGCCTTGTCTTCCGCCTTCTCTTCCCGGTATTGCCGCTCCATCTGGTGCAAGCGCGCATCGACTTCGGACAGCGTGTAGAAATCCGCATCCCCCGCATCGCGGGCGAGCTTGAGCTGCTCCACCGCTGATCCCCACGCCCCATCCCGCGCGTATTTCTCTGCCAGCGCGCGATGCTGCTCAACGCGCCTGCCCTTGTCGGCGTAGGCCCTGGCGAGCATGTCCCACCAGATCGGCTGGGCAGTGTCTTCGCGGGTCTTGTCTTTCAGGTACGGAATCGCGTCATCGGTCCGGCCGGCAGATAGCAGCGTTTGCGCATAAGTGATGCCCACCGCGCGCGACAGCGGATACGCAGCCAGCGCCGCGCGTGCCAACGTCAGCGCCTCGGGCGCACGGTTACGCGCGCGTGCCAGTTCGATGGCCGTGACGTCCAGCTCGACGCTGCCGGACGTGATGCCGGGAATGTTGCCGTACAGGCGTCGCGCCTCCTGCAGCGCCTGTTCAGCATCGTCCAGCCGTCCCGCCATCTGATTGGCAACCGCCACGCCGTACCACAGCGCCGCGCGCTTCTCGACCGGCGCATCCGGCGTTGACGACAATTGCGAGCGCATCGCATTGCGCACATCAATGTACGCGCTCGTCGACGTTTCCTGCAGCACGCGCGCACGCACCTTCGCAAAACCAAATTCCGGGCGACGCGGTTGGCGCGGATGTGGCAGGCCACGCGCGCGGTCTTCCATGTCGGCGATGCGCTCGCCGGTCAGCGGGTGGGTGCGCGCATAGCCGGGAATCACGCCCGTATCGGCAATGTTCGTGACGCGCTGCAGGCGACGGAAGAAGTCCGGCATGCCGTCCGGGTTGTAGCCTGCGCCGGTGAGCAGCGTGAAACCGACGCGGTCGGCCTCGCGTTCCGCGCCGCGCGAGAACGCGAGCTGGTTCGACACCGCCGCCGCCTGCCCGCCCATCGCGAGCGCCTGCGCGGCGTCACCGCTCTTGGTGGCAGCCAGACCCGCCAGCAGGATCGACGCCAGCGCAATCCACATCGACTCACCGGATTTATCGATGCCGCGCGCAATATGCCGCTGCAGCACGTGGCCGATTTCGTGGCCGAGCACGGAGGCCAGCTCCGACTCACTGTCGGTCGCGACCAACGTACCCGTGTTCACGCCGATGTAGCCGCCCGGCAACGCAAACGCGTTGATGCCGGGGTCACGCACGGCAAACAGCTCGAAGCTCGACGCCGACGTGCTACCCGCCACGTGCTGACGGCGCGCGGCTTCGATCAGCTTGTAGCCGATGGTGTTGAGGTAATCGGTGATCAGCGGGTCGGGCACGAAATCCGGATCGCGGCGGATCTGGCGCATCACGCGGTCGCCCAGGCGGCGCTCCATCTCGGGCGACAGCGACGCCGTCGACGGATCGCCCATATCGGGCAACTCGTATGTCGGCGCGTCGATGACGGTCGGCTCCTTCGGCAAATACGGCGACTGCCGGCCGATCTGCACGCTGCGATTCAGGTTGCTCTGCACCTGATCCGCTGCCGCGGCGGAACCCAACCCCGGGTTGACGGAGGCCGGCGGGGAAGACGCCACCGCCTGCGCCAGCACAGGCAACGGCAAGGGCGCCAGCCACGTCGACAACAACACAGCGGCCGTCAGCTTGCGGACGCGCGGCCGAAAAAGGGAAAGCGTCATACGGAAAGCACGGAGAGCGGAATCAGCGCGGCAACATCGCCGCAAGCCGGGTGCTTGCTATCATAAAACGCTTCGTACCCCGCCCCGCAAAACGCGCTGTCACTCATGTCGCAACTCACCCACTTCGATTCCGCCGGACAAGCCCATATGGTCGATGTCGGCGACAAGGCCGTCACACACCGCGTGGCCGTCGCCACCGGCACGATCCGCATGCTGCCCGAGACGTTTGCGCTGGTGCGCGATGGCAACGCCAAGAAAGGCGATGTGCTGGGGATTGCGCGCGTTGCGGCGATTCAAGGCTCCAAGCGGACTTCGGATTTGATTCCGTTGTGCCATCCGTTGGCGTTGACGAAGGTGGCGGTGGAGTTTTCCTTGGATGAGGCATCACACACCGTCCGCTGTACGGTTCGGGCGGAGACGCGTGGGCAGACCGGCGTAGAAATGGAAGCGCTGACTGCCGTGCAGGTTGGCCTGCTCACCATCTACGACATGTGTAAGGCGGTGGATCGGGGGATGGTGATTGGGGATGTGCGGCTATTGGAAAAGCATGGCGGTTTAACCGGGGGTGTCAGGATTTCCGTGATCAAGGCGAGGTTGAGATTCACACGGACGGTCGAACGAATCGGTCCGCGTAGAGGATAGCGAATTGGTTCATGGCCTGTTTCCAGTCGTGAGCGGCACAGCTCCAACCGGCCGTGATGTTGCGCAGTGCCAGCCAGATGAGCTTCGTCGCAACCTCATCGGTTGGGAAGTGGCCTCGGGTCTTGATGATCTTGCGTGGTTGCGCGTTGATGTTCTCAATGGCGTTCGTCGTGTAGATCACCTTGCGTACGGCCGGTGGAAACGCAAAGAACGGAATCACGCGGTCACAGGCGTTGCGCCAAGCGGCACTGACCGTCGGGTATCGCTGCCCCCACGGGCCGTCGGCAAACGCCTCGAGCTCCGCCTGCGCGGCCTCTTCGCTCGGTGCGGTGTAGATCGGTCGAATCGCTGCAGCCAACTCACGACGGTCCTTCCAGCTCGCGTAATCCAGGCTGTTGCGGATCAGGTGGACGATGCAGGTCTGCAGCGTGGTCGCGGGGAACACGGCCGCCAGCGCCTCGGGCATGCCCTTGAGGCCATCTGTCACGGCGATCAGGATGTCACCCACCCCGCGCGTCTTGAGGTCGTTGAACACCTTCATCCAGAACTTGGCGCCTTGGGTGTTCTCGGTCCACAGGCCCAGAATGTCACGCGTGCCGTCGGGCAGCACGCCCAGCGCCAGATAGACGGCCTTGTTGCGCACCACGGCGTCCTCCCGGATCTTGACCCGTAGCGCGTCGAAGAACACGACCGGATACATGGGATCGAGTGGTCGGGCCTGCCAGGCGGTGACTTCGGCCATCACCTCATCTGTGACCGAGCTGATGAACTCGGGCGAGACGTCCGTCGCATATTGCTCCAGCAGGAAGACCTGGATCTCGCGCACCGTCATGCCCCGGGCATACATGGCGACGATCTTGTGGTCGAAGCCCTTGAAGCGTCGCTCGTGTTTGGGAATGAGCAGCGGCTCGAAGCTGCCGTTGCGGTCGCGCGGCACTTCGATGCGGATCGGACCGTCTTCGGTCAGCACCGTCCTGGCTCCCGTGCCGTTGCGTTGGTTGGTGACGGTGGCCGGTTTGGCCGCACCAGGGGGATAGCCGAGATGGTGGTTCATCTCGCCACCCAACGCCCGCTCGATCAAGGCCTTCTTGAGGGCCAGCGTCGCGGCGTTGATGGCTTCGGCCGTCATCGGGCCGCTGCCAAATTGCTCGAGCAGTTCAGTTGGGATTGCTGGCAGGTCCGCCGGCTTGGCTTTCGGTTTGCGGGGCATAACGTCTCCTTGAGAGCATGTTATGCCTTGAACACGAAATTACTGACAGGCCCGTTTAACCAACCCCTTGCCCCAACAAGAAGAGCGTGACGGAGACGCTCTTTTTTAATGCGGGAAATTAACCGCAATTCGCCGGGGCAATATTATTAGGGAGTGTCGCTTTCCCATCAATTGGGCCCGCTACATCTACTGCTATCTTCCCAGCCGCGTAGCAGTCCCAATGAATTGGACCATTAGGACGGATCCCACTCGCCAAAGCAGTGCCACCCGATGTGGGCTTCAACACCAGAACGTTGGCACCGTCTTTTGCAACACGCGCCCCATATTCAATGCTGATCTCCCCATTATCGTTGTCGATCGTGACTCCTTTTGCTTTCACATTGGCCGTCGGTACCGAAGCGGGCGTATAGCCATGTGCTAGTCCCAAGTTGCCCATCACGGCATTCTCCGCCACGATCGTCTTGGCGCCCGCTGCCAGAGCCAAACCTTCTGTCACGCGTGAACGACTCATGTAGTCCTGATAGGCCGGTACTGCGAATGACGCCAGAATGCCGACGATGGCAACGACGATCATCAGTTCAATCAAGGTAAAACCCTCTTGAGCTTGCTTACCGGCACGGCACTTCAAACGCATCTACTTCTCCTTTGTCGTTAATTCGGACATTCAACTGCCAACCTCTTTTGGCACTTGAGAGGAAGAAGACTAAGCGAACAGATGCGGCCTCATACAAAGCGCAACGATTTTTGATTTTCCCAATAAGAAAGCGCCCAAAGGGCGCTTCAACTATTGCGACGCGGAGGGCGCTTTTTCAACCGATGGTTTTGCCGCCGGCACAAGCAGATTTTCGGCTCGGAGCCGAGTGCAAAATGTCTTTAGCTTGTCCTCACCATGCTTGTCACAAGCCTGCGTGAAGAGCCAGGACTGCTCGGCATAGTTGGTCCAATAATGGTTGCGCATCCGGCGGACATGCACCATGGCTTCATCGGTCTTGCCAAGATACGCTAGCGCAAGCGCATAACGCTGGACGGTCGCCGAACCAGGGTAGAACTGCATAGCTTGGAGTTCTAGCTTCGCGAGCGACGATGCCATATCCGGCACGACATTAAAGTGGAACGCCATCGCCAAGTGCTCATAGGGCAGCAGGAGCGTCGGCCCATGCTGACTGTAAAGGGCGAGCTCTTTTTGCATACCATCGGGGGCATAGTGAAGGCGTTCCACCGCCTTATAGTCACCCCAGAGATGCGACATCAGCGCAGCGCTAACAACAGTAATAGCAGCGGTTGCTGTCCAGGTCATGCTCGCAGACGGCACGCGCAAGTTCCGTTCGTCCACATAACCCAACGCAAACGCGCATGGGAGCAGAAAGAATGCGTAGTGCAGTGGGTACTCGACCATCGAGTGCGCACCTATCACGAGAACGATGGTGAGCAGAAATGCCAATGCAGGCGTCAGCTTTCGCTTTCGCAGGCTCCACGCGAAACTTAGCAATGGCAGCGCGATGGCGAGCAAACCGAGCAAACCGACCTTCGCCAATTGGTCCAGAACAATGTTGTGCGCGTTGAGCGACATCTCGACGTGGCCGAGTGTGTCGGTTTGCACGTACTGATTCCAAGCGTAGTCACCCCAGCCGCCGCCGAGCCACGGATGCGCCAGAAACATATGCCACGCGTGCTTCCAAAGCAACGGCCGCAGCCCAACACCTTGCTGCATGCGCTCGCCGAGTGACATCGGCAAGTCTAAATGCCAGAGGATGTTGGCATATGAGACCAGCCAGTTGCAGATTTGGTAACCCAGCACCAGCGTTACGAGTGGCACACATGCCTTCAGCCATCGTTGCGGTCCACGCTGACCAGTCGTCCACTGCAAGCCGCCGAGACCGCCAATCACGGCGATGTAAAGCCACGTTACCCGCGAGACGGTAAGGGACATCCCCAGCATCAGAGCGAAAGCAATGACCGCGAACAGGATCCAGGTGCGCCGGAACTTAGATGCAAAGAATGCACAAGCTGCCAAACCAAAGGCGAGATACGACGCCACATGATTTGGCTGATTCATGTTGCCCCACATGCGACGCTCAGCGTCACCCGGCTCCAGTGCGAGTAATGTCGGACAGGAATTCGGCACACGAAACAACTGCAGCAACTCTATCGCCACTGTCAATAACCCGCCCAGAATCAAACCCAGGGCCAACGCCTCCAGCACTCCGGGAAAGCTGCGACAGCGCGTCCCTAAGACGCAAGCCGCGACCGCCCCCAACAGGAAAACCGTTGCGGCCAGCGACATGAACGGATTCAATGGCGGCGCAACTGCGAGCTGCACAAACAAGACCGCAATCAACGCAAGCGGCGCAAGTGCAACCTTGGGAAGTCCCGTCTTGCTGCCCCAGGTCAAAGCAAGTACGACGACCGCCGTGGCAGCCCAGCAAACGCCTGTCGCGAACTCGGAATAAAACGTCGGCATTGGAAGCGTATGTAACGCGATCAGATAGGGAACCGCGCCACACGCAGCAATGGAAAGCCAGAGCGGAAGAAACAAAACACGAGATCGAAGCATTCGCGAAAAGAAGCAGGACTGAACGGAAAGACGAAAGGCTCAACAGCACCGCTCATGATGCGAGCGAATTTAGCTGAACACACGATATGGACGCCCTTCTACTGGGGTGCATGAGTTACAACTCGCCTGCACACCCAAAGTAAAAAGGCGCCCGAAGGCGCCCTTGCTTTCCGGTACCTCAACCCGTCATGTGTACACAACGAGCGGGAATACCGAGCTGCGATTAGTTCTGGCAGGACGCCGGCAGATACGGGTACAGCACCGTATCTTTTTGCGGGGCAGTGTCGGTTGCAGTCTTGGCCGTGCCGCATGTCCACGCAACGGTACCGTCAGCGCCACCCTTGCCAAACAGGCCCAGCATGTGGGTGTCAGCGTTCGTATTGCCCGTGCTAGCAATCGTCAAAATCACCGACACCAGAGACGCATTCTGGTAGTACACAATCCCCGAGCTATTGATGTATTTGGTGTTCGTAGGAGTTGACGTGCTAAACGGTGCGCTGGTCGGGAACGACAGTCCATTAGTGGCGTACGCTTCAGAGACTGCCGAGCGAGTCGAATCCAGCAGCGTCGTCGCTTCCGTCAGCTTCGACTTGATCATGTAGTTGTTGTAAGCCGGCAGCGCGATGGCAGCCAGAATACCGACGATCGCAACCACGATCATCAGTTCGATCAGCGTGAAACCCTTTTGGACACGCTTGTTCAGACGCAGCGACTTCATAAATTCCCCCGGATGTTTGGTTAAAGGTGAAGCGGAGGAGGTGGAGCAGGGATCGTGCCAGTCCAAAACCTACGTTGCACCCCCGAAAACACACCCACGATGGACAACTGTGGGCAATATCGATTGACAATTATTGACACCTCGTGACAGAAGTCGTTAGTTTTGTGATTTATGATGCACAATAATCACCCGCGCCTTGATACGTTGCTGAACGGGCTCCTGCCGGTAGCGTCGCGATGTCCTTCGACTCAAAAAAGCGATGCGGGCAACGAGTTACATACCCGTTGCCCGCCTCAACACACGTGTGAGCCCGTGCGGGCCTTGCCTCTCAGATGCCGTCAGTTCTGGCACGCCGCCGGCAAATATGGATACATGGATTGCACGGCCGCCCCGGAAGCCGAGTCATTCGCTGTTTGCGCGGTCGCGCAAGTCCACACAACCGTCCCATCAGCCTTGCCAGTACCGAACATCCCCAGGTAGTGGCCATCGATTTGGGCGTTACCCGTGTTGCCAAGCGTCACGACGACGCCGACGCCAGAAGTCGTTCCGGGGTTGTTGTACTTGATTCCGGTCACGTACTGGGCGTTGCTCGCCACAGCCTGCGTAATGATGGGCGGCGAACTTGCACTCGGAAAGGTGCCGCTGTTTGATGAGTAAGCCTCGTTGACTGCAACCCGTGCCGCGTCCAACGTCGTTGTTGCCTCGGTCAACTTCGACTTGACCATGTAGTTGTTGTAAGCCGGCAGCGCAATCGCCGCCAGAATCCCAACAATCGCCACAACGATCATCAACTCGATCAGCGTAAATCCGCCTGCTCGACGCGTTGTTCCCTTGCTGTGCTTAAAGCCCATGACCTCTCCCCAAAAGGCATTTTGTTGTGGGGAGGCCACTCGCAGGGACTATGCCAAAGCACACACTGTGTATCTGCGCAAAAACTGGCGCACTTTGGCCGAATCCGAACGCAAGTCTGACCGTTCTTGACAGAATTCCGGACAGAACCCGTCATCACCTACTTTCGGGGGGAATCGTTCAGATTAGGCCTGGCGCAACGTTCGCCGGCCAAGCCACCGGCCTACGCCTACGACCAGCAGCGCCCCCACGCACCCCACCACTACATCCGCATACGGCACCGCGCGCTCAAACCACGCCGCGTCAATCGGATCGGTGACGAGCATGTCGCCGGCAAGATAGCCAAGGAGCGCCGCCCCGAGCGTGATGATGACGGGGAAGCGCGCCATGACGCCGACCAGCAGCGTGCTGCCGAACACGATCAGCGGCACTGACAACCCAAGCCCCAGCACCAGCAGCAGAAACGTCGTGCCCGGCGGCCCCTTCTCGGCCGCGGCGGCCACGGCAACGACGTTATCGAGCGACATCACAAAGTCGGCGATGAGAATCGTTTGGATGGCAGGCCACAGGCCGTCGCGCTGATGGCGATCGGCGGCTTCCTCTTCGGCTTCCGCGAGCAGCTTCACGCCGATGTAGACCAGCAGCACCGCGCCAATCGTTTTCAGGTACGGCAACGCGAGGAGCTTGACGGCCAGCACGGTCAACACCACGCGCAGCACAATGGCGCCGGCGCTGCCCCAGAAAATGGCCTGCTTCTGCTGGCGCTTCGGCAGGTTGCGTGCGGCCAGCGCGATGACGACCGCGTTATCGCCCGACAGCACGATGTTGGTCAGGATGATGGAGCCGAGTGCGAACCAGAATGCGCTTGAGGTGAGCGCCATAGTGTTGTCGAGGATGTCCTTGGGGGTTGGCGGAAGGTGATTCGGTTTGCAGCCTCTCGCCCGCTTATACACATGTCGTGCCTGGATCGCATGCTGCATCGCGATCAAACAAAAACGGGAGCCGAAGCCCCCGTTCTCGCACAATCTCAAACCTTGTCGATTACAGCATCGCCTTGAGCAGCGCTGCCA
>Ga0316228_1004531_pt1 | contig 10353 bp, 6 predicted proteins | sample TBH18021metaG_FD_206005 | JGI IMG/M metagenome (GOLD analysis project Ga0316228, IMG submission 206005) | Freshwater microbial communities from Trout Bog Lake, Wisconsin, USA - TBH18021 | ecosystem: Environmental > Aquatic > Freshwater > Lake > Hypolimnion/Profundal zone | place: USA: Wisconsin... | reverse complement strand
TACAACCAAAAATTGCCCGGGAAGATTCGGCAATCAACTCATTCGGAATATGTACGCACATATTTTGGCGGAAAAGTACGACCTCTCATTCGAATATGGTGACTATGGCAAAATGAAAAGTTTGGGAATCGACCTATATATCGATGGAAAGAACGACTTTTCCGAGGTAGAACCGGTTATGCTAAATGATGATAATTGTTTCCAATATATCGACGGTACAAATGATTTGGCAAGTCGAAATGTGGTTTTTAAACGAGACACGTACGTACAAACCCGCGAGTTTTGCTTATATTTAAACGATTATTTCATTCAAAACGGTATATTTACATCAATAATGCGACAAAACAAACACGCTCGGAGATATCGGCAAAACACGGATCTGTTCGTTCACGTGAGATTGGGCGATGCAACAAAACACAATCCAGGACTCGATTACTATTGCCAAGCCATATCCAAAATTACGTTTGATCAAGGGTATATCTCGAGCGATACGATCAATCATCCAATTTGCCAAACACTTATTAAAAAATACGGACTGCAGATCTACGTGAATGACGAGGTCGATACTCTTTTATTCGCGAGCACGTGCAAACATTTGGTACTATCCCACGGTACCTATTCTTGGTCGATGGGATTTTTGGCGCCCTTTTCCTTCGTCTATTACCCCGAGATTCAGCATAAATGGCACGGGGATATTTTCGTGTTTGACGAATGGAAGAAGGTGTCGTCTATAAGCGATCCGCCACCCCCTTTGGACGAAGCGCTGTGCAAATATGTGTCGTCTCGGGGTATTATGAAATGGTGCGATGTGTATACATTGCAACCCAGATCGAGCATACGGACGATGGCCAATTACGATTTCCGTTTCTTGGAGGAGGGAGGTGCCGTCTACGTCTGCACTTCGGCCATTCCCCATTTCCGCGCAATGATTGATCAAGTACATTGCCGGTTTATCTTGGTCACGGGAGATTGCGACGAATCGTGCCCCTCGGATATATTTAGTAATCACGACGACTTCTTGTCCTTTATCCAACATCCCAAAATCCTGCATTGGTATTCGCAAAACTGCGTGGGGAAGCACGCGAAACTGACGCAAATACCGATTGGTCTAGATTATCATACATTGTCTGTACAAAATCACGCTTGGGGGCCACAAGCATCTCCGGCTCAGCAAGAAAAGGATCTGGAGACCATCGCGCTCAATGCGGAACCGTGGAATTTGCGCAAACCGTATGCCTATTCGAACTTCCATTTTTCGATGAATACGAAATTCGCGCAAGATCGCCGCGATGCACTCGCCCAAGTACCCGCTGGATGCGTGTTTTACGAAACGTCGCCCGTTCCGCGATTGGCCTCTTGGAAAAAACAGTCGGAATACGCATTTGTACTCTCTCCCCACGGGAACGGTCTGGATTGCCATCGTACGTGGGAGGCGCTCGTACTGGGATGTATTGCTATCGTCAAGACCTCGGCACTGGACCCCCTTTTCGAGGGATTGCCGGTGTGGATCGTGAAAGAATGGTCGGACGTCAATATGGAAACTATGGCCGCGGTATTGGACGAGTTTCAAGATCCGGGGCGCATTTTTTCCTATGAAAAAATGACGATGGCCTATTGGAAATCGCGGATTTTGCTTAAGACGAGGTAAAAAAGACAAAAATAAAGGTAAAGATTCTATATTGGACAATATCTAATATATAATATAGAAATTGCGCAAATGACCGTCATTAACAATATTGAAATCGATGATATCCAATATGAACGCAATTTGACGCGAGAGGCCATCGCAAACAACGAACCTTTAGAGGAAAAACTCCACGTGGTCCTCGTAATATCCAACCCGTGTCTCTATGCCCGTAGATATATTTTGATACGCGAAATGATACAGCGGATGGAATTGGAAGAAAGCGACGTCATCGTGTATGTCGTGGAACTCGCCTATAAAGAGCAGAAATTTTTGATCACCAGCCCGAAAAATCCGCGACATTTGCAGATCCGCACTGCAGTTCCGATCTGGCACAAAGAAAATATGGTCAATCTGGCCGTGCGAAATTTGTTACCCGCCGACTGGAAAGCCGTTGCCTGGATCGACGCCGACTTGGCGTTTGAAAATTCGACGTGGGCAAAAGATACCCTTCGTATACTCAATGGATCCAAAGATATTGTTCAACTGTTTAGTCACGCGATTGATATGGCAATGAATAATGAGGCGATGAATATATTCAGCAGTTTTGGGTATCAATTTATGAAGGGAAATCCATATTCGAAGAATTCGATCAATTTTTGGCATCCTGGATATGCGTGGGCGTGCACGCGGCGTGCATATGAGCGGATGGGCGGACTATTTGAAGTGGGTATTTTGGGATCGGGAGATCACATTATGGCCCTCTCATTTATCAGTCAGGGATTACACGCAGTGAACGATGCATCGACCGATGGATACAAAACCGCGGTATTAGACTTTCAGTCAAAGGTCAAAACCTTGCGTCTGGGATATACGCCTGGACTAATACGTCATTATTACCACGGGGAGAAAAAGGATCGCAGATATAATGACCGATGGCAGATTTTGGTAAAACACGATTTTGATCCGATGATTCATTTGATGAGTGATGCGAGCGGGGTTTTAGTGCCCACCAGTGAATGCCCTGAACAACTATTGGACGATATAATGACATATTTTTCGGTGCGAAATGAGGATAGTTGTTACGCACAACAATCGACCAAGACATCCGCAGTTCGTAGAAAATCTTCGGGAATGAAAATGACGTTTGGATAATTTGGTCGAATCTTCATCGGTATAACGGACGGGAAGGTCAATCCGAACTTTGGGCGCGGACGTAATAATATATCGTGTATAATATATATTCGAATACAATGGCTGTTCGAGGACGTAAAATTAAAACTGCTTGTCGTGGAAGAACCAAGAAGTCTTGCAAATCGGCAAAACGGACGTGCAAATATGCAGTCGGGCCAATGCGCAAGTATTGCAGAAAGACGAAGAATATGCGTAGATCCAAAATGATGGGCGGAGATGGACAATTTGGAAATGGTGAACTATTGACGAAAATAGAAGATGCGTATCATTCGACTCATCCAGCAGCGTCCGCACCCGCTTCTACGCCCGCACCGACACCTACACCCGTCACAACCGCTTAAATATTTCCATTTCCCTTTTTCCCTTTCCCTCTATGTAGGGCGCGCAAACTCCGGGTTTTTGTATAAATCGCGATCAAAATAACGAAACATTCGATAGTCCGTTTGAAACGCGCCCCATTTCGTCGCCTTCAATATTTCCTCAAATGCGGGACTCGTCAATGCTCTTACCCACGCCTCCCCCTCACGCTCCGATCGGATCGGAATACCAAACGTCAGTTGAGACATTCCGTATTTCCCCGCAAAATCGTTGTATGGATATTGGCGTTCATTGAAATTCAAGAGTACTTTAGGTATTCCGAACTGCGTCGTTTTACGATCTTTCGTATAACGTAGCCCCAATCCCTTTTGTGTAATGGTATGCACGATCGGATATCGCGATTTTCTCGTTTTGTTTTTGGTCAGTTTGCGTGCATCGTAATCTCCTGCACTGAAAATGACCGGAATACCGCGCCCCGACGACGGTTTCACCAATATACGCTGAATCTGGTCAAATGCATAGTTAGGTATAAAAGGCCACCTCTTTAGATTTAGGCGATGTATCTGTCCCATTTCATCAATCACCTCTGTCGCCTTTCTGGTTGGAATGGACAAAGAAGAAGAAGAGGATGCGCTAACGTTATTGTTGTCTTGCTGCGGCCTTTGTATAACGTATGTATCGAACCGCGTATCCACCCCGAATGTATCCGCACCCGCACCCTTCCCGTAAATGTGTAAAAATAAAAGATGGTTTTGTTTCGTCATTAGATCATATAGGGGCGAATCCGGCCGTCTCCATCCGGCGGGCGTAATAAATGCTAAACATCCAGATTCCTTCAACAATGGATTGTTGTTATCGCCGCTCTTCCCATCCCTATCCAATATACATTTCACAAATTTATCCCATAAGGTGCGATTTCCGGCCGCCCCATCGTAGGTGCCCTTTTTCTCCGTTTGAAACGGCGGATTCCCGAGGATAACATCAAATTGACAGTTGTCCCGTCCAAGATCCCGGGTCCATTTGTCGCGTTGCAACAAGAAATCGGCCAAAGAAATGCGCGCTTTTTGGCCGAACAATTGCCGTAATTGCCGAACGTTTTGAGGATTGAGTTCCACCATAAACAACATTTTGTCCAAGATGTGTCGTTTTCTGGATTGAACGTGGGGAATTGCCCGGGACAACGATTTCATCAGGCGCGAATAAATGAGGGCGCCGAAGTTGCCGTGGCCCGCCGCCGGATCGAGCCATCGCGCGTTCGGATTTGTCCAAATCGCCGAGGGCAGTGCATCCAGCAGCTCGTCGATGAGAACGGGAGGCGTGAATACTTCGGCGAATTCGTCCTTTTCCTTGGATCGAACGGCGAGTCCACCTTGGACGTGATCTAATATATTCTGCTCGGTCATTTTGAGAATTCTAGCGGCGGACATTTTTGGTCAAATATTGTAACTAAATATTGATGCTACAATATTTAGATATTATTATTTACTTCCTTGAAGATTATAGATTATAAACCGCCCTTGGTGGTTCGGCCTTGTTCTTGTCTTCATCGGGGTACCAAACAAAATTACACAATTAATATGCGCAAGTCATCCGCAAAACAACACTCTAAATTTAATGTGTCGATTTCCATAATTTTGTGACTTTCTATATTATTTCGAACGAAACTCGCAAATTCGCATTCTGCACTCTTTTTACATTCATACTTGAAATTGTTTAGATACTTGCATTTTATCGCAAATAGTCCCAAAACACAATCATCGTACATATATTTTTTACTACATACATTAAAGAATTTCACAAATGCATCATAATCATCCTTGGCGCGAATGACGGAATTCAAAAAGGAACTGTTTAATAGTTTATATCTTCCTGTCAATTTAATAATGGTGTCGTTATCTTCAATGTTATACTTCTGTATTATGTGTTTTATGTCTAATAATTCATTTACACCTTTATGTGGAAAGTAATGTTGATTATTATCTGTGTATATGACATCGCAATTCTTCGTTTGACTTAAACCATCTAAATATGTTTCTCTTTTCCCATTATTTTCCACAATGATCGGTTTAATTTTGTCTTTATATTCATTTTCAATCAATGCCAATGCGGCTGATATGCAATGAATGTATTGGTTTTTCCTATGTTCATTATTGATTATTCCTATCTTATTACAAATCGATGTGGTAATAATTAAATAGATCATTTATATGATACAATTGTATTTAGATAAAACGGACCAAACGCATATTGATATATTCAAGTTTACCGTGCACAAAGGTGTAATAATATCAAAAGAGGCGACGTTTTGTTGTAGGAGAAAATCCGAGAAAGGGAGATTCACTCTCCCCAAGAGTTTCCACATTATGCGGTTGGCGTCGAGCAGCAAAAATTTGTTCAGGGCTATCATAATTGTCCTCTTCAGAACCTGACTCAGAATCGGTTTCCGATTCAGTTTCCGGAGTTTGGATTCGAATATTCTTTCTCGGATCGAGATCCGAACAATCCAATAGAAGATGGGGAGCCTTTTCAACTATACTCTTCCAATTCTTATTTGTACGCTGAAGATTAAAACAGCGCGCATATCCCTTCGACGTAACCATTTTTTCAAAAATCGCCTTTTGTTTTGCGATATTTGCATTATCTGCTTTGGTTTTTTTATCTATGTGAACCAATCGATTCATTTCACTCAATGCATTCAACAGTTTTTTATCCGATTCGTCCATCATTTCATTCTCGATTTCCTCCTGTAAATCGTATATGGTATTTTTCAGATATTCCTCTAATGTATTCAGCCGTTTATCCGACCATACCTCGATCGGCACGTATGTTGAACTGAATGCATTTCCTCGACTTTTATTGATTCCGATTTTGCACGTGGTATTCATACCATAGGTCCTACGACGACAATGGTAAGTGAGATATTTGTTTAATTCATTAATGTCGGGAATATTACGCGGCCACTTACGCATTTTGATCGTTTTTATAATAGACAATACTTTTTCTAAATACTGAAGTTTTTCTCTCTTTTTCGATGTTGATTTTCGAAAGAGTTGTTTAAATTGTGTGAACCATCCATTTCCACCGATCGATGCTCGTCGCCGTGTAGAACATTTCTTGTTTTTATTTTTGTGTTGATTTCCCGCCACATTCAGTTTCTTTTGGGTTCGATTTTGCCTCGATTTCATAATACAAATATTATTTTATATATGTGTCGATATTATGCGCCACAATATTGTTTGATTAAAGGATCAAAGAATGCAATCCGAATCCACCATTTTTTGAACCAATTCATCGAAAGTCACACTCGGACTCCAGCCGAGCAGTGTTTTCGCCTTGGTCGGGTCGCCCAACAGCAGATCCACCTCGGTCGGACGAAAATACTTGGACGAAATAAAAATTAGGTCGCGTCCATCTGCCCCCTCCGGCTTATTCTTGTCGAAACCCACCTCGTCGACACCTTGTCCGCGCCACCCAATCTCGATCCCTCGTAGGCGGAACGCCTTCTCGATAAACTCGCGCACCGTGTGCATTTCTCCCGTCGCCAAGACGAAATCCTGCGCATCCGAATGCTGCAAAATCCGCCACATTCCCTCGACGTAATCTTTGGCGTGTCCCCAATCACGCAGGGAATCGATATTTCCCAGGACAAGGCGATCCGTTTCCCCCCTCAATATTTTGCCTAAACCCAACGTAATTTTGCGTGTGACGAAGTTGTGACCGCGACGTTCAGACTCGTGATTAAACAAAATGCCGTTGCACGCATACATTCCATAGGCCTCGCGATAGTTTCGCACAATCCAGTATCCGTATAGCTTGGCCACTCCATAGGGGGAACGCGGGTAAAAGGGTGTAGTTTCACTTTGCGGTGTCTCCTGGACTAGACCATATAACTCGCTCGTCGATGCCTGGTAAAATCGCGCGACATCGGTGAGCCCATTTGACCGAATCGCCTCCAAGATTTTCAATGTGCCAAATGCATCCGTGTCCGCCGTATATTCCGGCATTTCAAACGATACTTTTACGTGGGACTGAGCGGCCAAATTATAAATCTCCAATACGACCATTTCCGGATAATCCGCTTTGATACCGGCCAAACACATATATAGACAGGATCCGTCGGTCATATCCCCATAATGGAGCTTGAGTCTAGGATTGTGGTAAATGTGTTCGATTCGATCGGTATTGATGAGAGAGGCGCGCCGAATAAGACCGTGGACATTATATCCCTTCTCCAACAACAATTCGGCTAAATAGGATCCGTCTTGGCCAGTAATTCCGGTAATAAATGCAATCTTTGACATTGTATATGTAAAAACTAGATACAAAACTTTATATATATTTTCGAATGTATGTATGATGTATTATTCTACATTTTCTTGGTCAATACCCTAGGAATAGCGACCAAGACCGACATCTATGTAGATCGACGAAAAAACCGTATAAAAGGTGCGTTTAATGTTGAATATATTGATATTCGAAACCGATTCCTGCCACCAACGATGTTTGACAAAATATTCATCGTAAATATGAAACGATCCGTCGAAAGAAAACGCCGTCTCGAAGAACAATTCGAGACCCTGCGTATTTCACCTGAATCGTATACATTTATCGAAGCCGTCGATGGGCAAAACACGGATTTAGACTCGATCGGTCTATCATTCCGCACCATTCCCGATTGGGCCGAACCCTTTAGTTCCAAGATTATGACCAAGGGGGAAATCGGATGTTCTCTTTCGCACTACAAGATTTGGCAACAAATTGTCGATCTCTCCTTGGACAATGTGTTGATTTTGGAGGATGATGCAGTATTCGAACACGATTTCTGTAACAAATTGTCCAAGATAGACGTGAGTGGACTCGACTATGATCTGCTTTATTTGGGAAGAAGGCGGGTATCTTCGCAAACCGGTGATCGAACCGAAGAGTTTATTCGCGCAAATATTGTGCGACCCGTCTATAGTTACGGCACACACGCATATATTTTGACGAATCGGGGAGCAAAACGTATGCTGGCACATAATTATTTGCAGCATTTGCTGCCCTTGGACGAATTCTTTTCGATATTGTACGATCCATTATATCCATATGAAAAGTTTGTGCGATATTTCAAAGATGCGCCGAAATTGCAGGTGTATTCCGTCGATCCACTATTAATCGATGTACTTTCGGGAGATCTATATACGAGTGATACGTATCATACCGATCCATATACGGCGAAAGTGGAAGATAACAACGATGATAAAGAACAAAACAAATGTTTGGTATTGGCGATAAATCAGTCTAACTGCAAAACCGATATTTTGAGTCGATTCGTGAAATCGTGTGAAATGTATGGTCACTCCTACAAAATCTTGGACAGGATTGATGCCAAGGATGACAGTGCAACCATAATCGGGGAATTGGCAACGTGGGATCGCGATGCCCTGGCAAATACCACCGTAATTGTACTGTATCATTGCGAGGCGATGTTTAATTCTACCAGGGAGGAAATCTTGGACAAATACGCCAAAATATGCGGAGGCGACGGATTCATCTCGTTGAACAATCAAAACATAGTATCTGCGCGCGCGCCGAACAATGCAATTATGGGCAATGCGAATGTAATATTGGAATGGTTATATAATACCAATGACATAGGTCGCATTGCCAATGCCAATGTTGCCGAGGACAGTCAAAGCAATATTTTCGAATGTTTAACGGAGAATTCGGAATCGATCTTGGACATTTTGTATGGAAAATCTCGCATTCGAAATGAAAATACGGAAATTTGTCCGTCGATATTGATCAATTCGTTGACCAAGACCACTATGACAGAGAAAAATGTGAAAAACCGCGGAATTACGACATTGTATTTGAACCGCATCGGGAATTATTTGGGGGATGGATGGAATTCCACCTATAAATATTGCGTAACGAACAAGTTAGACCACACGCCGAAAATATTCGTGCATTGTGTAGGTGTCGAAGCGAACGAGGCAATCGGCCGATTGGACTATCCAAAGGAACAGTTGATTATACCTCCACGAAATACTGGTTCAGAGTATTCAAACGCGGTCCACGCATTTTTGCAAACGGATGCGGAGTATTTTTTCCACGTGGAGGCACGATATGTCATTCACAATCCAAATACACTTACACATCTCTTGGACATTGACATATCAATCGTTTCGCCGATGTTGGTAGAACCCGACACATATTTATCAAATTTTTGGGGAGATTTGGCGGAAAATGGGTATTATAAACGATCGTTTGATTATTTGTCCATCGTCGGAGGAGAAAGGCGTGCGTGTTGGAATGTGCCATATGTGACCGGTGTATATCTCGTAAAACGCGATGTGTTTGAACGATATCCGCGACTATACTTGGACAATCCGAAAATGGATGTAGATATGAGGTTTTGCTGTAATTTGAGGGAGGCCCAACTATTTATGTATGTGACAAACTTGGAGATATATGGATATATCGGTACTGCCACCGCTAAAAAAGAGGAGAACAATGATCACAATAGTACTGCTGTTGGTAATGATAATGATGATGCGATTACGGTTTATGATGTATTAAACGAGTATAAACGGCGCAAATGGGAGATCAAATATCTGCACCCCGATTTTTTGATCTATCGCAAATCGATCAATCATATCACAAAAGAACTGTGCAGAGATGCATTCCAATTCCCCGTTTTCGCCCCGATCTTTTGTAGAGAAATCGTCGATGCGTGCAATCGCCTAAATAAATGGTCGTTGGGGAATGAAAATCACGAAGATCCAAGATTGGGGAAAAATGGATATGAAAATATACCGACACAAGACATTCATTTGGAACAAATCGGCTTTGGCAATCATTGGGAAGCCATCGTGACAGACTATATTGCACCGTGTGCATCGAAACTGTTTAGCGGATACAAGACAAAAGGTACCAATATATCGTTTGTCGTTCGATACTGTTTGGATGGGCAAAAGGAATTGTGTCCGCATCACGATGCTTCGACATATACCATCAATGTTGCGCTAAATGAGGGCGAATATGAGGGGGGAGGATGCCGATTCATACGCCAAGATTACAAGGTCACGAATCAGGCGATCGGTACGATGTTGATGCATCCTGGGCGATTGACACATTATCACGAAGGATTGCCCGTTACCAGTGGAACGCGTTATATATTGGTTTCATTCATCAATTGATTTCATTTGATTTGCGACAAAAAACAAAAAATAGTT
>Ga0316228_1004529_pt1 | contig 10356 bp, 8 predicted proteins | sample TBH18021metaG_FD_206005 | JGI IMG/M metagenome (GOLD analysis project Ga0316228, IMG submission 206005) | Freshwater microbial communities from Trout Bog Lake, Wisconsin, USA - TBH18021 | ecosystem: Environmental > Aquatic > Freshwater > Lake > Hypolimnion/Profundal zone | place: USA: Wisconsin... | reverse complement strand
CAAGCCTTCGCGGACAAGCCGGCCCGAGACAAGCCGGCCGGCGGGGATGAGCACAGCGTTACAGACATGGCTCGGTGCCGATGCGCCCGGGATGTATCCGGATCGTGTTAAACTTATGTAAAAGCGCGAGGAACCGATCGCTTGCACAAACATCATCAGACATCACGACCACTCCCGTCCCCGAGGTCAGCGCTGAAGACGGCATCCAAACGGCCAAATTTGAAGAAGCTGCTCCGGAAGGCGCAGGTCAAACCGCTCAAGCAGGTGGCGGCCCTGCCGTTTCGCGTCGGCTCGGACGGTCGGATCGAGGTTCTGCTGATCACCTCGCGGGATACGGGCCGCTGGATCATCCCGAAGGGCTGGCCGATGACCGGCCGCAAGGCCCATCAGGCCGCCGAACGGGAGGCCTTCGAGGAGGCCGGGCTCGAAGGACAGATCGCCGCGAGCCCGGTCGGCCGGTACCATTACCAGAAGCGGTTCGATCACGGCCGTGCCTTTCCCTGCATGGTCCGCGTCTACCCGCTGCGGGTCGAGGCCCAGCACGCGCGCTGGCCGGAGCAGGATCAGCGCACACTGCAATGGTTCCCGCCCGAGGAGGCGGCGCGCCTCGTCCATGAGGACGAACTCCAGGAACTCCTGGCTGGCTTCGGGGCGCTGCCGGTCGACGAGCGCGGCTGAAGGCCGGCGCATCTGGCCCATCACCACGACCGGGAAGACAACCCTTGATCGATAGCCTGTCCGTCAAGGGGCGGCGCGCGCGTTCGGGGCGGCGCGCGCGTTCGCTCGCCTGACCGCGGAACATACCGGCCGGGCGGTCGCTCCGGCGGCCTGAGCGTCGGCTTGATGCCGGCGCCCGAATCCGGGACGGATGCGGAGCCCCTGGACCGCGCCCCGTCTCGAGCGAGGGCCAAAGGCCGCGGCGCGTTCCGGATCTTCACCCCACCATGGACGAGGCGGCCGAGGAGCGACGGGTGCTTGAGCGCGACCGGCACCGGGCCCGCGACGACGAAGCCCCGAGCCTGCACGACCAGCCGCAGGTGGACCGCCACAGGGGTCTCCGCGTCGGGCCCGAGGCGCTGCTGCGCGGGACGCGCCCGGTCCACGGCGTCCTGCCGGCCATCTTCGGGCCATTCGCCGAGGAAACCGGCCTGGTCGTGGCGGAACTCCGGTATTCGGATCCGCATGGATACCGGAGCGGAACCCCCGGCTCCCCCCGGCCGGGAACCCACCGGATCCCTGCGACGTTGGCCCGACAGATTGGATCTTTTCTAAGGTTCAAGCCCTCCGTTCCCTGCCGGGACGGCCCCGGGCCGCCGGCCTCACAGGAGCCTGACCATGAACGCCAAGTGCGAGACCTGCCGGTTCTTCGACGAGCACAAGGGCAACGGCGCCGTCGCGCAGAACGATGCCGGCCTGTGCCGCTTCAACCCGCCGGTCAGCCAGCCGGCACCCGAGTCCAAGGGTCTCTGGCCGGTGGTCGCCGCTCAGGATTGGTGCGGCCACTACACCCCCGAGATGACGGCGGCCGAGTAGGAATTTCCGCAGCGCGGACGATCGGGGCCGGCCTTCGGGTCGGCCCTTTCGTTTGGTAGCGCCACGCGACCGCGACTCCCGCGCGACTCTTGAACCCATAGCCGCATCCCCCCCCTGACCAACGCGGGCCCGGGCACTACCTTGGAGCTGATCCAGAGTGTCGGTGTTTCCCCGAAGACCCCGCCTTCGTGCCGGCACGCCTCGACTGCCGCGCCGGGTCCGGAGACCGAGATGCTCCGTCCCGCCTGTGTAACCTGAACCGGAGAGAGACTTGATGGTGGGAGCTGCCGCCGCGCCCAGGGACCCGGGTGCCAGAACCGCACGGACCGACGCACCGGTTCTCGTCCCGGTCACGTTCACAGTTAACGGCGAGCGGCGCACGCTCGAACTCGACACCCGCACCAGCCTGCTCGATGCCGCGCGCGAGCACCTGCATCTCACCGGATCCAAGAAGGGCTGCGACCACGGCCAGTGCGGCGCCTGCACGATGATCGTCGACGGCCGGCGCATCAATGCCTGCCTGACGCTGGCGATCATGCACCAGGGCGCCGAGATCACCACTATCGAGGGGCTCGGCCAGCCGGACAGCCTGCACCCGATGCAGGCGGCCTTCATCCGGCACGACGGCTATCAGTGCGGCTACTGCACGCCGGGCCAGATCTGCTCGGGAGTCGCGGTGCTGGAGGAGATCAAGGCCGGTATCCCGAGCCACGTCACCGCGGATCTCGGCGCCGCGCCTCAGGTGACCGAGGCGGAGATCCGCGAGCGCATGAGCGGCAACATCTGCCGCTGCGGCGCCTATTCCAACATCGTCGAGGCGATGACCGAAGTCGCGGGAGCGCGGGCATGAAGTCCTTCACCTACGAGCGCCCCAGCTCGCCCGCCGAGGCGGCCGCCGCCGTCGCCGCCACGCCGGACGCCAAGTTCATCGCCGGCGGCACCAACCTGCTCGACCTGATGAAGCTGCAGATCGAGACGCCGCGCCACCTCGTGGACGTGAATGGGCTGGGCCTCGACACGGTCGAGCCGACCGAGGAGGGCGGCCTGCGCGTCGGTGCGCTGGTGCGCAACACCGACCTTGCCGCCCATCCGCGGGTGCGCAAGGATTACGGGGTTCTCGCCCGAGCGCTCCTCGCGGGCGCCTCCGGGCAGCTGCGCAACAAGGCGACCACCGCCGGCAACCTGCTCCAGCGGACCCGCTGCCCGTATTTCTACGACACCGCTCAGGCCTGCAATAAGCGCCGGCCGGGCTCCGGTTGCGCGGCGCTCGACGGCGTGAACCGGTCGCTCGCGGTGATCGGTGGCAGCGAGGCCTGCATCGCCACGCATCCGGGCGACATGGCGGTGGCCATGCGGGTGCTCGACGCGACGGTCGAGACGGTCGACGCCTCCGGCACCGCGCGCCGGATCCCGATCGCCGCATTTCACCGCCTGCCCGGCGACGCGCCCGAACGCGACACCACCCTCGAGCCCGGCGAGCTGATCACCGCGGTGACGCTGCCGAAGCCGGTGGCCGGCACGCACATCTACCGCAAGGTCCGCGACCGCGCCTCCTACGCCTACGCACTGGTCTCGGTGGCCGCCATCTTGGCCAGGGACGGCACCGGCCACGTCGCCTTCGGCGGCGTCGCCCACAAGCCCTGGCGGGTCGAGACCGCCGAGGCCGATCTCCCGAAGGGCGCCAAAGCGGTGACCGATCAGGTCTTCGCCGACGCCAAGCCGACGCCAGAGAATGCGTTCAAGCTGAAGCTCGCCGAGCGGACCCTCTCCGCGGCGCTCAACCAAGCGAGGGCCTGAGCCATGAAGTTCGACTCCCCCGCGGGCCTGAATCCGATCGACCGCCTCAAGGTCGTGGGCCAGCCCACCGACCGCATCGACGGCAAGTACAAGACGACCGGCACCGCGCCCTATGCCTACGAGCGCCACGACGTGGCTCCTGACGCCGCCTACGGCTACGTGATCGGCTCGGCCATCGCCAAGGGGCGCGTGCACCGCATCGATACCGCGGCGGCTCAGGCTGCTCCCGGCGTCATCGCGATCGTCACGACCCTCGACACGCCCCGGATCGAGCGCGGCGTCATGAACGTCGCCTACCTGTTCGGGGGCGACGTGATCCAGCACTACCATCAGGCGATCGCCGTCGTGGTGGCCGAGACCTTCGAGCAGGCCCGGGCGGCCTCCTTCCTGGTCAAGGTCGATTACGCCCCCGAAGCCGGCGCATTCGACCTCACCGAAGCGGCGAAATCGGCCGAGCCGGTCCCGGCCGATAGCGGCGAGGGCAGCGGCGGGAACGGCGAGGAGCGCGTCGGCGATTTCGAGGGCGCCTTCGCGCAGGCCCCCGTGACCCTCGACGCGACCTACACGACCGCCGACGAGAGCCACGCGATGATGGAGCCGCACGCCACCACGGCGGCCTGGCACGGCGACAAGGTCACGCTCTGGACCTCCAACCAGATGATCGGCTGGGGCCACGGCAGCCTCGCCAAGATGCTCGCCCTGCCGAAGGACAAGGTCCGGCTCGACGCACCCTATGTCGGCGGCGGCTTCGGCGGCAAGCTGTTCGTGCGCGCCGACGCGGTGCTGGCGGCGCTGGCCGCCAAGGCGGCGAAGCGGCCCGTGAAGGTGGCGCTGACGCGGCCGCTCATCGCCAACAATACTACCCACCGGCCGGCCACGATCCAGCGGGTCCGGATCGGCGCCACGCAGGACGGAACCATCACCGCGATTGCTCACGAGAGCACCTCCGGCAACCTGCCGGATGGCGATCCCGAGACGGCGGTCAACCAGACCAAGTTCCTCTACGCCGGGGCGAACCGCCTGACCGCCATGAAGCTCGCGCATCTCGACCTGCCCGAGGGCAACGCCATGCGGGCGCCCGGCGAGGCCCCGGGCCTGGCGGTGCTCGAGGTCGCCATGGACGAGATGGCCGAAAAGCTCGGCCTCGACCCGGTGGCATTCCGCATCCGCAACGACACCCAGGTCGATCCGAACCAGCCGGACCGCGCCTTCTCGCACCGCGACCTCGTGGGCTGCCTGAAGCTCGGCGCGGAACGGTTCGGCTGGGCCAAGCGCAACCCGAAGCCCGGGCAGGTCCGGGACGGGCAGTGGCTCGTCGGGCACGGCATGGCGGCGGCGTTCCGCAACAACATGGTGCTGAAGTCGGGCGCCCGGGTGCGGCTTTCCGCCGACGGCACGGTCACGGTTGAGACCGACATGACCGATATCGGCACCGGCAGCTACACGATCATCGCGCAGACCGCCGCCGAGATGATGGGCGTGCCCCTCGACCGGGTCGTGGCCCGGCTCGGCGACTCGGACTTCCCGGTCTCGTCCGGCTCGGGCGGGCAGTTCGGCGCCAACTCGTCGACCGCGGGCGTCTACGCGGCCTGCGTGAAGCTGCGGGAGGCGGTGGCGCAGAAGCTCGGCTTCAACGCCACCGACGCGGTGTTCGAGGATGGCGAGGTCCGCGCCGGCAACCGCGCCATCCCGTTGTCCCAGGCCGCCGCCGACGGCGAGCTCGTGGCCGAGGACGCGATCGAGTTCGGCAAGTTCTCGAAGACGCAGCAGGTCTCGACCTTCGGGGCCCACTTCGTCGAGGTCGCGGTCGATGCCTATACGGCGGAGGTGCGGGTCCGGCGGATGCTGGCGGTCTGCGCGGCCGGGCGCATCCTCAACCCGAAATCCGCCCGCAGCCAGGTGATCGGCGGGATGGTCATGGGCACCGGCGCGGCGCTAATGGAGGAGCTGGCCGTCGACACCAAGCGCGGCTTCTTCGCCAATCACGACCTCGCCGGCTACGAGGTGCCGGTCCACGCCGACATCCCGCACCAGGAGGTGATCTTCCTCGACGAGGTCGACCCGATGTCCTCGCCCATGAAGGCCAAGGGCGTGGGCGAACTCGGCATCTCGGGGGTCGGCGCCGCGGTGGCGAACGCGATCTACAACGCCACCGGCATCCGCGTGCGCGATTACCCGATCACACTCGACAAACTCCTCGACCGCATGCCGGACGCGGCCTGAGCCGGTCTGCGGGGACGCCCGGTACCGGGCGGCCCCGCGAAGGCCCGCTCTACGGGTCCACGATGTGGAAGCTGGCCCGGGCCCGCATCACGAGGCGGCCGTCCTCGTCGTAGGCCCGGGCGGTGAAGTCGTTCACCCCGGTCGCCGCGCCCTCGTCGTGCAGGAGCGCCGTCAGGGTCCGGCGCAGCAGGTCCCGCAGGGCCGCCCGGTCCGCCAGCACGCTGCCCTCGTCGTCCCGGACCTCGACGTGGTCGGCGGTGTCGATGAAGTAGCGCGGCACGGGGATCTCCGGGATCGGGATGATCGGGGCGGGGGCGCCCGCAAGCCTCACCAGCGGCCGAGCATGGATACAGATCGGATCGGCGGCCGCACTCGTCTGAGTTTGAAAGACCGGGCCTTATCTCTCGGCCGCGAAGCCCCCTAGACCTGATGAATCCGGGGATTCGAAACAGGAGAGGGACCGCGGATCCCGCGGCCCCGCCCCTCGTCGTTTCCTGGACGGGATCAGTACTTCCGGATGATCGGCTCCGGCGCCATCGGCACCGGATCCGCCCCGAACCGGTAGGTCAGGCCGGCGTAGATCGAGAGCGGCTGCGCCAGGGTCGTGGTCCGCGGGTCGTTGATCGACAGGTTGCCGGCGACTGTTCCCGTCTCCGCGAAGGTGCCGAACGTGGCGTAGCGGTTGTTGGTCAGGTTGGTGATCAGCCCGAAGATCTCCAGGTTCTTGCTGACCTGATACTTCGTCGTCAGGTTCATCACGTAGTAGGCCGGCAGCTTGCGGTTGAGGTTCGATTCGTCGCCCCGGTAGTAGGACGACGAGAAGGCCGAGACGTTGAGGCCGAAGCGCCAGTTCGGGGTGATGCTGTACTCGAAGCCCGCCTTGATCTGATGATCGGGGATCAGCGGGATCTTGTCGCCCGGCCGGACGCGGATGCCGCCGTTCGGGATCACGTCGCCGCCCACGGCGCCGCCGGCCGCACCCGTGCTCGCCAGCGGGTTGTTGGGCGACGAGAGGGTCGCGTTGAACTGGAAGGTCGCGTCGACCAGGGCGTAGTTGGCGTAGACCAGCAGGTCAGGCGTGACCGCGTACTCGGCGCCGACCTCGATGCCCTGGCGCCGGGTCGCCGGGACGTTGATGTAGTAGGCGCGGGCGGCGTTGCCGGCGACGGCGACCTGATAGAGGTCGTTGGTCAGGTCGGTGCGGTAGACACCGGCCTTGTAGGTGAGGGCGCCGCCGGACAGGAAGGCCGGGATCACGCCGCGGAAGCCGGCCTCGTAGGTCCGGCCGGTGACCTGCTTGAGCGGCGGATCCGCCACCAGCGAGTTCGGCAGCAGGCACGGCTGAGTCGGGCTTGAGCAGGACAGTTCCAGCGGGGTCGGCGCGCGGTTCGACTCCGAGTAGCTGCCGTAAAGGTTGAGCGCCGGGTCGAACTGGTAGGTCAGGCCCGCGAGCGGGTTGACCTTGGTATACTCGTGGGCGCCGGTCACGTCCGGCGAGAACCCGGTCTGGTCCCGGGTCTGGATGCGGGCGTAGTTGAGCCGGAAGCCGCCGGTCAGCGACAGCCGGTCGGTCACGTCCAGCGTGTCGGTGGCGTAGAGGCCGAGATACAGGGTCGAGCCGCTGACATTGCTCGGCGCGAGGCCGATCGCCCCGAGGGTGCGGATGTCCGGCGTGCCGAGGCCCGGGATCGTGCCGTAATACGGGTTGTTCGGGTCGGTGGTGATCGACAGGTTCGGGTTGATCACGCCCAGGGTGCTGGACGACTTGAACGCGAAGGTGGAGGCGTCGACGCTGCCGCCGACCACGAAGGCATTGTTCAGGCCGAAGATCCGGTCGCGGTTGGCCGCCTGGAGCGAGCCGCCGTAGGATTCGGCCTGGGTGAGGGTCGTGTCGATCGTGCCGTACGGGATGTTCCGCAGGAACGGGATCGTCCGGTTGTTCAGGCCGAGGATCGCGAACTGGTTGGCGTAGGCCCGGCGGGCGGCCACCTGGCTGGTGGGCGGCGCGTTCACGTTGAACGCGTCGTCCTGGTAGCAGAGGAAGCCCCGGAAGCTTGAGCGGCTGCTGCAATTCTCGAAGTTACCCTGGTTGCCGTCGACGTAGGTCTCGCTGAAGCGCCGGTAATAGGCGTTGCCGGCGATGTCCCAGGTCGGCGAGAGGTCGACCCGGCCGGTCAGCTGGAGCGTGCCGACCTGCGTCGTCTGGGTCTGCGGGTAGGTGAAGATCGCCCGCGGATCGAGATGGGTGAAGTCCACCGGCGTGGCCGCGGCCGCGCCGTAGAAGCTGCGGGCAGCGAGCCCGATCAGGTGGAACTCCGAATCCTGCGAGCGGTAGCCGAGATCCGCGTAGAGCCGGCCGATCGTGCTTGGGTTCTGGTAGCGCCAGCCGCGGTCGTTCAGGCCGTCGCCGGTGACGTAGAAGCTCCAGGGGCCGGAGATCTTGCCGTACTCGAGGTAGCCAGCGGTGCGCGCGTCCGATCCGCCCCAGGCTGAGATCTCGGTGCCCTGCCAGGTGAAGCCGTTCTTCATCTGGATGTTGACCGCGCCGCCGATGGCGTTGAGGCCGAAGACCGGGTTGCCGGTGACGACGTCGATGCGCTGGATCGCCTGCGGGGGGATCAGGTCGAAATTGACGACGTCGCCGAAGGCCTCGTTGATGCGCACGCCGTTCTGGTAGACAGCCAGCCCCTGCGGCACGCCCTGCACCGACGAGGCCGTGAAGCCGCGGTAGCTGAGGTCGACCCGGTTCGCGTTGCCCTGCGAATCGTTGAGGTTCACCCCGGGGGTCCGCCGCGCCAGCGTGGCGATCACGTTGTCGGAGCCCTGATCGACCGCGATCTGCCGCGCCGTGACGGTCTCGACGGTGCCGGGGATCTTGTTGAGCGGCTGCTCGGAGCCGCGCAGCCGCACCCCGCCGGCCGGGACCGGCAGCATCGGCGCGTCCTGGGCGATGGTGTCGAGGTTCTGCGCGCCGCTGGAATTGCCGCCGCCCACACCCACCGGCGACGTCGAGACGACGCTGATCTCACCGAGGGTGACGGCTTGTTGAGCTTGCGCGACACCGGGCAACAGCGCCACGGACGCGATCAAGCTGCCTCGCAGGGCACGCATATCTTCCCTCAACCTGGATTCATGGCACGCGCCGCTTCTCGTCGGCTGCGTGAGCCTCACTGATCTCGGGCCGGGTCGCGATCTCAATTCACATTCTGTTTAATCCCCGTCGGGGACGATCTGGAGGCGCGAATGATCGGGTCTGTGGCGCAAAGTCCACAAAGCGCAAAGATTAGCGCAAGTCTTCGGGACTATTGTGAAGAATATCCCGGGATAATTGCGCAATGAGAGCGGTGGCGGGCGGCGGCGTCCGATGCCCTGCGCCCGGCCGCCGGGACAAGACGCGGGCTCACGGCGGGGACAGGCGGACGGCGACCTCGTTCCGGCGCAGGAACGGGATCGCGAAGGGCGGGTCGTACCCCATGACGAACGGCGCCCCCGCCGGTGCGCGGCCGGCCGCCGCCAGGACCGCGGCGAGGATGCGCGTCTGCGCGGCCCGCGCCTCCGGGGTGAGGCGGCCGGAGAAGCGCAGGGCCGCGATCCGCTCGGCCGGGACCTCGACCAGCCGGACCCCCGGCTCGGTCGGCGCCGGCGCCCCGGCCGCCGCCACCGAGCGCGGCAGGAAGAACCGCATCGTGCCGGTCCCGGTCTGCTCCACCGGGACCGTCATGGCGATGCGCTGGCCGCCGCTCTCCACCGGCGTCGTCATGGCGATGCGCTCGCCCGCCCGGTTCGCGCCGGTGATGTAGCGGAACAGCCGCCCGAAGGCGTCGCCGTCGCCCTGCCCGCGTGCGTCGGTCTCGACCGCGCGGCGCGGCGCGTAGGACCGGATCTCGACCCCGCGGTCGAGGCGCTCGACGACCGTGTAGGCGGGCTGCTCGTAGAGCGCCCGCACGCCGAAGATCCCGAGGATCGCCTCCAACAGGGTGACGAGCGCGTACATGACCCTGTCCATGGCGGAACCTCCGGGAGCGGGCGCAGGCGCCGCCCGTGCGGCCTTTCGAACAGATGGCGCCGCGCCTGCCGGTCGCCTCCGGGCTGCGGCATCAGGCCCCCATCAGATCGGGGATCGCGCTCCGGAGGCGGAAGAAGCCGCGGGTGGCCAGGGGCCAAGCCCGGGAATCCCAGGATCGGCGGACCCGGAGGCAGCCCGGCGGCAGGGCCTCCGCCGAGGGGCCGACCGGTGCCCAGGGAGTTACCACAGGCAGCGCGCCGGCCCAGCCGTCGTGCACGGGCGCGGCCGGGCAGCCGAAATGGGCCTCGGCGCGGGCCAGGGCGTCGGCCAGAGCCGCCGCGTCGGCCGCGCGGACTTGGTCGACCGCCCCCTCGGCGTGGGCGAGCAGGCCGCCAATGCGGGCCACCCCCGCGGGCCCGAGGGGGAGGCTCTCGGGATGCAGGTCGTCGAGATGCAGCAGCAGGGCGACCGCGCCGTCGGGCGGGGAATCGGCCGGGGCAAGGGGCACCTCCCGCGGCGGCATCGCCTCCTCCAGCGGCGCGGCGGTCTCGTCGAGCCCGGCGGGATCGTGGCGCCCGTCGGTGTAGTGTCGGATGTTGTCGCGTCGCGCGCGGTAGGGTTTGCCCCGGGTGTGGAGGCCGGCCACCCACCGCCAGGACAGGGTGTTGCAGGCCGGGTCGCCGTCGAGCAGGTGCCGCAGGAACAGGTCGGCCCCCAGCTCCCAGGGCAGGCGCAGGGTGAAGATCCAGATCGAGGCGAACCACATGCGGGCGTGGTTGTGCAGCCAGCCCTCCTGG
>Ga0316228_1004526_pt1 | contig 10360 bp, 9 predicted proteins | sample TBH18021metaG_FD_206005 | JGI IMG/M metagenome (GOLD analysis project Ga0316228, IMG submission 206005) | Freshwater microbial communities from Trout Bog Lake, Wisconsin, USA - TBH18021 | ecosystem: Environmental > Aquatic > Freshwater > Lake > Hypolimnion/Profundal zone | place: USA: Wisconsin... | reverse complement strand
GAGATTCTCGCCGCGCTCGAGCTGCGCATAGCCGAGATAATTGAGCACGGTCGGATTCTGCGGGGCGAGCGCGCGCGCCTTGTCGAGCGAGGCCCGGGCATCGGCCCAGCGGCCGGACCGCTCGAGCATCGCGCCGTGAAGCAGATAGAATTGCCAGGCGTTGGGAAGTGCGGGCGGAAGCAGGGCGATGGCCTGCGCATAAGCATTGGCAGCATCGGCCTGTCGATTGGCGCCGTCGAGCGCGTCGGCCAGACGGCCCCAGTCGGCATAATCGGCATCTCGGGCCTGCGCGAAGGCTTGGGCCCGGGCGAGCGCCTCGGGCTTGCGGTCGGCCTTGATGAGCAGATTGACCTCGGCGTCACGGGCCTGCGCGGCGAAGGCGCTGCGCCCATCGACCGAGCGGAGGATGGCGAGCGCGGCGTCGACCCGCGTCGCATCACCGAGCAGCGCACCGGCGAGGACCCGGCTATAGTCACTGGCTGGATCGGCGAAGCGGGCGACCTGGACGAGGCTGATCGGCAGCGACTGACCATTGTCGCGGTCCCGATTGAGATCGAGCGCCAGTGCATCGAGGATCAGTCCGAAGCCTTGCGCTGCGGTTTCGACCGCGAGCCCCGGGCGGCGCCTCGCGACAATCAGAGCGCGCGCCTTGCGGACGGCGGGCTCGCCGCTGTCAAGAAGCGCGAGCGCACGCGCCTGGTCGCCCGCGCGGAGAAATGCGTCGGCGAATGCGAGCCGGAGCGCGATCCCGCGGCCGCCGGCGGCATCGATCGCCTGACGGGCGAGCGGATCGGCGGCAACGCTGTTACGCTGCGAAAGCAGGGCGAAGGCGGTCAGCTCGGTCCGCAAGGGCGCGGCAACCCCGTCGGCTGGGATCGCCTGAATAGCCGCGAGCGCACCGGGGTCGCGACGCTCGATCAACGTCCAGACCGCCAGCGGCTGGGCCAGAAACTTGAGGCTGCCCGCCGGGGAGTCGAGCTGGAGTAGCTGCACCGCGTCATTCGGGCGGCGGTTCTTGAGGGTGTCGACGGCGAGCAGCAGCCGGGCATCGACCGCGAGGTCCGCGCGCGGACGCGGGCCGATGAGACGGAGCGCGAGCGGCATGTCCCCGGCGGCGATTGCTTGGCTGATCGCGCGGTTGGCGACGATCGCATTGCCCGGATCGGCGGCGGCGAGCTGAGCATAGAGCAAGGCCGCGCGCCGGCTGTCGCCGGTCAGTTCGGCCGCGCGCGCGCCGACGAAGGTCGATGCCGCGCTCGGCCGGTACGAGGTCAGCCGGGTTGCCGAGGCGGGACCGGCCGCGACCAGCGCGGCGGCGAGCGCGGCGCCGAGGCTACATGTTCGGATAATTGGGGCCACCGCCGCCCTCCGGAGTGACCCAGTTGATGTTCTGGCACGGGTCCTTGATGTCGCAGGTCTTGCAATGGACGCAGTTCTGGGCGTTGATCTGCAGCCGCGGCGCACCATCCTCGACCACATATTCATAGACCCCGGCCGGGCAGTAACGCTGCTCGGGCCCATCATATTCGGGCAGATTGACTCGGGTCGGGATGGTCGGGTCCTTGAGCGTCAGGTGGATCGGCTGATCCTCCTCGTGATTGGTGTTCGAGAGGAACACCGAGGACAATTTGTCGAAGCTGATCACCCCGTCGGGCTTGGGGTAGTTGATCGGCGGGGCGATGTCGCGGCGCCACAGCGTCTCGTGGTCGGGATGATGCTTCATCTCGAACGGCAGGCCGATCTTCGATTGGCGCATCCACATGTCGGCGCCGGCGACGAGCGTGCCGATGGTCGAGCCCAGCTTGGCGACCGCCGGTTCGGCGTTTTTCACCTTGCGCAATTCCTCGCCGATCCAGCCGTTGCGCACCGAAGGCTCGTAATTGGCGAGAATGTCGCCGCGGCGGTCGGCGGCAATGGCGGCGAAGGCGTCCTCGGCGGCGAGCATGCCGCTCTTCATGGCGGTGTGGGTGCCCTTGATCCGGGGCACGTTCACGAAGCCGGCAGAGCAGCCGATCAGCGCGCCGCCCGGGAAGGCGAGCTGGGGAATCGACTGCCAGCCGCCCTCGTTGATCGCACGCGCGCCGTAGGAGACGCGGCGCCCCCCCTCGAGCATTTCGCGGATGGCGGGGTGCTGCTTCCAGCGCTGCATCTCATCGAACGGCGACAGGTGCGGGTTCTTGTATGACAGAGCGACCACGAAGCCGATCGACAGCTGGTGATTGTCCTGATGGTAGATCCAGCCCCCGCCCCAGGCGTCACCAAGCGGCCAGCCCTGGGTGTGGATGACCCGACCCGGGGTGTGCTTCTCGGGATCAATGTCCCAGAGTTCCTTGATGCCGATGCCGTAGACTTGTGGCTGGCAGTCTTTTTCGAGGTCGAACTGGCGCTTCAATTGCTTGGTCAGCGAGCCGCGCGCGCCTTCGGCGAAGAAGGTGTAGCGGGCGTGGATCTCCATGCCCGGCTGGTAGTCGGGCTTGCGGGTCCCGTCGCGCGCGATGCCCATGTCACCGGTGGCGACGCCCTTCACCGAGCCGTCCTCGGCGTAGAGGATTTGGGCGGCGGGGAAGCCGGGGAAGATTTCGACGCCCAGTTCCTCGGCCTTGCCCGCGAGCCAGCGGCAGAGATTGCCGAGGCTTCCGGTGAAGGTGCCCTTGTTGTCGAGGAAGCCGGGCATCATCAAGTGGGGCAGATGGAAGTGCTTGCGCTTGGTCAGCACCCAATGCTCGTTCTTCGTCACCGGAACTCGGTTGAGAAGGCAGCTCTCGTCCTCCCGCCATGCGGGCAGGAGTTCATCGAGACTGCGCGGGTCGATCACCGCCCCGGAGAGGATGTGAGCGCCGACTTCGGAGCCTTTCTCGAGCACGCACACGCCAAGCTCGCGCCCGGCTTCGTTCGCGAGCTGTTTCAATCGGATCGCCGCGGACAGGCCCGCCGGGCCCGCCCCCACGATCACGACATCATATTCCATCGACTCGCGTTCGCTCATGCGCTCTTCGTCCATCCGTGCCATTGCTCAGGCGTTTCCCCTGCCCTGCCCTTCAGATGATAGTGGCGTCAATGGCGACAAGGCGTATGATTGGCCGGTGCCGGGTGGGGATCAGTCAGTGATGGAGCGGTCGCAAGCGGCCAGCCTGCTCGGCTGGTGGCTCGAGGCCGGAGTCGACGTGGCGATCGCCGAGGAGGGTCGCGACTGGTTGCGCAAGGCGCCAAGCCCCGCCGAGGCCGCGCCTGCAGCTGCGGCGGCCGACCCGGCACCCCCCGCGCCGGCCCGTCCCGCGATCGACAGTCTCGAAGCCTATCAAGGGTGGCTCCGCGAGGGCCTCGACCTGCCTTTGTTCCAGGCCGGTGCCGGACGTGCGTTGCCGCACGGGCCGGGTCAGGCGCCGTTGATGATTGTCGCCGACCTTCCCGAACGCGACAGCCTTGCCGAGGGTCGTCCGATCAGTGGCGACGCGTGGGCGCTAACGGTGCGAATGCTCGCCGCGATCGGGTTCGCCCCCGACGACGTCTACGTCGCCGCGCTGGCTTGCTTCCCGGCGCCCGCCGGCCGGCTCGACCCGCGCCTCGCGAGCGAATGCGGGGCAGAGATCCGGCGCCACATCGCGCTTGCCGAGCCCAAGCGGCTGCTGCTGCTCGGCGAGGGTCCCGCCAAAGCGCTGACGGGGCAAGGCCTGGTTCAGGCGCGCGGCCGGATCCACCGGATCGACCATGTTCCCGCGGTCGTCACTTTTCATCCCCGCCAGTTGCTGAGCCATCCGCCGCACAAGGCGCATGCGTGGCGCGATCTGCTGCTGCTGATGAGCGAAGAGGTTTCATGACTATTTTGATCGGCTTGTCCGCCGCGCTTCTGACCCAATCTCAGCCGGCCAACGATCCGCTGGCGCCGCTCGCGCAGGAGGTACGGACGCCTGCTCCGACCCCACGGATCGAGCCGGTCCGGCCACCGCTTTCGCCACGCGTCAGGGTGCCGGTGGCGGTGCCGACGGCCGATCCTGTCCGCCCCCCCTTGCCGCCCGGCGAGCCAAGTGACGCGACCCCGGCCGAAGCCCCGCCCCCACCGACGGTGATCATCGCTGTGCCCAAGGACTGGCGCGGTGTGTTCGACGCGATCCGCTCGAACCAGTGGTCGGCGGCGCAGGCGGGCATTCGATCGCTGCCGCGCAATGTGCTGACCCCAGTGGCGAAAGCCGAACTCTTCACCGCGAAGGGCTCGCCGCCGGTCGGCCTCGACGCGCTTTATGACCTGCTGCTCGAAGCGCCAGACTTGCCCAAGGGCGATCAGCTCCAGCGGATGGCCGAGGCGCGCGGCGGAATCGATACGCCGCGGATCGCGCAACGCTATGCGGTAGTGCCGATCGGCTATGCGCCGCGGCGTGTCCGCGCCCGTGCGGTCGTCGGGGAGCCCGAAGCCGACAAGTTACGGCTGGCGCTCGATCCGCTGGTCAAGATCAACGATGCGGCCAATGCGGAACTGCTGTTCAATACCAGCGCGCCCTTGCTCTCGCCCGAAGCCCGGGCCGAGGCGGCGCAGCGGGTGGCGTGGATCTATTACGCCAATGGCGACGACGCGAACGCCCGGCGGGTGGCCGACGCGGGCCGACTGGGCGCAAGCGGCGAATGGGCGATCCAGAACGCCTGGGTGGGAGGATTGGCCGCGTGGCGGCAGAACGACTGCCTGGCGGCCGCCCAGCTATTCCGGATCGTCGGCGGTGGGGCCTATGAGACCTCGCTGCGGGCGGGCGGGCTCTACTGGGCGGCACGCGCCGAAATGGCCTGCCGGCGGCCGGCCGAGGTCAATCCGCTGATGCGCGCGGCGGCGAGGTATAACGAGACCTTCTACGGGATGATCGCGCGGCGATCGCTCGGCATGGACACCAAGCTACCGCCGCTGGCCGAGGGGGTCGATCCGCGTGTCGACGCCTTGCCCAACGTTCAGCGCGCGGTCGAGCTGGCAAGGATCGGCGAGAGCGATCTGGCGGGCCAGTATCTGCGTTATCAATCGCGGCTGGGGCGGCCCGCCGACCAGCTTGGCCTGATCAATGTCGCGCGCCGGCTCGAGCTTGCCGCAACCCAGCATTATCTGGCGCATTTCGGCCCACCCGGCGCCGTGGTGCCGCCGGCGGCGCGCTATCCCAAGCCCTCGTGGAGCCCGCGTAGCGGGTGGCGGATCGACCCCGCGCTGGCGATGGCGCACGCGCTTCAGGAATCCTCCTTCCGCGCCGAGGCGACGAGCCCGGCCGGGGCAGTCGGGCTGATGCAGGTGGTTCCAGGGACGATGAACGTGCTCGCGCGGATGGGCGGCGTTCCGACCGGTGACCTGCGAGATCCCGCCACCAACATCGAATTCGGACAGCGCTGGATCGAGGCGATGCGGAACCGCGCCGAAACCCAGGGCCAGCTGCCCAAGGTGATCGCGAGCTACAATGCCGGCTCGCTGCCGGTCGGCCGCTGGCAGGTCAACGATCGGGGCGATCCCCTGCTGTGGATCGAGAGCGTGCCTTACTGGGAGACGCGCTTCTATATCCCGACCGTGCTCAGGAACATGTGGGTCTATGAGCAGCTCGACGGTCGGGCCGCCCCGACGCTGACCGAAATGGCGCAGCACAAGTGGCCGGCCTTCCCGACCGCCACCCGGCGCTGATCACCTAATTGCGGAAGAGGTAGCTCAAGGGGAAGCCGGGCCTCGTCTCACGCCCACGGCGAAGGCGATCGGCATCGTCGGCGCGGCGCTGTTCCTCGGCGAGGCTGGGCGGCGCGGGCGTGCGGGGTTCCTGGGGCATGGGTCTGGTCACTCCATTGTCCCTGAACCTTGAGCATTACAGTTTGAAATCAAGCTGATGGCGACTCCGATACGGAACGATCGGTTCGCCTTGTTCTGTTTTTGTTCTGTCGGTATCATCCCCTCATGCCTGCCGAGTCGATCTCCGGCCGTGGAGCCACGCGCAACCTGACCCCCACCCGCTTCAACCTGGCGGAGCGGCAGGTGGAGGGCGACTGGCTCGACCAGGTCGAGGCGCTGGACGGGATGGCGGTGCGGCGAACGACGGTGACGGTCGAGCGACCAAAGACAATCCTCACCCGCAATCGCTCGCCCGACATCGGGTTCGACCGCTCGGTCAATCCGTATCGCGGCTGTGAGCATGGCTGCGTCTATTGCTTCGCGCGGCCGACCCACGCCTATCACGACCTCTCGCCAGGGATTGATTTCGAGAGCCGGCTGTTCGCCAAGCCCGATGCCCCCAAGCTGCTCCATGCCGCGCTGAGCCAACCCGGCTACGACGTCGCGCCGATCGCGCTTGGCACCAATACCGATCCCTATCAGCCGATCGAGGAACATTGGGAAGTCACTCGGAAGGTCCTCGAAGTGCTGGTCGAGACCAAGCATCCTTTCACCATCACCACGAAGAGCGACCGGGTACTTCGCGACCTCGATCTGATCGCTCCCGCGGCACACGAGGGGCTGGCCGCCGTGGCGGTATCGGTGACCTCGCTCGACCCGGCGATCAGCCGAACGCTCGAGCCAAGGGCGCCCGCGGGGCGCAAGCGGATCGCGGCCTTGAAGGCGCTCAACGAAGCGGGGGTCCCCACCCTGCTCGCGGTGGCGCCGATCATTCCCCAGATCACCGATCACGAGCTCGAATCGATCGTGGCGGCCGGGGCCGAGGCCGGGGCCCGCGGCGGCTTCTACCTGCCCGTCCGGCTGCCGCACGAGGTGTCGCCGCTGTTCCGCGGATGGCTCGACACGCATTACCCCGACCGCGCGGCCAAGGTGATGGCGACCATCCGCGCGATGCGCGACGGCAAAGACAATGACCCCAATTTCTTTACCCGGATGCGGGGATCGGGCCCATGGGCGGAACTGCTCAGGACCCGCTTCGAAAAGGCGGTAAAGCGCTATGGCCTTGGAACGGCGCGCACGGTGCTTCGGCGCGACCTGTTTCGCCGACCGGACGGCGCCCAGCTTCGCTTGTTGTGAGGCGGCTTGCGTTCTACGCATGCGAAATGATCAAGCATCTGACCGCCGCGTTGCTGGCCGCCGCCGCCTCCCAGGCTCTCGCTCAAACAACCCCGCCGCCGCCCCCGGTGGTTGTGCCTCCGGCGCTGGCTGCACTGCGCGACAATGCGCTCGCCAATGATCATTATGCCTGGGACATCACCGAGGGGCTGACCACCGAGGTCGGGCCGCGGCTCGACGGCACCGAGGCCGAGGCGCGCGCGCGGACCTGGGCGGTCGCCAGACTGACCGCGTTGGGGTTCAAGAATGTCCGCGTCGAGATGTTCCCGCTGCCGGTCTGGACCCGTGGTGCCGAGAGCGCCGAGATCCTTGCCCCCTTCCCCCAGAAGCTCGCGATCACCGCGCTTGGCAATAGCGCCTCGACCGGCGCGCAGGGTGTGACGGGCGAGATCGTCGCCTTCGACAGCGTGGACGCGCTGCGCGCCGCCCCCGACAGCGCGGTGCGGGGCAAGATCGTGTTCGTCGACCACCATATGGCGCCGACCCAGGACGGCAGCAGCTATGGCCCCGGCGGCACGCCGCGCCGCCTCGGCCCGACGATCGCCTCGCAAAAGGGCGCGCTGGCGATTGTCGTCCGCTCGGCCGGGACCGACCACCATCGCAACCCGCATGCCGGCGTGCAGACCTTCGGTGACGGCGCCTCGCCGATCCCGGCGGGAGCGATCAGCATTCCGGACGCCGAGCAGCTGGCGCGGATCCTGTCGCGCGGACAGCCGGTGCGGCTGCGCCTGACGCTGGTCAGCTCGGTTCGCCAAGGCGAGTCGGGCAATGTCATCGCCGAGGTGCCGGGGCGCGATCTCAAGCTGCCCCCGGTCCTGGTAGGCGGCCATCTCGACAGCTGGGACCTCGGCACCGGCGCGATCGACGACGCCTCGGGCGTCGCCATCGCCGCCGCCGCCGCGAAGCGGATCATGAATGCGGGCCAGCCCCAGCGGACAATTCGGATCGTCTGGTTCGGCTCGGAGGAGACGGGGCTGTGGGGCGGGCAGGATTATCGCAAGCGCCACGGGCAGGAGCCGCATTATGCGATGCTCGAAAGCGACTTCGGTGCCGACCGTATCTGGCGGGTGACGAGCAAGCTGGGAGAGGCGCGGCGCGACGAGGCGCGGATGATCGGCGCGGCGCTGGCGCCGCTGGGAATCGTCACCGGGGCGTTCGACAAGGCCGATGGCAGCGATATCGGGCCGATGCTCGAAGACGGGCAGCCGGGCGTGGGCCTCAGCCAGGATGGCACCCGCTATTTCGATTATCACCACACGCCCGATGACACGCTCGACAAGATCGATCCCGCGCAACTGCGCCAGAATGTCGCGGCGTGGACCGCGACGTTGGCCGTGCTGACGGGGCCGATCGAGCCGACGGCCAAGAGCCGCCCACGCCGCCGGTGAGGCGGCTGGGGATGGCAGCGGCCGCGCTGCTGCTCGCGGGGTGCGGCACGTCGGACAAGGACGTGATCGAGCCCGTTCCGCGGGAAAGCAGTGCCAGCAATAACGAGTTGATGCAGGCCGCCGAACAGGCGGCAGGGAACGCGGACAGCCCCACGAGCGCTGAAGCGGGCAGTGACAATCAGAACAACCGACAAGGGGAGATGAAAGAATGAATGGCAAGCTGATCCTGGGTGCGGCGATGGTCCTGGCGCTGGGCGCCTGCTCGGCCCGCGACGAGGGCAATGGCAGCACGGTCATCAGCGTCGACAAGGATGCGGTGAAGAAGGGCGTCAACGACGCCGGCGCCGCGCTCAAGGACGCCGGCAACGAGGTCAAGGAGGCCGCCGACAAGGCCGCGCCCGCCGTCAAGAATGCCGCCGACAAGGCTGGCGATGCGATCGACCGCGCGGCCGACAAGACCGGTGACGCGGTCTCGAATGCAGCCGACAAGACTGGCGCCTCCGCCCGCCGCGCGGGTGAGAAGGCCGACAACGCGATCGACAACACCAAGGTCACCGTCACCACCAACACCAGCGAGCAGAAGCGCTAAGACTGGCGAAGCGCCCCCGACGCTGCTAGGCGACGCGGCGTCGGGGAGTAGCGCAGCCTGGTAGCGCATCTGCTTTGGGAGCAGAGGGTCGCAGGTTCGAATCCTGTCTCCCCGACCACTTATCCTGATCGATGAAGGAGGTCGCCCGTCCCGGCAACCGCCGGGCTGTTCACCAAGTTGAATTCCTGCGCGACGCGCTCAGCAAAGCTGCGGCTGTTGAGCATGCCGACCTGGGTCTGAATGAAGTCGAACGTATTGTCGTCGTTGCGGTGCCGGTTCTTGGCCTGATCGTCGCTGACGTCGACCGTTGGCGGATTGATGTCGAGCGTCACCCACGCCTTGTAGAGCGGCGTGGTCAGCAGCGTTAGCACCACCCCCAGCGCGAGCCCGAGCGCCGCCGCTCCGACGATCAGCCAGCGCCACTCGCGGAGGATGCGCAGCAGGGTTGGCGCATCGAGCCGGGGCGCGTGATGCTGGCGGTCGGCGACGCCGAGCGTGGCACCGGGCAGGATTACCCGATCGGACAGCCCGCGACTGTCGCCGCCGCTTACGATAAGATCGCGAGTCACTGAGACAGGCTTTCGTTGGCCGCTCTTGCCGCCGGCATCAGAATGGCCGGAAGATGGAGAGCAGCGGAATGTTCGAGAGGATGGCCTTCTGCGTGGCCTTCACGCGCGAGCCGTCGACGACGATGATGTCGCCCGGATAGATGGCGGGGTCCTGGCCGAGACCGCGGCGGATGTCGGTGAGATCGAAGGCCGCCGCCTGGCGCTTGCCGCCGATCGAGCGGAAGATGACGACCCGGCGCGGGTTGGCATCCTCGGTGGTGCCACCAGCCTGGGCCACGGCCTGGATCAACGAGACCTGGCCGGCGACCGGGAAGGAACCGCTGTTCTTCACCGCCCCGTCGACCGTGACGCTGCGCCGCGTCGACGACTTCACCCCAACGCTGATGTCGGGATTGACGAGATATTTGATGCCATATTGCTGGCGCAGACGCTGGTCGAGTTCGGAAGTGGTGAGGTCGGCGACCTGGACGTTGCCGACCAGCGGCATGGAAATATTGCCGGTCAGATCGACCTGATAATCTCCCGACAGGTCGGGCTGCTTGAAGACCTTGACCGCAAGAACGTCGAGCGGCGCGATGCGATAGTCCTGTTCGAGCGGGACGATCTTGGGGGCATCGGGCGCGGCCAGGCTGATGTCGTAGGGAATCTTCCCGCCACGCTGGTCAGCGCAGGCCGAAACCAGTGCGACCAGGCCAAGCCCCAAGGTCAATCTCGCTCGAACAATCGCCTTCATCGATTTCTCTTCCCGCCCGCGCGAACAACCCGCGCACAGTTTCGCTGCATAGCGGCAAAGCGGGCG
>Ga0316228_1004523_pt1 | contig 10362 bp, 7 predicted proteins | sample TBH18021metaG_FD_206005 | JGI IMG/M metagenome (GOLD analysis project Ga0316228, IMG submission 206005) | Freshwater microbial communities from Trout Bog Lake, Wisconsin, USA - TBH18021 | ecosystem: Environmental > Aquatic > Freshwater > Lake > Hypolimnion/Profundal zone | place: USA: Wisconsin... | reverse complement strand
CTGCAGATGCATTACAACCCTTAGATACGCTTGGTTATACGCCGGAAATGATACCGATTGTCAACGCAATCAATGCACTATTTTTTAGAGTCGACAGTTCGATTCAACTACAGAAAATGTTCGTTGCTGATGCTGCTCATGAATTACGTACGCCGTTAGCTGCTTTGAAATTGCAGTTGCAATTAGTCGAGCGTACAACAGATGATGAAGAGCGAAAGACTGGCATAAAAAAACTTCATGAACGGCTGAACCGCGCAACGCATTTGGTGCAGCAATTGTTGATACTGGCACGTCAGAGTGATGTCGATGAACAGAAAATAGATCAGAAGGTATCGGTGCCAAAATTAGCCAGGCAAGTTGTCGGAGATTTCTCTTTGTTGGCTGAAAATAAAAATATCGATCTTGGTGTTGACGTTGCCGAAGAAGATTTATATGTTCAAGGGAATGTTGATTCCTTACGGGTAATGTTGGGAAATGTTGTTGATAACGCGATACGTTACACCGCTAAAGACGGCCGTATCGATGTCAATGTCAGGAAAGAAAACCATCAAATTTTACTCTCCGTCAGTGATAATGGAATGGGGATACCCGCGCATGACCGTGAACGTATCTTCGACCGCTTTTATCGCTGCGAAGGTACTGGTGAATCTGGTAGCGGCCTGGGATTGGCAATTGTCAAAAACGTCGCGGATATGCATAAGGCAACGATAATGCTGTCAGAAGCTCAGGTCGGAACAGGCCTTATATTTACGATCGCTTTTTCCTTATCAGAAAATTCTTCATTGAGCTGATAGGGTAATGGCAAACTGCCCTTCAACTTCGACACCTTTGATTCATCGTCAAATCAATTACGCCGGGAGTATTAAGCGGAACAATCCACCATGTTCATTTAATAGTTCGATGCGACCATGTTGATGGTTGTTGACGTGCATACTAGCTATTCGTTGAGCTAACAGTAAACCTAAACCAGTCCCATGCTGGCTTACCGGACTGCTGCTATAGTCTTCTTCCAGTAAGGCTTCAGGAAAGCCAGGGCCATCGTCGAGAATGCTCATTTCAAGATGATCTGGATACGCTTTTGCGCTGATGATGATAAAACTCTTTGCATATCTCGATGCATTTTGTAATGCATTAACTAAGATCATCCTGACCAACATTTCATCGTATACCCACAGCACTGGCGCCTGGCTAAGGTCGCTCTTTATTTGTATTTCCGGTCGTCCATAGTGGTTTGCTGCTAATTCGTAAATCAAATCTTCCGGGGCATGGGTGTTCATATTTAAGCGCAGCATGCCGTGCTCGCTGCGATAGAAAATCAGCAGCCTCGTGAGTGTGTCCGAGATATCAAAAATAGCCTGCACTGTTTTGCTGTCGCCATGCGATTCTGCGACAGTGGCAATGCCCGACAGCTTATTTTTGACATCGTGTATCGTCAATGCTGCAATGTCAGCAAAGCTCATAAGGGCGTTTCCAATTGGTATTTGGTTTGAATTTTTTTAAGAAAGCGTGAAATTTCCGGTAACTTAGGATGTTCCTTATTTGTTTTTGCAATCGTTACAGCAAAGTCTTTCGCTTGTTTGACTTTGATGGCATCCATTTGATTCATCAACACATCAGCAAGCAAGGACAGCGAGGCATTGGCCACGATTTGCATATTGTTCGGCAAACGAAAGGCGGCCTCAGTCAACATCTGAGCAGCTTCAGCATAGGCACCAGATTTTGCCTTCAGAACGGCTTCATTATTTAAATTAACGACCTCTTGCGTTGATCGTTCTATCAATTCTTTTGCAGCCTCTTCACCACCATGATTTTTGAAAATAGTTGAAACGGCATTTTTAACTTCATCTGAATCCGGGTTATTTTGCAGAACGTGTTTGAGTATGTCGCCAGCAGTTGCAGCTCTGTCATTGACCAGGCAGGCTTTGGCCAGGGCGAATGCTAACTCTTCTGATATTCCTGTGCTTCCCCCGCTTAATGCCCTGTCCAAAGCTTCGTTGGCGAGCTCTGTTTTCCCTGTCTTCTGTAAAACCTGTGCTTCCATTGCAGATACCGATCGCAGCTCTCCCGTTCCTTTAAACGTCGTTTTCGCGTCCTCGATCACATTGATGGCTTTGGCCGCGTCATTCATCGCGAGATAGGCACCGCTGAGCTTGACGTAATCTGAGGGATCTCTTAGAGGAGAATTTTTAGTCTTTTTTAATACATTGCTCAGTGCTTGTTCGACCCGTTTGAAGTCGCCTGTACGCTCTGCGAGATGAGCGAGAGACCGTTGACGCGTTAGTGAATTGGGAGCAACGTTACTGGCTTTATCCAAAATCGCAATGGCTGCGACGTCATCACCTGATTCCGTATGTATTTTCCCGAGTAAATCGTAGGCCGACAAGAGATTCGGGCTGTCATTGATTAAATCGCTTAAGAGCTGCTTTGCTTGTTCCCGGTTGCCTTTTGCTTTCATTGCTTTAGCAAGTCCGAGCTTGGCCCATGGCATGGCTCGCAAACTCAAGGCTTGTTCGTAAAAGTGCATTGCCTCGTCAAATTTTTCTGCCATTAATAAAGCATTTCCTTTGATACGCATGGCATCGACCAGATACTTGTCCCTGACGGCGATGATCTCTTCACATGCCGTGATTATCTCTAACCAGGCAGATTTATCATGGAGTTGGTCGATCGTATGGAGGCGTAGTTTTTTTTCCATCAGGCGCTGAAAACGCGAACGTAAAGTCTCAGCGGTAAATGGTTTGAGCAGGTAATCGTCTGGCAAACATTCGGCAGCGGTGATCACGCTTTCATAGCCAGTTTCGGCGGTGATCATAATGAATAAGGTCGCGCGGCTGATAATTTTTGATGTACGTAAATATTCCAGAAATTGCTGACCGTCCGTCGAGCCTCCCAGATAATAGTCGCAAAGAATAACGTCAAAGCGCTTCTGTTTTAGCAACTCAAGCGCATCACGTATACTGGCAGCGACACCTACGCTGGTTATTTCCAGCGATCCAATCTGATTTCGTAAAGAACTGCGCATGTCGGCCATATCATCGATGATGAGGACATGCTTGTCTTTGTACGAAATAATTTTGCTCATGGTGATCTCATGGGACTGCAAACTTCGTTATAGGGACTCCAGCAAATCGATCGCTGACTTCTTTTTTGATCTTGACAGATGGTGTCGTTTTTTGTGTTGTTGCCCAAGCTGCGTGAGACTTGAGATGGGGGGCATGCAAAAAAGCCTGGTCTGATTCCACATTTTCAATATTATTTGGCTATTAACTATTTTTATAGCACAAGTCAGCTTAATAACAATAACACATAGGCAATATTTTAAGTCATTGCTGCGTGTATCGATTATTGCTGCATTGTCAGACCTTGCGTCATGTTGGCGATATCTCTGATTGTTGTTTTTGCCACCTCGCTCTGTCGATGGAATATGTCGCCACATCTTTTTCATGCCAACGTTCTATGCCTCGATAGTTCATGCCTAATTTTTCCATGACGTGCGACGAGGCCGTATTTTCTGGCATGCAAATCGCGTAAAGCGATTCTGCTTTCAGATCGTCAAAAGCAAACCCTGCCATTGTTTTCGCGGCTTCGCTTGCGTAACCTTGGCCCCATTTGTCTTTGCGCAGGCGCCAGCCAATTTCGAGTGGATTTTTGGGATCGCGTCCCAGATATTGTATGCAGCCTGCCCCGATGAGATCCTCAGTGTCGATCTCAATGAAACTCCACCATGAAAATCCGATTTCGGCCCAACGTACTTTCACACGTTCTATCATGTAAAGCGTTTCTTCTATGGTCTCAGACTTACCTGAGATATAGCGCATAACCTCCATATCGCTGTTGAGGCGATATAAGCCTTCCAGGTGGCGATCGGTCATAGGTTCCAAACGTAAGCGTGCAGTAGTAAGTATCGTCATGTTGAAGTAGAAAAAAGACGGGGAGTGCATAAGAAAGTGAAGGGGAGAATATAACACCCGTCGAATTCATGGTAACTTTGAAAACTATTTTCGGCAAGTTGTAGAATTTTTCGCTCTTTATTGGATAAAAAAAAGCCATCCGAACATATGACGGATGGCTTTTGGCGATGTCGGCATCTTAGCGCGACATAGTCATCAAATACATTAACGTTTGAATTGCATTTCTGCGATGCGGTCTGCAACGATGCTGGTTGCCTGGCCTTCAGCTTCAGCACGGGTGAAAATTTCTGTCAGTGTTTCACCGATACGACGTACATGGGCATCCATGCCATCTTCTGGTGTATTCAGGTATTCGTAGCAAACTTTAATAATGCCACCGGCGTTGATGACAAAGTCTGGTGCATACAAAATACCTTTTTGACGGCAGGCTTCGCCGATTTCAGGGCTTGCCAATTGATTGTTCGCCGCACCTGCTACGATCGTGGCTTTCAGGCGGGACAGCGTATCGGCGTTCAGTGTCGCACCGAGTGCACATGGTGCGTAGATGTCAGCCTGAACGTCGTAGATTGCATCAATGCCAACGACTTCTGCGTTTAACTCTTCTTGTGCGCGCTTCAATGCACCCTGATCGATATCAGCGACGATCAGTTTTGCACCGGCTTCTTTCAGACGACGAGCGTAATCGTAGCCGACATGACCCAGGCCTTGCAGGGCTACCGTCAGGCCTTCCATGCTGTCACGTTTCAATTGGTGTTTCACAGCAGCCTGGGCGCCGACAAAGCAACCTAAGGCGGTAAAGGGTGATGGATCGCCGCGATCACCGAGGCCTGCAACGAATTTGGTTTTGCTGGCGACATGAGCCATGTCTGCCGGGCTTGTGCCAACGTCTTCTGCCGTTACATAGCGGCCACCGAGGCGTTCTAAGGCTTCTCCCAGTGCCTCAAACAGGGCTTGGGTTTTATCTGTTTTTGGGTTGCCAATAATTACGCTCTTGCCGCCACCGATAGGCAGTCCGGCAACGGCATTTTTATAAGTCATGCCGCGGGAAAGGCGCAACACGTCGCGAACTGCTTCTGCTTCGCTGGCGTAATTCCACATACGGCAACCACCCATCGCAGGGCCGAGGTTGGTATTGTGAACCGCAATAATTGCTTTCAAGCCAGATTTTGCTTCTGAAGCAAAAACAACTTGTTCGTGATTGTCAAAATTGATTTCGTTAAATACAAAAGCGGTCATGCTTATGGCTCCGCGCAGAAATTTGACTCTGTATGCCGGATAAGGCTGAATCATTTTCCGCAGAAAAAGTGAATGAAAGTGATAAAAAACAATAAAAAACAGTGAAATGACAGCGAACTACTCGCAATTGATCACTGGTTGTTGTGATCAATGCTATTTATCGGTGATTGTGTCACGCGCGCCGAAGTATAAGGGAGGAGTGGGGTTTAATTCAAATTTCATTGATGTAGTGACACTATCTACAGGCCTGAAGTTGACGTTTATGCTGCAACCAGCGCTTGTTCGGCATGCAACAGAGCGAATAACTCTGCGGTAAAGCGCGTTTGCGATTTGACGCAACTGCCACGTGAATAGGTGTTCATAAAGCCGTGAGAAGTACCTTTAACAACATCGGCAGTATGTCCGCGTTGACGTAAATCGTTGACTAGTTCTTGCGGGTTAAACGCAGGTTCTTGTTCGGCAAAAATCAGGCGTACAGGACAGCGTGGTTGTATCTCTCGGCAGTCACGGATGCGTGAACCATAAAACAACACCGTTTGCCTGATTTTTTGCATGTATTCACGCTCGCTATTGATCCACAATGCACTTGCACCGGCGCTGAAGCCAATGACAAATTTTAACGCTTGTTCTTCACGAAGCACTTTATCCAATTTTTCGGCATAACGACCAATGCCGCCATCAACGATAAAGGCCTGATAGGCTTCTTGTTCGGTTCGAAAATGACAACCAGGGTCGTCCCAGGGACTGACGATGACAGCATTACCGCCTAGTTGTCGTGCCAGTCCCGATACAGCAGGCGTATGCCCAAAAACATCGGTCGCGATCAGCACCGTTGTTTGTGACAGACCAAGACGGGATAACGATGTTGAATTTGAGGATTCAGTTGATGTGTCAGAAGGTGAGTCACTTAATTGGGCAGATGCAGGCACGAGCGATAACAGAAAAGCAAAGGAGGGCGGAGACTACCGGACTTACGTTGAAAATGCAAGAGTGGGTGCCGGTTGATCATCGTTAGACGTCGATCAGGCGCAACGCGGATTGAAATGATATTTTTGATATTCAATTGCTTGATTGACAGGATCTTTAAGTCTCGTTGATACTGCGGTGTTAATCATAAAGCGGCTTTGTTTTGTATTGATTTTTGTATTAATTAAAGCCGCATGGTGCAATGGTAGCTTTTTTAATAAATTGCATTTCTTTTTCGTTTTATCGAGATACCACATCTGAATTCCGGAGACTTACCATGTTACGACCTAGTTTGATTGTGTTAGCAATTGCATTTGCATTAGCTGGATGCAGTAAAGAAAAGCCAGACGATGCCAAGACAAAGGTTGGTGCGTCAGATGTGGCGGCGCTCAATGATCAGCCTTTGTTGCTTACGCAGGAAGATTTATTTCAGATGCAGAGCAATGCCCTGACGTCCGGGCCGGTGATCACCGGATCGGTACAGCCCGAACGTAAAGCGGATTTGCGTGCGGAAATTTCGTCGGTCGTACTGCAAGTATTTAAAGAAAACGGTGAAACAGTAAAGCGAGGTGATCTCTTAGTACGTTTAGACGATACCTCGATTAAAGATAGCTTACATTCCGCGGAAGAGTCTGAACGCGCCGCGATACAAGCGTTTGATCAGGCAGAGCGTCAGTTTCAGCGCCTGAAAACTTTACGTGCTTCTGGTATGACTTCGACACAACAGCTTGAAGACGCGGAGATTCGCCGCAACAATTCACAAAGCGACTTGGTCGCAGCCAAAGCCCGCACGGTGCAAGCCCGTCAGCAATTACAGCGCACCGAAGTGCGCGCGCCGTTTGATGGTGTAGTGAGTGAGCGTAAAGTGTCTTCGGGTGATACGGCCCAGATAGGCAAAGAATTGGTCAAAGTCATTGACCCGGGCAGCTTACGGTTTGAAGGTCTGGTGTCGGCGGACAAGGTCAATAATGTCAAAGTTGGTCAAGCCGTACGTTTTCACCTCAACGGATATGGCGACGAAGAGTTCAGCGGTAAAGTTAAGCGTATTGATTTGGCTGCAAATGCAACAACGCGGCAGGTGGAGGTATTGGTGACGTTTAATGACAATGCGCGACCGCGCGTGTCCGGTTTATATGCAGAAGGCATGATCGAAGCAGCGAGTATGCAAACGCTGATGATTGCCAGTTCAGCCTTGGTGCGCGAAGGAGATAAAGCCTACGCATGGTTGGTGAAAGATGGCAGTATCAAAAAAACGCCGTTAAATGTCGGTGAGCGTGATTCGCGACACGGTGATTATGTCGTACGCGGCGGTTTGAGCGAAGGCGACAAAATCATTCGTAATCCGATCGCTACCTTAAAGGATGGACAGAAGGTAAAGATGGTTGCTTCTGCCGAAAGTAAGTTGCCAGTGGTGATGCCAGCAAATGCCGCGTCATCCACTGCGAAATCAGCAGGGAAATAAGCCATGTTTTTATCTGACTTCAGTATTAAACGTCCGATAGCGATGATCGTCATTATCATCGCTTTAATGGCGCTGGGTTTGCTGGCGCTGAAAAAACTCAAGGTAAATCAGATCCCTGATGTCCAGCAGCCAGTTCTGGTTGTCAGTATTCCTTATCCGGGGGCATCTCCGGATACGGTAGAGCGGGAGATTATCAACCGCGTTGAAAAAGCAATGCAGAGTATTACCGGCGTCTACCAATTACGTTCCACAGCCAACGAAGGCTCTGCCACCATTGTTCTGATATTTAATTTTGGCAAAAATATGGTGGAGGCTTCTGATGAAGTACGCAATTCGATTGCATCAGTGCGCTATAAACTGCCGGTTGAAATGCGTGAGCCGGTGTTGGAAAGGATAGATCCTTCCGCCGAACCGATTATGCAATTGGCTTTGTCTTCAGACGTTCTTAGTCACTCAGAAATTTCGCGCAAAGCAGAGGATGAATTAGCCGATAAATTCCGCGCTATTGATGGCGTTGCAACAGTAACAGTAGACGGTGCACTTCGTCGGGAATTGAGCGTCCTATTGCATGCACAAAAGCTACGTGAATACAATGTTTCAGTATCAGAAGTAGTCAACGCTTTAAGAAATCAAAACACCACGGCGCCAGTCGGTAAGATTACAGGTCATCTGACCGAGCAAAGCATTCGTCTGATCGGGCGTATTGAATCACCGAGCGATTTCCAAGCTATCGTTATTAAGAAGCGTGGTAACGAGGTGATACGCCTTGCACAGGTCGCAGACATCAATGACGGCTTTGCAGAGCTCAACAGTTTTAGTATGCACAATGGGCATCCAAACGTTGGCATATCAATCACACGTTCACGTGATGCGAGTACCGTCACTGTCGCCAATAAAGTCCGTGCCGTAGTAGAGAAAATCAATCAGTCACTGCCGGCCGGTACCAAAATCGAGGTCACGCAGGATGGTGGTAAAGATGCTGAAAGTAGTCTGAATAACGTCATTGAATCTTTGATGTTCGGGGCAGTGTTGACCATTTTTGTTGTGTACGTCTTTTTGAATTCGTGGCGTTCAACGTTAATTACTGCATTGAGTTTGCCCACCTCTGTGATCGCCGCTTTTATCGCCATCTGGCTCAGTGGCTTTACGCTGAATTTTATGACGTTGCTTGGCTTGTCATTGGCGATCGGTGTGCTGATTGATGATGCGATCGTGGTGCGTGAGAATATCGTCCGGCATATGGAAATGGGCGTAGATAGACGTACTGCTGCTAGTAACGGTACCAAGGAAATCGGTTTGGCGGTGGCTGCAACAACGTTTTCTATTATTGCTGTGTTTATTCCAGTGGCTTTTATGCCGGGAATTTCGGGTGAATGGTTCCGTCCGTTTGCTTTAACGGTGGCCAGTTCGGTACTGGTGAGTTTGTTTATCTCGTTTACGCTTGATCCTATGTTGTCGGCTTATTGGGGCGATCCGGTTGGCCATCATTTAGCGCCAAAAAAAGGCATCAGCCTGATGTTGGGAAAGTTTAACGATTGGTTTGACCATCAGTCTGACCGCTACGGTAACGTGATTGCATGGGCATTACATCATCGGATTTGGATGGCCGTGATTGCCGCAGTCACATTTGTCGGGGCGATTGCACTTCATGCGACTTTTGGTGGTTCCAGCTTTTTACCCAGTTCAGATAACGGTACCATATATATCGATATCCGTACGCCATCGAGTTCCAGTCTTGAGTATTCGCGTCTGAAAGTAGAAAAAGCAGCCGAAATTGCCCGCAGTATGAAGCTGACCAAGGCGACCAATAGCACAGTCAATTCAGGAGGTGGCAGGGTTTATGTCGATATCGGCAAGAGCACTGAGCGCAAACAATCGGCTGCTGAGGTCGCGGCTGATTTGCGCAAGTTGTTGGTGCAAATCATCGGTGCAGAATACGTAGTTCAGGATGATCTGAGTAATGGTGGTGGTAAGCCGGTACAGATCAATTTCTCCGGTCCCGATGCAAGAAAATTATTGACCATTACTAATGAGTTTATGGATAAATTGCGCAAAGTTAAAGGCGCAGTTGATGTCGGATTGTCACAGCAAGACCCTAAAGATGAATTGCAGATTGAACTCAACCGTGGTCTGGCCAATTCTTTGGGTATTTCTGTCAATGATGCGGCACAGGCTTTGCGTGTTGCATTTGCCGGTGTCGAAGTGGGTGATTGGGTCGATCCAACCGGCGAGGCAAGAGATGTGGCTGTGCGTCTGCATCCTGACGATAGGGTCAACGCGGAAAATATCGAACGCTTGCCAATTGCCGTCAACAATAGTGACACCATGGTGCCCTTGGAGCAGATCGCCAAAATTACCATGGGTAAAGGACCTTCGCAAATTAAGCACACGGACGGCAAGCGAATGATTGCGGTTTCGGCGAATACACAGGGACGCTCGCCAGGTGAAGTAACTGCTGATGCGTTGAAAATTGCGAAAAGTATGAGTTTTCCGCCCGGGTATGCGCTCGATCTCGGTGGGGCTGCGCGTGACCAAAAGGAATTGTTCACTGAAATGACGATTGCGCTTGTCATGGGCATTGGTTTGATGTACTTGATCCTTGTCATGCAATTTGGATCTTTTACAGCACCGGTTGCGGTGATGTTGTCATTGCCATTGAGCCTGATAGGCGTGGTGCTGGCGTTGCTGCTGACGCATGGCACGCTCAATCTGATGAGTTTTATCGGCATCATTATGCTCATGGGCCTTGTCGCAAAGAATGCCATTTTATTACTTGATTGCGCGCGC
>Ga0316228_1004502_pt1 | contig 10386 bp, 5 predicted proteins | sample TBH18021metaG_FD_206005 | JGI IMG/M metagenome (GOLD analysis project Ga0316228, IMG submission 206005) | Freshwater microbial communities from Trout Bog Lake, Wisconsin, USA - TBH18021 | ecosystem: Environmental > Aquatic > Freshwater > Lake > Hypolimnion/Profundal zone | place: USA: Wisconsin... | reverse complement strand
AGAGTCGATGAGCATCTCGTTGAGACGGAGGACAAGACCGTTCTTGTCTTCTAGTTGTTGAGCTTGGTGTTGTAGTTCCTGGTCTTTTTGTTCTAGCTGGTGATCTTTTTGTTCTAGTTGTTTATTCAACAACTGTTTCTCATAATCGGTATACAGTTTGTATGTTTTTTCTAGAAGTAGGTAATAATCACAGTATATTACAGGATCTACTTTTTGTCTAGGTCGTCTTTGAGCTCTCATAAGGCATTTTTTAAATGCTTCTGGTGTCAACATGTATACTTTTGTGTGTTTTATTCCGCGCGCGCCTTCCCACTGCTGCCGGACGTCCGGCAGCAGTGAATAATCTATATTTTCAACTAGTTCTAACGCGTTTAATTTTTCTTTAACATGAAAAGATCTATTAGATGTTACAATTCCATATTCAATCAGTTTTTCGTGATGCACCACAAACTCTCCTTCTTGTGTTGTCAGTTCAAGAAAATATGTCATAAAACTGATATCCTGATTAGAATAGAACTTTTGATGAATATTCTTAAAAAAGTCTTCAAGACTTAGTTTAATTTCATTTTGAACTAAGTTTTGAATATATTCTTGTTGAGTAGACATTGTTGAAGTTTTAATATATGATGGTTCTTGAAATAAAAAATCAATTTTTGTATCTAAAACACACGTGTTTTAGATCTTTCTGCTCGGTTTTGTTCTAGTTGTTTCTCATAATCGGTATACAGTTTGTATGTTTTTTCTAGAAGTAGATAATAATCACAGTATATTACAGGATCAACTTTTTGTCTAGGTCGTCTCTGAGCTCTCATAAGACACTTTTTGAAAGCTTCTGGAGTGATAATGTAAACTTTTTTGGTTGAATATCCACCTTGTGGAACCGGCTGGAGGACGTCCTCCAGCCGGTAATCTTCATTTTCAACTAGTTCTAACGCGTTCAATTTATCTTTTACACGAGCAGAGTTTTTCGTTGTCATAACTCCATATTCGATCAGTTTCTCGTGATGCACGACAAACTCTCCTTCTTGTGTTGTCAGTTCAAGAAAATATGTCATAAAACTGATATCCTGATTAGAATAGAACTTTTGATGAATATTCTTAAAAAATTCTTCAAGATTCAGTTTAGTTTCATTTTGAATTAAGTTTTGAATATATTCTTGTTGAGTAGACATTGCAGTTTTAGTACAGACATAGATGTTAAAAATAAAAATCAAAATTTCTCAAAAATATATATCTTTGAGAAATGTCCATCTACTTCTTCTTCACCACTACATCTGGATACAGTTTGTATGTTTTTTCTAGAAGTAGATAGTAATCACAATACACAACCGGGTCAACCGTTTGTTTTGATCGTCTTTGTGCTCTCATAAGGCAGGCGCGACGCGCCGGCCACTTCGTGGATGTTTTAAATGCTTCAGGGGTAAGTATCCACGAAGTGGCCGGCGCTCCGCGCCTATATACATTCTTTGACGTGCTTCCTCATTGAGGTCTCACCACCTGCCGGATATCCGGCAGGTGGTAATCTTCATCTTCAATCAATCCTAAGCGAAAAAATTGACTTTCAAAAATTTACAATTATACAAATTTTATTCAACCAATAACTTTACACGTTATAGGAAAACCCCAATTTCAATATGAAGAAACCACGTTTCTCTTTGTTCGAACAGATGCGTTTTTTATTAATAATGTTTTTTTACGAGTGGGTTGTAACTAATGCTTACAACCATAACCATTTAGATGTTATTTATTTTTTACCGTTAATTTTTTATGCTTGGTCATGTTACTGCATTTACTGTAAAAAACGTGTAAAACAACATATTATTAAACCTTTTGATGAAACATATGCTTATAACGTGTATCCTGATAAACACAAAAACACTGGATTAAACACTGAATCAAACACTGGATTAAACACTGAATCAAACACTGGATTTTACACTGGATTATACACTGGATTTTACACTGGATTATACACTAGATTATACACTGGATTATACACTGGATTATACACTGGATTATACACTGGATTAAACACTAAATCAAACACTGAATCAAACACTGGATTAAACACTAAATCAAACACTGGATTTTACACTAGATTATATAACTTTTGTAAAAAAATAAATGTTCTATTATTTTTTGTGTATAACACGTTTAAAAAATTTGTATCCACTGTGAAAAATCTTATTGCTAAAATATTTTATGCATCTTTGTCTTTCATGCTTAATATAATGCAAGTTACAGTCATTATACTTTTATTATGCAATATACCATATATCATATCACATGACTTCATGTGCACCGGTGAAGATTATATTTTATAACTTCTTCATAATATATGCTTAACAATTATACCTTTTTATTCTTATTTTATACCATATCATAATATATGCTTAACAATTATACCTTTTTATCTTATTTTATACCATATCACAATATATGCTTAACAATTATATCTTTTTATTCTAATTAAAACTTATTAGGACACAACATCAGTCCCCAAAGGTTTCCCTTTGGATACTACTCTACTCTTTTGGATAAAATTTTTGACTGCAGATCGCGCAACGGCTTGATGTTTCCATAATCTGTTTAAAATATTCTGATTTTACTTGTGATACTGAATTTGTGATAATCCATTTTTATGCGCAATATACATCTGCACATCTGCAAAAAGTTTCAAATCTTCTAAATGGGTGGCTAAATATATATTGTCATAAAACTGCAACAGACCACGTAAGAAATCGGGAACTTTCTCTAAATTATCTACGTCACATGCTGTAAAACCCTCATCAATAAAAAATTCTTTAAAACACACTCTGTTCAAACCAATCTGGTTGATGGACACACGCATTGCCACACCAACAATAAACCTCTGAAATCCAGAAGCTTTCTCAATTACAGGACGGCTTGTGCCATCACGAATAAACCAAGACAACGCTTCTGTTTTATCCAACCAATCATATTCCAAAAACAGAGGTCTTTCATCACAAATATATTCCAAAACGTCATTGACTTTTTTCTGAATCAACTTTCCGACATGTTCTCGATATAACCACTCTTTATATCCTTTAAACGACTCGCATAAGCAAGATAATAAAATAAAATCTTTTTTAATTTCCTCAACCAATTCGGATAGTTCAATCAAACTATTCAAATTAGAGGCGTTAACAGAATTAATACCGACAATGCCTTCGAGTTCTTTCACTTGTATTCTCATATCCTTTTCTTGGATTACTTTGTTTTTCCAGTCAACCCATAATGGATAAGCTTTGGAAATTTTACGATTTTTTTCTACCAAAACACCCAACTCATCAAATCTCTTAATATTTTCAAATAATAAGACTGCTTCTTTTTTCTCTGTCTCTAATCGCGTAAAACTTTCTCTTAACCACCTCAAATATATATTTATTTCAGTCTTATAGAGGTACAGTGTTTTATACCAGTTAGCATTTAGCATTTCTCTACACTTGTCGGCTTCCTCTTTACGAATTATCAAGTTCTCTAAATATATTGCGTGTTGTTCAGAGTTTACACGAAGAGTTTGTAAATCACGAGAAATCTTATCTATTTCAGATAGACAAGAAGTCATGTCATTTTCAACCTTCTTTTTGATCGCTTCTATCTTGTTAATCTCATCAACAACAGCATCATATTTATTCTTAACATTTTCGTATTCGATATTCCAATCATCCCAGTTGCTCCACATCTTTTTCTCTTTGACAAACAGGTTATGTTTTTCAATATTTTTAGACTTTTCGTCGGCTAGTGATTTTAGTAACTTGCAGTATCTCTCATAAGATGTATAATCAATAGATTTTTTAATTTCGCAGAATGTTAAACCTTCCAACTCTTTAAGCATTCTATCACGTGTATCTTTTAGACCAGGCAGCTCCAAAAAGCATTTATTATACACAACTCTCCAGGGTTGGACATTACACGCATCACAATCAGGGTTGAAAGCTATATTAAGACACTCTTTGATATACTTTTCATGATCTGTAATTTTTTCAGATACTCCAAGAATGTTTTGACATAGAACTGGAATTTTCTCTATGCATACGCGTATATGCTCCAAACCGTCTACAGTTTTTTTAAAGTCAAAATCTTGTAAATATGCCTCTGTTTCTGTTAACCATTGTGTTGTTTTTGAGGGTTTGTTTGGTCTCTTATCAGTAATGTCTTCTTTATTTTTTTTTAATAAGTTTTTGCTGTTATACAATATTGTTAAATTATTATTATATTCAGAAATAGTATCAGGACGATTTATATTTTCATGCTTGAGAATATCTAATCTAGACTCTGCTTTACTTATATCTTCTGTAAAGTTAATAGAACTAGAAAATCTCTCCTCAGATACACTTTTCCAGCTTTCAAACTCTTGTATTTTTCTGAGAAGTTCTCTGGTACCCGCTTCGCGGGCGGCGCCTTCTGCGCTAGCCACTTTGTGGGTATCATATTCTTTGACGTCTTCGAGGCTTTTACTCCTTTTTATTTCCTGAATATCTCTGTGTATATTATTTTTGTTATAACATGGATGAATTTTTAGTTTATTCTCTAGTTCTTGAATTCTGCTCTTGTTATTAGCCGCTTCAGATTTTTCGGTGGCTTCGTCATTTTGAAACATCTTAAATCTATCAAGTTCGCTACAAACTTCTTCTATTTCTTTGTCTTTTTCAAAAATCTGTTTTGCAAAGACATTGGCGGAGCGATCTTTGGCTGCGCCTATTTGAGAAGAGAGGGTGGCTAATTCTGTTTCTTTACTAGACAAATCCAGAATGTACTCGTCAATGTTAGAAATCTCCATCAACCTTTTTTCAGAAATCATATTCCAACCTTTCCATAGTTGATCAACATCCAAAGTGATGGTTTCTAGGCTTTCTCGTAAAAAGGTAAGGTTATCTACATGTTTAGGATCAACCTCGTGTACTTGTGATTTAACACCGTCTATATACGTGTCAACTATTTCTATAACGTCTTTATAATATTTAACGCTTTCATTTAGAAGAGACTGAAGAGATGTAATGTGATTAAGAGACAGAACTCTGTCAAGTAACTCTTTTTGTGTCTTTACGTTCATAGAGAAAAAATCTTTATCTGCATTTTGGGACAACATAGACGACATAAGGTATGCATCAATTGCGCCAATATTTTCACAAATCCAGTCATTTACTGCAACCGTGTTTTGTTTAATAACTGTATGTTTTCCGTTAATTTCTTGTGAGAGTTTAACAATATCAAATTTGATACTCTTTTTATTGGTGTTGCTGCGTAATGATCTTTCAAGCATATACTTTTCTCTATTAAGAGTGAAGTATATAATAGTAGAAGCATAAACTCCTGGAGGTTTTTTATCGCAGATAATGTTTGCACTATAATTCGTATTGTATCTTGAAGGAAAACCATCACCAAACAGGGAGATACAAATAATTTCTAAAAAATTAGATTTACCCTCACCATTACGAGCATTAAGCACATTAATATTTTTATAATTTGCATCAAAATCAAACACGTTTTTATCCCCATAATTTAAAATCCAGTTCCATTCTAATTTATTAAGTTTCACTTCCCCGTTGATAATTTGTAAATTTTTTACCTTCTCAAATTCTGCTAAATATTTAGCAGATGCTTCCTCGATTTTAGCAGATTTTTTGCCTATTCTGTCTAAAAGAGACGGAGGGATACATGATGTGGGAATTAAGAGACTTTCAGGGTGTACCAACCAAGATTTCCATTTATTTCCAAAAAATTTGTTTTGTGTGCTTATTACCTTCTCAATATAATCGATAAGAGTTTCTGTAGAATTAATATTAACAATTTCAGCGGCGGCTGCCTCAATGCTAGATGCAGAAGTTATATTTTGTGAAATATGAAGATCTTTCTTAGTAATTGACAGTACAACTTTCCCATGTTCTTGAAGTTTCTCAGTTATGACTCGTAAAACTTCGTTATTCACACCTTCGCCTTGAACACGAATATGCAAAAAATCGGGTAACCAATCAGGAAGAGAGTCTTTTTTGGATCCAAAAACTATAGGTGTATTATATACAATATATGTGCTATTCATATCACCTGTGTATACAATTTTAATCATACCATAAGGATTTTTAATATGATATCGGTGAATAAGACTTTTCTGAAGATCCCACAAAATATATCCGTGATCTTTTATGGGTTCGCCAAAATTCTGTTGAATAAGACTTCCAGGATATCCCCACGGGGTTTCATCTGAAAATTTGTATGATTCGCAGGCGTGCGTATCCTGAAGTACATTTGCTCTATTAACTTGTTGAAGATGAATATCTCCTAGAAGAATCGCGTCATATCCTTGAAACCAACCAATCGGATAACCATCACGAGTATGAACTGTGCCGTTTTGAAGAGTGCAGCCAGTAATAGTTCCGTGAAACAGCGCAATTTTATATTTTGCGCCGGCCGCTTCGCGGCTGGCAGATGTGGACGGGTTTGGAAAAGGTGGAAGAGATGCAGTAATACCGCTTGTTGATCCATAAAGAAGAGTGTCTTGAATTGGGACAAGACCTATACAGACGTTTTTATGCATGTGGAGTCCAGCAGTGTCTAAATATGTAACGTTTGGAATTTCATAACTTAAAAGCGCTGAAATCATATCTGGTTCAGTTGGATGGTCTTGTCTATAATCGTGATTTCCTCTAATAACAATAACATCTGCAAGGTTGGAGAGTTTTTGTAACAGGTATACTGCAGTTTTAATTCCAGATGGTCCAATTCTATTTTTATCGTGAAACACATCACCAGTAATTATTATAATCGCAGAACCTTCTATTATAGATGGTTGTGTGGCGATAGAATCGTATAGATTGTTAAATACATCAACGTATTCATTGTAGCGAGATTTTTTACTATCTCCTGTTCTTATATGAATGTCTGATATATGTATAATATTGTGAATCATTTTGTAATATGTAGGGTTTGGTTATATGATGGTTTAAAAAATAAAAAATCAAATAATGTAATTTTGAAAAATTATAATATTTTGGAGCCGATAATCTTCGTTTTCGACCAATTCTAATACGTTCAATTTTCATGGACAGTGTCAAATTCAAAAATATGGATTTTTGAATTTTATTAACTGTGTTTGATAAATATATCTAACTTGGCCAACGGCGCTCCGCGCTTGTATACTTTCTTAGTTGAGTGTGGAACAGGATATCTCCAAAGGTTTCCCTTTGGGGACTTATGTTATTAAAAACTGCCAATTGTAGTGATTAAGTATATTGATTAATCATAAAAATTTGTAATTAGTAAAAAGATATTAATATTTTAGTTGTCATATTCGTTTGACATATACGCATCCAAACGTAATATGAATAAGAACAAGCATTTTAATACTGTGGACACCCTTTTTCATGGGCATACTCGAGACAGTCTCGGTTGCCATTATCATCAGCACTTTCACAAGTTCCTGCATCCCAAGGACACCCTTTTTCATGGGCATACTTGAGACATTCTAGATGACCACCCTCAGCAGCAAACGCACACGTCCATTCATCCCACGGACATTCGTTTTCGTGAAGATACTTGAGACAATCTAGTTGACCATATGCAGCAGCAAGCTCACATGTATGTTTATTCCACGGACACCCGTTTTCATGGGCATACTTGAGACATTCTAGATGACCATTTGCAGCAGCACTTTCACAAGTCTCTTCATTCCATGGACATCCGTTTTCGTGAAGATATTTGAGACATTCTAGTTGACCATTTTCTGCTGCAACCTCACAAGCCTGGTAATCCCATGGACATCCATTTTCGTGAAGATATTTGAGACAGTCTAGATGACCTTTCTTAACAGCACTTTCACAAGTCTCTTCATCCCATGAACATCCATTTTCGTGAAGATATTTGAGACAGTCTAGATGACCTTTCTTAGCAGCACCAATTGTATTTTTACATTTCTTACAATTTTGGGTGGTAGCCGCTGCGCGGCCGGCCCCTGTGGGGCTAACACCTTTGGTGCCGGCCCCTGTGGGGCTAACACCTTTGGTGCCGCCGACTTTGTCGGTTGCGCTTTTGGAGCCGTCACAAAATGTGCTAGTATTCATTATTATAGTGTTTATTAATTTTATATTTTTATATTTATAAAAATCATTTTTTTTGACAATTGTCGACTTTTTGCTGATTAAACATAGTTCGTTTTTGCATGTGACTTAAAATTTTTTAATCTTTACAAAAATGTAACAGATATATAGATGTCAAATTCAAAAATCCATATTTTTGAATTTTATTAACTGTGTTTGATAAATATATCTAACTTGGCCAATATTTTTTTTCTGTGTTGCTCTTCGAAACAATAAGAAATATTATGGCATATATCTGTACATCTTTTTTCAAATCGTATTCTATCTTCATACCAAAATCCTCTTCGATCATAATTATCAATAATTATTATTGATATAATATCGTTAAAATACACTTTTTTGATCATTTTAAAATAGTTTTTTAAACATAAATTTCACATCGTCTGTAATAGACGATACATCTACAATTTTATCATGTTTTTCATAAAACTTATCTTATGAAAGAAGATGAAAGCACCATTATACTTTTTTAGTATTAGACAATTTTTAGTTTTAGAATTTTTATTGAGTTAAACATTGGAAAATATATGTAGCAACATTATCATATGTTAAACCAAAAAAGTCATTTTGTCTTAAAGATCCAGTTGATTCAAATCCTACGTCTTTCATAACCAATTCTGTGTATTTCCCTATTTTAAAACCCACGTGATTATAACTGGACCCAGAACTTTCAATCCCCCAATCTCCCAGATGATCACCCATACCAACTTTTTGCATCAACAGCGATGGGATTTTGTTATAGTAATAAATTATATCTTGCAAATCTCTGGATAATCGACTATCCATCAACACTGCAGAAACAGCATGTTTTCCTGTATATACTTTTATTTGTGTTGTAGAGTTGATATATATTTTTTGCATCAAAAACGACAAGGCGTTGCCATTGATAAATTCGTGTAATCTTTCATGCAAGTGCCCACCTATTATAAGATCCTTTTTCACCGTTACAATAGCGCTCAAAGAAAAGTATTTATTAACAGTAACTGGTTCAACGTTATAATTTTCTAAAACAACTGGCAAAACCGTGCTTTGTTCAGGTAACCATGTTCCGGATGCTTGACATGATGTTTTATCACATTCTACAACTTTTGTAAATGACAAAAATAATTGATTTGATGGTATATTTTTAAAAACGTTAATTTTATGTATTAGAGCCTGTGTTTTTATCATGTTTTCTCTGTTAATATCTGATAAATATTCAGATTGCCAAGAACTATGATAGTTTCCCTCTGTCAATAAAAAATATACATTTTCTGGTCTAGCCCACAAAGATGAACCAATTTGATTAAAAAATATAAATACGTGTGCTTTTTGTGAACATCTCTGATGAAAACACCTTTTATCATCGACAAGAGTACAGTGTGCTTCTGTTGCTTTACAGTTGTTCATTATATAACTCACCATTACTTGAACATTAACAACATAATTATGATCATATTCTGTATATGCATTCCAACATTCAATGTCGTTTCTCTGTTTACATTTTTCTTGTGAATCCAAATCGATGTATAGATTTTTAATTGGAGTTCTTTCATTTATTGGTTGAATATACACATACGGTTTTGTTACATATCGCATTGGCCGTGTTTTATTAAACGATGTCGATTCTGTGTGGTTATAAGTTTTCTTTTTCTTTACGGTTCTCTTTTCCCTCATATTTTCTAGCCACAAAGTGGTCGGCGCCGAAGGCGCTACGATTTCTTTTTCCGTCGTACTCGTTTCATCTACGATTTCTTTTTCCGTCGTACTCGTTTCATCTACGATTTCTTTTTCCGTCGTACTCGTTTCATCTACAATTTCTTTTTCCGTTGTATTTTTTCTATTTACGATTTCTTTTTCTGTCGTACTCGTTTCATCTACGATTTCTTTTTCTGTCGTACTCGTTTCATCTACGATTTCTTTTTCCGTCGTACTCGTTTCATCTACGATTTCTTTTTCCGTCGTACTCTTTTCATCTACGATTTCTTTTTCCGTCGTACTCGTTTCATCTACGATTTCTTTTTCCGTCGTACTCTTTTCATCTACGATTTCTTTTTCCGTCGTACTCGTTTCATCTACGATTTCTTTTTCCGTCGTACTCTTTTCATCTACGATTTCTTTTTCCGTCGTACTCTTTTCATCTACGATTTCTTTTTCTGTCGTACTCTTTTCATCTACGATTTCTTTTTCTGTCGTACTCTTTTCATCTACGATTTCTTTTTCTGTCGTACTCGTTTCATCTACGATTTCTTTTTCTGTCGTAGAAAGTACGATTTCTTTTTCCGTCGTA
>Ga0316228_1004501_pt1 | contig 10387 bp, 5 predicted proteins | sample TBH18021metaG_FD_206005 | JGI IMG/M metagenome (GOLD analysis project Ga0316228, IMG submission 206005) | Freshwater microbial communities from Trout Bog Lake, Wisconsin, USA - TBH18021 | ecosystem: Environmental > Aquatic > Freshwater > Lake > Hypolimnion/Profundal zone | place: USA: Wisconsin... | reverse complement strand
GTCGTAGTCAGTCTGATTGCTGCCATTTTTGAAACGGCCAGCGTGGCATCGATTCTGCCTTTTATGGCAGTTGTCATGGATCCGGGCGTGTTGTTTAAATACCCCTGGCTTGAGCATTCGCTGAAACTATTCAATATTCAAACCCAGCAGGGTGCAGTCATTGGCGCGGGTGCCTTAACGGTAGCGGTTTTAGCGATTGGCAATGTTGTGACTGCCGCGAACCTCTGGATACAAACACACTACATCGCACTGGCACGACTTGAGCTCTCTTCGGAGTTATTCACGGGTTATTTGTACTTGCCCTATTCGTTTCATGTGCAACGCGATACCCCCTCTTTGGGAAGAGTAATCGGTGGTGATGTTGAGTCAGCCTTAGGGGGATTTTTAGCTTCACTACTTGGTGTGGTGTCCAAAGGTTTAAGCGGGCTGGTACTCATTACACTGATCATCATTGTTGATCCAGTGGTGGCTTTAGGCACAGTGCTTGTTTTAGGCTGTGGCTATATGTTTGTGTATCGCCTGATTCGTGCCAGACAAGTTCGACTCGGAGCAAAAATGGTTGAGGCCAGTCTGGCTGTCGGTCGTATCTCGCTCGAAGGATTGTCCGGAGTTAAAGAACTCCGCGTGCTTGGTCGTGAATCTGCTTCAACAACTGAGTATAAAAAATCGTTCTCCGAGCTCACGGGTACACAGGCATCTAACTTATTGGCGTCTGCTTTGCCACGCTATGTCATCGAAGTCTTCGCTTACGCCGGCATTGTGGCTGTGACACTGGCGTTTGTTATCAAAGGCGAAGGCACTGCAGCGATCCCTTCCTTGGCTTTATATGCGCTGGCGGGTAATCGACTTGTACCAATTTTTCAGCAGTTTTTTGCGGCCGCAATTACCATTAAATATCACACACGCGCAGTCGAGTCGTTAGAGGCCGATCTGGCTGTGGTGCGCAACAGCTCACAACCACAACTCACAGACGACACCCAGCCACTGTCTTTTAAACACGAAATTAAACTTTCCCATTTAACCTTTAGCTATCCAACGGCTAATCGTCCAGCACTGAACGATGTGTCATTGAGCATTCCTCAAAATCAAAGCATAGGCTTTGTGGGGCGTACCGGCTCTGGTAAAACTACCTTGGCAGATGTGATTTTAGGTTTGTACACACCCAATACAGGTTCGATTGCGGTCGATGGTATCGCCTTGACGGACCTCAATGAGCGCTCCTGGCGCAAGCGAGTCGGTTATGTGCCACAAACAGTTTTTCTGACCAATGCTTCAGTCGCTCGGAACATCGCCCTGGGCATACCAGAAGATCAAATTGATCACGAGGCAGTGAAACGGTCTGCACACATGGCCCAAGCTGATGAGTTTATTACCCAAATGACTGATGGCTATGACACCATTGTGGGAGAGCGTGGCGTGAAGCTTTCAGGCGGACAGCGTCAACGCTTAGGTATCGCACGAGCGCTTTACCACAACCCCGATGTGTTGGTGTTTGATGAAGCAACCAGCGCTCTGGACGGCATGACTGAGGACGCCGTTATGCAGGCAGTTCAAACCTTAAGTGCTGAACGCACAATGATTTTGATTGCGCATCGCTTGCGTACCGTGCAGACTTGCGATCGTATCGTTATGTTGGAGGCAGGGAAAATTGTTGCTGACGGCAGTTATCAAGAATTGGTTTCCGCATCTGCAGCTTTTAAACAGCTCGCAGGAATTAGCGATCTGGTTGAACGGTCGGCTGAATAGGATTTCGCTCAGTGGTAGCTACTCCAACGATGCACCCAAAATATCGCGCTGACATTGACGGTCTCCGAGCGATTGCTGTTCTGACTGTTGTGGCGTATCACGCGTTTCCCCATTGGATCCATGGTGGATTTATCGGAGTGGATATTTTCTTTGCCATCTCTGGTTTTTTGATTTCAACAATTATTTTTGAAAATCTTCAGCGTGACAGCTTTGATTTTTGGGATTTTTATAGTCGGCGCATCAGACGAATTTTCCCAGCACTGATCGTAGTGCTGATTGCATGTTTTGCGTTTGGATGGTTTGCATTATTACCGCATGAATACAAACAACTTGGTCAACATATCGCAGGTGGTGCGGGTTTCATCTCTAATTTTTTGCTTTGGCGTGAGAGTGGTTACTTTGACAACATGTCCGATACCAAGCCTCTGTTGCATCTGTGGAGCCTGGGCATTGAAGAGCAGTTTTATATTTTCTGGCCATTGACTGTATGGGCAGCTTACAAAATCAGAGTCAACTGGTTACTGGTTATTTTAACGATTGGAATTGTTTCTTTTGGCCTGAACATCATACAGGTGCGAGGGAATGAGATTGCCACATTTTATTCTCCACAAACCCGAATCTGGGAGCTGCTGATCGGCGCAGGGCTGGCTTATCTGTTGTTGTATCCACCTAGAATTTTTAAACAGCTCATCACTGTTTATGAAGGGTTTCTTCCTCGAAACTCGCTTTCAAACCTCGCATCATGGACAGGTTTTCTGGCAATCGTGACAGGATTATTCCTGATCATGCGAGGCCGGCATTTCCCGGGTGTTTGGCCCTTGTTGCCCGCGGGGGGTGCCGCACTGATTATTTTGGCGGGACCATCTGCCTGGGTCAACCGTAAGATTCTGGCAAATCCATTGCTAGTCTGGGTCGGGCTGATCAGTTTTCCACTATATTTATGGCATTGGCCAATACTGTCTTTTGCTCGAATCATTGAAGCTGATGTACCTACAATTACCACACGACTGTTCGCCATACTGTTATCAATCGTACTTGCGTGGTTCACGTATCATTTGATTGAAAAACCACTACGTTTTGGTCCGCATGGATCAGTGAAAACGATTGCGTTGATCGTAATGATGCTTGTTGTGGGCTATGTGGGCTATAACAGTTACGCGAGAGAAGGGCTGAGTTTCAGGGGTCCAAATATTTCTGGTAAAGAAGCGGGTAACGATGGTGGTTATCCTGTTAAACCTTTAGATGAGTGTGGGTTAAGTAACGAAGATAAACTTAAATTCACTTGTCTAAAGGATAGCCGTGCCGGCGTTAAGTATGCATTGCTAGGCGATAGTAAGGCTGAAGCAATTGTTAGTGGATTGATACGCACATCCCATGAAGGGGCACGCTGGTTGATGATTGCAAAGGGAAGTCAGGCAACGCCAGTACCCTTGATTTCTGATAATCCTGCATATCAAGACTATCAACCTGGAATCGCCTTAGCCGTTAAGGCGATCAATGCCAACCCAGAAATTGAAAATGTCGTTTTGGTTACTGCAACGCGCAATCTGTTTCAGCTTAAGAACGATACTGATATCGAAGACTTGAACAATTCTGAGTTTTACGCTGCTGCCTTAAAAGGACTTCAAGCCACTATTGATCAATTCAAAGCAAAAAATAAAAAAGTCACGCTTGTTGTAGATAATCCAACACTCCCTCATCCAGAGGATTGTCTGCTACGTGTGACCACCTCGTCATTGATCAATGCTTTGCTAAACAAAACGCTCAATAAACGCTGCCAGCTACCCATAGAACGTCATTTATTGTTATCCAAAAAATATCGTGATTTACTTGAAGAGCTAGAGCATAACAATCCGGGAGTAGTCAAAATATTCGATACAACCCCTTTTATGTGTGACCAGGATAAAGGGATGTGTGAAACAAAACAAAACGGTAAGCTCATGTATATATTTACTGATCACATTTCAGACTATGCTGCGGGAAAAATCGGCAAAAGTTTGAATAAATTTCTTGAAGCATCAACTTCGTCTCCTGAGCAAGTCCGATGATGCAGTTCACCGTTCATTCCAATAGCAATGTCTAAAACCCCAATCGCCTATATTATTTTCAATCGTCCGCGTCATACACGCCAGACCTTTGAGGCGATTCGTGCTCAGCGACCCGCTACGCTACTTATTGTGGCAGATGGCCCGCGTCCTGGACATCCTACTGATGCTGAGCGTTGTAAAGAAACGCGTGCAATCGTTGAGCAAATCGATTGGCCTTGTAACGTATTGCGTAATTATTCTGAAGTAAATCTGGGTTGTAAGTTGCGAGTGAGCTCTGGCCTAGACTGGGTGTTTGAGCAAGTTGAATCCGCCATTGTGCTAGAGGATGATTGCATTCCTCACGAAGATTTTTTTCCGTATTGCGACGAATTGCTTGAGCGTTATGTCGATGATCCACGCGTATGGGTCATCACGGGCAATAACTTTCAACACGGTAAAAAACGTGGTGAAGCGTCCTATTACTTTTCAAAATTTAACCATTGCTGGGGTTGGGCAACCTGGCGCCGTGCCTGGCAACATTATCGTGTCGACATACCTTTTTGGCCTGAGTGGCAAGCAACTGCCGACTGGCGTAAAAAATTACCAGATCCAGTTGAGCGCAAGGTATGGTCCGATTTGCTGGATCGAGTCAAGAACGGCGAGATTGATACCTGGGATTATCAATGGACGGCTTGCGTCTGGTATTACGGCGGTCTGACTGCAACGCCTAATGTCAACCTCGTGACTAATATTGGGTTTGGTCCCGATGCGACCCATACGGTCACGAGCGGAGATGAGGAAGGTTTGCCCATTTATCCCTTAGGCTTACTGACGCATCCCACTGCTATCAAACAAAATCGTGAAGCAGACAAACTGATCTTCAATCACAATTTTGGTGGGTTGAACCATCCCGACCGCTTACGCAATCGTCTCAAAAGACGTCGCGATCAATTTTTGCGCTCGCCGCAGTGGCTAGTAAAAAAAATGCGACAAGCATTGGGACGGCAGGTTTAGTATGTGCGGAATCATTGGGCTTATCCATAAAGATGCCTATGGCATTCAGCATGACGTTTCAGGGATCGGCTTAGGTCCTAATTCACGCGTAGGCACAAACATCTGGCCCCCGCTCGCTGAACAGGATTTATTACGTCTTGCGCATCGCGGTCCAGATGGAACAGGCGTCTTTAGTGATGCACATGTCCAGTTTGGTCATGCAAGACTATCGATTATCGATTTAACAGAAGCCGGCCATCAGCCGATGCTGAGCCAGGATCGTCGTTATGTCGTGACTTACAACGGTGAAATTTACAATCACCTCGAGTTGAGAGTTGAGCTCGAGTCCCTGGGTGAAACGTTCGTTAGCCATTCCGACACCGAAGTGCTGCTCTCTGCCTATAAGATTTGGGGTGCAGGTTGTGTAAAGCGTTTTCGCGGGATGTTTGCGTTTGTAATTTGGGATAACCAGACAAAGACAGCATTCCTTGCGCGAGACCGCTGTGGTGAAAAGCCACTTTTTTACCAGTTCAATCATCAACGATTGACCTTTGCTTCTGAATTAAAAGCACTCGTACCTTTGCTGGATCAACGGCCTGACCTAGATCCAGCGATCGTCGATATGTATCTGCATTATCAGTTTGTGCCAGAGCCATGTACATTGCTTAAAGGTGTGCACAAGCTTGCGGCGGGTCATACGCTGACAATCTCTGTCGCTGACTGGCATGCAACACCACAAGCATACTGGTGTGTTGAAACAGTGACTGATCCTGAGCCACGCACAACTGATTCTTCATTGATTTTGCCTCGCATAAGAGACGCACTCGAGGATGCAGTCAAGATGACGTTACGCTCTGATGTACCTGTCGGAGTTGCATTGTCGGGCGGGATTGATTCAAGTGCGATTGCAGCACTCGCTCAAAAAAATTACCCAGAACCCATGCATGCCTTTTGCGTAGGTTATCCAGGGCGCCCTCCTTATGACGAGCGTGCACAGGCACGCGCACTTGCTGAATCGCTTGGCATGATCGTGCATGAGGTTGAGCTTCCTGTCGAGAGCTTTGTGGATTTTTTCCCAGAGCTTGTAAAGGTTATGGATGAGCCTATCGCTGACCCTGCAGCGTTTGGACATTATTCAGTGCCACGCGCCGCAGCAGATCAGGGCGTCAAGGTTTTATTGTCCGGGATTGGTGGTGACGAAATATTCTGGGGATATCCATACGTTACCCAGGCTGTGCAGTTAAATCAGATGTTGCTTGATCATCCATCGATTAAATTTATTGCGCAATGGGTCGGATCTAAAAGTGCTCAACTTTTTTTGAACAAAGTTTTCCATTATCCTCATGCGCATCCGAGCATCAAGCGCTGTGCGGCGATTTTGCAAAAAGTGGGTGACACACACAATCCGTCCGAGCAGTTAATGTATTACATACTGCATCCAGACTTTGATGGTCCCTTTGCACTCAAGTCAGAGGTATACGGTTCAGCCATGCAGGACTTAACCTCCGAGGGTCTTTTTAAGACTACGGCAATCGGCTTGCGATCAAGAGAAAAAATCCCTGCAGCGATTGTTCGCATGCTCTTTGATACTTGGTTGACGTCCAACTGTTTGTCTTTGGGTGATCGCGTCGGTATGGCGGTCGGCGTCGAAACACGCATGCCGTTCCTGGACGCTCATCTCATAGAATTGGTGATGTCACTCAGAGCCAACAACCCCGATCATGCCCTTGGTCAAAAAGCCTGGCTACGTGCCGCGCTCAAAGGCGTGCTACCGGCAGAGATCTTGTCGCGTCCCAAGGCTGGTTTTCAACCACCCTTGCATGAATGGTTGTCCGGCGTGGTCGCAAAGTATGGCGATATGCTCCAGGGTGGGCAACTCGTCACTGCAGGCATCCTAAGTTCTATAAAGATTGGCCATCTGCTTGATCAAATAGCCAAAAGAAACTGGACCGGTTTGTTCTTTACTTACAAACTTGTTCTCTTAGAGATGTGGTACCAAAAGGTGGTCGCAACGTGAGTATCCAGTCACCACTCCAGGCACCTCTTCTTACACCCTTTCAGTCTCCCCGGCAGATATCGGAACAACCACCCTGCGTCCTGCTCTATAACCCGATTTCTGGGCATGGACATCTAGACTCGTGGAATGCGATGTTTGTTTCTTTGTTGCTGGATGCAGGCTGGCGTGTCAATGTCGCGACGCCAGATGCTAAAGATTTGCTCCATCGTCTGCGGGTGCGTAACCAGGCGGACTCTGCGCAATTGCATGTGCTCGAGTGGAATGTTTTGCAGCGTAGCTTTTTTCAACGCGTACTAGGTCGATTACATCGACTCCTCCGTCCTGCATCGGTGATCGCCGCTCAAACGGTCGAACTTGACCCGCGTTATTTGGATCCTGGCGAGTTTGGCCACCGACTGCGTGCTTTATATAAAAAATGTAAGTGGCGACCTGTAATTGCCTTCACTATGTACATGGATATGTACGCGCCGGATCCCAAACGTTGGGAGGCGTTTGAGTTGCAGGGCCCTTTGCCTTGGGCAGGAATTCGTTTTGTCCCGAGCGAGATTGCCACAGAGGCTTATTACCAATTGAACTCTTGCGCAGGCATGTGTTTTCTGGATGAAACGCTTTGTCAGAAGTATAGACAGCTGCTGCCGCAGAAAACGTTTGAGTATTTGCCCGACATCACAGAGAGTGCTCTTCCTGCGGCAGCAAGCGAACTTGTGCTTAACATTAAATCGCGGGCAAAAGGACGCAAAATTGTATTTCTGGGCGGCACCCTGGGGGGGAATAAAAACCTGTCGAGTTGGTATCAACTTGTCGCCACCGCAGATTCAAGTCAATGGTATTTTGTACAAATTGGTGAGATGTTTGAGGATACGCTCTCAAAAGAAGATCTGATTGAGTTGTCTAAAATCAAACAGTATTGCCCTGAAAATCTATATATCAAGCTTGAATATTTACCAGATGAGGCGATGTTCAATGAGGTGATCAACGCTAGCGACGTCATCTTCGCTGTTTATCGCAACTTTACGATTAGCAGCAATATGCCGGGCAAAGCCGCCGCGTTCAACAAGCCCATATTAGTTGCAGAGGGACACCTGATGGGGCAGCGAGTAGCTCAGTATGGGTTGGGTGCTGTTGTGCCGCAGGATGATGTGGCAATGATGATGTCAGCACTTCAGACCCTTGTTCAACCCTTGGCATCGCTGTCGGATAATTTCCAAGCGTATCGCAATGATTTTAGTTTGAGCGCACTGGGTCAACGACTGATTGGTTTTCTGCAAGCTTGCATTGCTCAGTCTAGGCAACAAACAGGACAGGGCTTGTGATGAAAGTTTTACACCTTTCGACAGATGATTACAGCGGGGGAGCCTCGCGTGCAGCTTATCGTCTTCATACCGCGTTGTTACAAAGCGGTATTGAAAGCTCAATGCGGGTGCTGCAGCATCAGACTGCGAACGATCGGGTTAAAGCAGGCCGTGCACCAAGGACTTTTCAAGAAAAAGTCAAAAATAGACTCGAACAAAAACTCCGTAAATTTTCTGAACGTAACTGGAAAACCGATAACTTGATCATGCACTCCTTTGGTCAGGTGAGTGCAGGTCTTGTTCAAGAAATTAACGACTCAGATGCAGATGTCGTGAATCTGCACTGGATCATCAATCTCTTATCTATTGAGGATATTGGCCGAATCAAAAAGCCCATCGTATGGACGCTGCATGACATGTGGGCCTTTTGCGGTGGTGAGCATGTGGTTCCTGATGACGATGAGCGTTCAAGATTCCGCGCAGGCTATCTACCCGATAACAGACCGGAGGGTGAATCGGGACCCGATCTCAATCGTCAGGTCTGGCAGGCTAAACGACACGCCTGGGCAGATCAGCAATTTAATATTGTGACTCCCGGGCGATGGATGGCGGGCTGCGCAAGCCAAAGCGTGCTGTTCCGAGACTCACCTACGCACGTCATACCGAATCCGTTGGAGATGGAGCACCTATGGCGTCCAGTACCCAAACAGTTCGCGCGTGCGGTGCTTGGACTTGACCCGAGTAAGAAATATGTGCTTTCAGGATCTGCCGGCGGCATGCCGCACCTAAAGGGAGAAGATTTACTGCGTCAAGCGATGAATCAACTCATAGGCACGCAACCTGACGCGATCGAACTGTTGATCTTTGGTCAGTATCGACCCGTACATGCTGGGGACTGGGCTTGTCCTGCTCACTGGTTGGGCCCCGTTCGTGACGACCACGTCATGTCGTTGATCTACTCAGCGGCCGACGTGATGGCGGTTCCTTCCCGTCAGGATAATTTGCCGAATACAGCAGTAGAAGCACACGCCTGTGGTGTGCCTGTTGTTGCTTTTAATATTGGCGGTCTCCCGGATATTGTGACGCACCAAAAAACAGGTTGGTTAGCGCCAGCGTTTGATACCCGAGATCTTGCCCAAGGCTTGTCGTGGGTACTGGGTGATGCCGATCGATGGGGGCAGCTGTCAACGCGTGCCAGGCAGTTTGCCCTTGAGAGGTTTTCGCCGGCAGTGATCACCAGTCAATATATGCGCGTCTATGACGAAGTCGTCCTGCGACGCAAGCAAGTTGGTACAAACAGTTTGCTGCACGCTTCGCGCGCGTCGTGATTACAAATCACACCATGAAAGCAAACGCATATATTCTTGTCTATAACCCGATCTCGAATGAAGGTCACCTCGACTCCTGGCATGTACTGTTTGTGCAGATGCTGAGAAAGTCAGGTTGGGGTGTGATTGCGGTCACATGCGACCCAGCCGGAATGATCCAAAAGCTCAAGGCCAAGGGATTAAAAGAGTCAGAAGATTTGATTGTTTTAAATGCGAATGATTCGGCACCAGATGCGTTATCGGTTGCTCGAAGGCTATGGGCTAGATGGAATACCTTGTATGACAAAGCACGTTATCAGCAAAATCAGCGCGGTATGTCTTTTGCCCTCGCTGCGACGATTATCTTCATGCATGGACTCGTCAATGGTTTGCATGGAATTTATTCTCATGCACGTAATAGGAAGAATAATCAAACTACCTTAAAGGTAAGCGCGCACTCTAAACTTAAGAGTCAAGTTCAGCATTCTGTTCAGCCCGCATTTCAGAGCAATGCGCGCAGCTGCACTACGATTGATCCTGTAAGTTTCAGTAGCCGAGTCAATGAGGTAATTCAGTCGTTCCCTCATAAAATTCATGCTGTATTGAATATGTATGTTGATGCGTACCCGACAGACTTAACCAGTTGGTCAAAATTTAAACTTGTACAAAATACCCCCTGGATGGGACTATGCATTACACCAGCTGAGTCGCCAAGTGAGGGGTATTACACCCTACCATCTTATAAAGGCACATGCTTTCTGGATGAGTCGGTCTGTCGGGAGTATGAAAAACTAATGCCGGAGCGGCATTTTGAATATTTGCCAGATATTACCGAGACGAGTTTGCCCGATCAGCTGAGCCCTCTTGCGGCAGATATTCTGAAAATAGCTGCTGGACGAAAGATTGTGTTTCTGGGCGGATCAATTGGCAAACAAAAGAATCTTGCACGATGGTACGAGTTAATCGCGCTTGCGAATGCTGAGCAATGGTTTTTTGTCCAGATTG